>Ga0154413_1106_pt3 | contig 20428 bp, 20 predicted proteins | sample RifGroB2_FD_115917 | JGI IMG/M metagenome (GOLD analysis project Ga0154413, IMG submission 115917) | Bacteroidetes bacterium GWB2_41_8 | reverse complement strand
TAAATATTGGAGATTTCGGTAAATCGACCGGCGAAGAATTTATCGATTTGCTGAAAGAACTCGATAAAATTGAAGATTTGCGCCGTATCCGAATTTCTTCGGTCGAACCGAATTTGCTGACCGATGAAGTCATTGAATTTGTTGCCCGCTCGCAACGAATCATGCCGCATTTTCACTTGCCGCTGCAATCGGGATCGAACGATGTTTTGGCGCTGATGAAGCGTAAATACAAACGCGAAGTATTCGAGAGTAGGGTCGAAAAGATCAAAAAAGAGCTTCCGTCAGCTTTTATCGGGGTTGATGTAATTGCCGGGACCAATGGCGAAACCGATGAATTTTTCCGTGATTCGTACCGTTTTATTGCCGATCTGGAAGTTTCGCAGTTACATGCTTTTCCCTATTCTGAGCGGCCCGGAACCAAAGCGCTGGAAATAAAACCTGTCGTACCCGTCGAGGAACGAAAACAACGAACCCAACGGTTAATCGCACTCTCGGATCGAAAAACTGCTTATTTTTACCAACAACAGTTAGGGACGGTGCACGAAGTACTCTTCGAGGAACAGAAGGATAAAGTCAGCATTTCAGGATTTACCGAAAATTACATCCGCATTGAGACCAGCTACAACAAAGCGCTCGAAAACCGGATAGTTTCAGTCAAACTTGAAAATATTCTTCCCAACGGAAACGTTTGGGGAAGCTTAGTGGAACAAAGAAATAGTTAAAAAAATGGGTTTACTCAAAAACATACTTTTTCGCACCGACAGAAAATGCCTGTATAAATTCGTGGTAAACATGGGAATCAAAGGTTCCATGTCGTTTGCCCGTTTTCAGAAAAGGCAAAAGAAAGGCGAATTTTTTCCGGCTTTTAACTTTATCTCTGTAACCGACGATTGCAACCTGAATTGTCAGGGATGCTGGGTAATGGGGAAAGAAAAAAACAGCCGTTTGAAACCGGAGCAGCTCGACCGTATTATCGGTGAAACCAAAAAGGCGGGTTCGTATTTCTTCGGAATTTTGGGTGGCGAGCCTTTGTTGTACAAGCCACTTCCTGAAATATTCAAAAAACATTCCGATTGTTATTTTCAGCTTTTTACCAACGGAACGCTCCTAACTCCTGAAGTGGCAGAAACGCTTCGCCAGTGTGCCAATGTCACGCCGCTTATCAGCTTCGAAGGCGACGAGCAAGTTGCAGATGTCCGTCGTGGTGGTAAAAATGTATTTCAATCTGCCAATCAGGGTATCGAGAATTGCACAAAAGCAGGGTTGGTTACCGGCGTGGCAATCAGCGTTTGCAAGTCGAACCTCGAAATGGCCATGTCTTCCGAATTTATTAACGGACTGATAAATAAAGGGGTGGCTTATCTTTGGTATTATATTTTTCGTCCGGTAGGGCCAAATCCTGAATACCAGCTTGCGCTAAGTTCTGATGAAATCAAGCAACTTAGGCAGCACATGGTGGACGCCCGCCTGAAATACAGCATTGCCATTATTGATACCTACTGGGATGCCGATGGAAACGGAATGTGCCCGGCTGCCGAAGGTTTGAGTCACCATATCAATGCTTCGGGATATGTGGAACCTTGCCCGATTATTCAGTTTGCTGCCGATCATGTTGACGACAAACCGATGAACCAATTGTATGCTGAATCAAAATTTTTACGCGATTTCAGGACCCAAATTCAACAAAAAACCAAAGGATGCGTTGTGATGGAAGATCCGCGCTGGCTGGCCGAATTTGTGACAAAACATGATGCTAAGAATACTTCAGGAAGAAGCGGAGAATTAAACCGTTTAAAATTGGCCCCCGAAACTTTCAGTCATGGTTCGTGCGAAGTAATTCCGGAGAAAAGCTGGATTTACCGCTTTGCCAAGCGCCGTGCATTTTTTGGGCTCGGAGCTTACGGATAGAAATTGGAGTTGGTGCTTGCTCCAGCGGAGCGAAATATTTATAGAAAAGTGAAAAAGATGAGGTTAGTCGTCTGCGCGACATTGCAGAAAAAGGCTTTGCATATTTTCGGACGAAACAGAATTGGCCTTTTAAAATTTAGTATCCCAAATAATTTAGTCGGATAAATAGTAAATGATTTGAAAGTTAAAGAAAACATATTACAAGTACCAGAAGCGGCTTTAATCCGAAACCGGTTGAGGAAAGCGGCCCGCGAGCTGGTTGCCGAAAAGGGAATTTTGCCTCCTGCCGATTTTGAATTAATCAGCCGGCTGGCCAACGAGATTATTGTAAAAACCGGAACCGACAAGCAGTTTACCGAATTCGCGATGGTGGTTTGCGGTAACGAGATATGGAGGCCTGTAGTGGCCGCAACACCCTACAATCGCCGATTGTTACTTCTTCCGCAATGCCTTAAAAATAACAGCAACTGCGCAGCCGAAATTGACGAACTTGGGTTGATTTGTGCAGGTTGCCAAAGCTGCCAGATCGATTCGATTTTACAGAAAGCCGAGGAGCTTGAATATGCAACTTTGGTCGCCGAAGGAACTACAGTTGCCATCGGACTGGTACAGGAAGGAACGGTTGATGCCGTGATTGGCGTTAGCTGCATGTCGATACTTCAACGATCGTTTGAAACTGTTTTGAAATCTGCTGTTCCGGTTATTGGTATCCCACTTTTGTATGAAGGATGTGCCGAAACTGATGTTGACAACCGCTGGCTAAATGATGAGCTGACTAACTTTCAGGATAATTATCTTATACGTCCGGTGTCGGTTTCAGTATTAAAAGAACGCGTAAAACAGTTTTTTACTGAAGAAATACTGTTGCGCTATTTCGAAACTCAAAACGATCAGACTTGCCAGTTGGCCATTCAGTCGATGTTGACAGGCGGACAACGAATACGTCCGCTACTGACTGCTTTGGCTTATTCATCCTATTCTTCGGAAGTTTCTGACGAATTGCTTGCTGACTTATCGGTTGTGGTGGAGTGTTTTCACAAGGCATCGCTCATTCACGACGATGTGGAAGACAACGACGACTTCCGATACGACAGCGAGACCATCCATAAATCAAACGGAACTGCTGTTGCCATCAATACAGGCGATTATCTTTTGGGAATGGGTTACGAGTTATTGGGAAAACTGCCTTTGTCGCCCGAAAAACTGACAGCTTGTTTCCGGTTGGTTGCCAGCGGACATGTGGCTTTGTCGCTTGGGCAGGGTGCCGATTTGCTGGCCAGCTCTCACAAAACCATTCTTCCGCTTGATCAACAGCTCGAAATATTTGAACGAAAAACTGGTTCTGCCATCCGTGTGGCTTTGCTGCTTGGCGCAGTTGCTGCAGGCGCTCCCGAAAGCGATTTGGAAGTGTTGAAAGTGTTTTCAGGATATTTCGGAATGGCCTACCAGATAAAAGATGATTTGGACGAATTCCGTGAAGCCAATGAGCACACACATCCTTCTGATTATCCTTTGCTGCTTTCTTTACTTTCAGAAAATTCAGACGACAATTTGCGCAATAAAATCAGTCAGCTTTATACCGAAAATAACCATTCGGAACTTGATGAACTAATCAGAGAAAAGGGAGTTGAGGAAAAGGCAGATCAATTGCTTCAGGAATATACCGACAAAGCTTACAAGGAACTTGATAAGCTTGAAAATCTAAAAATGAAACTCAGTTTATACACCGTTCTGGGGAAAATATTCTGAAATGTTCAGCTCCAATTCCCATATCCCTTTTTATCATCAAATGATTGATTTACTAGGGAATGCCATAAATTTACTCGACGGGCAGAGAAGAGCAGAAGTATTTCAATTTATAGTCGGCCAGCAAAATACCGATGGCGGATTTAAAGATCGTGGCGGACGATCGGATTTGTATTATTCGCTGTTTGGGGCATTGATGCTGAGGGCGATCGGGTCTGAAGAAAGTAGTCAGTCGCAGTTGGCAGTCTCTAACAATCCCGCAACCCGCAACCCGCAACCCACAACCGAATCAATAGTAAAACTGAAGCTATTTGTACAGGAAAATTCTTCGAAGAATATCCCCGGATTTATAGAGCAATGTTGTCTTGTTTTATTGCAAAAAGAGCTAAGAATCAGTCGTTTTGCAAGGATTACAAATCTAATAAAATTAAGCCGTTCGTTCTGGAAAGAGCGCTATTCAATCAATCTTTCGTACCGCAGTTTTGTGCTGTTCCTCACTTTGGATGCCGTTTTACCGTTTCCCGGATTATTAAAATTTGGAGCTGGAAAAATGTTAAAACGAACAACTGTCGATCAGCATTCTCCGTGTTCTGAAGTGGCAGCCAGCGTATTTCTGCAAAAAATGATGAATGGGGATGGGTCTGCCGAACAGGAATTGCTAAAGTCGTTTGCCTGCCAAACAGGTGGATTTAAAGCTTTTTCGCATCTCCAGCAAGCCGATATGCTTTCAACCGCTGTGGCATTGTTTGCCCTCAATTTTGCCGGAAGCGATTTGCGTTTGCTGAAACCTAATTGCCTTGATTTTATTCAGGAGAATTATTCCGATGGCGCTTTCCTTTCGGGCGATGGTGACCTGACGCAAGATGTAGAATATACATTTTACGGGTTGCTGGCGTTGGGCGTGCTTGCTGGTTAATTTTTATTGTGTCCGTTCACTGAATTGAACTGCAAAGGATATCGCTTCGAACAAGGGTCAGTGTTATTAGAATCATTGATATTCTTTGCCGTCTGCTTTAGCTGACGGACATGTATTTGAAGCAAAAATCATCCATCTTTATTACCTTGCATCCTTAAACGAAAATCTACATGAACTTACATACACAATCCCAACTTTCCCAACTCACCACCCTTCTTCTCAAAAAGCGCAATGTTGCCGGTTATTGGGAAGGATGCTTGTCGTCGAGCGCTTTGGGCGTGGCGGTGGCAATTACGGCACTGCACTTTTACGATGCGCCGGGAAATGCGCATGAAATTTCTTCAGGATTAAACTGGCTGAAACAGAATGTTAATGCTGATGGCGGGTTTGGCGATTCGCCCAAAAGTGTGAGCAATGTAAGCACCAGTTTGCTTTGTTATGCTGCAGCAAAAATCACGAATGAATCCGGGTCGAATGCAGGACTTTTGCAGCTGCTGGGCGACTATCTGCGCTCGCAAAACATCGATGTTGATTCGGCAAAACTTATTCCGGCGATACTAGACTTTTACAAAACCGATCGCACTTTTTCTGTGCCAATTCTGACCATGTGCGCATTTTGTGGTGTTCCAGGGAAGGAAGCCTTCGACTCTATTCCGCAATTGCCTTTTGAACTTTCGTTGTTGCCCCGTAAGTTTTACAGCGCACTTAATTTGAGTGTGGTGAGCTATGCCATTCCGGCATTGGTCGCCGTTGGAATTGCCATTTTCAAGCATAAACAAAGAAAAAATCCGTTGATGCGATTGATTCGAGAGGCTTCGGTGAAAAAGTCGCTAAGGTTACTCCGGAAAATTCAGCCCGAAAGTGGCGGTTACCTCGAAGCGATTCCTTTGACAGCTTTCGTAGTTCTGTGTTTGGTCGAATCTGGTTACCGCGATTTGGAAGTGGTTCGCGATGGAATTGCATTTTTGAAACGCACACAGCGCGAAGACGGAAGCTGGCCAATTGATATTGATCTTTCAACCTGGGTGACCACTCTTGCTGTGAAATCGATTAAAAATCAACCAGATATCCTGAGTTTGGATGAAAAACAAAAACTTACCAACCATTTATTGGGCATTCAGAATAAAGAAATTCACCCGTTTAACGGCACACGGTCTGGAGGTTGGGGATGGACTTCGCATTCGGGTTCGGTACCCGATGGCGACGATACTCCCGGAACAATTCTGGCGCTGCTTGCGCTGAATTCTAAAGATCCGGAACTCGTTCGTGATTCGGTTTTGTCAGGGTTAAAATGGCTGGAGCAACTTCAAAACAGCGATGGCGGTTTTCCAACTTTTTCGCGCGGATGGGGCAAATTGCCTTTCGACCAGAGTTGTGCCGATTTAACCGGCCATGCTATTCTGGCAATGGCGAAAACGGCACAAGTATTCAGCAATTCATTGAGCCGCAAACAACTTTTAGGAATAAGAAAATCGTTTGTAAAGGCCCTCATTTATCTCGAAAAGCAGCAACATTCCTCCGGATATTGGTTGCCTTTGTGGTTTGGGAATCAGCATACAGCCGATCACACCAACCCGGTTTACGGAACCGCGCGTGTTACAGCTTACCTGAACGAAACATTGAATACGCACTTTGGAAACGAGTACAAGGTAATCCTGAAATTGATGATCGATCGCGGTTGCCGTTATTTGTCTTCTGTTCAGAATGATGATGGAAGCTGGGGAGGAGCAAAAAATATTGTAGGCAGCATTGAAGAAACTTCGCTGGCAGTTACAGCGCTGACCAGGAATGGATTTCAGGAAGAATGTAATTCAGGATTGATTTGGCTGGACGAAAAAACAAAATCCGACGGGCTGGTTGCTTCACCCATCGGATTGTATTTTGCATCGCTTTGGTACGACGAAGAATTATATCCGTTAACAGCCTATCTTGAATGTCTGTCGGCTGATTTGCAGACTATTTCGACACAATAATTGCCGGACTGACCTTGATTTCCATCAGATAACCTTTGCAAATTCCTTTCACAGACACCGCTTTGCCTGTTTTCAAGGCTTCAATGGTTTCCTTATTGGCAGCAGCCCAAATACTGTCGAGCTGACAGCTGATTCCCTGCATTTCGTCGTGCAAAACCAACAGATTGGTTCCGTTTGGTAGTTTGTTTTTTGAAACCAGGTTGCCGCTTATTTCAAGTATTTTTTCGCTGTATTTGGCTGTTGCCGCATTTTCGTCTTGTTCAAATTCAAGGATCAAACCGCTTGCTTCAACTTTATATTCAGTTTTTAATTTACTGATGTCAGCATGAGGTTTGAAAAACATTTTCAGACCAATTCCAGCACCAATCAGGATGACTAAAATTATTGCAAAAACGATGTATTTGGTTTTCATTTTTTCTGATTTAATTTCCAAAAGGCAGATATATTGCTTTCACGGTAATCTCCATCTCTTTCCCGATTTTATCCCGAACCAGCGATGGAATGGTGATGCCGTAATCTTCAGGAGTCACTTTGAATTTTGATGTTGCAACCAGTTTCCCGCTTTCCAATCCGAGCATTCCGTTAACGGTGATGCTTTTTTCAACTCCGTGAACGTTCAAAAGTCCGGTAATTTTAATGTTGGCAAGCGGTGCTTTCAGCATATCTTTGTTAAAACCATCAATTTTACCATTGAATTTAGCTTTCGGGAATTTAGTACTTTCCATGTAATTTTCGTTGAAGTGCTCTTCCATCAGCGCTCGTTTAAAGTGGAAAGTTGTCATAAGTGCCTGAAATCCAATTTCGCCGGTTTCAGCATTCAAAATTGTGACCGCTTCGTTGCTTTCACCAAGAATGTCTTCCATTGGCGTTGAAGAGTAAAACGAGATGTAAGCATTTTTTGCGATGAACTTGCTTTGCCCGAATACAGTGGCCGATGCAAGTAGCAATACCAGAAAGAATAGTTTTTTTTGCATGGTATTTATTTTTTGTTGAAAGCAAAAACCCGCGAGATATTGAATCCCAAGTGAATATCTCCATCGGGCCAGCTTCCGGTAGTTTGAGGAATGAATGAGCCTTCGCGCATTCCCTGAGAATTGGTGACCATGATCTGAAAAACATGTCCGCCAGTTTCGATATCGACTCCAAGTGATAAAGCATTGTAGGGTTGAGGCTCCAAAAATTTAGCATTTGGATTGTAGGTGTAGTAGTATTCGGCATTGATTGACAGACGTTTGCTTAATTTGTATCTTGTGCCAATTCCCAATGCCATAATATCGTTCTGGTCGAGTTCTGTTTTTACCAGATTCCGGTGAATGAAAGTGGGCGTTAACTGAACTGAAAGATTTTTGTTGAATTTTCGGGCAATCAACAGCTGATTAACGTAGGCCAATCGAGATGAAAAATAGTTGGAAGTTCCCGCGGGTCTTTCCGGAAATTTTAAGGTATTTAATTCTATTGAAGTAAAATACGATAAATGTACAGGCATGAATCTGGCTCCGGAAGATTGCCGTAACAACCTAATTTTGGCAAATCCGTCGTAGGTTTTGTTTTGACTTGCACGTCCGGCACCAAGCATCAACCAATCTTTCAATCCGTATTCGAGACTGAAATGAATTTGCGATTCATCGAGACCGAATAAGCCGTAAAGTCCGCTGTTCAAAGTGCCGAACCGGTGAGAAATGCGGAAGTCAAGTTGCTTCTCTTTCATCTGCTCGTTCGAATGTCCATTTATGATACGCGTTGATTTAAATGTAGCAGTTGCATAGTCAACTGTTGGTTTTGTTTCGGCATTCATTAATGCATCCAAATCCTGACTGAAAATATTTCCGGAAAGGAAAAGTAGTAATCCGGTGAAAATAGTATGTAATTTATTCATAAATAGATCTTTAGTTGTTTAGTGTTCCGTTGTCGATCCATTTCTGCAATTGATTGATTTCGCAGTCCGAAAGTTTTCCTCCGCCTTTTGGCATAGCCGGATATCCTTTTGAATGGTTTACAGTTCCCATTAATTTTCCATTTTTTGCAAGGTTTTGAACGTCGGTATAATTCTCAAGTTTTATTCCATCTCCGGAACTCGTCGCATTTGCATTTGAATGACAGGCATAGCAGGATGCCTGCAAAATTGGCTTAACCGTTGCTGCGAAAGTAACATTCGTCAAATCGCAGGATGTTGAGATTTCGGAATATAGTTTTTCCTCATTGTCGTAATAACATCCTGTTGTGGTGATGATTACAAGTATTAGTATTGCTTTCAGAAATTGATTCATAAGTCGTCTTTTAAAATTATTCTGCGCATACGGTCTCTTTGGCACCTTGTTCTATCCATAATCTAACGATGGTTCGTTTGTCCTGAGGCAGTGGATTTTTGGGCGGCATAATTTCAACAGTACTAATCATTGCCTGATAGGCCTTACTTTTTGAAGCGTTGCCCGATGTGATGGATTTCATAATGCTCGCATAATCGGTAAAAACATAATCGCCTTCACGGGTTTGTGCATCATGGCAGCCACTCGTTCCGCAACTGTTTTGAAAAATAGGTAACACCTGCTCCGTAAAGCAAATTGGCTCGGTCTGATCCGCAGTAATTCCTTCGTGCGTGCATGAGTTTGTTAGAAATATGGCAAGTCCGAGTCCTAAAATCAGCCACGCAGATAATAATCCGAAACCTGATCTTTGCATTATTTATGATTTTAGATAATTATATTTTTAGTTTTCCAGAAGTCCGTCGTCAACCCACTTTTTTAGCAATGCGATATTTGCAGCAGATAATTTTGATCCTCCCTGAGGCATAAAGCCAGCTGCTGTTGTTTCGCGTTGAACCCTGTCAAGTATTCCGTTGATTTTGCTTTTGGTTGTGGCATAATTGTCCCATTTGTTTGGATTTGAACCTCCTGAAATATGGCATGGAGTGCAGGAATTGACTAAAAGGGGTTTTATGTCGGCAGTATATGTTGTTTTAACGGTAACAGCAACCGGATTAACAGTAACCGTTACATTTATAGCAGCTCCAGAAACTCCATTGGCTGTAGGCGTGATCGTATAAGTTGCGGTACCTGCAACCGTCCCGGTTGTTGCGAGAGTTTGTGTAATCGATGAACCGCTACCTGATGAACCGCCCGAAACACCTGTTTGAACAACGGTCCAGGTAAAGGTAGTTCCAACTGTTGAGCTGCTTATCGTAATCGATGTTGCGCTACCTGACGATATTGTTTGTGTTGATGGGGTTGCTGTTACAACAGGCGGATTCGCCGGTTCGTCATCTTTGGTACAAGAGTTCAGAATCAGAGCGATGGAAAAAACCAGTAGGGTTAAGATTCTTGTTTTCATCGGTGTTAGTTTTAGTAATTAAAATTTATTTGCCTGAAATAATTATTGTAATTAATAAAACACTAACATGTCTGAATATAAAATGTTTTTGAAAATATGATCTTTTTCAGATCAATTCAAAAATTTTTTATTTCAATAAAAAGGCATCATTTTTATTACTTCATCTTCTGTGGTAAGGTATTCCTTCATAAGGTTGGCGGTAAGGCAGGAATGTACAGGGATAATTTCGATCAGTTCGCCTGGTTTGAAGTAATTAAAATCGCGTGGAGTAATCCTCAATATTCCGTGTTCCTGCGAGAGTGCATAGAGATAATTTCTTTCATCAAGCAATACTTTCTTATCTCCATCACTAACTATAATTCTTCCAAAAAGCTGTTTCCCATCAATATTGACGATGGAGTCTTTTGCAAAATGAACAGCTCCCCCGTAGATAACTACTTCATTTCGCGATGGATGTGTAGCGATTACCGGACAAACCATACGGACGGCAATGTCGGTAAGCTTGCAGGATCCTAATTTGTATTGCATCAGGTCGTAAAACACAAAGTTTCCGGGTCGGATTTCATCTACTCCGTCGAAGTTTTCGCAGATACTGCATGAAGGTGTATCGCCCAAAGAGATTATTAAGTCCGGCCAGTCGTTTACATACCTCGATTTCAGTGCTTTCATTTTCAGAAGTGCATCAAAATGACGGCTAAAGATATCGTGAGTTGAATTGGCCTGATAGGTGTGCCCGGTGTGCGAAAGAAATCCTTTAAACTGAAGCAGTGGTGTTTTTTGCAAACCTTCGAGCAATTCATCAATTAAAGGCGTTCGGTTCGATTCAATTCCGGTTCTGTTATAGCCGGTATCAATTTTTATGAAAACTCCGGTGTGCCAGGTTATCTGATTCTGAAGCGCTTCCAGTCCTTCTTTGTTTTCGATAAGCACATTTAATTTAATCCGGCCTGCCAGTTCGTTAATTGCAGGTATTTCAGGAATATTTATTGAATAGGCAATTGTAATGTCGTTCCATCCAGCATCTGCAAAATAATTGGCCATTGTGAACGATGACACCGTAATGCAATTTACTCCGGCAGCGCGAAACCATTCGCCAATTTCGGCTGATTGATGGGTTTTAAAATGAGGCCGGAAATTTAAATGCAGATCTTCAGCCTTTCGGGCCATATTTTCGATGTTCCGTATGGCAGTCTCTTTATTTAACAGAAGGGTTGGCCTTGTGATTTCCATTTCCGGATGTTAAAAGGGATTATGCTGTGGTTATAATCGTCCCAAAATAGTCATTCTAATTGAGAAACAAAAACTTTAGAAAAATGAAAAGGAGCCAGTTGACTGACCCCTTTTGTTTTATTGTTCCATTATAATGGTTTGTGCCCTGTTTGGTCCCACCGAAGCAATTGTAATTGGAACGCCAACCTGCTCTTCGATGAAATTAATGTAGTTGTTAAATTCCTCCGGAAATTCGTTCTGATCGGTCAGCTGAGTTAAATCAGTCTGCCATCCGGGTAGTGCGACGTATTCTGGTTTTACGCCATCATTCAGTTCGAAAGGAAATTTGCCGGTAACTTCTCCGTTAATCTCATAACCTACACAAATTTTGATGGTTTCAAACTGATCCAGTACATCCGCTTTCATCATGATTAACTCTGTCACGCCGTTCAGCATAATAGAGTAATTTAATGCAACCAAATCGAGCCAGCCACAGCGACGCGGGCGCCCGGTTGTTGATCCGTATTCGCGGCCAACTGCCCGCATGTTTTGTCCATCTTCGTCGAACAGTTCGGTTGGGAAAGGTCCCATTCCAACACGTGTGCAGTATGCTTTGAAAATGCCATATACATTTCCGATTTTATTAGGGGCAATACCTAATCCGGTGCATGCTCCGGCACAAATTGTGTTCGATGAGGTTACAAAAGGATACGATCCGAAGTCGATATCAAGCATTGTTCCCTGTGCACCTTCAGCCAATACCGACTTATTATCGGTCAGACTTTCGTTGATCAAATGTTCTGTATCAATAATTTTAAAGCTTTTCAGTACTTCGATTCCTTTCATCCATTCCTGTTCGAGTTCGGCAAGTTGTGTTGCGTAATCGTAATGGTAATAGTTGTCGAGCAAGTCTTTGTGTGCCTGAACCCTTGAAGTATATTTTTCGGTAAAATTTTCAAATAAATCGCCTACTCTCAATCCTTCGCGGCCAATTTTATCACGGTAAGTTGGGCCGATACCTTTCAGTGTTGAGCCGATTTTGGTGTCGCCTTTTGCTTCTTCCGAAGCTGCATCCAGCAGACGATGGGTTGGAAGAATTAAATGGGCTTTTTTCGAGATATATAAGGTGCTGTGCAGATCAACATTGTGCTTGCTGATCGATATAATTTCTTTTTCAAAAGTGATGGGATCGATTACCACTCCGTTACCTATCACGTTCAATTTGTTTTCGTGGAAAATTCCTGAAGGGATGGTATGTAAAACCTGCTTAAAATTGTTGATTTCGAGTGTGTGGCCTGCATTGGGGCCTCCCTGAAACCTTGATATGACATCATATTTTGGTGTCAGTACATCAACAATTTTGCCTTTTCCTTCGTCTCCCCACTGGAGTCCTAACAATACATCTACTTTCATTTTAGCATGGAATAAGATTGATTTAACGGACGATAAAATTATAAATTATTTGCAGATGCGGGGTAAAAATGTGGTGATAAAAACCTTTGTAATTAAGATGACCCCGGAAATGCTAAATATTTGATATTGAGATTTATTTGGTTTTACGGTTACAGGTTAATGTAATGGCCGTAAATATAAAGGGTATGGTGAGATAATTTGAAGTCGTTTTTCTGGCAAATATCTTCAATAATTTCTCTTAATCTTGGATCGTAGAATTCTGTAAGCGTTCCAGTACGAACATCAATCAGATGATCGTGCTGAAGTATAGCGAAAGCTTTTTCGTATTGTGCCAGATTTTTGCCAAACTGATGCCTGATAATTAGTTTACACTCGAGCAGCAGATCCATGGTATTGTATAATGTTGCGCGGCTGACCCGATAGTTTTTGTTTTTCATCGAGATGTAAAGCGACTCGATATCGAAATGCCCTTCACGGGAGTATATTTCTTCGAGAATTGCAAATCTTTCCGGAGTTTTCCGATGCCCGTTTTTCTCCAGATACTCAATAAACATGCGCTTTACAGCTTCTTTAGTCTTTTGGTTATTCATATTTAAACCAATTATAAATAGTGATCAAAAATAGTATTTTTTTTGATTGGAAAGCTTGTCGGTGAGTTTATTGCTGCATTTTCTCGATGCGTTCAATATTGTCAATTCCATTGATTTTTTTCAATCGGGCAATCAGTTCATTCAAATCCTGAACGTTGTGTATATATAAATAGAGATCACCTTCAAAGATGCCATCATGAGCGTCAAAATGAACGGTGCGCATGTTTATACTGTTTTGCTTTGAGATAATGGTTGTGATTTCGTTAACCATTCCGACCCGGTCGAATCCGCTGAGTTTTATACGCGAAAGATAGGAGAGCTTTTTGAATTTGGTCCATTCGGCGGTAATAATGCTGTCGCCTTGCTGAGACATCATCTTGAGCGCTTCGGAGCAATTCCTTTTATGGATACTAATATGGTCTTCACTCGAAATATACCCAACAACATCGTCGCCCGGAATTGGATTGCAGCATTTGGCAAGCGAATAGTTTGATTGATCAGGATCTTCCTTCAGGATAAAGGGTGCTTTTTTATCGATTTTCCCTGGCGCGTTTGCCGTTTCTGATTTTTTTGAAGTAAAAGTTAATTTCCAGAATTTGGCAAGTTTGTTTTCGCGGCGTGTCTGAAGTACTTCGTCCAGATTGTCAAGCTCAAGAAATCCCATTCCTACCTGGGCATACAGCTGTTCCTTATTGGTTAAATTGTAATAGCTGCTAAGTTTTTTCAAGGTATCCGACGATGGTACAATTTTGTATTTGGCAAGCTGATCTTCAATTATTTTACGACCTTGCTCAATGTGTTTCTTTCGGTCGAGTTTGAATGATTGCTTTACTTTTGTTTTGGCTTTGGCAGTAATCAAAATATTCAGCCAGCTTAGTTGTGGTGTTTGGGTTTTTGATGAAAGTATTTCAACCTGGTCGCCACTCTGAAGTACATGTGAAATTGGTACAAGCTTATGGTTGATTTTTGCCCCGATACAATGATTGCCCAATTCCGAGTGTATTTCGTAGGCAAAATCGATAACAGTTGCATTCTTCGGTAATGTTACCATTCTCCCTTTTGGGGTAAACACTACTATTTCAGAAGAATACAGGTTCATTTTAAATTCATCAAGAAACTCGAGCGCATCCGATTCGGGGCTCTGAAGCATTTCCTTTATTTTCTGGAGCCATCTGTCAAGTTCATTCTCAACATCGTTTATATTTTTGTATTTATAATGGGCTGCAAATCCTCGCTCGGCAATTTCGTCCATTCGCTGAGTTCGTATCTGAATTTCGACCCATTTGCCCTGCGGCCCCATTACTGTTACATGCAATGCCTCATATCCGTTTGCTTTTGGCATTGTAATCCAATCGCGGATACGATCGGGTTTTGGCTTGTAAATGTCGGTGACAAGCGAAAGAATATCAAAGCATTGCCGCTTTTCGGAAACATTGGGGTTGGGAATGAAAACGACGCGAATAGCAAGTAAATCATATACTTCGTCAAACGAAACACCTTTGGTTTGCATTTTACTCCAAATAGAATAGATTGATTTCAGGCGTTCGGTGATCGTAAATTCAATTCCTTCTTTTTTGAGCTGTTCAACAATAGGTCTTATGAACTCGGTAACAAGGTAATCTCTTTTTTCACGCTGATTTTGAAGCCTGAACTGTATCTGGTTGAAAGCATCGGGATGTTTATACTTCAGGCTAAGATCTTCGAGTTCTGATTTGATGGTATATAAACCAAGACGGTGGGCGAGGGGCGCGAAAATATACAATGTTTCCGCAGCAATTTTCAGTTGTTTGTTGGGCGACATCGAATCGAGCGTTCGCATGTTGTGCAGTCGGTCGGCAATTTTTATCAGAATTACCCGAACATCGTCTGATAGGGTCATCAACATTTTCCTGAAGTTGTTCGCCTGCTTTGAATCGTGCTGCGGCGTAAATTCATCAGAGAGTTTTGTCAGCCCGTCAACAATCGAAGCTACTTTTTCGCCAAATAAATTGCTTATGTCTTCAAGAGTATAATCGGTGTCTTCAACCACATCATGCAGAAGTGCTGATATAATGGAAGTTGCACTTAGTCCGATTTCTTCGACCACAATTTTTGCAACAGCTAGTGGGTGGATAATGTAGGGTTCTCCGGATTTGCGTTTTACCCCGGCGTGGGCAGTATTGGCAAACTCAAAGGCTTTTTGAATCCGTACTTTCCCGTCGTCCGAAACTTTACGGTCGCATGCCTTCATCAAGCCATCATAATAATCCTGAATCAGTCTTTGTTCTGCTTTGGTCTGAAGTTTACTCATCTTGCCTTTCGTCGCCTAAATATCTGTTCGTAAAAAGTAAAGATAGATTTTTTCTGAAAAAAATATTGAAACTACTTTCTTTAGATTACTTTTTAAACAAATATTTAAAGAATAATATCAATGAGTCATTTTATTGGGTTTTATTCAAAGCGGAGGCTTTCGATCGGATCTAACTTTGAAGCTTTTTGCGCCGGATAATACCCGGAGAGAATTCCTACAAAAAAGCAAAGAATGACGCCTGCAATAATCCAAATCCAGGGAATAAAAAATGGAGTACCAATCATCATTGCCACACCGTTGCCTGCCAGAATTCCAAAAACGATCCCGACAATTCCACCTATTTGACCGATGGCAATCGCTTCAATCAGAAATTGTTGCTTTACTATTTTTGATGTGGCGCCCATCGCTTTCCGGATTCCAATTTCCCTAGTTCGTTCAGTAACCGAAACAAGCATAATATTCATTAGTCCGACAGCCGCCCCGAATAAGGTGATAAAGCCTATGATTGTAGCTACCAGTGTGATATTCTGAATGTTCTTCAATAAAATATTTACAAGATTGTCGCTTTTTTCAATGTTAAAATCACTCTCGTCAGCAGGATTCAGGTTCCTGATAATTCGGAAGGTTCCTTCAGCTTCGCCGATAGCCGGTTCCACCATTTCGGTGCTGTTCACCTTTATTTGTATCGAAAAATTCATTTGTGGTCGGGTAAAATAGCTTCTGACGTTGGTGTATGGAAGTAAACAAAGCTGGTCTCCACCCGAGCCAAATCCCCTGCCTTTCGATTCAAGAACTCCAATAATACGGTATTTCCCTCCTCCAATACTAATAATCTTTTGTAATGGGTTTTCCCCGTTGCGGAATATTTTTTTTAATACGCCATCACCAATTATAACAACATTTTTTCCTGAATTTATTTCTTCTTCTGTAAAATTCCGGCCAAGGCTGATTTCATTTCCGGAGGTAAAAAGGTAATTGTTGTCGGCTCCCTGAACCGAAATATTCGGATTGGTTTTTTGTGATTCGAATTTAACCGTTGCAGTGCCGGTGCCCATTGTTGAGATTGAAACAGCTGCGGGGAAAACGTATTTTTCTTTAAATTCTTTGGCCTGATAATAACTGATATATGAATAGTTACGGGTTCGGTATCGTTGGTTCCCTACCTGAACTCGCATCCCGCGTGAGCTGATGGTGAACGTATTGGCTCCCATGAAGGTGAACTCTTTGGTAATCGAATTTTTAATTGAGTCGATGGCTGTCAGTATTCCGACCAGCGCAGTAATTCCGACAGCGATAATCAAAACTGTCAGAATTGTTCTCAAAAGGTTGCTCCTTATTGATTGTAAAGCGATTCTTAGATTTTCAAAAAAAAGCGTTCCGAACCTCATAGTCTGTTTATTTTATAAGCAATCAATTGGTCACAGAAGTTCTTGAATAATTACATTATCATAGAGTCTGTTTGTTATTCTATTATTTTCTCATTTTTAAAATTGTTGATCTATTTTTTCACGACCAATTGTAGTAAATATTCGATTGTTCAAGATTGAGATTGATAGACTAATAATTTGTACGGATGTTAAAATTCTGTAAATCAATGCGATGGTAGCCGAATATTTTTGTTTTAATTTTTTTTAACATTTCAGTACTAACCTTTTATTGGAAGGTTCGTTTACGGCTCTATCATTTGGCTTTATTTTGAAATGAATATTAAGAATGTTCAATCTTTATTTAAGCAAAAATTATATGATCTGTATATTCGAAATTTCATCGTCAGAAATACCAGATTTTAATCGATTGATTCATATCAGTTCAGACCAGTCTTTTGGCGATTTGCATGAGACTATTCAAAATACCTGCAACTTCGATCACTCTCAAATGGCATCTTTTTTCCTTACTGATGATTCGTGGAGAAAAAAAATGAAGGAATTCGCATTATTGGATTCAGGAACAACTTCTCCAAAACAAATTAGTATGCGAATAGCGAAGCTAAACGAACACCTTTCGGAACCTGGCCAAAAACTAATTTACGTTTTTGATTATTTTAATGAACGATTTTTAAATGTTGAATTAAAGGAGAAACTTATGAGAACAGATTTGAAAGAACCATTTGTAGCTTATGAAAAGGGCAATGCCCCTGCTCAATTTCTGATGAATGATTACGATAGTGTGGATGTGCTTGTACAAGACTCTGATGATTCGTATAAGAGTTTTGGCGAGCTCGAAGATTATTGTGAGATTTATGGAGAAATGGATGCATAACAAATGGGGACTTAAAAGTCCCCTTCTTTTTTCTGTATCATTGCCTATCTTTGCCCGCAAAGCAAACGATCAGGATGAACACTCTAATTGTAGTTTTGGGGCCAACAGGAGTTGGAAAATCAGACATCAGCATTCAACTCGCCAAGTATTTTTCTACTGATATTATTTCAGCCGATTCAAGACAATTGTTTCGTGAGCTTTCTATCGGAACTGCCGTTCCTCCTGCAAGTGATCTTATTTCCGTCAGTCACCACTTTATTCAAACCCGGTCGATACACGATTATACCAATGTAAGCGAATACGAAACCGAGGCCATCGATCGGATCAATCATCTTTTCAAAACAAAAAATCCTTTAATACTCACAGGTGGATCGATGCTTTACATCGATACCATTTGCAGGGGAATTGATGATATTCCAACAGTTACGCCTGAAATAAGGAATGACGTGATTGGATGGTATCAGGATAACGGGATGGATGCATTGCAACAAAGATTGCTGGATTTGGATCCGGAATACTACCAGGTTGTGGATTTGAATAATCCAAAACGATTGCTTCATGCTGTCGAAATTTGCCAGATGACTGGTAAAACATTTACCTCTTTCAGGAAAAATACCTTAACAGTACGGCCGTTCAGGATATTAAAAATTGGAATCAACCAGAATAGAGAAGTATTGTACCAACGAATAAATGAGCGTGTTGACCGGATGATGGAAGCAGGTTTGCTCGACGAAGCCAGAACTGTTTATCCCTTCAGAACGCTTAATTCACTGAATACTGTTGGGTACAAAGAGTTGTTTGCCTTTTTTGATGGAACTTGCAATTTGGATGAGGCTGTTGATCTTATAAAACGGAATTCAAGAAAATACGCCCGGAAGCAGCTTACCTGGTTTCGACGCGATAAGGAAATCAATTGGTTCGAACCAAGTCAGATTGATGAAATAATTGCTTTTACCAAACAAAAGCTCCAAGAAAATGACGAATAAACTTCCTTCCCGGTTTACTATCAGGGTTTACGGATTAATTCTTAATGATCGAAAAGAAGTTCTGGTTACCGACGAATTTCAGCTGAACATGAAAATGACTAAATTCCCCGGAGGTGGATTGGATTTTGGAGAAGGAACCATCGATTGCCTGAAGCGTGAAATGATGGAAGAATGTAATCAGGAAATTGAGGATATCCAACATTTTTACACTACCGATTTTTACCAAAAAGCTCTGTTTTACGAAGATCACCAACTTGTTAGTATTTATTATCTGGCCCGGCTGAAAGATTCGGTCAGGTTCCGGATTTCAACCGTGGCTTTTGATTTTCATGAAATGCTTAATGGAAATCAATCTTTCAGATGGGTTTCGGTGGAATCAATAAATCCCGATGATTTTTCTTTCCCAATTGATAAACATGTTGCACATTTGCTGAAACAATATTTAACCTGACTAAATTGAAAACGATAAAAATTATCGGACCGGCTTACCCTTTTAGGGGTGGAATTGCTACAACAAACGAAAGATTGGCGCAGGAATTTATTTCAATGGGTTTTGATGTTGAAATTGAGACATTTACTGTTCAGTACCCGTCGATTCTTTTTCCTGGGAAAACGCAATTCAATTTAAAACCGGCTCCTGAAAATTTATCAATAAAAAGGACTGTCAATTCGGTAGATCCGCTCAATTGGATAAAGGTGGGAAGGCGAATTTGCAATGAAAAACCTGATCTGGTGATAATAAGATACTGGTTGCCTTTTATGGCGCCATGTCTTGGAACCATCGCCGGACAAATTCGCAAAAACCGGCACACGAAAATAATATGTTTGGCCGATAACATCGTTCCACACGAGCACAGGCCGGGCGATCGTGTTCTTACCAATTATTTTATTCAACGTATTGATGGATTAATCGCAATGTCGAAAAGTGTTTTGGCGGAGGCTAGAACTTTCAGAAATAGTTTGACGTTGGAATTCTGTCCTCATCCAATTTTCGATAATTATGGGGAAAGGCTTTCGTTTGAAGATGCGAAGCAGAAATTGCATCTGGATACCAATACAAAATACCTTCTTTTCTTCGGATTTATCCGCGACTACAAAGGACTTGATTTGCTGCTGAATGCTTTTGCTGACGAAAGATTGCGCAAATATCCGGTGAAACTTTTGGTTGCCGGCGAATATTATTCAAGTCCGGAACCTTACCTGGAGTTGATAAAAAAGAATAATCTGGATGAATTGATTGAAATGCGAACTGATTTTATTCCGGATGACGAAGTGAACCTCTACTTTAGTGCGGCTGATATGGTTGTTCAACCTTATAAAAGTGCGACCCAAAGTGGTGTGACACAAATCGGATATCATTTTAACAAACCGATGTTGGTGACCAATGTTGGAGGTTTGGCCGAAATTATTCCTGATGGCAAGATAGGTTTTGTTGTTGAACCCGACAGTAAAAAAATTGCGGATGCCTTGGTCGATTTTTATGCCAATGACCGAATTCATGAGTTTGAGGCCAATATTGAAGTGGAAAAGAAAAAATTCTTATGGTCGAATATGGTTAACACATTTATATCTGTTTTCAATCAGACAATGGAAAAGTAAAAATTATGGATCATAATATACTTATAAGAGGTCGGATTCAGGATTCAATTAATTTAAAAGAAACGATCCTGAAAGATACCATGTTGATTCAACACATTCAGGAAGCAGCCGGAATGATTGTTCGGGCTTACCAGTCGGGCAATAAAACGCTTTTTTGCGGAAATGGCGGCAGCGCTGCCGATGCGCAACATTTGGCGGCTGAACTTTCAGGA
>Ga0154413_1170_pt4 | contig 20473 bp, 11 predicted proteins | sample RifGroB2_FD_115917 | JGI IMG/M metagenome (GOLD analysis project Ga0154413, IMG submission 115917) | Bacteroidetes bacterium GWB2_41_8 | reverse complement strand
ACCGCCCAAATTCCGGTTGATTCGGTGCTGGCAACCATTGAGCTGAACAATACTACCTTAGCCGCAATTCGTAAAAACACTGATGCCGAAAAGATTGGCAACAAAACCGGGATTTACTTATCGAATCCTGAAGTGGAGTTCAACTATCTCTGGGGAAACCCTTCTTCCATTGGAAACCGCACCGATTTCAGCATTCGCCAGTCGTTCGATTTTCCAACTGCATACTCGTACCGCAACCAGATTGCGAACATCAAAAACGATCAAGCCGAAATCGAATACCTGAAACAAAGTAAAGAAATACTTTTTCAGGCTCGTTTAGTCTGTGTCGATTTGATGTATTACAATAAGTTGATTTCTGAAATCTCGAAACGACAAGCAAGCGCAAAACAATTAGCCGATGCTTACAAAGCTAAATTTGACATTGGCGAAACGGGAATTTTGGAGTACAATAAAGCTCAAATCTATTACCTCACTATTTCGAAAGAACTCGAAAGGATTGAAATAGAAAGGACGGCTTCTCTTTCTGAACTTGCAAAACTAAACGGAGGTATTGCCATCACTTTTAACGAAAGTAATATTCAGCCCCAATCCGTGGCCATCGGCTTTGAACAATGGTATGCCACAGCAGAGCAAAATAGCCCAGTATTGCAATGGTTGAAACAAGAAATCAACATGAGCGAGAAGCAAAAACAATTGGCAGCAACGCAAAACCTGCCCAAGTTTAATGCAGGTTACATGAGCGAAAAGGTGGTAGGACAACAGTTTCAGGGTGTTTCGGTTGGCGTTTCAATTCCGCTTTTGGAAAACAAAAATGCGGTAAAGTATGCCAAAGCAAACAAACTGGCAATACAAAGCATTGAAGCCGATGCAAAGCTTCAGTATTACAACCAAATGAAAATGCTACATACCAAAGCTATTGCAATGCAAAACAGTATTGCCGATTATCGAAAAAAACTTGCCGCTTTCAGTAATACAGAGTTGTTGCAGAAAGCATTGGACAAAGGAGAAATCTCACTTTCAGAGTACTTCTTTGAACTTTCGGTGTATTATGAAAGTATTGACAAGTTATTTGAGGCTGAAAAAAGTTTGAATGAAACATACACAGAACTCCATAGGTATAATTAAACGATTTTAGGGAAGGTCAAAGCCCTGTACAATAAACTGAACTCCCTGTATATCAGAATGGCCTTCCTGTTGTTTTTTTGCGCTCCTTTATCAAAAAATCAAAACCCGGTACCCCGAAGTATTCGTCCTGTATGTTTTTCCGGGCATCCTGTAACACAGGATGCCCGGGCTTTTTCACAGTGTCAACGTAGAATTAAAATGATCACAGCAAAAATGTACTGTTTCATTAAACATTCGGCGGTAACAGAAGTGTGTGAAAACTCTCATTGAAAATTAAAATGGAAGAGCAATCCGACAAGTTCATAGAAAACGTTGAGGTTGTTTTGGGCTGCGGAACTTGCTTGAAAAGCCATAAAAAATTAACAAAAGTACAATGTTAACGAACAATAGAGATAATGATGAAAGCAAACTTGGAATCTCAATTGTTGATTTTAAAAATTAATTCGTAGAATTGAATGAAATTTATGGAGGAGGAGGAAAAATGATTGGAGAACAATGTATTCCGAGAGTTAATAGCGATGTACTAATAGTGGACGACAATGCTGCCAATCTTACAATTTTGTCAGATATTCTAATTGCCAATGGTTATTCCGTTATAACTTGTACAAGTGGCGAACAAGCTTTGCTTAACTTAAAAGAGAAACTCCCTTCCATTATCCTGCTTGATGTAATGATGCCTGGAATTAATTGTTTTGAAGTTTGCCGCCGATTAAAATCAGATCCTATTACCCATGATATTCCAATAATTTTTATTTGCGCATTAGAGGATGAAGAATCACGTGTGACCGGCTTTAAGGTTGGAGGGGCCGATTATATTTCAAAACCATTTCGGAAGCATGAAATACTTGCAAGAGTCAAATCCCATGTGCAGCTATATAACCTTTTGCGCGAGCGTGAAATTCATGCACAAACACTCATTAAAGAAATTGAGAGCCGAAAACTTACAGAAGATAAGCTTTTTAAGAGCGAAGAGCAATATCGCACAACTCTATATGGAATTGGTGATGGAGTAATTACCACAGATAATCAGGGACGGATAAAATTGATGAATGCTGTTGCGGAAAACCTTACAGGTTGGTCGCAAGCGGAGGCCGTAGGCAAGGCTTTGGAGGATGTTTTCCGAATTATCAACGAAGAAACCAGAGATAAGGATGATATACCTTTCCGAAAAGTATTGAGAGATGGAATCATGGTTGGTCTGGGCAAGCATTCTCTTCTTATTTCTAAAGATGGTAATGAAATACCAATAGCCGATAATGTTGCGCCAATCCTGAATTCAGAAGGCGAAATTGTTGGTGTAGTTTTAGTTTTCCGTGATCAGATCAAAGAAAGACAAGCAGAATTTGAATTACGAACCAGCGAGGAAAGATTTAGAAACCTGTTTGAAAATTCTTCGACGGGGATATCTATTGCCAATATTGATGGATCAATCAGGATTAACGAGGCGTTTTGTGAAATGCTTGGTTACCAAACAGATGAGTTAATCAACAAAAAATGGAAAGAAATAACCCATCCTGATGATATTGAGAAAAGTATTGAGGCGGCAGATTCTTTACTTCAAGGTAAAACAAAAAGCATACGTTTTGAAAAGCGGTATTTGCATAAAAACGGAAACATCATTTGGACTGATGTAAGCACTACACTGCAACGGGATCAGGATAGCAATCCAATATATTTTATAACCAGTATTTATGATATAACCAAGCGAAAAAAAGCCGAAGAAAGCTTGCACAAATTTAAACTGGGTATTGAAAATTCTACTGACGCAATATTCATAACCAACACAAACGGAACGATAGAATCAATTAATACTGCCTTTGAGAAAATTTATGGTTTCACGGCATCAGAGGCAATCGGGCAAACTCCACGTATTATTAAATCAGGGCTTTTGTCTCAATCTGATTATCAACATTTCTGGAATACATTACAGACGAAAAAGCCTGTTGCAGGCGAAATCCCAAATAAAGCCAAAGATGGACGAATAGTTATTGTTGATACTGCTAACAACCCTATACTTGACGATAATGGTGAAATTATTGGCTTCATTTCCATCAACAGAGATATTACCGAACGTAAGAAAACAGAAAATAAGCTAAAGGAAAGCGAGGAAAGATTCAGAAACCTGGCTGATTCCTCCCCATTGGCTATTTGCATTTATCAAGATGAGTTTTGGGTTTATACCAATCGGGCAGGCGAAAAAATGAGTGGTTATTCTGCCCAGGAACTTTATCAAAAGAAATATTGGGAATTTGTTGCTCCTGAATATCAGGAACTGGTCAGAAATAACGGAATTAAAAGACTCGATGGCAAAGGTGAAGAAAGTCCTTATGAGTTCAGGATCATAACAAAAGAGGGCGAATCCCGATGGGTTATCCTAACCGGCAGTTCAATTAATTATAACGAAAGGCCAGCTGGTATTATCACTGTTGTTGATATAACTGAATGGAAAAAGGCGAAAGTCGAACTTCTTGATGCCAGCAATAAAATGCAAGCCTTTTTTGAGCAGTCGCTCGACGGATTCTTCTTTATGACCATGGACGTACCCATTGAATGGAATGATAAGGCAGACAAGGAACTATTGCTGGAATTTATCTTTTCGCATCTGAAAATCACCAAAGTTAATGACGCTATGCTATCCCAATATGGAGCTGACCGTCAACATTTTTTAGGCATAACTCCCAATGATTTTTTTATTCACGACATTGAACAAGGGAAAAGTGTGTTTCGGAAAATTCTTGAAGCTGGTAAACTTCACACCGTAACCGATGAACGGAAACTGAATGGTGAATCTATGTTTATTGAAGGCGATTATACTTGTTTATTTGATTCAGAAGGCCGGATGACCGGACTTTTTGGTATTCAGCGCGACATTACCGCAAGCATGGAAATGACTGAAATACTAAAAGAAAGCGAAAGAAAATATAAGTACCTGTTCGAAAATAATCCGGCTCCCATGTGGATCTACGATCTTGAAACCCTTAGGTTTCTGGAAGTGAACAATACTGCAATTATTCAATATGGTTATAGCCGCGAAGAATTCTTAAGTATGACCATAAAAAACATCCGACCTGAAGACGATATTGACTCGCTTTTAAAAGATGTTGAGCAAACTGTCACTCCATTCACTAACGCTGGAATCTGGCGTCACGTCAAAAAGAATGGTGATATCATATTTGTAGAAATTACTTCACACGAGATTGAATTTGATGAACGATCTGCACGGATGGTGATTATTAATGACATTTCGGAACGGAAGACGATTGAAGAATCACTTGTTGGAAGTGAAAATTCCCTTAAAGAAGCCCAGTTGATAGCCAATATGGGCGATTGGGAGTTCGATTTGATTAAAAACAAGTCAAAATGGTCGGAAAATTGCTATCGGCTTTACGATTTGGAACCATTTGAAATAATTCCAACTTTTGACTATTTCAGAAGCCGGATTCATCCAGATGATCTTCATATAATTGATGAAGGATATACTACCATACTACACTCCAAATCTCCGATCGAGTTGGAACTTCGAATTACTTTCCCTGATAATCGTGTCAAATGGATCTTAAATAAGATTATCCCAACATTTAATGATAATGAATTGGTATTTCTGAAAGGTGTAAACATCGATATTACAGAGAGAAAAAAAGCAGAAGACCAACTCCGTTTATTGAGTAAATCGATTGAGCAAAGCCCTGTAAGTGTTGTGATTACGAATAAAAAAGGAATAATAGAATATGTTAATCCCAGCTTCACAAAAAGGACAGGTTATACAGAAGAAGAAGCCTTGGGTAAAAATCCACGTGTTTTAAAATCAGGGATGCACGATGCTTTATTTTATGAAAAAATGTGGAAAACCCTTTTGTCGGGTCAACCGTGGATAGGTGAAATATTGAACATGAAAAAAAATGGTGATTTATATTGGGAAAATGCAATCATTTCCCCCATTTTTAATTACAATGGTGCAATTACTCATTTTTTAGCAGCCAAAGAAGACATTACAGAAAAGAAAAAATTATTTTCTGATTTGATTAGGGAAAAAGAAAGGGCAGAAGAAAGTGATCGGCTTAAATCGGCATTTCTCGCCAATATGTCGCACGAAGTGCGTACTCCGTTAAATAGCATCATTGGATTTTCCGAATTACTTGTTGACCCTGATTTTGAAGAGGAGCAGAAAAATGAATTTATCCAGCTTATCATCACAAATGGGAATAGCCTTTTAACCATTATTAGTGATATAATGGATATTTCGAAGTTGGAATCCAGTGAATTAAAAATTTATAAAAAGCATATTAAAGTAAAGACATTTTTATCCAGTCTGGTTGAACAATATTCATTTCAAATCAAAGCCAAAGATCTTGAATTTAACTTGACTTTCACCGAAAATTGCGATACTGTCACACTGTTTACTGATGAAGATCGGCTTCGTCAGATATTCATAAATTTGATTGGTAATGCACTGAAGTTTACCTCAAACGGAAATATTGAAATTGGCTGCACAAAAAAGAATAATTCCATTGAATTTTACGTCAAAGATTCGGGTATTGGTATTCCGGCAGAGTATCACGATAAAATATTTGATCGTTTTCGGCAGGTGGAAGATGCTAATACGCGAAAATATGGTGGAAATGGTCTTGGATTAGCAATTACAAAAAGCCTGATTGAATTAATGGATGGAAAGATTTGGGTAGAGTCTGAATTCGGTAAAGGCTCAACCTTTTATTTCTCGTTGCCATTGACTCTTTAACATGCAAAAACAACACATCTATTATAATTTGAATATAAAAATTTCGACAAAACTGAAACTATTATAAGGAACAAATCCAGTTCCCCCTGCCATCCTGTTTGCTTCGGAAGTTTTCGTTCCAGTTCACGGACAAGCCTGCCTGCAATGGTTTTGATCTTTCGGGCAGAAGCGAATGCCTTCTTTTTATTCTTTGGATGAGATTTAAACCGCTGGTTCAGCATGTGTTCTTTGACCGTCCGTTTATAGCTCTGACGCAATCCGATGTTTTCTTTTTCAGCAATCTTGCGGCATTTGGCAATAATCCGAACTGCCAGCTTCAGGTCTGTTGGAAAAGTAATGTTCTTTTCCTGAACAGTAGTATCTATTGAAACAGATTTCTGCTGTGCATCCTTTCCCTGCAACTGAACAGATAAGCGGAAAATCTTTTCAATGCCTTCCTTTCCGACCCGATGGCGAAAATGAACCAGGTCGCTTGGATCACAGGGCATCGCCCATTGAAAGTGAGTTTCTCCACTAAGATACTGGTAGTGCGGATTCTCAACCCATTTGGAAACAACCAACTCATCGCTCTGGTTATCCAATTGCTTCAAAATCAGCAATGAGACCATCAGGCGAACAGGTTGGGCTGGTCTGCCAAAATCAATGTAGTACTCCTGAAAGTCTGACTCAAACGATTTTCAATCAATTTTATTGGCAAGCTGATAAAACTCGAAGGGCACTCCAGAAAATAAAAAAGACCTTACATTGCTGTTCTGGTTTCCAATATTCTAGAAAAGTGCGTGAAAACAAAGAATATCAGGTGTATTTATAGCTAAAAGACAAATATTAAAATACAAAATTATAACAAAATGGGAATTGTTTTGCGAGGTGCATGCAGCGCGTAGTCGCTGTTTTTCTCTTTTACATCACGCCCTATCAAACACTAACTCTCTTTAAAATCTCTCTAAGAAAAGACAAACTGCTCTTTTGTTTTTTGTATTCTATAAAATCGTCAATTCTGACAAAATTAAAATGAGCTTGGACTAGGATGAAAAAAACAAAGATAAATGCTATTCCCTTGGGTTTTGGTGGGCTTTCTTTAATGATCGTTGAATCATGAATATCATTGTTGTTTTCTTATTGTGAAAAAGCAGAGAGACTACAGAAGGTTGAGCATCTTCTGTGCCCGGCTGGCTCAATCCGGCTGAATGCCACCCTATTAACTCAATTTACAATCTTTAATGCAGGGAAAAAGAAAAGATTGAAAAACAATTGAAATTCTATTGAAAATAATTTAATTCGGTTTTTGTTACTTTCATACTTAATTCTAACGCGAATTATTTTGGCTAAATTTAAGCGACCTACGAAAAATTACAAGCTATTTGAAATACCTGAAGCAAGAATATTTCTATAGGAATGAATATTAATTTATCTCATATTGATTTATCTTGTATATTCATTGTTGGCAATTGCCCCGCTATAATTTTACGTTATCTGGATATAATATGAACGAAAAGCCAAATCTGGATTACATCCAAAAAATTTCAGGAGGAGATCAAGCTTTTGAAGAAAAACTTTTAGCAGTGATAAGAAAGGAAATTGTTGTTGAAATTGATGAATATCAGGAAAATATGAAAGAATTATTGCTTGATAAAGCATCGGAGAATATCCATAAATTAAAACATAAAATTAGTATCTTAGGGCTTGAAAAAGGCTATAAAATAGCTGTGGAATTTGAAGAAGAACTAAAAAGAGGAGACTTTTGTCATAAGGAGCAGTTCGATGAAATTTTGAAAAACATATTGACATTCATAAATGAATCCTAAACCTGTTTTTATGAAATGTATCGTTATTGACGATGAAGAATTGGCCAGGGTAGTAATCGAAAAATTAATAACCAATAATCCTGAACTGAATTTAGTTGCTGAATTTCCGAATGCCATTCAGGCTATAAAATTTTTGAATCACAACCCAATTGATCTAATATTTCTGGATATTCACATGCCTGATTTTACAGGATTAGATTTTATACAAACCCTGAAATCGCCACCCAAAATCATTCTCACTACTTCTGATCGCAATTTTGCTATCGAAGCTTTTGAATATGAATGCATTGTCGATTATTTAACCAAGCCACTCTCTCAGGAGCGATTCGACAAAGCAGTGAAAAAGGCTCTGCTTTTTAATTTTAATATAAAAGCTGCCAATTCAAAAATCCAGGTTAATTCAACCAATCCGAGCACCGAGTTATTTGTGAATATCGATCGGCGACTGGTAAAAATTGAATTCGATGGAATTTTATTTATCGAATCAAAAGGCGATTACATCCAAATCAATACCGAGAAAAAGAATATTACTGTCCACTCCACCATAAAGAAAATAAAAGTTAAACTTCCGCCGGAGCTATTCGTTCAGGTGCATCGTTCCTACATCATCAACATAAAAAAAATTGTCGATATCGAAGATAGCAGCGTGCTTATCGGGAAAACGGTAATTCCGATTAGTCGTGCAAATCGTGACGAATTGATGAACTGTCTGAATTTGCTTTGACATTCGATCGTTTCATTTAATATTCGATTTCCCATTTATCGACTCAAAATGTTTGTTCATCGACAGTTAATCCAGCAAGGTCGAATAATTTTTATCCGAAGAACTTAAATCTGGATATTTGTTTCTGAAAGCTAATTATTGAATAATATGAAAACATTAAGCCACATTTTTATTTCGCTGACCTTAATATTTGTGTTTTCGAATTGTCGCAAAAATATTGAAAACATTGAGCCCAATGATTCAAATAAATCGTTGGATCAAATTCAATTTCCTGCCAATTTTGATTTTTCGACAACTAAAAAGGTTGAACTATCTTTAGCTGCAAATGAGCAGCTTCGAAGTAGTATTTTCGAAATATTCTACAAGGATCACAATAAAGCTGAAGTTTTTGTTGCAAAAGGAACCTTTGACAAAGATGCAAGTTTTAAAATAAAACTTACTCTTCCGAATTTGACCGATAGTTTATTTATTCGGTCGATGTCATTGGGTTTGGAGCGAATGGTCAAATTAAAAATCAACCAGACTAATCTTTCTTACGATTACAAAACAAATTTTAATATGCCTCGTGAAACTGATTTTCAGTATGGATCATTAACCAAATCGGCCAAAGTTGATGCTTTCTCTTACATGGGCTCCTACACAGCCAACGGATATCCGAGTTATTTGTATCAGGTTAACGACCACGCCTGGGAATCATTGATGAAAAATTTGAATCAGACACTTCCTGAAGGGGTATCGGTGCCTAAAACCAAACCTGCTTTTTTAGAAGCCGGCAAGCAGACCAACCTTATTTTAAAGGCCAAATCGAAGGTTTTTGTAACCTTTGCCGCTGAAGGCACTGACCTGACCAGTGCATTAGGATATTTTATTTACGATGGATCGAAGCCGGTCAATCTTCAGCATAGAATTATATTTCCGAATTCTTCCTATCCTGGCAGTGGTGGATCGCTTCACAGTGGTGATAAGGTTTTATTGGGCGAATTTCCGGCCAACACAGTGATAGGCTGGTTTCTGGTCCCCAATGGATGGGACAAGCAAAGCAAATCGGTTAAAGATACGCGTGGCATTTATTATTCTGTTGCGTCCTTAAATAACGAGGTAAATCCCGAAGTTAACCAGCACATGGTCCTTCTGAAAGATATTCAGAATGAAGTTATTGTGCTTGGTTTTGAAGATTCACCACGCAGCAGTCCTACGTGCGATAATGACTTCAATGATGTTGTATATTATATCTCGCTTGATCAGCTTGCGGCAGCCGATTTAACAAATGTAAATAACACGGTTTCGCCGGTTGATACCGACGGAGATGGTGTGATAGACAGTCAGGACCAATTTCCGCTCGATCCGAACAGGGCATTTATTAACGGAGGAAGCGGATCTTCCGGAACATTGGCCTTTGAAGATCTCTGGCCTACCAGGGGTGACTATGATTTCAACGATTTAGTGATTGATTACCAGTTTTCAAACGTCACCGACGCCAATAATTTGGTTAAAACACTCGATATATCGATCAATGTGAGAAATGTGGGCGCTTCGTTCAAAAATGGGTTTGGCATTGAACTGCCCGTTCCCGCATCGTCGGTTGAAAGTGTGAAAGGTGCAAAATATTCCAGAAGTTATTTAACCATTGACCCAAATGGCGTAGAAGCTGGGCGGAGCAATGCCATCGTTTTCCCGTTTGATGACGCCTGGATAGTCAGAGGTCAATCATTAAAGGTGTCGATAACGTTCAAAAGCGGTATTTCGCCTTCCTTGCTTGGGAGTTATCCATATAACCCATTTCTGGTGGTTAATGAAACAAGAGGTAGGGAAATCCATCTTCCGGATTATCCGCCAACTTCAGGTGCTGATTATTCATACTTTGGTCAAAGTGCTGATTTTTCGCGACCTTCAAGCGGATTATACTACCGATCTGCGCGGAATCTTCCCTGGGCAATCAATGTCTCTGGTGATTATGCAGTTCCAAAAGAAAAAAGTCCGATCAACATGGGGTATCTCAAATTTGTGGATTGGGCAAAATCGGCCGGTACCAATTATGCTGATTGGTATTTGAATATATCAGGCTACCGGGATTATAATTATTTAAACTAATCCAACAATTTAATTCAAATTTTATAAATTTAAAGATTAAAATTTATTTGAGTTTCCTTAAATTAATAACCTAATTAATAATCTTATGAAAATATCAATTGTAGGTACAGGATATGTTGGTTTAGTTTCAGGAACCTGTTTTTCACAAACCGGCGTCGATGTTGTTTGCGTTGATGTAAATGAGAAGAAAATTGAAATGCTGAATAATGGCCATGTTCCTATTTACGAGCCGGGACTCGAGGACATGATTAAATACAATGTTGAAAAAGGGAGGTTAACATTCACAACAAGCCTTTCTGAAAGTTTAGTTGATGCCGAAGCTGTGTTTATTGCAGTTGGAACACCTCCTGATGAAGATGGAAGCGCGGACCTGAAATATGTTTTGGGCGTTGCCCGTGAAATCGGTCGTCATATTGATCACTATATGGTTATTGTAACCAAAAGTACTGTTCCGGTAGGGACATCAATGAAAGTGAAAGCAGCCATTCAGGAAGAGCTCCGGCTGCGAAAAGCGGACATTCCTTTTGATGTGGCTTCGAATCCTGAGTTTCTAAAAGAAGGAAGCGCCGTTGATGATTTTTTGAAACCTGACAGGATTGTTGTTGGAATTGAATCGCACGAAGCTGAAAAAACCATGACTCGCTTGTATAAGGCATTCTTGCTTAATGGACACCCGATATTATTTATGGATATTGCCAGCTCAGAAATGACCAAATATGCTGCCAACTCGATGTTGGCCACCAAAATCAGCTTTATGAACGACATTGCCAATTTGTGTGAATTGGTTGGTGCCGATGTAAGTATGGTTCGAAAAGGAATTGGTTCGGATGCACGAATCGGCAATAAATTTATTTATCCGGGTACCGGCTACGGAGGCTCATGTTTCCCGAAAGATGTACAGGCATTGGTGCGCACTGCCGATGAACATGGTCATTCACTCGATATTTTAAAAGCAGTGGAGGCCGTTAACTATCGCCAGAAAGAAGTGCTGGTCGGAAAGATAAAATCACATTTTGGCGCTGATTTAAAAGGATTGAAATTTGGAATGTGGGGACTTTCATTTAAACCCAAAACTGATGATATGCGTGAGGCCCCATCGCTCGTTATAATTGACAAATTAATTGGTGAAGGAGCTCAGGTAGTAGCATACGACCCGGTATCTATGGAAGAGGCGCATCGCATTCTGGGAGACAAAATCACTTTTGCTAAAGATGAATATGATGCCTGTATTGACGTTGATGCTCTTATTATAGTTACCGAGTGGCCCGAATTCCGCATGCCCAATTTCAGGGTAATCGAAAAACTTTTGAAAACAAAAACCATATTCGACGGACGAAACATCTACGAACCGGAAGAAATGCAGGAACTGAAATTTAATTACTACAGTATCGGCCGGAAACCGGTTAAAATTTAAAACACCAGAGCCATGAAGCGAATACTTGTTACCGGTGGTGCCGGTTTTGTAGGGTCACATTTGTGTGAACGGTTGCTGAATGAAGGCAACGAAGTTGTTTGTATGGACAATTATTTTACCGGTAAAAAACAAAAAATTGTCCACTTGCTCGACAACCCTTACTTTGAACTGATTCGTCACGATGTGACCATGCCATATTTCATCGAAGTTGATGAAATATACAACCTGGCCTGTCCTGCTTCTCCTGTTCATTACCAGTACAACCCCATTAAAACCATTAAAACTTCAGTAATGGGAGCCATCAACATGCTTGGACTGGCCAAGCGCGTTCGGGCAAAAATATTGCAGGCATCTACCAGTGAAGTATATGGCGATTCCAATATACATCCGCAGACCGACGATTACTGGGGGCATGTCAATCCCATTGGGATACGCTCCTGCTACGATGAAGGTAAGCGGTGCGCCGAATCGTTGTTTGTGAATTACCACACACAAAATAATGTCAGGATTAAAATCATCCGCATTTTTAATACTTATGGTCCAAAGATGGAACCCGACGATGGCCGGGTGGTGTCCAATTTTATCGTTCAGGCTTTGCAGGGAAAAGACATCACCATTTTTGGCGACGGAACCCAAACCCGCAGTTTTCAGTATGTGTCCGACCTGGTGGAAGGAATGATCCGGATGATGCATACCGGCGATGACTTTACCGGTCCCGTTAATATTGGCAATCCAGGAGAGTTTACGATGCTCGAACTGGCACAAAACATCATCGATCTGACGAATTCCAAGTCAAAAATTGTTTATTTGCCTCTGCCGGCAGACGATCCGACACAGCGTCAGCCTGATATTTCGCTGGCCAAAGAGAAATTAGGAGGTTGGGAACCCAAAGTTCCACTTAGAGATGGATTGATTAAAACAATCGAATATTTTGATCAGCTTTTGTCAGAATAATTACATGTGAAATTATTCAGGAAAATCAGCCTTCATACTTTCGATTACCTCCGAGGTGACCCTTTTTATGTTCTCTATTGCAGTTTCGAGTTGCTGGAAATCGACCTTCTCATGACGGGCTTTTTCTACCAACCGAATATCTTCTGCAAGCAATAAAATATTGAAATTGTCGATGTTGGGTTTGATTTTATGGGCAATTGCACCCATTTTTTCGAACTGTTGAGTGTTAAATGCAGCCACCATTTCATCAACTTCGGCAGGCGTTTGGTCGCAGAACACTTTAATCATTTTCTTCAGAAACGATTCGTTTCCACGGCTAAAGGGTATAAGTTTTTCGAGATCGTATAATTTTTGAGTCGAAACCGGTTTGCTGGGTTCAGTTACTGATTCAATCACCTTGTTTTTCGACTTGTTCATCCATATTGCTATGGTATTCAGGAAATCTTCCTCTTTGAACGGCTTCGAAATATAATCGTTCATTCCGGCTGCAATACATTTTTCGTTCTCTCCTTTTATGGCATTTGCAGTAAGTGCAATAATTGGAATTGTGGCCGGATTTGAATTTTAGACCGCAAATATCATTGAATCAATAGCTTATACTTGATGTTTTTACCAAGGTCACCTAATGGTTCACAAATGGAAGAACGACGAGTTAACACTCACATTTTGATTCAATTATAATCAAATTTTAGGATTCTGGGTACGAATCCTGGAAATATTTTGGGTTCGAATCCATTTTTTTTTGGACAATTTTTAAAAATTAAAACAATACTTCTTTTTTGTAGAAGATTCCTATGTTTCAACTTCCTCAATTGCTAAAAAGCAAAGTTTGTAAATTTTAAAGTTAGAAGACAATTTCTTTTGATTGGATACAATTGTTTTTTCAATAACCTTGACTATCTGATTGCATCGTTCTTCCCAAAAATAATTAATCAGGATATCACTTTTCGGATTGTTTTTCTTCAATTTTAGTTATAAAGCAATTTATTAGACGTCTCCCTTAAAAAAACAATGGTGGAATTTAGCAAATAGTATGCAGGAGAAAATTCAACTTTACCGTTCCGGATTTTAATGCTACAATTTTTCAAGTGTTAATCTTAATTGGTATCATCTGTATTGTGTTTACTTCTGTTGTAGATGTGATCGTATTTTCCGTTTCAATTGTGGTATGTTTGATTGATAGCCCAACTTCTACCCCGCAAAGTTGACGTTTTATTCAGTTTCAATTCCAGTGTGGTGCGATTGGTAGTCACACCCGCCCCGAAAATAAAAAGTATCTCTACGGAGTTTCAATTCCAGTGTGGTGCGATTGGTAGTGAAAATACTTCAAAATAATCTGCCCTGTAAATTCGGTTTCAATTCCAGTGTGGTGCGATTGGTAGTAGATGCCGGAACAGATGTGGGTATTTTATACAAGTTTCAATTCCAGTGTGGTGCGATTGGTAGAGCGTTTCAATCAGCATCAATTCCTTGTCGCTTATTGTTTCAATTCCAGTGTGGTGCGATTGGTAGTTTCTGAACTGGTTGCGGTGCCTGAAGTGCTTGTACGTTTCAATTCCAGTGTGGTGCGATTGGTAGCACAAAATTTCATGATTTATCAGGGTGTTGAGCTTGAGTTTCAATTCCAGTGTGGTGCGATTGGTAGCCCATAACAGCATCAATAATAAACGGCTTGGAAGATGTTTCAATTCCAGTGTGGTGCGATTGGTAGTTCTGAAGTATCTAAACTAACCGGCATTGGTTGGAAGTTTCAATTCCAGTGTGGTGCGATTGGTAGGCCAAGCTGCTGCAGTGCCTTTCTTCTTCAAACAGGTTTCAATTCCAGTGTGGTGCGATTGGTAGTCTCTATTCTTTCGAAATTGGCTTTGGCTTCGTCAAGTTTCAATTCCAGTGTGGTGCGATTGGTAGGTCCGTTCAAAGTCTTCGAGCGTATCCCACATTCGTTTCAATTCCAGTGTGGTGCGATTGGTAGTTTGCAACCAAGAGTGTGGTTTTTAGAAAATCCGGTGTTTCAATTCCAGTGTGGTGCGATTGGTAGCTGCAACAAAGTTTAAGTTAATGGTTGCATCAATCGAGTTTCAATTCCAGTGTGGTGCGATTGGTAGTATGCAGATGTAGTTGTTGAAGGTAGAGGCCGAGATGGTTTCAATTCCAGTGTGGTGCGATTGGTAGTCTATCAGTACTAGTCGCGGGAACGCTGGGTCACGGGTTTCAATTCCAGTGTGGTGCGATTGGTAGCGAAAAATTATGCAGCTTCCTGAAGGCCCGGGATTAGTTTCAATTCCAGTGTGGTGCGATTGGTAGGTGACTTTGTATGGTGTTTCCCATTCTTTTGATTTGTTTCAATTCCAGTGTGGTGCGATTGGTAGCTGCGCATTAGCAACGCCTGATACATTTCTGAATAGTTTCAATTCCAGTGTGGTGCGATTGGTAGTTTATGGGCGTGCATTTCGTCGATAATGAAAACGTAGTTTCAATTCCAGTGTGGTGCGATTGGTAGCCACCAACCATCGGCAGCGGATACCAACGATCCGGGTTTCAATTCCAGTGTGGTGCGATTGGTAGCTTTCATCAATTCAGGATCTATTTCAGTAATTACATGTTTCAATTCCAGTGTGGTGCGATTGGTAGAGGGAGGCCGCCGCGCACTGTTCGAATCATTCGGATGTTTCAATTCCAGTGTGGTGCGATTGGTAGTTTCATGGCTGAATGTTTGGCTGGTTGTATAATTCGTTTCAATTCCAGTGTGGTGCGATTGGTAGCCACTGGCAGCTCGTTTAGTTGTGGGGCAATGCGGTTTCAATTCCAGTGTGGTGCGATTGGTAGGTTTTATAGTCGGTGCTTTTTGGCAGGGTGTCGGCGTTTCAATTCCAGTGTGGTGCGATTGGTAGTTGTAACTGAAGTGGTAAAGGTGCTCGACATGCTTGTTTCAATTCCAGTGTGGTGCGATTGGTAGTTATTACTCGAAGTAAGCTGTAAAACTGAATAAACAGTTTCAATTCCAGTGTGGTGCGATTGGTAGTTTAAAGGTGCTTGAACACGGCTTAAGTTGCATCAGTTTCAATTCCAGTGTGGTGCGATTGGTAGTCTGGGGTGATTAGTTCGATTGATATGAAAGATAAGTTTCAATTCCAGTGTGGTGCGATTGGTAGCGCCAGCCCTGCCCCAAAACCGCGCATCCATAATGGGTTTCAATTCCAGTGTGGTGCGATTGGTAGCCCGGAACCGTAGCCGAAAAGCCCAGCGAACCAAGTTTCAATTCCAGTGTGGTGCGATTGGTAGGGCTGGTTTATGAAAGTACCGGTTATCCTTCCTGATGTTTCAATTCCAGTGTGGTGCGATTGGTAGCTGACGGTATTTTGGTAAACGATAGCGCGCTTTCTTGTTTCAATTCCAGTGTGGTGCGATTGGTAGGTTCGCCTTTGTGGATTACACAAAAAATGGTATCAGGTTTCAATTCCAGTGTGGTGCGATTGGTAGTCGATATAAAGCGAACTATTCGGCCACGTACCAATGTTTCAATTCCAGTGTGGTGCGATTGGTAGGCGGCGGCATTGCCAACTCATTTCGCGAAATAATATGTTTCAATTCCAGTGTGGTGCGATTGGTAGGGCAGGATCTTTCATATTTGTTATATTTCAAATTCGTTTCAATTCCAGTGTGGTGCGATTGGTAGTAAGTTTTCAATACTTCTTTTCATTTGTTCTTTAGAGGTTTCAATTCCAGTGTGGTGCGATTGGTAGTCGATAGTGGTTTCCGACGGGTTAAACTGGTCGAGTTTCAATTCCAGTGTGGTGCGATTGGTAGCACCGAAACGGACAGTTACGGGATTGCCGCTCACAAGTTTCAATTCCAGTGTGGTGCGATTGGTAGCCGCATTTTGCGCCGCAATAGTACCGGCCTTAATGCGTTTCAATTCCAGTGTGGTGCGATTGGTAGTTTATGAGGTGACCAAAGATTTCGAGTTTTCCCGAGTTTCAATTCCAGTGTGGTGCGATTGGTAGTTTCAAATGATAAAGAAATCTTCTTGAATCATTCGTTTCAATTCCAGTGTGGTGCGATTGGTAGCATTTTGCCGAATAACTCGGGCGGGGTTGTACGATGTTTCAATTCCAGTGTGGTGCGATTGGTAGAACTTGATCAAACCACAGGAAGAAGTCAGCGTAATGTGTTTCAATTCCAGTGTGGTGCGATTGGTAGTTTCGACCTGTTAGCTGGTGTACTGGCATCGGTAGTTTCAATTCCAGTGTGGTGCGATTGGTAGTCCGCCGACGGGTAAATGTTCCCTGCTTCGTCTTTGTAGTTTCAATTCCAGTGTGGTGCGATTGGTAGCCTGAAGTGTGCGAACCTTGTCGGCCTGACTACCTCTGTTTCAATTCCAGTGTGGTGCGATTGGTAGTTTCGGCCTTTGGCATTTTTAATGTGAATGATCATTCGTTTCAATTCCAGTGTGGTGCGATTGGTAGATTGCCCGGAAACTGAAACCAGAAGAATACGACAGTTTCAATTCCAGTGTGGTGCGATTGGTAGAAATGAACCTGGTAAGATCGAGCATCGGCGAAACCCGGTTTCAATTCCAGTGTGGTGCGATTGGTAGCGGTGTCTTTTTGTATATCGGCGCGGATACCGGCGTTTCAATTCCAGTGTGGTGCGATTGGTAGCAGCTTGTTTAGCCCCATTAAACCGTTCAATTCCAGTTTCAATTCCAGTGTGGTGCGATTGGTAGCATAAAAACAGGATTTGAAGTTAAGGGTACTTCATATGTTTCAATTCCAGTGTGGTGCGATTGGTAGTTAAAGATAAGTATTGATTTTAAGATTGTTTTTTGGTTTCAATTCCAGTGTGGTGCGATTGGTAGACTTACCGTTCTGGATGAAATCAACCATATATATGGTTTCAATTCCAGTGTGGTGCGATTGGTAGATTCAAAACCTAAATTGTTCATTATTCTTAACATGTTTCAATTCCAGTGTGGTGCGATTGGTAGCGCGGCGGCATTGCCAACTCATTTCGCGAAATAATATGTTTCAATTCCAGTGTGGTGCGATTGGTAGTTCTTTCCCTCTTCCACGGCCTTGTGCGTTTCGCTCGTTTCAATTCCAGTGTGGTGCGATTGGTAGCACGAAACCGCCCAATTGGGTATAGGTGCTGTTAGGTTTCAATTCCAGTGTGGTGCGATTGGTAGCGTGTGCCTTGCAAAACAATACGTCTTCCTCAATCGTTTCAATTCCAGTGTGGTGCGATTGGTAGTCAACGCTTATAACCGGTTCTATCTTTAAGTGGAGTTTCAATTCCAGTGTGGTGCGATTGGTAGTGAAGTCTGGGTTTTTGAGCATAATGGCATCTACCGTTTCAATTCCAGTGTGGTGCGATTGGTAGCGTAAGTCGATTCTGGTTCCATCATGTATTCTTTTCCGTTTCAATTCCAGTGTGGTGCGATTGGTAGTTGGTAAAAGCCGAAAATAAAATATATGAATATAAAGTTTCAATTCCAGTGTGGTGCGATTGGTAGACTATCACTAACAATACATGGCGGAGCGGTACAACGTTTCAATTCCAGTGTGGTGCGATTGGTAGGATACTGCGCTGTAAAAAGGCAGATAGTGACGAATGTTTCAATTCCAGTGTGGTGCGATTGGTAGTGCCTCGCAAATTGGTTTCAGGGCGATCCAATATGTTTCAATTCCAGTGTGGTGCGATTGGTAGAAAGAAGATCCTGAAAAATTCAGAAATATTCCTGAAGTTTCAATTCCAGTGTGGTGCGATTGGTAGAGTGCGTGGGGACGCGGTTATTGATTTGTAATTTGTTTCAATTCCAGTGTGGTGCGATTGGTAGAACAACTACAATATTTTCAGGCAAACATTTACTACGTTTCAATTCCAGTGTGGTGCGATTGGTAGTTCAAGTTTCGCATCCATGGCCCGTTAGTTTTCGGTTTCAATTCCAGTGTGGTGCGATTGGTAGTCACAATATCTTTCGAACCTGTAGGTATCAGTGTGTTTCAATTCCAGTGTGGTGCGATTGGTAGATTATTGAGTCGTGCCTGGCAACGATGAACGACATCAGTTTCAATTCCAGTGTGGTGCGATTGGTAGCCAGCGCGGAAACATTAAAAGCGTGCGAAGCCTTGTTTCAATTCCAGTGTGGTGCGATTGGTAGAGCGATGCAGAAGGACGAAGTACGCGATAACCGGCGTTTCAATTCCAGTGTGGTGCGATTGGTAGTTCAGGGCGATATTATGGGCAACGTAAAAATGAAGTTTCAATTCCAGTGTGGTGCGATTGGTAGGCAGCACGTACTCCCTGATAGGCTATTTCCATAGGTTTCAATTCCAGTGTGGTGCGATTGGTAGTACATCAAGACAAATTCAGATCGCTGCCCCTACTTAGTTTCAATTCCAGTGTGGTGCGATTGGTAGATATTACATTCGCAGTTGGCGACCGTGTTAGTTACAAGTTTCAATTCCAGTGTGGTGCGATTGGTAGCCTTTTTTCATGGCGGCCTGGGGCCATCGATCCAAGTTTCAATTCCAGTGTGGTGCGATTGGTAGCAGATATGATCGACATCCGCGATATTGCGCACGGATGTTTCAATTCCAGTGTGGTGCGATTGGTAGATTAGCTGTTAAATTGCTTCATAAGTTCCTGTAAGTTTCAATTCCAGTGTGGTGCGATTGGTAGAGTTTCGACAAAAAACACAGCTTTCAACAAAAACTTGTTTCAATTCCAGTGTGGTGCGATTGGTAGAAACTCACACAGCGTTGGTATATCCAGTTTTGGGTTGTTTCAATTCCAGTGTGGTGCGATTGGTAGGTTTTACTATTGAAGACGCTCTGATTGACGAAACGCGTTTCAATTCCAGTGTGGTGCGATTGGTAGACAATTAGAACGGAAAGTTGGATATTCGTGTTTGAAGTTTCAATTCCAGTGTGGTGCGATTGGTAGTCTGCGTTGGTAACTATCATGATGTCGTCAATAATGTTTCAATTCCAGTGTGGTGCGATTGGTAGTGTAATTTAAAAATAAACGACATGGCAAGTAAAACAGTTTCAATTCCAGTGTGGTGCGATTGGTAGTAAATAATCACATCTTTCGATTCGGCCTTGATTACTTCGTTTCAATTCCAGTGTGGTGCGATTGGTAGATGCCCACGACGAATATGAGGAGGTGTTGAAACCAGTTTCAATTCCAGTGTGGTGCGATTGGTAGCGGCTACCGGAGGAGATGTGTCGGTGGCAGGAAATATGTTTCAATTCCAGTGTGGTGCGATTGGTAGTTACCAAAATAACATCGGCATACGGGGTGCTTGAGTTTCAATTCCAGTGTGGTGCGATTGGTAGTAAGCCAGCATCAGGATTGCTTTGTGCTTAATGTGTTTCAATTCCAGTGTGGTGCGATTGGTAGCAATCGGCTTTGCGGTCAGGCTGAATTTAAGTCTTTGTTTCAATTCCAGTGTGGTGCGATTGGTAGATAGTTGGTGGTAATCAAACCGTCTGCATCTTCGATGTTTCAATTCCAGTGTGGTGCGATTGGTAGTGCAATGCAAGTTTCTCATATTCAGACAAATTACTCAGTTTCAATTCCAGTGTGGTGCGATTGGTAGAATTCACTTTTACAGAAAG
>Ga0154413_1153_pt1 | contig 20689 bp, 17 predicted proteins | sample RifGroB2_FD_115917 | JGI IMG/M metagenome (GOLD analysis project Ga0154413, IMG submission 115917) | Bacteroidetes bacterium GWB2_41_8 | reverse complement strand
TGTTCGTCGAGCAAGCGGATTACAAAATCGCCCTCGTAACGACCAAATTTTTCTAGTAACCTGATCTTATTGTCGGGTTGATTCAGGGTTATTGTCGGAAGTGATGGCCAGTCGCGTGTCGAAACTTCTGCTTTTGCACCTTTGCTGAATGAAACCTTCAGAATATCCTGCTGCCTGTTCAGTTCCACTTTCATATTTTCGGATTGGTAGTCTGATCGTTCTTCGGATTTGGCAAATGCCACCAGTTCAGGCTGAATCACCGAATCGCTTCCGATTACCCGCTGATCGAGCAGTTCCGTTCCATCAAATAGTTGAACGGTGATTTTTCCTTTGTACCCCGAAAAACCTGCAATTGAATTCAAGGCATATTTCCCGGGCTTCAGTTCAACCGGTTTTTCCTGATAAGAAGGCTTACCTTTCCAAACCCTGATTTTTGTTCCTGAAGCGCCGCTTATTGTTGGATTGGCAGGTGTTCCGGTAACGGTGATTAAATTGGAAAACTGCGCGATACATCCGTTCGAACCTTCATTGTTTGTTCCCAGATAAGCAGCATTGAATCCTGAAACAGAAACCGGTGCCAGCCATTTCCCTCCAACCCTGACGGGATCAATTTCCTGGTTGTTCCATAAATCAACAAGGTGAGTGCCCGGCAGAGGATCGATTTCGAACAATGTTCCGCTGTAACCGTCGGTACGGGTGCTGTAAATGGTATAAATGTTTTTCTTTGGTGAGAGCCATCCGTTTACCCAAATTTGGTCGGCAGTAGTGGGATGCAGCGGTACCTGTTCCCCTTCCACGAACAAGCTTGAATTTTCGCGAAGTATCCGGGTGGTCTGCCCCAGGTATCGATACAGTTCTTTCATCCAATCCAGTTGCGGCGATACTTTCAGGTGAATTTCAACTCCGTATCCATTGAAAAAGGAAGCGGCGAAATCGCGACGGACCGGTTCTTTCGTGATTACGGCCTGCCTGAAAATGGTGAATTCGGGCTTAATCAGCTTGTTCAGGTTGAGCATGGGCGCATATTCGAGCGCAGCATGAACACGGCCAACCACACAGTTTTGCATGGCTGACGGAACGCTCATTCCTTCAGGAAAAATCGCAAAGTCGGGCCTTACTTTTTCCAGCCCTTTTTGCAGTATTTCAGACGATTCGCTGCGTGTGTCGTACATTACGCCGCGCAGATTGGCTTCGCGGGTTATTTCTGAAAGTCCCTGAACATGATCTTTATAGCGTGTGCTGTTGTAAAGCTGGTTCTCGCCCGCCGGCAAATCCCAGGGTTTATAGGCCGCCATGAACGACGATCCCCATTTCGATGCCTGATCGGAAAGTTCTTTCATTTTAGCAATTCCGCCCGGCATAGCGCGAAACAGATCCCATTGGTTGCGCTGATCCATCCCCAGCATCGGGAATCCGTGCCAGATGATGTTGTAATCGTCGCCGCCAAAAAGAAGTTCATTTTCTTGTTCAAACTCCGGAAAGGTATAACCCTGCTTTTCCCAACTATACACATGATGGTCCCACGCCGAAACAAAATGCCCGACATAAGCCTGCCTGATCCACTTCAGGGCTTCGCGTTCGTACAGTTGATTGTCAAATGTACCTGGCTCAACATCGTACAGTTTCCTGTCCTGGAACATTAGCCTTAATCCTTCCTGCCAGGTTCCGATATACGAATCCATCCAAATGGAATAGCTTACCGATCCTCCGGGATAAATCTCGGTTTCGAAACGGCGGCGGCTTGCGTTGCTCACACTTGCCGTGTTTCTGCGGGCCAGTGCACAAATGCTACTGCCGTTATCCACGTTCACTGTTGCAAAACCCAGCTCCCAGGCATTGTCGGGCACAATTACATTGACGGGTTCGTAACCGGGCCTAAACAAATGGGTCCTCGACAATCCGTGATTGCCCTTTCCGGTAATGTAAATGTGCTTTTTTGATTCGCCAAACGGCACAATATTTCCAACCCTTAGGGTATCCTTCGATAAGTTGGTGAAAGTGACTTCCGTTTTTAATCCTGAATGAGCAACAGGCACCATTGTATAGCTAAGTCCAAGCTTTCCGGCTACCATCATTTTCCCATCGTTCCATTTTGCATCTGAAGATGTGTAAATGCTGTCGTTCAGTAAAAAGGAAACCAAAGGCAACGAATATCCAGGTGTTTGAAACCTGTTGAATGTAGCGATGTACAAACCTTTATCGGTTTTTATTTCAATGCTTTTGAGTGCCTGTGCATGAACGAATGTTGCGAAAAAAGTCAGTAACAAACATGTCAGGATCAGTTTATATGTTTTAAATTTCATTATCGTTGTTTTTAAATTTTAATGGCCTTGAAAATTTATGTCCTTCCCTTTTCTCTATACAAAACAGATGGGTTTCAATGATTTTTTTCATCTGTTCCTTGCTTAGGGAATTCACCCAATTTACTTTTTCCCTGATTGTAAGATGATCGACATCAGCCAAAGGACAATCGGGGTCTCTCTGTTGAAAAGGACACCCAAAAGCACATCCATATATTTGATCGTCGTGAAACATCTGTACTGTTTTTGGCAAAAGTTAAATGAGGTTTAGATTTTTATACAAGTCAGGTAATCAAGTCCGAAAAATGCCTTTTTAGGATCGCTGCTCGTTCTGACAACTTCAACTTCGAGCTTGTTCTGTCCTTTGTTTAGCTGAACTTTTCCCAGCGAAATATCCTGAAGCATCAGGCTGTCGTGGGTAAGTTCAATCAGCTTACCGGCTGATTTTCCGTTTATTTTAACTTTAAATGATCCGTAATCGCTGGCCTTGGTAAAGTGTCCGGTCACTTCTGCTGTCATATCTTCCGGTGAATCGAAAGAAAGCACAAGTTTGTCGGTTGGTTGAGCGCCAGTCCAAAAAGCCTGCATGTTGTCACTCCAGCCTTTTTCAACGTCGTTCTGATACCGGAAACGGCCTCCCGTGACTGACTCCAGCACCATGCTTTCCGCTTCAATCTTCCCATTCCTGATTTCATGAGAAATAATATCGCTGCGTTTGAGCGCAACTTTAGCTTTTGCACCATCCAGATCAGGCGATATATTTGATTTTCCGCCGGGGAGCACGTACCAGAAACTAACCGGGGCAAAATTGATGGTAGCTCTTGTCCAGTGCCACATTTCGAAATCAAATTTCAGGTGCTGGTTAAACGGAATGGCGTCGAGTCCTCGATGGCGCAGGTTGACCGTGTATCCGGGATCAAAATTGCCGCTTCCGTCGGGTTGCCCGATGTAGGGATGATTGGCAAATTTTTCCGGACGACACCAGGCATAGCCATAATAGTCTTCGGTACCAGTCCCTATAGATGAAGGGAAGGTTTCGTGATCGACAAATATTTTCTCGTCGCCTTCGCCCCACCAAGCATACACCGTGTTGAACAACGTGATGGCATCACCAACATAAACACCTTTGCCGGTTAACTCCACGTAGTTAATGTCGAACGGTCCGCCATTTCCCTCATTATCCTTCATTTCCCCGGTTTCAAGATTGGTGTACTGATGCCACGACGCTCCGAAGTGCATTGAGTTTTTGTCCCATTTCCAAGGCGAACTGATGATTTTCAATGTCTGAATTTCAATCTCTTCCAAACCCAGATTATGAATGCGGACTTCGCATGATTTTTGAAAAGGCATAACCCACCAGCAATTTAAATCTCCGTCGGGGCTAACCGACGAATACCAGGTATTCGATTTCCGAAGCTGATATCCAGTATTGAAAAAGTCGCCAAGAGGGCACCACACGGTTTGTTCGCCATCGAACACCATTTCAAGAATGGTTGAGCGCAACGCCTTTGGATTTATCCCGGGATTAACTTTGAAACTGATCTGGCGGATAGCTTTTGTCCCCTCAATGTTTTGGGTCAATGAACCACCAGCTTCAATCGTTCTTGACACAATGAGTGAATCTGTGTTTAACCCACTTATTCCACGGTCTCTGTTCCTTAATTTTTCCTGAACAGATTCAATGGTTGCAGCAGCAGTGGTCATAGCTTCAGTTGAGTAAGTAATCACTTTGGTTCCCTTTTTATAGGTTCGATAGCCGATGTTGTAATAAACTGCTTCGCCACCGGTTTTGGCTCCGGCATCGGCAATATTTTTGCTCTCGTAAGTTATTTTGCATTGTTGTGCATACGGAAGAGGGAAATATAAATTGTGCCCCCGCATTTCGTATTTGGTTGAGTCGGAAACGGAGGAAGCAAGGGGGGCTCCAACCAAAAGCGTTCCGCTTAAAATATCGAGGGCAGGCCCTTCAATCAACGGTTTTTCCTGATGGTCGAAATAAATACGCAATATTCCGCGACCACAATTTTCGCCGGCAAAAGTCATCCAGAATCTGACAACAGCTCCCGGACCATCAGTATCGTACATTACGTACTCTTTGCGCCCATTGAGCGAATCGGTTCGCAGGAACATGCTTCGGTCCCAGTTTGCAAACCAGGCAGGTTCGCCGGGTTTTTCAGTGGCGCGGTCGTAACTGCTGAACTGACGAAGGGTGTACTCCGGATCGGGAAACCGGGCCAATGTTTCGCGGTTGACCATTTCGTTCAGGAGACTTTCGACCGAAATGACCGGCTGTTTTTTACAGGAAGACAGCGCAAGGATCGCGAGAATGACAAAAAATATCGGTTTAATTTGCATGGATTGATCGTTTAGGTTATGTTTTTTCTTCCGGTGAGAATTATTGTTTTTCAAGGCGAATAGCTTCGTTGTAATCAACAACATATCGCCACCAGTTATTCAGTTTCTTGTCTTTGGGGTTAATTCCTGCCACATGCGGAATATGGCTAAACCACCATTTCATGTAGCCAATGTGGCTGCAATCCCATTCCGAACAGTTTACTTCCCGTACATTTTCCTCTTGTACATCCGGGTAATTCAACCAACTATCGGCAAAGGTTTTTACCGTTTTCTGATTTTTCCAGTCGTAATCCTTTTCGCCGTTGGGAGGGAAATGAATATTCCCGATATGCGAATTCCCTGGATTAAATTTATTGTATTTAAGTGAATAGGCCGCATAAGTTTCCCAGGTTGAAAGTTCTTTTTTGCTTTTCTTATCGTAGTCCCACCAACCATACACTTCCAACATGATTGACTCGAACCGATGTCCGTAGCTTTCGAGTGCGCAGGCCAGGTCGCGCTCGTAATTCAATCCCATCACGCAAAGGAGTTCCTTGCATTTTACATTTTTGGTTGGTTTGGAATTTAGCCAGAAAGCACCTTTCCCCATCATGTTCGATTCCCACATTCCGCCACACGGGAACGACCATACCCAGACCTCGTGCAACTCACCGGCATCGCGTTTTTTGTCAAAGCCATAGTGTTCCACAAACGCTTTGTAATCGAAGGTTGCGCCATCCTGCTGCAAGGTTTTCCATTTTGGCTCCTGAAGCAATTCAATCACCCGGCTTTCGGTTAATCGCTCTCCTGTTTTTTTCAACACGGTAAAGTAATCATGAGCATCAATTATTTCAACTACCTGATAATCGACGACTCCATGACTGACTTCTTCCAGCGCCAATTCATAATCTTTGGTTAATTGCCATGGATCGTGCCACTGGAAAGAGTACCCCGGGGTTTTAAAGGTTTCATGAATCCGCTTTCCATCCACAATGGGGTCCTGAATTACCACGACTACTTTTACCACTTTGGGTTGAGTTATACTGTTATCTCTCGTTTCTGCTTTCAGGGAAAACACAGCCGTCAATGCGAGAAAAACTATAAATATTACTTTTTTGATAGTCATTTCAGTAAAGTGTTTATGTCGTTAAAATCCAGCAGGTTTAAATTCTTCTACCTGATAATCTTCAGAGGTCATAAAGGGTAAATTTTCATCGGTGTTGGCGATGTAAACCCACCAGTTGTTGTAACCCCACCGGGTATAACCGGGAATGGAAGGGAGATGAAACATCCACCATTCCTGATAACCCCTTTGTTTATTGCCAAATTCACTGCCATCAAATTTCTGTGGCTTTACTTTTTTCATATCAGGATAATGTGTCCGCCAGGCTTCGGCATAGCTTAACACTTCTCCGGTAGCTTTATAATCGTAGCCGAACTTTCCGTTTGGCGGAACATGCACGTTACCAACCTGCGATGGCCGATCGGGATAATCGAGGTTAAGCATGGTAAATGTGTTGAATGGATCTTTTCCAACCAGTTTTGAGTCCCAGTTTCCATGTCCGAAAACCAGAGCCAGCATACTTTCGATGCGATGATTATAAGCATGAATCATATTGTCGATTCCCACCTCGTAGTTAAAGCCCATGACCCAGAGCGTGTGTCCGATTTCTTCCGGAATTTCGTATGGACGATAAAACCAGGGATTGAGTGTTGGCGCAAATCGGGCGTATCGGTTTGGAATATACATGGCCAGTTCGTCCCAGCCCATTCCTCCTGCTCCCCACAGCCAGATTTCAGAAATATTTTCTTTTTTGCACCGATCAATCAGCTTGTTCTGTTCAAATATTTTCCTGTAATCGGAGCGATCAGGCTGACGGTAATCTCGTTTTTGCCGTGCAACCAAAAAGGAATCTTCGGTGTAAACAAATCCATCTACCTTTTCTGAAAAGCCATTTACTTCGATATAATCAACAATCTCATAGTTGATATAACCACGACTGGCGCGCCGAACGACATCGGCCAGAGTATCGGAAAACGCCCGTGGATTATTGGCTTTGATGAAATCAATCAGTGAAACATTTCCCTTGTTTTTGAGAACAGGATTATAAACAAGCACAATTACCTTTGATTTAACCGGGCGAGTGGCTACATCCTGATTATAAATAAAAGGAGGTTGCTTCCATGCAGAAATTGCCGGATCGAAAGTAAAACACTTAATATTCTCATCCTGGGTACCCTCGGGTGCGAAATATTTTAATGATTTCCATGAAGGCCGGCTTCCCTTTTCCGCATAGAATTGCAAGCTCGATAGCTGAAGAATCAGGAATAATAATATTGGTAAGTTCAGTTTCATAAGTCCAGAAATTAGGCAAAAGAAATACCTCCGGCAACGCTCATCGTTGCTCGGGTATTGTAAGATATTAAGTAAACCAAGAAGGTGAAATGAAAGGGCTGTTTGCAAGAACAGAATGGCTATGGCCCTCTTTCTGCAAACAACCCTTTAAAAATGCTATTTAAGTTCTATGAATAATGATGTATTCCCATCATTCATGAGAAGATAAGGAGTGGTTCCTGTTCCGGCCAAAGCGCCTGAATTCACCCGCACGTAAAAAATACCCTTACTGGCAAGTTCTGCTTTGGTAAAAACAGCTTTGCCATCAGCTCCGGTAGTTTTAGTCAGGAATGCGGCGCCATTCGCATCAAAAGCGGCTTTGGTATTATACACGTTTACCGTAGCACCGTTTATTTTAGTGTAAGTAGTTGTGGTACCGCTCACTGTTTTAGTTTCGGAAACTACAGTCAGCGAAGGATCAGTTTCTGAGATGACATCAAAAACCATTTCGCGTTCGCAGGACGCGAACAGAAAGATGAAAGCTGCGAATAATATTAACTGTTTCATTTTTTTTTGTTTTAAGAAGTTAGATTACATTTCACTTCCGGGAGCGCCTCCGAAGGTGTAAACTGCTTGCCCGTGCATTAGAAGTTCTGGTGCAGGAATCGGGAAATGATAGGCTGTTCCGGGCATTAATAATCCCTGCCGACGTTTATCAAAGAATCCTAAATGAGCCCAAACCATGTCGCATTCAACATAGCGTTCGTAGAACATATTCTTCAACAGGTCGACATCGTTATCGGTAACAGCGGTTAATCCTCCAACCGTTACGCGGGTATTGTTAATTAATGTAGCAGCTCCTGCTTTCTGGTTGGTACGAATTTTTGCTTCTGCCAGGTACAAATCGTTTTCTGCTTTCAGGAAATGTCCCACATAACCGTCGCCAGCATCAATCACGTCGTAATAGCGATTGTACTTGTATTCGCAACGGATAAAATAACCATAACCAGCGCGGGTTACACGTCCCCATCCAAACCACGATTCAGGATTTGAGTCCCATACAAAATACTTCTTCAAACGGGCATCCGGACAGTTCTTTACTTCGCCGAGGCGATTAACACCGGTTGGCCAGGGATAAACAGCTGCCGGATCGTTCGGAGCCATTTGATTGATTAACCATTGGTTCGCACGAATCCATCCCCAGTTATATAGGCCAAGATAATTGGCACCTTCGTCGCGGGTCATCACTTTCCCTCTCCATCCTTCATCGTACAAAACATTGAAATCCTGCTGTAATCCTTTTTCAGCATAGGTTTTTACTTTGGCCCAGTCGGTAGCATTGTTTTCGGCTACATTGCGTGCATTGTTTACCAAAAAACGGGCAGCCATTGAGTTTGCAAACTGAAGCAAACTGGTTTTGTTAAAGTCGAAACCAGGAATTACAGCCTGATAATCGGCATCAACATTATCGCTTTGTATCAATGCAATGGCGTCATCCAACCTTTTAATTGCAAAAGCCATAACATCCTTATACGACTTAGTATTGGCAACAAAGTCGAAGGTAACAGCATCGTGTTCTTCAGTAAATAAATAAGCTTTATCGTAAAGCAATGCAATGTTTCCGTATAACAAAGCCTGGATAATATAGGCATGGGCTTTGCAACGCTTGGTATAATCGGTACCTTCAAGCTCCACTTTATAATTTGGGTCATCAAGAATTTTCGACAGCTTAATTGCAGTGCCAATTCCTGAATAGAAATTATACCATGCTCCAAAATTAATTACGATAACCGGGTCGGGATGCTGGTCGTTGAAAAGTGATTGACGTGGCTGAAACCACATATTCCCAGAACCCCATCCTGGTGTTCCTGCAGAGAATAATTCGGCGTTGCAAAATCCAATTGACGGACTTGATGCAATCGAACCGTTATACCAGGTATTGTATCCATTCTTCAGCAAAGCATAGAATTCATTGGGGGTGTATAAGTCAGCGATATTGGGTTGATTTTCATTCCTGACATCCAGACTTTCGAACATATCGTCGCACGAGACGGTAAAAAATACTACAAGAGTGAATATTAGATATTTTACTGTTTTCATAATTCTTAATAATTAAAAGGTTACTGCCAATGAGCCACTAAACATCCTGTAAATTGGATAGGAGTCGTTTGAGTCGAAGCGGAATGCGTTGGAGTCAACTCCTTTTGCAGGTTCACTCTTTCCGGTTTCAGGATCAAAACCAGGATAATTGGTAAGAGTCAGCAGGTTGCGGCCAATGAGGCTTAACCGAACATTTTTCACATATTTTTCCAGATATTTTGGCTGAAGATCGTAGCTCACTGACACTTCTCTCAATTTGAGGAAGGTAGCGTCGAATGCCAGAACATCATTATCCCATCCTAAAATACCTCCGGTTTGTCCGTTGTTTTCGAAATAGCCCAAAGGTTTTACTGCATTCCAGGGCAAGCCAGACTGATCGAGAATTTTGGGTTCAGTAGTATAACGAACCGAGTGATTATAAACCTGCCCACCTTGCTGCCATGAAGCCAACAGATACATAGTTAATTTCTTCCATGTGAAAGTGGAGGTAAAGTTCATGTTGAAATCAGGATTGAAATTGGCTGTTGGCAAAGCAGCGATATTTCCTTTGTCATCTTTTACCTTCACCGGTTTTTCATTTACTGTACCAACAGCACTGCGCTCAACCACAAAACCCTGATTGTTAACCACAAACCATTCATCAACTGTTCTCCCTGCTGGTACCTGATTTTTTACTTCATCAAGTGTACGGGCAAATTTGTCGAGATAAAGTACCCCAAAATCGATTCCTTCCTGAATACGGAATCTGGTTCCGTTAAGCATATATGGAGTTGCATTGAGTTTGGTAATCTTCTGGCGAACACGATCAAACAGTAAACCGACATCCCATTTCACATCATCTCTTTTTATTACAGAATAGCCTAAACTTGCTTCAAAAGCAGTTGATTTTATGGTACCTGCATTTTGCCACTGGAAAGCAGCTCCCGACAGCGGAGTAACAGGTACTTTCAGAATTTGGTCGGTATTGGTTGCATCTGAATAGCTGAAAGAGAAATTAAACCTGTTCAGGAAACTGATGTCTGTACCCAATTCAAGTTCTTTTGAGAACGATGGTTTCAGTTTGGTATTTCCCAATGTTTCCATATTTCCCGCAACACCGTTGGTTAACGAGAATACCTCATACTGGGCTTCGAATGGAGGACGTAACCCGGCAACACCATAAGATGTGCGGAGTTTCCATTCCTCAATTCCGTCGATCTCGAAATCTTCGCTGATTCGCCATGCGCCCGACATGCGGTAGAATGTTTGCCAGCGAACATCGGCACCAAACAAAGATGAAGCATCGCGACGAATTAGTGCATCAAAAATGTATTTGTCTTTATAATCAACAGCGGCAATTGATGCGTAATTATAAGCTACACTCTTAAATGTTGATGAACCGGCTGATTGGTTGGCACTCAAATTAACCGAAGTTACCCCAAATCCGCGAACTCCCAGATCGTTGCCACCACCGAACAGGTTATTGCTGTTGGTTGCTTCGTAAAGATACTGTGCTTTTAAACGAGTGTTAAAATCGCCGTATTTTTTGAAGAATGAACCTTCAATGGTTACAATTTCTTCTTTGGCATTCCACTGATTACGGCTGATGTAGCCATTGTCTTCAGTCAGATCGATGCGCAATTTTCCTTTTGGAGAAAGATAAAATCCTTCACCCACCGAGCGGGTAGTTCCGTAAGATCCTTCGAACAAAAGGAAATCTGTGGGTGTAAATTTAAGTCCGGTGAAAGAAATTAATTTTTGAGATTTGCTTTCACTTATTGTGTTGGCAATTTCGTAAAGCGGGTTGGCGGTTGTTGATTTTATCTTGTTCACATTTATTTTGTAGGGCGATCCGTCTTCGTTAGGCAACAGCAAATCGGCATCCGGATCACTGTCCAAAAGTCTTCCAAATGCTCCACCAGCCCGATCATCCGATTTTGTTTGGGAGAATAGGTTCGAAGTAGTCAAACTCCATTTATCGTTAATGTGGTAATCCAGGTTGATTTTAAAATTATTGCGGCTGTTCCCGTCAACAAGCTTAACGATACCTTGTTCCCGTGTAGTTTGAACTGATGAGTAAACCGACATTTTTGAATCTGAAGAATTTCCTTTTATGGCCAGATAATTGGTAGTATATCCACCGGGATTGAAAAATTGATCCAGATGGTCATAAACTTTTGGATATAGATTGTCCATTACCATGTCCGGATCCGGATTAGAGGTAACTACTCCATTTTCAATAAGTCGGTTGGTTGCTATTGATTTGGACGGAACATATCCAATGTAGCTTCTCCCTGATTCAACGCGATAATCAACCTGTACTTTGCCGGCTGACATTGAGCTACCTCTTTTGGTCATGATACTTACAACGCCATTGGCCGCGCGTGAACCATAAAGTGATGATGCAGCTGCACCTTTTAATACTTCAATCGATTCAATATCTTCAGCATTAACATCAGATAATCCCATTTCTGTCTGCACCCCATCAACAATAATCAAAGGATTTGAGCTTCCGAAGATAGTTTTAACACCACGAAGCTGGATATCAGAACCCGAACCTGGAGCACCACTGGTTTTGGTGATCCTTACCCCCGCAACTTTACCTTGAATAGCTGCAGCCGCATCAACGGCCGGAACCTGCTGCAAACTTTTGGAAGTGATTTTTTCGATAGCAAAACCCAATTTCTTTTTAGGAGTTCCACTTGCCACCCCAGTTACGATAACCTCATCAACACCAATTGTTTCATCCATCAAAACAACATTTATTGTTGCTTTTCCACTAACAGACACTTCCTGTCCTTTCATCCCAACGAACGAAAACTGCAAAGTCGCATTTTCAGGAATATTGGTCAACGAATAATTACCATTAGCATCGGTAATTATTCCGGTTGTTGTTCCTTTTATTACAACCGAAACACCAGGCAAAGGCGAGTCGGAAGAATCGGTTACTTTACCGGAAACAGATTTTTGCTGCTGGATGGTCTTTAGTTCAAGAAAACTAGCTTGATCGGCTTTATTGGTCAGCACAATTTGCCGGTCAACAACCGTATAAACAACATCTGTTTCCTGAAATAACTTATCGAGCAAATCACTGATTTTTTGATCTTTAACGCTCACTGAAACAGTTCTGTCAACATTAATCAGTTTACTGTTATAAAGAAAGAAAAATTCACTTTTTTGCTCAATTTGGTCAAGCACATCCTTCACAGCAACAGATTTTAGGTTTAGCGACAATCGCGTACTTTGAGAATACGTCTCAACAGCCATAATTTGGGAAATGGCCAGGAAAACCAGGAGAATAGTTAACTTCATAGTCATCCAGATTTTTCGGAGATGGACATTTTTTTGGCACCTCCGCATTAAACGGAACATTTTTTCCATAACTTTGAATTGATTTTAGTTAATTACTATTTATCGCGTCGGTCTTTCTGCTAAAAAGACTGACGTATTTTTATACCGGGATTGATGCTGCTAACATCTTTACCGGTATTTTTTTATACTTTCTTTTTCTTCATCAGGTAAACTTTTTGTTTAGAATATTCTCCATTCGGCAACGGTTTGTTCCCGGTAATCTTATAATCAATTGGAGCAGAAATTTTTAACAGATTTAAAACCTGGCTTAAATTTTCATTCCTGAATGTTGCTTTATAGGCATAACCTTTTATTTCAGGATCATCGATGATAATCTCGACATTAAACCAACGGCTTAAACGTTTGGCAACCTCTTCCATATTGTCATCCCTAAAAACAAGATTCCCATCGCGCCAGGCAATGTATTTCTCAACAGCAACTTTTTGTGCTTCTAATTTTTGACTATTTTCGGAGTAAACAGCCCTTTGCCCGGGTAGCATTACTCCAAATTCCTTTTCAACCTGATCGTTTTCAGCCGATAATTTAACTTTTCCTTCCACAAGAACCACTTCTGCCAGTTGCTCATCTTCATAACCGACCACATTGAACGAAGTTCCCAAAACTTCTATTTTGAGATCTTTGGCATGAACCCTAAAAGGTTGTTTTTCATTTTTAGCAACTTCGAAAAAGGCCTCTCCAGTCAGTTTTACCTCTCTCAAATCGCCTGTGAACGAATTCGGGAACTGCAATTTTGAACCTGAATTCAACCAAACTTTTGTTCCATCTGCCAAATCAAACTGGGTAACCATACCCTGCCGCGATGAAATTGTTTGCATCACTATATGCTCTTCCTGCTGCCTTTTCAAGGAAAGGTTTCGCATAGAAATGTATCCGGTATACACCAACAAAGGAATGATCAGAATTGCAGCAACTCGTTGAACAGTAATCCACCATCTGGTTTTTTCCTGATGAACTATTCTGGTGTTGATTTTTTTCAATGCTTCAAACGAATTGAATTGTTCCATTTCGTGCAATAGTGGCATTGCTTCCCACGCTTTCAGGCTTTCCTTGAAAACTAGTTCGTTCTCGGGTGACTGCATTCTCCATTCATCAATCATTACCCGGTCTTTATCTGGCAGATCACCCGATAAATATCCGGGCAATAACTCTTCCAATTCTCTAAATCCATAATTCATTTCTTAAAGCTAAAGTGATGTAAACAGGTAAATAAATTTCTGCTACAGTGATAAGACGACTAAAATCGATTTCACACATATAGCTACAGTTGATTTTTTTAAATTTTATCCGATCAACCAGAATAGCAGCCAGACAGGAAGGAAATCAGCCAGTTCGTTCCGGAGTATTTTCATTGCGTTTGAAATCTGTAACTCAACAGTTCGTTTCGAAATATCCAATTTTTCAGCAATTTCCTGATTTGATAAACCTTGTAGACGGCTATATTCAAAAATTTCGCGGCAGCGTGGAGGGAGTTTTCCAAAACTTGTTTGAATTGCTTGTCGAAGTTCAGATTCAGCAAAGAAATGTTCAGTTGAGTTATCTCCCCTTTCGGTAGAAAAGAGAATAAAATTTCGGTACTTCTCAGTTATCTTATGGTGTTTTTGATAATCGAGGCAACGATTTTTTATTGAAGCAAACAGATAGGATTTTAACGATGAGCGGATTTGTAGTTTTGGTGCTTCGAGCCAGAGAAAAACAAAAAAATCCTGGACCAAATCCTCGACAGATTCTCGATCATCAATGTATTGCATTGAAAAAACACAAAGCGAAGAATAATAATAATTGAACAGGTAATCAAAAATCACCTTGTCTCTTCTTGCCAGCCCTTCTATTATGAGTTGATCCTTCAAGTCTAAGTTCGTTAGTTACTAGCAAAGCTATATATTTTTTCAACTTAAAATCAGACCCCAAAGATTAGATTTTCTTTTCTATAAATTATGCAATACTCAAATATGCAAATAATACTAATTGTAAGTATTATATATGTTATGTTTTTTCTTAGATTGACCATTAAAAATTAATAGAAAAGCTTCCCAGAATTTTCAGACAGGAACGAATGGATCCTGAAAATTCTAACCTTATCAAAACGTATGGGCTAAGCTCTTCTTTCCCCCGCTTTTCCATGCCCGGAAAAGCGGGGCTTTCCAGAAAATACCTTTGCAGATAATTTCCTGCTAAAAATCTGTAAAGCAACCCACTACAATACAAAAACTTGAAAATGTTTTTGTATTGTGTGGTATCACTCGAGCTCGCCCTAACGAAAGGGGCAGAAAAAAGGGCAGAAAATGCGGAAATATGACATCCGCCACGGTGCATACCAATAGCGCCAATACGTGCAGTTACCTGCTCTAATACACGCTGCTATCTGCACCAATACACGCTGCTAATAGGCGATATGGAGTATGTCAGGTTCAGTCCTTTGTGTGCGGGGAAAGTCATTTGTTGGTGACTATTGTGCGAGGGCAGTCCTGAACTCATCAACTTATCCGGTATTTGACGGATGGGTTGATACCTTGTACCAATTGTTTAACTCTTACGAAGTATGGGTTATATGATTGGCTTCAGTCCTGGCATTGGGGTTTGTTCCGGTTTATCCAATTAACGAACAAACCGGCCATGATCCTGAACGGTTTGACCGGAACGATATGTGAAGGAAAAGTAGTGAAGGGATTGGCTGGTCGGGTGAGGAAAATGCAGAAAACCGGTTTGCTGTTCTATTTTGAATTGGATGGAATTGGTTTATATCCTCGGGCTCACAAAGGTTGAACTTCCGGCGCGGTAAAGAATATCGCCGTATTTGGTCCAGAAGCGTTTGTCAACAGCATCGCCAAAATGGGTAGCTTCTTCAGGAAGAACGGACTTCTTACGTTCTGAAGATTTATCCTTTTCAAACTTCCCGTTTTTCTCCATCACACGGGTATTGTTCATCGAGATAATGGTGTATTTGCAGTTTTTCCCGTTGATAATCATCTTCGGGTAACGCGGATCATTGCCTTTCATGATGTTCAGCCAAAGCAGGTATTTATCGTGCTGCGGCGGCTCCATACCTTTGTGAACCTTTGCAGTTATCCGCCAGCCCCGTTTTTGCAGCCGTTCAATGGCCTGTTCATTGTAAGGCTTGGAGTTTTTTACATTGGGTTGCCGGTGATCGCCGTATCGGTCACGAAAGTAAAACAGTTCCCTGCATGGATGCTGCCGGTAATAATCACAGAACAGATCTACCAGATCATCCACCGGGACATTTTTGGAGTCCTGCGGTTTGATGAAAAACTTGTTGATCACGCAGTCAACAGGTACAATAATCTTGGTCACAAAGTTGAAGTTGCGTTCCTGACCAACCGAAAACAGGTTGATTTTGGCTCCCTAGTCCGGAACAATTTCCAGTGGACGGTTGGTATTGCATCAAATCAGAATATTTTGTATTTTTGGATTACATAAAACAGTTCTTCAATTTCTTGCAGTGACTTTATCGAGACCATTAAGAAATCCATCTCATAACAGTCTGTATTTAAGCGCGATATGATTTATAAAATGCCCTTGTTCTGGGCACTAAAGCGGAGGTTTCGTCAAAGTTGACAAAACCTCCGCTTTTATTTTGTTCCAAACCCCGCTTCAGCTACGGGATTACCGAGAAAAATGAGTTTACTCTGGTGGTTCGATATTGATCAAATTCTCGATTATAAATAATTCCTTGGGAGTGTAAATTATCAGACAGAGTTTAATTTACACTCCCGAATTTCCGGTTTCCAACGAAGACATGGAGCGGTATCTGGGGTTAATCAATTCGAAACCTTCCCGGGTGAAAAGTATTGTGTTAAGACAAAATGGGATAAAATGATTTTACCTTTGGGTGGGTAGAATTAAATTGCTTAACCAAATCATAATGTTAAATGTCGTTCCTGAATTTCTTTCAGTACTTTTTGAGATGCAAGGAAAATAACTGGCTTCCCCGATAACGGATTGGTTTGCGTGACCACTACCGTTTTATAAACATCTTCAATGTTCTGAAATGCAAGCACTTCTTCAGGAGTACCCTGGATGTGCATTTTACCTTGATTGATCAGGATCAGGCAGTCGCAGTATTCTGAAGCCAGGTTTAGGTCGTGAATCACCATCAGCACCGATAATCCCAACTCCTGGTTCAGTTGCTGAAGTAAATTGAGTATATGTACCTGGTGCGTAATATCGAGGTGCGAAGTTGGTTCGTCAAGCAAAAGCAATTCGGGTTGTTGGGTCAGCGCTCGGGCAATTCCGGCCAGTTGCTGTTCGCCACCACTTAGTTCCGACATTAACCGATCTTTAAAACGCCAGGTATCGGTCATTTCCATGTACTTCCGGGCAATTTGAAAATCCACTTCACTTTCAAAAAAGCTAAACCGATTGTGGTAGGGAATCCGTCCCATCAGCACATAATCTTCCACACTTATATCGCCGGCATCGCTAAACTGGCTAACAATGGCAATGTTTTGCGCACGTTGCCGGGGCGAAAGCGAGAGCATATTTTTTTCGCACAGAAGTATTTTGCCCGATTTTAAGTTCAAAGTACCCGTAATAGCTCTGAATAATGTGGTTTTACCCGATCCGTTTGGTCCAATAATTCCGGCAAACGAACCTTTTGGGATGTCGATATTGATTTCGGACAACTGAAATTTCGGATATCCGCAGCAAAGGTTTTGTATGTTTAAAATGTACGGGTTCATCATCCATTATTTTTAAGTGTCCGGTGTGACGATCGGCTCATCATCAGTAAAAATACTACGCCACCAATAATCCCGGTTATCACACCTATTGGAAGTTCGTTGGGCGAAATAATAGTGCGTGCAATCACGTCAGATAAAACAAGGAAAATTGCGCCCGACAAAAAAGAACTAACGAGCAGAATCCGGTAATCGGAGCCAACCAGCAGGCGCATCAAATGCGGAATTATCAGCCCCACAAAACCAATAACTCCAGCAACAGCCACACAAACCCCTGTCAGCAACGAGGCCATTAAAAATAAAAGTTTGATGGTAATATCGGTATTGATTCCAAGGTGTTTGGCTTTTTCTTCTCCAAGCCGCAATGCATTAAGTGGCTGTACGAAAAAATACGAAGCAGCCAGCGACACGAGCGCCATTACCAATATAATATAAATCAGCGACATATCTGGCTCGTCGAGCGAACCCATGATCCAGAAAACGATGCCATGCAAATTCTCGGAACTGCTGGTGGCCATCAGCAACATCATAGACGATGAAGCGATGAAACTGACCATTACCCCTGTAAGCAACATGCTTTGAATGTTGATCCGCCCGCTTCTGGAGCTGATTGTGTAAACCAGAAAAATAATCAAGAAAGCGCCTGCAAAACCAGTCAGCGGTAGTACGAACGAGCCAATTAACTGGTGTAACCCAAACACAATGGCAAAAGCCACGCCCAGCGAAGCTCCTCCTGAAATGCCTAGGGTATAAGGCTCAACAAGCGGATTGCGGTAAACACCTTGCAATAAAATTCCTGAAAGGCTGAGTGCGCCTCCAACGGCAATTCCCAACAGTATGCGGGGAATACGAATCTGGCTGAGAATGGTATATTCCATACTATCATTTCCCTGGCTGAGAATACTGAAAATATCAAAAAATCCCAGGTTCATTTCGCCAACCGAAAGTGATAAAATCACGGAAGCGACCAGCAGGACAAGCAATCCAACCAGATAAACAACCCACCGTAGGTACTTTTTCTGCATTTTAATCCCGATTTTTTTTTTGCCTTTTATTTTGTTTCTGATGTTTCGCCTTAGTATTCAATCCCTTTCCGGCTGTATATTTTGTGATCGTACGGATGTTTTATTTTCTGGATATAACTCACATAATCAGCTCTTTCAATGAGTCCGTCAGATGCTCCCCGGCCAGTCATAACCAGTTCCAGATGCTCCGGTTTTTGGCTGATAAAGTCAAGTAATTCATCTTCTGAAATGACATTGTCGCGTACGGAGATCAGAATTTCATCCATAATTAACAGATCAGGACTTTCATTTCGGATGTATTCCGACAGTTCAGCCAGACCGCTTTTAACCTCTTTCCTGCTGCTTTCGCGGGTTACCGACGGATTGAACGACCAGTGTCCATTGGTAAACCCCAATACGGTCGCACCCAGTTTCTGCAAACTCTGAATTTCGTTGTAGCCATACAATTCAGGCTGTTTGTTGAAATGCGTGTAACAAACTTTCAGTCCATGTCCCAATGCACGAACTGCCAACCCAACCGACGCTGTAGTTTTTCCTTTCCCTTCGCCGGTATAAATGTGTATTAATCCTGTCATAATGTTCAAAGTTTAAAGTTCCAGGTTCCAGACAAACTGCATTTTGCTTCTTATTTGGAAATTGGATATTGGTTTATTCATTATTGGAAATTTCCGTTTATCAAATTCTGCCCACTGCGACTTGATCATTGATTATCTTTTCCCATCGCCAGATAAATATATTCCAGATCACAACTGTTGCGGATATGTACTGCCAGCTTATCGTATTGCTCGTTTTTATATTCCTGATAGTTAAATTCCTGAAGTTTGGTTTCATGGCCACAGCTTTTCAGGATAGACTGAATAACAGGCAGATTGTCGAAAATGCCGTGCAGATAAGTTCCCCACGTTTTTTCGTTCACGAAACAACCATCGTCTGATCCATTGCTCAGCTTTGCCAGCGGCAAACCATCGAGCAATTCGGTTTTTCCCATGTGTATTTCGTAACCTGTGCAGTTTTCATGTTTATTTTTGAAGGTAAATGCGCTCTGAACCGTCCGCTTTTCGGCTGTCAGCGTGGTTACAACAGGCAAAATACCCAGTCCGGGCATAAATTCAACAGTACCTTCAACATGTTCCGGATCGTGGATTTCGCACCCTATCATTTGGTATCCGCCGCAAATTCCATAAACCGCGTTTCCGTTCTGATGGCTGTTCAGAATTGCTTTGGCCAGCCCCGATCTGCGTAAGGTTTCAAGATCGGCAATCGTGTTTTTCGAACCGGGAACAATCACCACATCTGCTTTTTCAATTTCTTCAGGATTGGCTGTATAAAACAAATTTATTTCGGGTATGCGTTCGAGCACATTAAAATCGGTGAAATTCGACATGTGACGAAGTAAAACTACGGCTATATTTACCAGTCCTTCCCGCGTTTTTCCTGATTTGTGATCAATCACCACCGAATCTTCATCGTCGATGTGAATGTCATGAAAATAGGGAACTACGCCCACCACCGGCACTCCGGTAAGTTGTTCCATCATTTGCCTTCCTTCGGCAAACAAATCAATATCGCCCCTGAATTTGTTGATCAGAATTCCTTTTACCAGTGCGCGTTCCTCAGGAGGAAGCAATTCCAACGTGCCATAAACGCTGCCAAACACACCACCACGGTCGATATCTGCCACCAAAATAACCGCCGCATTTACTTCCAAAGCCACCCGCATATTGGTAATATCCTTGTCGCGCAGGTTTATTTCAGAAATGCTGCCTGCACCTTCAAGCACCATCGGATTGTATAGCAATTCAAGCTTCCGGTAAGCTTTCATCGCATCAGCAAACAGGGCATCGCGGTCGGTTCCCAGAAAATATTCTTTGGCCGACTGGTTGCCTATGGGTTTTCCGTTCAGCACCACCTGCGCATTTTGATTACTGGTTGGTTTCAGCAAAATTGGGTTCATTTCGCTGCAAGGTTCAATTCTGCAAGCCTCGGCCTGAACTGCCTGTGCGCGACCCAATTCGAGACCGTCGCTACCGGCAAACGAGTTGAGCGACATGTTCTGCGCTTTAAAAGGAGCTGGCGAATAGCCGTCCTGCTTAAAAATGCGGCAGAATCCGGCATTGATGATACTTTTTCCGACATCGGAACCGGTTCCAACAAACATGATGGGACGAAGGTGTTGTTTCATTATTCAAAATTAAAAGTAGTGATTTGCCCGTATCCCAACGGAGTTTGAAACGCTTCTTCCGGAGTTTTATGCTGGAGCAGGCACATCGTTGCGCGGATAACTCCGGCATGGGTAAAAACTAGTACCCGTTTGTATGAACTTTGTCGCAACTCATTCAAGAACAACTCAACACGTTTAATAAGGTCGGCACATGATTCTCCATTCGGGCAGCGGGTATTCACATAATCGGCAAACCATTTTTTCCCGTCTTCAGATGCAAACAGAACATTCCAATCAACCATTTCCCAATCACCAAAATCGAGTTCAGTCAAGCGATGATCAATCCGAGAATCGTTATCAGGAACAATCTCGCAAGCTAATTTTGTGCA
>Ga0154413_1208_pt4 | contig 21386 bp, 27 predicted proteins | sample RifGroB2_FD_115917 | JGI IMG/M metagenome (GOLD analysis project Ga0154413, IMG submission 115917) | Bacteroidetes bacterium GWB2_41_8 | reverse complement strand
TCCCATTCCTTTCGATTTATTTCATCTACTCCCTGAATATATTTCCAACCAAACCGTATGATACCTTTTTCAAAGCACTTGTCTGCCCATTTACCTCCTGTACCAAGTTTGATATAGTGTGCGTTTTTAAATTCTAATGCTTCCATATTCTATGTATTAATGACTTTTGATTTGCTGACTATATCAAGTTCTGCTGCATTTATTAACTGCATAAAACGTCCAATTTCAGTTGATTCAATGGCTGTATGGGCATCTTGTCCAGAAATATCTTTTAGCATTTCAAAAAGAGTTAAAAATTTAATTTTTACTTTATGTTTGCCATTCTCATTGAGATTGTTGAGAAAAAGAGGACATTTCATAAAGTCCTCTTCGTGTTTACGCTTATTCCCTTTGAACTTTGTGATGGCAATAATATAGGTAAAATCATGTGATTGAGTTTCTTCAAAAATCTTATCTCCAAAAGCTTTTGCCCATTTTTCATTGTAAATTTCTCTAAATTTTTTCCAGGCGGATCCGGTACCTACCTTTTTATTCGGATCACCATCTTCTCCAAGATTTTTATAAAAGAAATCAACATCAAAACCATCTTGCCATGATTTGCAACTTACAACCGATACTCTTTCTGTTCCAATTCGGTTAAGGTGTACTGCTATAACATCTATATCAGAATGGACAGCATATTGACTTTTTTCTTTTGTGTCTAAATCTTTAATATCCTCGGATTTAGGTCTATACTTTACATTGTGTTTTGTGAATGTTGCCGGTTGCCTAAGAAACCAGCCATCAACCAGTTGTTCTAAAATATCTTCTTTCATAATAATACTTTTACTATGTCTTTTTCATTTGTTTCAATCGGAATTGGCATTATCGTTTCATTATCCCATTCCGGGTCAGAATCATAAATCAAGCAAAATTCCCTATCACTCAAATTGTTGGCAACGGCAAAATCTAAAGAACATGCTGAAGAGTTAAATCCAGAAACTCTAATTTCTTCATCTGGGAGTGGCTTTACTACGGCTTCAGTCAATTCATCTTTGCGGTACAATTTATCCTTTTCTCCTGGCACTACGTTCGTTAAAAAATCAATCTGCGAATGAGTGTGGCGATTGGCTTCCAAAATATTAGGATGGAAGGAGAAAGATTGGAAAAAATCTTTGATTGAATGGTCTAAAAATGAATTCCATTCCGTCCATCGAGTCAAGGTATATTTCTTCTCAAATTTCATAATAGATCTTCAAATACAATTCGGTTTTGATAATAGCATTTCTTTTTATGGTTGTCAAAGCATATCGATTCCAGCGTTTTGGCAATCTCAATTTCAGATTGAATAAAACCAATGATCTTGTCCGTTTCAACTTCATTGATCATTCCTCCATCAAACATTTTTTTTACGGATACGCAAAAATCAAGGAACTCATTGTGCTTTAGGAATTTCCTTATTGGAATTTCGTCAATTCCACAAATCAACATCCCATAACGCAACCAAGGATAAATCTGTTTGTGTTTTCTTGCTTTTGCAGAGTACACAATTATATCGTGTGTAGAAGGATTTAGCTTAAATTCAAAAACGATTAAAGGAAACCCCTTTTTTTCATTTTTTTCAAATACAATTACATCTGTTTGAAATGCTGATTTACCCCTAATCTGATTCTCTATACGTCCTACGTGCAGATCTAATCCTCGATTTACAGTTAATTCATAGAAAAGATTCTCACCTTCTTTTAGTTCAATATCAGTATTTACTAATCTCGAATTTACCACGTTCACAAATTTTTGAACAAGGGATTTCTCATCCATCCTTTTAGTTTTTTGATTCTTCCATTATAGTATGTTTTATTCACTTTAACTCATTCCAATCGTTTTTTTCAGAGTTGTTCCAAACACAAACAGAAACATCTCAACCTGATCGGGTTGTGCGTTCATTTGGGTTGCCAATTCTTTCAAAAATGCCAAATACTGCAAGTAATAATTGAGCCCGTTTTCATATTTAAGATCACAGAATTGCTCAATATTGGGATCTTCAAATCTGGTTTCGGTATTAATCGAGTTAATTACCCGTTGGTCAAGTATCATAGCCAGTTTGGATTCTATTTTCAACTTTTTAAAATAAAGAATCTTTGAAAGGGTTGATAATCCTAATCCCGGAATTCTTAAGAGTTCTTCAATCTCTTCAAGATTGATATTCTTTCTTTCAATATGTATTTGAAGCTGTTCAATCAAGCGATTAAAATTTTTAGGATTTAGAATATTCTCAATGTTTTTTCCTCTTCCTTTTGTCGGGTATCCCCACATAATAACTTTAATAACAAATAGTTTCAGTTCGCCTGCATCCTTCAGAAGATCGCCACGCGAAATCATAATAGAATCCTCATCGCCAAAAATCTCTTTAATTTTGTCGTTCTGAAATTTAAATCTCTTCTCTTCATCTTCAGGGAACCAAATCTCTTTTTTTATCTTAAACGCTTGTTCAAGATAGGGCATGTGCCTTACTAAATCTTTAAAATCGGTGATTTTCATGGTTTTTTATTTTTAGTGTAAAGTTATTCTTCCGCTATGCCAAAACTTGTCCTTCACGTATTTTTGTAAAAATTTTGTGCTTCGGCCAGCATTTCTTTAAGCTCGTTTTTCAGGCTGATTGGTTTTACAACTTTCGCCTGGGTTGACATCATCAGCAACCGTTGCCGCAGCTCGAAGTTGATCCCCATTTTGTAGCTTAAAACAATCGTGTCGGCGGTTTCACTAATAACTTGTTGTGAGCTGTGCAAGGGCAATGTTTTCAACAGGTTGCCCATATAAAAAGTGCAAACCAGCTCAATTTCCTGCGGTGTGTCAAACTCCGAAACAGTGATTCCGATGATATTCCGAAACAGTGAATGAATGTCAGTTTTTTCGTCTTTTTTGAATCGCTTTCCAGAATCCTGCAATTCCACAATGCGGTCGAGTCCGAATGTTCTGATTTCGCGCGTATCGGTCAAAATACCAATCATATACCATCGGTTCAAATATTCGCGAAGCAGGTAAGGCTGCAATGAATATTCCTTCTCGGTCTCACCATCAAATCGCTTGTAATTCAAATTGATTTCCGTTTGTTGTTTGATTGAAAAAGCAATATCGCGGATGAATTGTAGTCCTTTGAACGAATTGTAATCTTCAAAATCAATGATTTCAGAAATATTCGAACCTTCTTTCAGGTAGCTTGTTAGCAAATCTATATTTTGAGAAAGCTCAAGTAATTTCAAAAAATATGGAAATGTTTGTTCTTCATTTTCAAGAAAATATCCCCGGTGAAGTGTAGAATACTGAATGTTGATCCCAAATTCGTCGCGTAAACTTTCGATGTCTCGCTTCAGTTGCCTGTCAGAAACTTTGATTCCGGAATCAACAATTCTGTAGAGTAATTCAGCAATAGTCGGGAATTTTGATTTTTCAAGTAGCTGTAGTATTTGCAGGTATCGTTTGATTTTGGCTTGGTAGGACATGGAACAATTTAGTTGAGGTTAGTGTCTGTTCTTATGTCCAATAAAGGTAAGTTTAAAATCTTATATTCAAAACCAATAAAGAGTTTTCACATCAATAAGGTTGGATTTGTAGTGGTATTTTTTCTACTGAGGTTGCCCTCAGAAAAATACGGTTTAACCCTACATGCATATACTTCTGATAAATATTTGTTTATTAATACAATTACTCATACAAAACACCATCGAACCATAGTTATTTTATCTTCGATAATTGCTGGGTTGCAGACTCCCTTCTCCTTTGGAGAAGGGTCGGGGATGAGGCTTCTCTTATTTTCAAAGTGAATTCCGTCTGATAAACTCAAACGGGCTTTTGATCTGTTCAAACTTTTGGGTGAGGATCATCTGCGCGGCAAGTTGCCCGATTTCGTCGTGGTTGGTCGAGATGGTGGTAATTCCGTCGCAAAGAATTTCTTTTACCTGATTTTCGTTGTAAGCCACTACGCCACAATCTTTTCCGGGTGTCCAGTTTTGTTGTTTCACTTTCCGGATAAAAGCATACAAGTCGTCGTCGGAAACAATGATATAGGCTTCCCCCTGCCGGATTTCGGTGTCGTCCATCAGGTCGATAACAGCGAATTCAAATTTGTGAACCTGGCAAAAAATCTGAAACCCGCGAACAATATAGGGTGGGTAAAATTCGGACTGCGGAAAAACAAGGTTTAATCTGCTGTATTTTCTTAGAAGATCGAGTCCGCAACTTAAAGCTGATTGAATGTCCTTGTCGTATTCCTGAAAAACGACCGGGTAATCTTTCAGTTCTTCCAGAAAACGATCGATGAACAATACTTTTTCGCGGGGAATTTTTCTGATTACATCGGCAACATTGGCTTTTTCGTTACGGAAATGAGGCAATATGACAAAATAATCGTAATTATTCAGGTTGTTGTTGATGATTGCCTCAAACTCGTCGAGATCGTAATTGTAAATAAAAACATCGACGCTGGCTTTGGAGCCCATTGTTTGCACAAAACTGTAGTAAATGCTTCGCTTGTAGTTGCTTAGTTTATTGAATATCAGGCAAATTTTTAACTTTTTGCTCACGTTTACCTGATTGATGTAATATCCTTTTCCGCGAACTGCAAGCAGAATACCTTTTTTCTTCATGTAAACGTATGCTTTTTCAACCGTATCGCGCGATAAAAGAAGCTCTTCGCTGGTTTCGTTGATAGAGGGAATGCGCTGGCCATGTTTGAAAATCCCGGCTTCAATATCCGATATAAACAGATCAACAACCTGCTTGTATTTAGGCACTTCTGATTCCGAATCTATTTTAAGGTTTTTCAGCATGACGGTTTTATAGGATGCCCGAAAATACGAAAAAAAGGCAGACCAAACGGCTGCCTTTTCTATATAGTTTCGGGTACAGGATGCGGGTTTCGGGTTTATTTCCAGCTCGCAACCCGTAACAGTTTTCACTTTAAACTGCGACTGAATACAGTTTACTTTTCTCGTTCTGCCAGCTTCTTCCGCAGCAATTCAGGTATTTCTCCAGGTTCTTTGGCAACTGGTACACCAGCTTTGTTGAAAGCCGCGATTTTTTCGGCAGCAGTTCCCGATCCGCTGGAAATAATGGCTCCGGCGTGGCCCATTCGTTTTCCGGGGGGCGCTGTTTGTCCGGCAATGAAAGCAACTACGGGTTTGGTCATTTTTTCAGCAATAAACTGCGCGGCCTGTTCTTCGGCATCACCGCCAATTTCGCCGATCAAAACAACTGCCTTCGTTTCAGGATCATTCTCGAACCTTTCAAGCAGGTCGATGAAATACAATCCGGCAACCGGATCGCCGCCAATTCCCACACAGGTAGTCTGTCCAAAATCGTTCAGCGTTAGCAAGTTAACTACTTCATAGGTTAATGTTCCGCTGCGCGAGATAAACCCAATGTTACCTTCCTTGAAAATCATGGCAGGTAAAATACCAACCAGCGCTTCGCCCGGAGTAATTAAACCCGGACAGTTGGGGCCGATTAATAGGGTTCCGTTTAGCTTCAGAATTGGAGTTATACGAATCATGTCCTGAATCGGAACTCCTTCGCTAATGGCAATTACCAGAGCGATTCCTGCTTCAGAAGCTTCCAGAATTGCATCGGCAGCAAAAGCGGCAGGTACAAAAATAATAGATGTATTTGCTCCGGTGGCTTTAACAGCATGTGCTACCGAGTTAAAAACCGGAATTCCATCGAGTGTTTCACCTTCCTTGCCTGGAGAAACTCCTGCAACGATGTTGGTACCATATTCTTTCATTTTGCCGGCATGAAATTTACCGTCACGTCCGGTTATTCCCTGAACAACCAGCTTTGTATCTTTATTGACTAAAATGCTCATTTGATTGATTATTGATGATTGGTTATTGATTATTGGAAATTATCGTTTGCTCAGTTCAATCGCCATTTGGGCGGCTTCGCTCATCGAACTAACAGTTGGAAGACCAGTTTCCTTTAATAAAGCCAGTCCTTCTTCGGCATTTGTTCCTGAAAGCCTGACAACAATTGGAATGTCAGTCATGATAATTTCCAGTGCTTTGATCAAACCTTTTGCGACATCGTCGCAACGGGTAATACCGCCAAAGATATTGATCATCACAGCTTTCACGTTTTTGTCGGCCAGCAAAATATTCATGGCATCAATCACTTTCTGCGGGTTCGAACTTCCTCCAATATCCAGAAAGTTGGCTGGTGAACCGCCATACAGCTTAATCATATCCATTGTAGCCATTGCCAAACCTGCACCATTTACCATACATCCGATGTTTCCATCCAATTTGATGTATGCCAGTCCTTTTTCGTGAGCGGCAATTTCCTGAATTTCTTCTTCATCGGGCTCGCGCATTGCCAATATTTTAGGTTGACGGAACAGTGCATTGTCGTCAAAATTCATTTTACCATCGATGGCCAGAATTTCATTTTCGGGAGTAAGCACAAGCGGGTTTATTTCGGCAAGAGTAGCATCAGTTTCAATGTACAATTTATACAGTTTAATGAAAATAGAAGCTGCTTTTTGCGCAAGTTTTATATCACCAAATAATTCAAGTGCAACATTTCTGGCCTGATAATCCAATAGCCCGGTCAGCGGGTCGATAGAAAATTTGATGATTTTTTCGGGAGTTTCTTTGGCCACTTCTTCAATTTCGACGCCACCTTCGGCACTCACCATCAGCGTGATGCTTTTTGAATTGCGGTCGTTAATCAGGCCAACATAAAATTCTTTAGCAATGTCAACGGCGTCGGTAACCAATACTTTTTCAACAGTTAAACCTTTGATGTCCATTCCAAGAATTTGCTTTCCGGCGGCCACAGCATCCTCTACAGTACGGGCCAATTTCACTCCACCTGCTTTTCCGCGGCCACCTGCTAAAACCTGCGCTTTTACAACCACCATCCGGTTCATTTCGCGGGCAGCCTTTTCAACTTCGTAAACCGTATAACACAATACCCCAACGGGCACAGGAATGCCATAATCCCTGAAAATTTGTCTGGCTTGATATTCATGAATTTTCATAATACTAAGTAATAGTTAACATTGGTTTTTTTAAAACATCTAAATATGCACATTTATATACTCATCGTAATAAATAAAAATGCATTTTAAAAACATATTAACAGTTTCTGTAAAAAATTGTTGCTTTAATTCTTATCGAAATAGTCAAGATTAGCAATCCATTTTGATGCAGTTTTGGTTTTTTAGAATAATTTTACCGCCCTAAAAACAAACTACATGCTCGAAGAAATCAGACAAGTACTTCGCCAGGAAGCCGAGGCTGTTCAAAGCATTCCGGTTACTGACGCTTACGAAAAGGCCATTTTGCTCATTGAAGAACACGTTCACCGGCTCAAAGGCAAACTGGTTGTCTCCGGAATGGGAAAAGCCGGACAAATAGCCTTAAATATTGCAACAACATTCAGTTCAACCGGAACACCTGCTGTTTTTCTGCACCCCAGCGATGCGCAGCATGGCGATTTGGGTGTAATTCAGCCCAACGATGTGCTGTTACTGATTTCGAATTCAGGAAAAACACGCGAGATTCTGGAACTGGTTGACCTTGCAGAGAATCTGTATAAAGGTTTACCCCTGATTGTGATTACAAGTAACAAGGAGTCGCAACTGGCCATGCAGGCTGATGTTTGTCTGGAAACCGGAAACCCTAAAGAAGTTTGCATTCTCGGGCTCACCCCCAGCACTTCAACAACTGTAATGACTGTTATCGGCGATGTTTTGGTGGTTCTGATGATGAAACGGATTAATTTCAGCAACGAAGATTACGCCAAACGCCACCACGGCGGATATTTAGGCGACAAATCGAGGATGCAGGCAGGACTGAAAAAGTAGGTAGTCTCGTGACCAGTGTTCTTTTGCTCGTTAATTTGTCATTTGTGGTCCTTCGTTTCACGTCATTTGTGGTCATTTTCAGACTTCGAGACAACAACCAATAACCACGAATGACAGAAAGATCACCGAATGACTACAATTTCATCGCAGAGTGTGACTGACTTGAAGCTTTGAACTTTAAACTTGAAACTATTTTTAATATGCGCATTTTAAAAGAACATACGATTGGATTGGTAATTGACATTCAGGAACGGCTGGTTCCGGTGATGGAAGAAAGCGAACAACTGGTAGAAAATTGTGCAAAACTGATTCAGGGATTGCAAATTCTGGAAATTCCGTTGCTCGTAACTCAGCAATATACCAAAGGATTAGGCGAAACTGTTGACGAAATTAAATCGGTAATTCCTGATTTTAAGTATATCGAAAAAAAGGATTTTAGCTGTTTTGATGAACCTGCTGTAGCCGAAAAGCTTGCACTTTCGGGAGTTAAAAATGTAATTATCTGCGGGATTGAATCGCATGTTTGTGTTCTGCAAACTGCCATTGATCTGAAAGAAGCTGGTTATACACCGGTGGTGGTGATGGATTGTGTTTCGTCACGCTCGTTCGATAATGTTGATCTGGCAATGGAACGTTTTCGCCACGAAGGAATCATGATGACATCGATGGAATCGGTTTTGTTCGAACTAACCCGCAGCGCCGCGGCTCCAGGTTTTAAAGACATCTCGAAACTGGTGAAATAAATCTTTGGCAAAGAGGCTGATTTATTAATATTAAAATCGAAGCGGGGTAATTGGTCAACTGTCCAATTTCCCCGCTTTGAACACGGAATGAAATAATTCCGATTTACTCCATACTCATTTTATCTGTCCGCGAATTTCGCCTCCGGGGGAAAGCTTCGAGTGCACATTCACATAGGCATTTCCATTATTAATGTTGGCAATAAGATCATTAAGGGTTTTGTCTTTCAGAGCTCCCGTGAGATTTTCATTTTTAATCACGCCTTCGGCAAGGATTCCGTTCGATGTCCCAGAAATTAAACCTGAAATATACAACGGTACAACTACACCCCCACTAACACCAGGTAGGCCTAGATGAATATGAGAGGCTGTAACATCTTCCAGATCTGCCACTATCAACTTGTAACTTAGTTCGGTTCCGTCTTTGCTAAGTTGGAAAATGGCCTGACCGGTAGCCAGTGTTTCTCGTGGCGGCACTTCCTGATCGCCCGAAAGATGAGCAGTAAAATTCTGTACCACTTTACCTTTTTTCAAGACCAGTTCGTCCTGAAGTTCAACATCCGATTCAACCTTATTGCAAGCTGCAACAAACAGGAAAATTCCTGAAACCAAAAGGAATAAATGTTTTTTCATAATAAAAGAGTTTAAGGTATTTATTTCCCGATACGGAAATTATTTTTTTTGGTTCATGTTTTTTTTCTACAGTTTGGATTATTTTCGTCGCACCAATTTGTTAAGTAAAAATGAACTTGCAGATTTTTTCAGGTTAAATAGTCGCCCCATTTTACAACTAATTCGCTATCGATTAAACGATTTGGATAAATCGCAGTCAGAATGAATTATGAAACCCAAAATCAACTACTTATGAAACACACAATCATCAGATCTCTCCTAATTTTATTATGCTTTTCATTTGCTGCAGCCAGAACTCTCGCGCAGGATAAATCGGCATTTATTACTAACTGGCCTGAATGGCGTGGTTTGTATAATACCGGAGCTGCCAGCGGAAGCGATACTCCCGTTGAATTCGGCGAAACTAAAAACATAAAATGGAAGACTGAAATTCCGGGAAAAGGTCATGCAACTCCGATCATCTGGGGTAATCAGATAATTATTCAAACCGCTGTAGCAACCGACAAAAAAGTTGAAAATACTGATGCAACATCGTCTTCCAATCCAATGTCACCCACCCAAACCGAGTTTATTCATCAGTTTAAAGTGATTTCGGTGGATAAAACTTCAGGAAAAATAAACTGGCAAACGGTTGTGAAAGAAGAATTGCCACAGGAAAGAACACACGAGCTCAGCAGTTGGGCCTCCAATTCGCCCTGTACCGATGGCGAAAATATTTATGCATATTTTGGTTCGCGAGGACTGTATTGCCTTGATATGAAAGGTAATGTAATATGGGAGCGTGATTTTGGCCAGATGGAAATTGTGGCCAGTTTTGGCGAAGGAAGTTCTCCGGCAATATCAAAAGACAAGGTTTTTGTACAGTGGGACCATCAGCAAAAATCGTATTTATATGCTTTGGATAAAAAGACAGGTAAAGAAGTCTGGACCGCCGGACGCGAAGAAATCACCTCGTGGGCAACTCCGCTGATAGTTGAAGTGAATGGTAAAACGCAACTGATAACCAGCGCCACCAACAAAGTACGCAGCTACGATGCCGAAACCGGTGAAATAATATGGGAATGTACCGGAATGACGCGCAACGTAATTCCAAATCCGATGTATGCCGATGGAATTTTATACCTGATGAGCGGGTTCCGCGGAAATGCGATTAAAGCCATTGAATTGGCCAAAGCCAAAGGCGACATCACCGGAACTGCAACAATCTTGTGGGAATACAATCAGGATGCACCTTACACGCCAAGCCCGGTTTTAATGGATGGGAAATTGTATTTTCTGAAAGCCAATAACGGAATTATGACTTGTTTGGATGCAAAAGACGGCAAAGTACTGTACAGCAACCAAAAGCTGGATGGAATAAGCAATATTTTCTCTTCGCCAACCGGAAACAAAGACAAAATTTATGTCGCGGCTACCAATGTCATAAATGTAGTGAAAGCCGGACCAGAGTTCTCAATTCTCGCCAAAAACACCCTGGATGACACTTTTCATGCGTCGCCGGTAATAATTGGGAACGAACTGTTTTTAAGAGGTTTTAAATATTTGTATTGCATTTCGGAAAAGTAACGGGGAAAGATTAATGAATTTAAAAATAGCGATTTGATTTCAATGAAGTCAAGTCGCTATTTTTTTGCCCGGAAAGTTAAAGTTTCAATGTAGGAGTTGAATTCCCCGATGGTCCTATGAGTGTTGGGATTTGCAGCTTCAATCCAAATTCCTTGTTCAGCCTTTCGATAAAATAAGCCGAAAGAAATGGCGATTCCAGTTCAATATTTTGGTGAACGAAGAAATAAATGTCGCGGATTCCCAGATCGACCCAAATTTTCAACCGCTCAACCCAGAAGTCCAACCGTTCGCGGTCGCTTTGCGGATTGTTGGCTCCCACATACCTGACAAACAATTTCGGTGTTGTGAGGCGCATGTGCAAAAGGTCTCGCCGTCCGGCAGTATCAACCACAATATTCGTTACCTGATGCTTTTCAAACAACGAGTAAACTTCTTCGGAAACTGCCCTGTCATTGAACCACTCTGTATTGCGTAATTCTACAGCCAGCGGAATGGCTTTCGGAAAATTCTCAATAAAACTCACCAGCCGGTCGTAATTTTTGTACTTGAAATTATCGTGCAGTTGAAGGAACACCATTCCTAGCTTATCCTCAAAATTGCTGATATTGTCACAATATTCAGTCGTCAAGGCCTGCACATCGTTCAGGCGCTGCATGTGGCTGATGCTTTGTGTCACTTTCGGAAAGAACCGAAAATTGTCGGGAGCCTTGTCTTTCCAGGTAATTACCTGATCTCTGCCCGGCATACTATAAAATGTGGCATTCAGCTCAATAGAATTAAACTGACGGGAATAATAAGTCAACTCATCTTTTGTGCCGCGCGGATAAAAGTTCTTCAGGTCGGTTTTGTTCCATTTGGCACAACCCACATAAATGGTGAGCGGCTTGCTGGTATCGTTTTGTTTCAGAATCTCTGCTGTGCGCGGATCATCGGCAGGTAGCCGGAAATCAATAGACTCAGGGTTTTCGCTTTGTCCGAATTTCATTGGTTAATGGGGATTTAATTGATGAATGAAGGTACAATGTTTTTAGGTATAAGAATACCTATGATTTGCCGATTTGTAGAAATTGTTCGGAATTATTTTACAAACGTAAATCCTCATACTCCTCATTTTCAAAACTCGACTGGCTGTACCTGGCCTTTTGGGGATCAAATGACAATGTCCTGGGGATTTTGATTTCTGATTTAATCACCATAAAAAGAACCTTACCATTTTTTACCTTGTCCTCCAGCCGGACGGGCTGTTACTTTTTCCCTTCAGCTGGAAAAAGTAACCCAAAAGAGCCGCCGCCTAAGGATAAAAAGCTAAAAACCGAATCCGTTTGGCTAAAAATTTCCAAACTCCTCCCTTTGGTCGTCAAACAGGGAAATTTTCTTAACGCCCACTTCTTCAGTTTTTTTAACGCTTTTTCTCCTTAGGCGGTTCAAGCCATCGCAGTGCGTTGAATTGTCCTGTCAGTTTGCGTTTGTCTTATTCGAAGCGAGTGCGAGGGCCGTCAAAACGCCCGGCCGAGGGTTCGTTTTGACAAGATTTTTGCTTCCTTTTCATCCCCGCCTGCCGCGGGCAGGGTTTGGAAAAGCCTGCCAGCCGCAGGCAGGGAAGAGCCAGTCCGGCTTGAGGACAAAAAAATTTGAACACCAAACAATCATCTTTTTAATCCTATAGGAATACGAAGTCATCGCTTTTTCATGAAGTGAGCTGGAAAAGTAAAGCTGGTCGTCGAAGTCTATGAATTAATCATGCCAGGCAAATCCCATCCGCAGGAAGATAGTGAAGGCAAAGTAAACAAGCTGTATTGGGAATTTCTAATATTCTCCGGTCACGTCAGTAAGTACTTCATAACCTGTTTCGGTTACTAAAATGGTGTGTTCAAATTGAGCCGAGAGTTTCTTATCAACTGTGCGGGCAGTCCATTTGTCGTGCTTGTCAACAATGGTTCCCGGCCTTCCCTGGTTGATCATTGGCTCTATCGTGAAAGTCATTCCCGGCTTCATAATTGGCCCGGTATTTCTGCGCGAGGTGTGATCGATTTGCGGTTCTTCATGAAACTCAACTCCCACCCCATGACCACAAAACTCATAAACAACGCTATAACCCTTCATTTTTATGAACTTGCTTATTGCAAAACCAATATTTCCGAATTGATTTCCCGGACGAACCTGCTGAATTCCAAGATTCAGGCTATGTTTTGTTGCAGCAATCAAATCGAGCGCTACAGTTGACACTTCGCCGATTGTAAACATTTTACTGGTATCGCCATAATAACCATTCAAAATGGTGGTCACATCAATATTCAGAATATCACCGTTTTTCAGGATTGTATTATCCGACGGAATACCATGACAAACCACCTCGTTGAGCGAAATACAACTTGATTTTGGATATCCGCCATAGCCCAGAGTTGCAGGAATGGCGCCGTTCTCGCGTATAAAAGCCTCAATTTTCTGATCAAGATATTCAGTTGAAACACCCTCTTTTACAAAGTCAGCAATATATTCCAGGGTTTGACCTGCCAGTTTGCTGCTTTTCCGAATCCCCTCAATCTGTTCAGGTGTTTTTATGATAATTTTATCCATCTGGTTTTTAAAATTTGTGCAAAAGTCGTTAATTCGATTGATTTTTCAAAACTGAACAATAGATTTGCACAAAGGTTTAAAACTACCTGAAATCTTATGGAAAAATATCAGGAACAACTTGCCATCAAATCGTATCACACGAATCAATACGGGAAAGCATCAATCGCTTCGCTGTTCAATATTTTGATCGAAGCGGCCTGGGCCCATGCGCAGGTGATGGATTGGGGATACGACAGCCTGAAAAACAACAATCTGTTCTGGGTGCTTTCGCGGATGTATTTTCAGGTCGAAAAGTATCCGGCATGGCAGGACCAGATTCGGCTCAATACCTGGTCGGCCGGAACTGATGGCATGTACGCTTACCGCGAATACATTCTGGAAAACGAAAAAGGCGAAATACTTCTGCGTGCCAGCTCTGCCTGGCTGATTCTGGATATGGAAACCCGTAAAATATTCAGGTTAAGCGATTACCGTGCTACTTTTCCGAAACGGATTGATGCCAATGCCTGCCGTAATCCGAAGCGGATAAAACCCGATGTTCATCCTGAAACCCTAAATTATTATCCGGTACTATTCAGCGAACTGGATATCAACCAGCATTTTAATAGCGTGAAGTATGTTGAGCGGGTGCTGGACGATTTCGGGATCGATTTTCTGAATACACACGAACCTGCCGAACTGGAAGTGAATTACCTGAAAGAAGGTGTGGCCGGAGACTCGATTGCCGTTACCCGTAAACAGCTTGCAGAATCGGAATACCTGAATTGCCTGGTTCGCGAATCGGATGGCGCTGATTTGTGCGTGATGCGGATCTTTTGGCGGGAAAGAGTAAATGGCTAAATTGATAAATGGTAAAATTGATAAATGATTGCTGCATTGTAATTTTCATAACAATTAAGCCACACAGCCATTAAACCAAACAACCGAAAGATATTCAGCATTTAAACCATCATTTCTATTTTCCTGAATACCATTCCACAATCTTTGCAACCTTTTCTTCCAAAGGCATGTAGCCATCAAGCCAGTGGATTTCGGTTCCCTGATTTTCCATTCGCCGGAACCAGGTCATCTGGCGTTTGGCAAACTGGTGAATAGCCACGTTCAAGCCATCAAACATTTGCTGATAAGTGAGTTGTCCGGTTAAATGCTGTGTCATAAACTTGTATTCCAGTCCGTAGTAAGTCAACTGTTCCGGAGTTAATCCGCTGTCGAGCAAACGCTGAACTTCGTCGAGCATTCCTTCTTTCAGCCGTTGCTTTAACCTGCTGGTAATGCGTTTCCGGCGCGACAAGCGATCGAATTTCACTCCCACCACCAAGCTGCGGATGTCGGGCATCCCGGTGTCGATTTCAGGATGGGTAAGGTAATATTCTTCGATCTCGATGGCGCGGATGGCTCGTTTCGAACTTTCCGTGTCGGTTTGGTTGTGCAGATAGTTTTTGTAACCTTTCAAAATCAGTTCAAGTTCCCACAATAACTTATCGTCCAGTTCTTCGCGAAGTTTTTCGTTTACCGGAACCTGAATCAGTTTATAGTTTTTCAGGATGGCTTCCAGATACAAACCACTGCCGCCGCACATGACTGGCAGATTTCTCCGCTCGTTAATTTCAGCAAAAACCTACAAAAAGTCTTTCTGGTATTCATACACATTGTATTCGTAGCCAGCATCAACAATGTCGATCAAATGGTACCCAACCTGTTTGCCGTCAACCAAATAATCGCCGTAATCTTTTCCCGTTCCGAGGTCCATTCCGCGATACACCTGGCGCGAATCGGCCGAAATCACTTCGCCACCGAGCACGGAGGCAACTTTGGCTGCTACAATTGTTTTTCCTGAAGCGGTTGGCCCGAGAATGGTAATGAGATTATATTTTTCGTTGAGCATCTGTTCTGAAATTTTAGAGATTCAAAAATACAGTTTTAAATTGTTAATTTTGAAACCGAATTTATTCATGCAACTCATGGACGCCACAAAAATTGAAGCATTGGTCGCAGAATTCCGGCTTCGCTCGAAAGGAATGATTGACTTTGGCAAGTACTCGTACTATGCCATCACGCATCATTCAACGAGCATTGAAGGAAGTACGCTGACCGAATCGCAGGTCGTTAATTTGCTTGAATATGGCAAACCAGCAACCAATAAGCCGTTTGATCATCATTTAATGGTGGTTGATCATTTTCATGCTTTACAATTTGTGGTGGAAGAGGCAGAAAAGAAACGAGAACTTAGTCCAGGGTTCATTCAGGAAATGAATGCTTTGGTCATGAAAAATACGGGAGGCGTTGTAAATACAGTTTTGGGAAATTACAATATTGCGGCTGGTGAATTCCGCCTGGGAACTGTAAGAGCAGGAACACGAACTTTTCCTGATTACAAGAAGGTGCCTGAAATGGTCGCTCAACTGTGCCGGGAAGTCAATGAAAAGTTAAAGGTCGTACAAACCTTTGAAGAAAAAAGCAATCTGGCTTTTCATGTTCATTTTCAGCTGGTGAGTATTCATCCTTTTGGCGATGGTAACGGGCGTACTTCCAGATTGCTGATGAATTACATTCAGGCATTTTTTGGACTACCGCTTTCAATCGTGTTTCAGCAAGACCGCATCCGTTACATCAATGCACTTGAAGCTTCGAGGACGAAAGCGATCGAAAAACCGTTCTATGATTTCATGTATTCACAATATTCTAAATTCCTGAAGAAGGAAATTGCCCGGTTAAAATAATTTACGATGACACACAAACAACAAAATATAAGCATTAAGAACAAAAAAGCTTTCTTCGATTACGAGATTATCGAAAACTTTTACGCAGGCATTCAACTCACCGGAACCGAGATTAAATCGATTCGTAGCGGTAAAGCGGGTCTGGTTGATTCGTATTGTTCGTTTTTTGCCAATCAGTTGTATGTGAAAAACATGCACATTGCCGAATATGATTTTGGTACCTGCAACAACCACATTGCCAAACGCGACCGCAAATTACTCCTGAACCGCAAAGAGCTGGATAAGCTCCAGAAGAAAACCAAAGAAGGCGGGATTACCATTGTTCCCCTGAAGCTTTTTATCAACGACCGCGGACTTGCCAAGCTGGAAATTTCACTCGCCAAAGGGAAAAAGACCTATGACAAGCGCGAAACCCTGAAACTGAAAGACGACGCCAGGGAGATGGATCGGGCAAGGAAGTTTTAAACACCCGTTGCCGATTAATAAAACCATATAGGCACATAGGACACAATAGAAAATACCAGCGGTGTTTTCTGATTTTTTTCTCCTGATAATCATGGAAATAAATTGGTTTTGATAAATAAGATATGGAGAAAGTATTGTATATTTGATTATATCTAATACTTAGCGCTAATCCCAATAATCGGGCGGCCTGTAGCATATGAATTTAATAGACTCGCTCCTTAGTAATAACAAGGCAAAAAGTAAATCATGACTATTTATAAGATTGAGTTTGATTTAAGAGGTAAGGTAATAGAATTGGACAACAAATATTATCGTTTCGAGAATGGTAATTGTCTAACAATTAATGATTTAGACTCGTCTATTCAAGGCACATATAATCTTGTTAAAAAAGGAGAACGATACTTTTTACTGACTGATCCAGAAATAATAAAAGGCAAGAAAGAACTACCGATTGACCTTTTATTAAACGACTCCATAATTTTAGTAAATGAATAACTATAAATATCAAAGCCGACCGCACAATTATTTAACATGCAAATGATCGAATTCAAAAAACCGGATTGGTTAAAAAATAACTTGGGAAAAGTAGATGATAGAATAGGCAAAAAAGGGTCGTTACAAATTGATAAAATTTCTAACAACAAAGTATTCATAAAACTGATTAATGAGAATGGTTCGTTTGAAATATTACCTGCAAGCAATGCTCTAAGTCAATTGCTTATTAACAAACAAGTAAGGCTAATAGAACTTAAAGAGTATGAAATTTTGGAGTTAACGGATGGTTATGTTTGTATTGGACAAGTTATATCATATGAGGTTGGATATGGAAAAAGTAAAATCAGGTAAAGCATGACATGTTAAATTAAATCGGACGAACTGACAGATTCTCCATAACAACAGAATAAAATGACGAAGAGAGCATAATATAAAATCGCCGAAAATGGAACAATATTATTTTCTACAGAAAAATGGGAATAGTCAAGGTCCTTACCGACTAGTTGATTTAAAAAAACTGGCCATTCAGGCTGACGATTTAGTTTGGCGAAATAATACTAATGAATGGGTAAAAGCATCTGATTTAGAAGAATTAAGTGATATTATTATTGCAAAGGCTCCTCCTGTAGATGAATCGAGCCTAAATATTGCAGGATTATACTACTTTATCCAACAAAAAGGGATTAAGAAGGGACCTTTCAAACTTCAAGAGCTTAAACAACTAACAATTTATTTTGACGAACTTGTTTGGAGAAGTGATAGTGATCAGTGGAAGAAATCTTCAGATTTTGAAGAGTTTAGAGATTCTTTTGTTATAAAACCTCCGCCAACTCCCACAGAACAAAATATTACAGAGGTAAATAAAAAGTTTGTAAGCAAAATATTCGGACGTTTAGTTTATTTGTATATCACTATTTCTGTGCTAATTGGAATTATTTCTTATACTATTGCACAGACTTCCTGGGAGAATTATATAAAGGAAACTGAAGGGAAATATTTAGGAAATACTCGATCATCAAACGCTCCTGGCTATGTAACGGATTACGAATTAATGATGAATAAGCGTTACCCCTATTATCGGCCAAATTCTAACAATGAGAGCGCTTACGGTTATGGGCAGGGCTTTTGGTTCAGATCTTTTATAGCTTTTGGGGGCACTGTTTATTTAACCGAAGAAGAACAAAGAAATTCAAATGCATTACTTGGAAATCTAATGTTATCTTCCTTTGCTTCATTATCTTTCATTTTTGTAGCTATTGGGCTGATATATTACACGATACAAAGAGTTAGCACTGAAGTTGAAATAGAGACATCTATTCTACCGAAGTAGACTTAAATCATTTATTTTTAAACAAATAATCTAACTTTCTAAAAGTTAAAACAAATGACAGAACAAGAATTTGTTTATAATCTCGAAAAATATTCACCATTTCGATTTATGGGCTCTAATGAGAGATATGTTTTTATGGATGGTGTGGTATTTATAGATGATTCATCATATGGTAAATATTCGGTTACTTCTGGACAAATTGGATTTGGTTTAGCAGTAGCATCTCTTTCTCCATTTCCGCCAAACGTTAAAGTCATTTTTGATAATACTTTCGAAGAAGTTACTGTTAATTATGACAAACGTGCTATTAGAACTTATCCAAGAAATACAAGACATCCATCGGCCGTTGATGGATTCCTTATTTTTAAATGTTCTAATATTAAGGAGAGAGACATAAACCTTCGTTAGTGTGGGTTTTTAGCTGCCCTCATTCGTGGTGTCAATTGTTATGTATTTAATGTTAGTGTTTTTTCATTAATAAACTTAAACTAGAAAATTTATGCCCACAGATATCTTGCTTTTTATAGTCTTCGGGTTTTTACTTATTGTTGGACTTTTTTCTGGTTTTTTTGAAAAAGTAACTGGAATTAAAATTCATACGCATAGTGCATTTAATAGACCTTCAAACGCTTACCTTAATCAAAAGGAAAGAGAAGACTACGAAAGAATCATGAAAGAATTGTCAAAAATAGATCCGGAAATCGTATCACAAGCTAGAAAGAATGTTGAAAGTAGTATTTACGCTAATACGATACAAAATGTATTATTGGAAGCTCAAAAATTGAAAAGAATTAAAGAGCAAGGTACTTATGAAGAAAGAATTAAAAGAAGTTTCAAATTAGTTGTAAATAAAATTCAAACAGACAAAATCTCCAACCAAGACCTGGAGCGTTTAGAAAAATTATTTAAGCTTAAAGAAGCTGGTGTGATTTCAGAGGCGGAGTATAACAAAGAAAAGGATAAGATTATAAAATAAATATGGAGACATTGAAGTATTTTAGATTTCAACACGATTTTGATTCTGATAAATCAGTAGAAGTGCAATTTAATTATGATATAATTGATAAAAAGATTGTATTCATTAATTTATATTCAAATTTTGAAAACAATCTTCCCAAAAATCCTGAAATAGAATTTCATAATAATGAATACAGGTTTAAAAGAACTTTTGATACAGATAATTTTGAAGGTAAGGTCGAAACAAAAATCGAGTATGTAAAAGATGAGTATAGTGTGATTCTTATTTCCGAAATTTTGAAGAATATTCAGCAATTGTAATTAATGAAAAAATCGCTCATTCATAGCTGTAAATCCCTCGCGGGAAAAGATTTGTTTCCTTACCATTTATGCTATAGACAACCACCAACTTAACTTCCAACTTCCCCTCATCCTCAACCTTTTCATCTTGCCAAATGTTGTTGGTATTCTAAACCGGAGGTAAACATCCGATTTAAAATATGAATATCAGTTAACAATTAAGAACTAATTAAACAGAAATGGCGAAACAAATCTTTATCAATTTAGCGGTAAAAGACCTGCAAAAATCAATGGACTTTTATGCCGCACTGGGATTTACAAATAACCCGCAATTCTCCGACGATTCAGGAAAATGTATGGTATGGAGCGAACATATTTTTGTGATGATTTTGACACACGAAAAGTTCGCATCTTTTACCACCAAACCCATTGCCGACACAAAATCGAACGTGGCTGCTCTTTTTTCGTTATCAGTTGACAGCCTTGACGAGATGAACCGCATCGTCGCAAACGGACTAAAGGCTGGTGGCACCGAACCCAGCGAAATGAAAGATTACGGTTTTATGCAACAGCGTAATATTGAAGATTTTGACGGCCACACCTGGGAAATTTTCTACATGGACATGACGAAATTCCCAACGGAGCAACCCAATGCATAAAATGAAAACTATTAACAACCTAAAAATATCCTGAAATGGCACAAATTAATCCTTACATCCACTTTAATGGCAATGCCGAAGAAGCTTTTACATTTTATAAATCGGTGTTTGGCGGCGAGTTCGCCATGATCGTTCGCTTCAAAGATATGGCGATTGCAGAGCATCCAATTTCAGAAAACGAAGCTGAAAAAATTATGCACATCGGTTTACCCATTGGAAAAAGCAGTGTGTTAATGGGATGCGATACCCCCGAATTTATGGGAAGACATAACGAACGCGAAACCCGAAGCAAAATCTCGATCAGCGCCGAAAGCAAGGAGGAAGCAGATCGTTTATTTAACGGCCTTTCTGCTGGCGGCGAGGTGGAAATGCCGATTGCTGACAGTCCATGGGGCTCCTATTTTGGCATGTTCAGAGACAAATACGGAATTGAATGGATGGTTGACTTTGATAAAAACTATAAAGGCCAGTTGTAACTTCTGGTCAGGGATTTATCATCAGGCAACTATCCGGATAAGTTTCTTCAAAAACTTTGTGTATATGTTTGGTTTTCTGCCGATTCGTCGAATTTGACTTCCAACTAAATCTTTCGGCTCTATAAACAATTTCGGAATTAACGGTTATTGGTTATGAATTTCCAAGGCCTTTATGCCAGAGGAAATGAGAAACAGACAAATCCCGGCTTTATTCGAAATATTGATTATTCATCTTCCACCGGCATAAATGCAGTTAATACTCAAATCAACCAATTCCGACCAATTTTAATTCTTTAAGGCGGAATTACTAATTGGCATTTAGCCAATGACAATTAATGATGAAAATCAAATATCTTTGTCGCTCAAATTTCAAAGCAAAAAATAATGTCGATTGAATTGATTATACGCGACCAGATTGTGGCAGCAATTGAACAGTGCTACCAGCAAAAAATAGATTCAAATATCGTTCAGCTTCAAAGTACCCGAAAAGAGTTCGAAGGCGATATCACTCTGGTGGTGTTTCCGTTTGTTCGGATGTCGAAAAAATCTCCGGAGCAAACTGCTGCCGAAATCGGCGATTATCTTCAGCAAAATGTTCAGGAAGTCGAAAAATACAATGTCGTAAAAG
>Ga0154413_1212_pt1 | contig 21420 bp, 14 predicted proteins | sample RifGroB2_FD_115917 | JGI IMG/M metagenome (GOLD analysis project Ga0154413, IMG submission 115917) | Bacteroidetes bacterium GWB2_41_8 | reverse complement strand
AATTACAAAAACAGAGCCTGTGCGGTCGTAGGCATCGCCATTCGAATGCTGATACAATTCAACAAATAACTGGGTATCGTCGGGCACCACCGGCAGTTTTACTTTTTTCAGGATTACTGTTCCGGCTGAATATTTGAATGTTTTTTCTGATTCAGTATCGGTCGGATTTACAATTTCATTTCCGAAGCTGATCTGCTCGTTGGTGAAGACATTTACAGTGGCAATCAGGTTTTCGGTGATCCGATGTTTGTAGAGTGGCAATTCAAGGCTTTCGCCCATTTCAGCAGGAAGAATGGGTTCGGTCTCTTTCTTTTTCAGCAATTTAACTTCGATGGCCGAAATCTCAAAGTTTCCATTCCTGACTATTTTCAGAACCAAACCATCAGGAATTCCATAAGCCATTGCAGGAGTTCCTTTTACGCCAGATTCGGTAGTGTACCAAATATCGATCGAATTCGATCGCAGCGAAGTTTTGAGGTGCCTGCAGTTATAACCCAGAATAACGGCAGTTTCGCCGGTTTCTGTAAGGACAGGGTACTCTGAAAACGCCAGAGGAGTATTGATAAGTGTACCATTGTTAAAGCGAGCCACCTGAAAGGTTTTCTTCAGGCTGAAATTGATGTAACTGGTTTCTTTGGCCACTGTAGGAAGTAGTTTTCCTGAATCATTTTCAGTCCAGGATCTGGCTGCATCCTGAGAACACATCAGCATCGTTTTAGGGCCGTCAGTACGCGGTTTTCCGTTGACTACCGTTTGATAACTGACACTAACAATTTCAGGATATTTAGTGGGCATTGCATTACCAATAACAGAAATGGCAATTAATAGGACCAGCAGATTAAGTTTTCTCATTTCTCCTTACTTTAGTTTATCGATTTTAAAAGACCAAGCCTCGCTGCAAGGCGGTTTGTTCTGAAGTTTTGCGGGTACAAAAATTTTAAAGCCAGTAGCCGTTTTCTGCCATTTCAGCGAACCGGAAATGCCAAGCAATTCAACTTTAGCGCCCGGAGCCGGTATAATACCTTCTACATTTACTTCTGAAGGCAATAAGTTCTCATTTTCCGCAGGCAAGTAAATGGCATAAACCGCTTTGGTAGTTTTGTTCTGTGTGAAACAAATATTTCCCGACTTGTACGGAGCAACAGCCCTTGTACTGTAAATGGCCTCACCATTTACTCCGATCCAATTGCCCATTGCTTCGAGCAGGGAATATGCCCCTTCAGGCCATTTGCCATCGGGACCAGGGGCAATATTGTACAAAAGGTTTCCACCTTTGGCAACAATGTCAACCAACATGTGAATCGCCTTTCGGGGAGTCATAAACTTTGCGTCGGGCACCCACGACCAGCCGCCGCCAGCAATGATGCACGATTCCCACGGATAGGGCAACATCTCTCCCGGTACAGTATTTTCAGGTGTCAGATAATTTTGATTGGGGCCTTCAACAGCGCGGTCAACAACTATCAACCCGGGTTGTTTTGCGCGTGCTTTTGCAGCCAATTCGTCCATGCGAATATCCTGGTTGACAGAACGGTTTTTCAGGAACCCAGAGTTTGCACCTTCTGTGCGCCGCTCGTAGCTGGCTTTTACCTGCTCCGGCGATTTTTTGCTCACCCATCCGCCATCGAGCCAAAGAATATCAACTTTCCCATAATCAGTCATCAGTTCCATAATCTGCTTGTGGGTAAAATCGACGAACTTCTCCCACTTCTCGGGATAAAGTTCGGGATCGTAATTCACGTTCCGGTCGAGTGGCGGAAAATAGGGATCCCAGTAATGCTCCGAATTCCAATCGGGTTTTGAGAAATAAGCTCCGGCCCATAATCCTTTTGCGCGGAAGGCATTGAAAATCTCTTTCGTAATGTTTGCTTTTGGATTAACATGAAAAGGGCAAGCAGGATCGGTAACTTTATAATCGGTATATTTTGAATCGAACATACTGAAGCCATCGTGGTGCTTGGTAGTAAATACCACATATTTCATCCCTGCACGGCTTGCTGCATCGGCCCAGCGTTCGGGCTCGAAACCCACTGGATTAAAGGAAAGCTTGAGATTTTCGTATTCTTTCAAATAGGTATTATAGTCCTGTGGATTGCTGCCTTTCCGGCGTTCGCACCAGCCATAATCTTCTGGACAAATCGACCATGATTCAACGATTCCCCACTGGCTGTAGGCTCCCCAGTGCATCAACAAGCCAAATTTCAGGTCCTGCCACTGATCAAGTTTTTCGAGAACCTGCGGATCGGTTGGCCACGTATAACCGGTCACTTCGTGCTCAAGCTGGGCATGAGCCGTGATATACCAAAGCGACAAAATAAAAATGAGACATTTACTTTTCATAACAGAACATTTAGGTTTTTTGATTCAAAGTTATTCAAAAGAATCGCCTGACGGCTTTGGATATTATGGAAAGAGACTGCCGGGAATGACAGTCTCTTTCTTATAGGTTTTAATTCAGTAACGGTAAAACTATTTTTTGTCCCACCATATACGTCCAAACTCGCTCGACATATCTCCAAAATCAGGATCAGCCGCCATTACTTCAACGCGTTTCTTCATGTTTTCGTAGTTTGAAGTTCCGACCAATGGAACTGTAAACCTTGAACGACGTGGCATATTTTGTTTCACACCTCCAACATAAACATCTTCTAAAGCAACAATTGACGAAGTAGTTGGATAACCTGTACGTTTCCATAAAGCCCAACCTTCGTTAGAGTTTTTGAAGTGTTCGATATAAGTCTGACAATAGATTTGCTCAAGGCCTTTGGCTGGGTTCCATTTAATGTCAGGCTGGTTCATAAATGCGGTAATTTCGGCTTCTGTCATCGCTTCATAGTTATGAATTTTACAGAAAGCGCCTACTTTATTCCACATATCGAGTGAAGCACGAACGCCATTGGTGTACCATTGTTCAGCAGTTTTATTGCTGGCAACACCATTTAAGGCAAACTCGGCAGCCATAAAACAGAAATCAGCATAAGTTACATTGGGGAACCATGTTCCGCCCGATCCGCCATCATACGATCCAGCGAAGATTCTGACCTGTGGTAAATTCACAGCTTGCATACTAATTGCACGTCCGGATGGATCCAAAACATTGCGTTCGTATTTGCGGTCGGCAGCTCCTGCATCGGTGTTTGCAGTTCCACCTTCCCAGCGACCCCATGTTAATGGAATTTGCTTATCAGCAGCTTTTCCAACATTGTATTCAGCTACATTTTCAGGAGTTAAATTATTAATTCTGAAGAACATTCTACGGCGTGGATCATTGTATTTGTTCAAATAGGTCATCATCCCCTTAGAAGCCCTGATCAAATCATTGATTGAATAGTAGTCTCCGTTTTCAGAGTATTTTCCTTCCAGCCAGAACACAAAACTATCGTCATTTTTTGCAGGAATATCAGAGGTTGCAGCCAAAACTTCTGCCGCAATTTGTTTGGCTTTGGCCATATCTCTTTTCATCAACCTCAACGCAATGCGCAAGCGGAGGGCGTTTGCGGCTTTTACCCATCCCTGTACATCGCCGTTATAAGCCATATCGTATCCAACCATCGATTTCTGGTTGGTATTGGTTTTAAACTTATTTGCGGCAGTTTTTAGTTCAGCGTCCCAAATGGTATATAACTCCTGCTGGGTATCAAATTTGGGTTCAGTAATAGTTCCTCCTGAACGTGCGTTCCAGCCTTCTTTGTAAGCCAGTGATCCGTGAAAATCAGAAGTTATGATACCCTGATAAATCAAGCTTACCCGGGCAGCTTCGATAATATTCGAATAGGAAGCAGCTTCATCGGGCATATTGGTATTCACGTAATATTCCAGATGGCGCATATATGAACCTGCATCGAGCCAGCAAAGTCTGTAGCGCTGTTCACCAATGTTTGGGTTCCATATTGTGTAAACTGTGGGAGTATTGCCAATCACGCGGCAGCCATACTGCATCCACCTCATCTGGGCGGTATAATAGTCATAATACCACTCCCATGAACTTGACCTTGTACTGGTTTGAACTTTATACAGAAAGCTCAGTGGATCAACTTCGTAAACCGTACTGCTGTTGCTGTTTACTTCAACAAACTCATCTTTGCAACTTGTTTGCAGCAATAAGAAAGATAAAGCAACGATTGTAAATATTGTTCTTTTTATCGTCTTCATATCGTAAATTCTTAGAATGTAACATTAATATTGAATCCAAAACTTCTGGTATAAGCCGATCCTCCAATTTCAACAAATGCTGAACTTCTGTTAGACGACAATCCTTCTGGATGAATATTGTCGGGCAGGCTATTGTACAAATATCCAAGGTTGCGCGCAACTAAACCTACATTTACACCTTGAACGTAAGCCTTATTTACCCAGTTTTTAGGCACTGCCCAATAGAACGAAATTTCTCTCAGGGCAACCCAAGAACAATCAAGTACCGCTTCTTCCCTGATTCCAGTACCCCAGCTATGCAAGTTGGTATAATACTGGTAAGCCGAAATTGGTTTCACAATTCCCTGATTATAGGCTTCCTGATAAGTCATTCCGGCCACATCTTTACCACCGATTTTAATTCCGGCGCCAAATACTCCTTCAGGTATCATACCATCGTTAATCGTTCTTCCATCAGAAAGTGTTCTCGGCAAACCACCATTTTCGGTATCGCGACCATATAAAGTATGAGCCAATGCTCCCGAACCCGAACCATAGTTATAAGTTCCGGATGCAATATCGCCGCCCCAACGTGAATCGAGCACCGCGTTAAGCGAGAAGTTTTTATACTTGATGCTTGAGAACATTCCACTCAAAAAATCGGGCTGAAGTGATCCCACTTTTTCAGTTGTGCCTGAACGTTTCCACGATCCATCGGCATTCAGCACTTTGTTTCCTTTATCGTCGCGGGTGTAAGCATAAGGAGTGTAAATATCGCCATAAGCGCCACCTACAGTTGCATAAGCAAACATATCCATACCGCCTCCTTCAATTCTGTATTTATCAACTCCGGGAGCCAGTGCAATAATCTCATTCTGGTTACGGGTAATGTTCCAGGTAACATCCCATGCAAAATCTTTCGTTTTTAAAGGAGTTGCGTTAATTGAAAGCTCAACACCTTTGTTTTGGATATCACCGGCATTGATCCATCTGCTACCCACGCCAGTTTCGGGAGCCTGCGACAAAGCAAGAATCTGGTTCTTGGTATTCGTTTTATACCATGCCAAATCAAAACCTAGACGGTTATTGAAAAATTTCATTTCGGCCCCAAATTCAACCGAATGTTGTTTTTCAGGTTTAAGATCCTGATTACGAAGCGCATTTGAATCAAAATTGTAGTATGGATAGCCAGTACCATTTGTTGGATTGATAAATGTTCCGCCCAAAGTATAGTATCCGATACTGGTCAGATATGGACTTGCATCGTTACCAACAATAGCATACGAACCTCTTATCTTTGCAAAAGAAATTGCTTCGGGAAGTGCTTCGCTAAATGTTTCAGACAGAATCCATGAAGAACTTACCGATGGATAGAAATAGGAAACATTACCATCGCCATTGGCATAAATCAATGATGAAGACCAGTCGTTACGTCCGGTAATATCCAGATAAACTTCGCCTCTGTAATCCATATTAACAAATGCATAAGCAGAATTGATACGTTTTCTGTCGGTGTTTTTCTTTACTGATGTGGTAGGATCTGAAACTGAATTCGACATATCAAACTGTCCGGGTATTCTCAAACCATTTCTTGAACTGGTATTGTGATAAGCATATCTTGTATCCCATTGTTCGAGGGCTACAGTTCCATTCAGATTAATTTCACCAATTTGGCGGAAAGCATTCAGCATGGCTGTTATTTTATACTGATCTTTTTTACCTTCATTTACAGTATAATTTGAATTGACGTAGTTACTTTCGCCATTAGCTAAAATTTTCTGTTCGTAGGTGGTATAAAGCTTGTTCATGTCACCCTTAAGTTTTAATACCAACCAATCCTGAAGTTTAACATCCACATTCAGGTTTGCCCTGAAATTATTTTCACTTTGGCTGTAATTATTTTCAAGGTATTCCCAGATATTTCTTGAATATCCATAAGGATCGGCACCATTAAACCCATCACCTTTGTCGCTTTTGTAGTGTTGCAACCAATATCCGGTATCGTAATCGCGTGGTACTGAATACATAAAGTCGTAAATTGGCGACCGACCCCCACCCTGGAAGGTTGGGTTTTGCGATTCAGACATTACCCAGGCAAAACCAGCATCGGCCGAAACGCGTGAACTAATTTTTCTTGTGGTATTTAAACTAAAGCTATTCCTTGAGAAATCATTGTTCAAGGTTGTACCATTTGATCTTAAATTCGAGAAAGAGAAACGGAAAGTTCCATTTTCATCACCTCCCTGCAGCGCGAGGTTCGTGTTTTCATATTTTCCAGTTTGATACATTTGCTGAACATTGTCTTCTTTTGCAGAATGTATGTACTCTTTCCCATTTCTGGTGTATGGTTTTCCATCGAAAATTGGTCCGAAGTTGGCAGTTTCAGTTGTGCTGCGAACTTCATTACCATTGCCATCCAACGACCATGCCGGAAATAATCCAGTACCATATTTGTTCTGAAAATCAGGGAAACGATAAACATCGTCCCATGTTTGCGAACGTGAAAGACTAATTCCAAGTCCATCGCTTTTCTGACCTTTCTTCGTAGTAATTAATACTACTCCGTTAGCTGCACGCGAACCATAAAGAGCAGTAGCTGCAGCACCTTTTAACACCGAAACTGTCTCAAAATCATCTGAGTTCAAATTCTTAATGTCGTTTCCAAAATCAAGTACCGAACCCCACTCTGCATTGTTTGTAGTTGTGTTGTCGATAATTACACCATCAACAACAAAAATAGGTTGGTTATTCGTTCCCAAAGAAGTGTTACCCCTGATCAATATACGGCTTGCTGATTGTGGTCCACCGGTTCCTGTATTAATTTGAACACCGGCAACTTTTCCCTGCATACCACTGATTGGGTTTACAACGTTGATTCTGGCAATATCAGATCCTTTAATTTCTGTCATTGCATAACCAAGCGCCTTTTTTTCCCTCGAAATTCCCATTGCAGTTACAACCACTTCGTCAATGCCAATGTCTTCCGATTTCATCTTTACATCAATGATCTGACGATTATTCACAGGTTCATCAACAGTTTTCATTCCGATGAATGAGAAAACAAGAGTAGATTTTCCAGATGCCACTTTTATGGAAAATTTTCCATTCGAATCGGAGAGAACTCCGTTGGCAGTTCCTTTTTCTGAAATTGTTACACCTGGTAGCCCAAGTCCGTCAGATTCGGACACAACGGTCCCGGATACCGATTGCTGTGCAATCGCACTTCCTAAAAGCGCAATGCACATTACAGTCAATAAAAAAACCTTTCGCATAAGTTTTAAAATTAATTTAGTTAAAAGAATAATAAGTATTTACACTTCATTTATTTATAGAGTTGGTTCTTCAAAATTTATTTCAGAAAAGACTTTCTGAAAAACCATTTCGGAGGTTCCAAGTAAGGCCGACTGATCGCCTAAATCAGATACAATGAGGGTTGTATTTCCTGAAATTTTTTCAAGACAAAGACGGTTTAAGGATTGCTGAATTGGCGACAGAACATATTGTCTGGCTTTTGACAATGGTCCGCTTAAAACAATGACTTCAGGATTAAGCAACTGAATAATGTATGCAAGTCCCTTGCCCATTGCCTTTCCAATTTCGTTAAGGATGGAGATGCAGAATTCGTCTCCTTGCCTGGCAGCGTTAATTACATCTTCAGGTGTAACCTTTTCGGGATTATCTTTAAATTGGTTTATAAGAGACGAAATTTCGTTATCGGCAAATCCCTGCATTACCCTTTTCATGATTGTATTTGATGAGGCAATTGTTTCGAGGCAACCACGTTTTCCGCAAATACACAGATCGCCGTTTTCAATCATTGGGATGTGCGACAATTCACCGGCAAAGCCTTTGTTCCCGCTGTACAGCTGGCCATTTACAATAATGCCGAGACCAAGTCCCCAGCTCCAGTGAATAATGATCGCATCTTTGTACCCCTTGCCTGCCCCAAAATTAAACTCGCCGTAGGCATGCATCCGGGCATCATTGTCGATATAAATTAGTTTGTTGAAGCGCTGTTTCAGGTCGCGCCCAATGTTCTGCTTTTTTTTATCTTTAATAGTGTAGTTCATCCCGGCTTTAGAATCAATCAAGCCAGGCATGTCAACGCCGAGGCCGAAAATTTTTTCATTGGGGATTTGATTTTCATTCATTAATTTTTGAGCTGCCTGAAATAACTTCTCCACCAAATCCGGGTCGTCAATATGAGTGTCGATCAACATTACCGGGGTCACAAATTTGTTATAACAGTCACAAATCACCATGCTGGCATTGAAACGGGCAAAATCGCACGAAATGACATAGAAACGATCTTCGGGTAAACCAAACAGATTGGGTTTCCGGCCTCCGCTCGATTCTCCAATTCCGATATTTTTTACATAACCCTGCAGCATTAAGTCATTCAATAATACAATGCTGGTTGGTAAACTTATTTTAAGCCATTTGCTAAGGTCGGGAGCAGATAAATTCCCATTTGCGTGAAGCAAACTAAGTATTCTTTTTTTCTGCCTGACCTTGTTCAAATCGGTAGCTGATAAATTGGGGGAATGGAATTCGTTGACCTGTGCCATAATTTCTTTCTTTATGCAAAAACAAAGTAAATGATATCAACAACACAGGCAAAGATATTTAAATATTTTACGAAGTATTATATTTTCATTAAATTATTGACATACTTTATAACACATTTTAACAAACTACTGAATCCCAGCAGAATAAAATACCTGTGTGTCTGAATTTAAAATAAAAAAGCAGGCCGGAATCATAAAGAAATGATTCCGGCCTGCCAACTTTAATAATTACGAGTAAAAACTAATTATTCGAACTTAATGGATTTATGTATGTAATCTTTTGATTCTTTTCGAAATCGTACAATGTAAGTATGCGAAGTTTATAGTAGGCTTCCCAATAGGTTTGCAGTGAGCGAATGTAGTCGCGCTTGGCATTTTCGCGTTCCGACAGTGAAATATTCAGGTCGGTGATACTGATTTCACCGTTCTGAAATTGCTTTAAAGCAATCTGGTAACCGTTCTCCGAAACTTTATCTGCTTCATTGGCGGTCATCAGCTGATCTTTCATCAAACTAAACTGTTCGACCTGAACCACCACACTTCGTTCAAAATCTTCGCGATCCTTTTCTACATCATAAATTACCAGATCGCGTTCCGATTCGGCCAGTTTAACAGCCGAAGCAGATTGCCCCCAATCCAAAATAGGAATACTCAAAGCAAGTTTCAGCGTTTGCTGCCGTTCCGGCTGATCATAAATTCCACCCATTGTTTCGGCGCTGTTCGACAAACCGTAACTTCCCTGAAGTGAAGCGCTTAATCCTGTACTACGCTTGGCATTCAGCAAATCGCGGTCGGCAACAATCAGTCTGCGTTTATATTCCGAACCTTCTTTGCGATTCATTTTGGCTTCGGCAAGCGCTTTATTAATATCAATATCAAATAATGTAATATTCAAAGGAACGTTCAATTCAATTATTTGGTCTTGTGGAATTCCAACATACGATTTTAATTCAAAATCAGCATTCTTCAAATCCATACTTGCCTGATTTAATGCCTTTTGAGCGTTCAAAACAGCCAATTCGTTGCGAGCAAAGTTATTATCCGATATTTTTCCAAGTTCCTTTTTGGTCTGTGCAATTTTCAGGTTATTTGTACTGTTTTTCAGATTGCTTTCGGCCAGTTTGTAATTGGTTTGCACCATCAGATACCTAAAAAAACGATAAACTGTATTTAACGAAATTTCTTCGATCGTTTCAACAAAATCTTTTTGAGCCTCATCATAAACCAGCGGTTCGGTTTTTTGCTGCCATTTCATCCAGTTAATCGAAAAAATAGGTTGAGTAAACCCAAAAGAGAAAGGGCTTCCCGAAAACTGAACTTCATCTTTGTTGTAATCCTGGAAACGATATGCTGAAGTAGATGCATAAATATAGGTACCTGTTAACGGGATTGATTGGTTGAGCGCCAACCTTGCCGATGTAGAAAGGTTGGTTACCTGTTTAAATGCCAGGCTACCATCGGGCTGTGTAACTCCAACAGTCGATTTGGTATAATCGGGCAGATTGCCAGATAACACCAGTTGCGGGCGATACCTGGTTTTAAAATTTTTCCAGCGCCAGTAATAGTTTTCATTCCGGTTCTGTGCATATTTTACCGAGGGGGATTGTTCAACCGCAAGTGAAATCACATCGCCCAGATCGAGACTGTATTTGCTGGAATCCTGCGCCTGTAATTCAAGAAGTGGCATCATCAGAAAGCAAACGACAATGCCCGACAATTTTTTAATTTCTATCCGACTCATCATTTACTTTTTATTTTCTGTTTTTTGAGGTTTTACATGCGGCTGCGATTTTGTCACCATTACTTTTTCACCTTCGGTTAATCCTGAAATCACCTCAATAAAATCGGTACCTTTTAACCCAAATTTCACAGTACGCGGAACTACGCCGTCAGAATCATGTACATAAATAACCTGCTCGTTATTGGCCTTAAAATCGTTGCTGGCCATTATTCGTAAAACTTCATTCTTCACGGTTTTTAATACTTCGAGCCTGACCGTTTGATTCGGAATTAAATTAGGGTTATTGTTGTGTTCAAGATGTACATTAAAGTGAATTTTATTATCGGCAACCGTTGGGGTCACATTTCCGATGGTTCCATTTAGCTTCACATTATCGACCCAAACAACCACCTGATTGCCGGTTTTTACAAAATCCGACTGTTTTTCATCAATGACGCCTCGAATCTTAAATGTTGTAAGATCTGAAAGTACAATCAATGTTTTATCGTTACCAAAACGCTCCCCTTCTTTTCCTGAAACCGACAAGATAATTCCATCAGAAGGCGCTTTAATATATAGTTTTGCAAGCACATCAAATTTATCTTGCAATTGTTTTTTCTGAACTTCAATCTGAAGATTGAGCCCAATTTCTTCGGTTTTCATTTGTTTCAGCCTGATGGCATTCTTTTTCAACACCATGTCCAGATCTTTCTCGGCCAGCACCAGATTTTGCTTCGTTTCGTCGAGTTTTGCCGAAGAAATTCCGCCAACAATAAGCAATTGTTCCTCGTCGGCTAATTGAGTTTTGATAGAAGCAATACGTAACTTTTTAACTTCCACGTTATAATCGAGGTCGATTCGGGCCATCTGACCTTCCAGGCGGGAACGCTCAAGCGAATTCGACCGCATCTCAAGTTGATCAGAAATTTGTTCAATTTCATCGCGGATTTGCTTATCGTCGAGTTCAACAATCACTTCGCCTTGCTTTACACGACTACCCGGCTCCTTATTAATTTTCCGGATAATGCTGTTGGCCGGGCTAAGAATGATCACCTCGTTTTCTGGCTCAACAACACCTGAAGCTTCGATTGAAAAATATATTTGCCCTCTTTCAACCGTGCAGGTTTGAAATTCATCGGGAGGAGAATTGAGAAATGCAGGAAAACCCGTAATCCGGGAAATAAATAAAAGTAATACAAATGCAGACAAAACGAGAACTGCAATCAAGAGTCCTTTCTTGTTACTCATAGTCAATTAGTTTGTTGGTTAAGCACCGACTAAATATACCGATTTAGAACATTGGTTAAGGTATTATTCAGCCTATGGGCGTTAAAAATAGATGTTTATTTCGGTAAAACCCATAAATAAACTCCAAAAAAAAGGGAATGAAAACGAAACAATGAGATACACCGAAAGCTATTTCACGAAAAAATCAAACTTTTTATCGCCTTCCAGATAGCCTTTCAAGTGGTCGCCAATCTTCACCGGGCCAACTCCTGCGGGAGTTCCGGTATAAATCAAATCACCAATTTTCAGGGTAAAATATTTCGAAACCTGCGAAATAATTTCATCAATCGGGAAAATCATCAAAGCCGAATTTCCTTCCTGCACTGTTTTTCCGTTAATATCGAGCCTGAAATTTATGGCATTGCGGTCGGGCAACGAAGAGACAGTCACAAATTCAGGACAAATAACTGCCGAATAATCGAATGCTTTTGACTTTTCCCATGGCAATCCTTTGTCTTTTAGCGCATTCTGAACGTCGCGTGCTGTAAAGTCGATCCCGATTCCAATCTCGTCGTAATAGCGATGCGCAAATTTCTTTTCGATGTTTTTACCAAGCCGGTTAATCCTGACAATCAGCTCGATTTCATGATGAACATCCTGCGTCCAGTCAGGAATATAAAAAGGATCGTTGTTCCGCAGCAGAGCTGAATCGGGTTTCATAAAAATGACCGGTTCTCCGGGAACTTCATTGTTCAATTCTTTGGCGTGGGCCACATAATTTCGTCCGATACAGATGATTTTCATGGGTAATCGTATTTTTGGTTTAAATTGGTTTGGCTGGTTATTGGCAGTCATTTGCTTTGCGTCACTAGTTGTTCATTTATTGTTTTTTCAACAATCAACGACAATTCAATGACCACGAATGACAATCAATTACAACATCCTGCTATTTCATTCTCAACTTAATAGCAGTCAGCACTTTCTTCGTATAAAGTGGAAATTCGTTGTTCAAAATCCAACCATAATATCCGGGCTGCTCGCGCAAAACCTTCTCAACAGGTACTCCTTTGTTTTTCCCGAAATTGATGATTTCGACACCATTTTCGTCGTAAACAATCCGGCCAACAAAATCGACGTTGGTATCGTAAGCCGAAAATTCGCTCAGTGCCTGAACGTCGTTTACAATTGGCTTTGAAACCTTCCCTGCATTATCTTCATATTCTTCATCTTTATACTGATCAAGTTGTGCTTTCAAAACTTCGTAAGTTGCTTTGGTATCGGCCATTGCGCTGTGTGCATCTTCAAGAGGTTTCTGGCAATAAAATTTGTATGCTGCAGCCAGCGTTCGTTTTTCCATTTTGTGAAAAATAGCCTGAACATCGATAAACTTCCTCTTTTTCAGATCGATATCAACATCGGCACGTAAAAATTCTTCGGCAAGCAACGGAATATCGAACCGGTTTGAGTTGAAACCGGCAAAATCGCAACCTTCAATAAACTGTGAAATATTTTTTGCGACTTCCTTAAAAGTTGGTTTGTCTTTAATGTCGTCGTCATAAATTCCATGGATCTTACTTACAATCTCCGGAATGGGCATTTCAGGGTTAATACGATACTGTTTTTCCTCTTCCCTTCCATCGGGATGAACTTTTATAAGGGCGATTTCAACGATCCTGTCGGTTACGATATTCATTCCGGTTGTTTCCAGATCGAGAAAAACCAACGGATTTTTGAGATTAAGATTCATGTAAAAATTTTTGTTTTAAAGATTGAAATTTATTCGAATGCAAATCTAAACAATTAATCGAATGGTACCGGAGCTCATTTTGCCTGCAAACCAAACCCGACTAAAAAAATCAGCATAACACCCTGTATAAGAATAACTTATTTAGAAAGTTGTGGTTTCCCGGGAGTAACTCCATTTTCATTAAAAGCATCCATTTGAAACCAATATGTTTTATTTTTATCAGGACAATGAATGGTTAACCGTGCATTTTTAAATACCTGATAGCTGTGGTATAATTTATCTTTTTCGGTTCCGTACCTGATATTGTAACCCGTAGTATTTGCCTGTTTCTTCCACGACATTTTAATTATTTGCTGATTGCGGTAATCTCTTACTGCGCGAAACGTACCAACCTTTTTCGGCTTGCGGTCATTTCCTGAACCAAAAATCCGAAACCCGGAAATGGCGAAAGTACCAACCGGCACATGATAATTGGTAATCTTCAGATACTGCGCCTCAACCGGAATTTTTATCGTTTCGTAAGGATTTGTTGTGTATTCTGTATTGGCGGTTTTATCACTCAGTTTTTTCCAGTTCTTTTTGTCAGCCGAATACTCAACAAGGTATTGGTAAGCAAGCAGGCTGTCCGAATCCTTGATTTGAGTTTTATTTTCAGCAAAATTAATCTGAAAGGCATTTATTGTACAAACCGAACCTAAATCCACCATCAGCCATTCGCCCTTTTCACCTGTTTGAGCACTCCAGAAAGTACCGATATTTTCATCGAAAGCTGAAGTAACCGGAGCTGAAGACAAACTTGAGGATGCCTGTGCTCTAATATTATCAGAAAGTAATGACCACTCCGGATAAAGCTTACTAAAATTGGAATATTTACTGTTAGGCATGATTATCGGGTAATCGCCAAAGTCAGTTTTTGTGAACAGGTTCCCATCTTTATCGAAACCTGACGGGAAAAGTGCAAAGCGGGTTTGAGCTTTCTGATTTTTTGGTGCTGTAATAGTTGCAATGTGCCACCAGTTGCCAAACTTATCGGCAAATGTCGCCCCGCTGCCAGCTCCGCTTACAAAACCATCAGGTTTAAATGAAAACGGATTATTAGCTGCAAAAGTAAAAGGCCCCATCGGACTATCCGAAACATACACAAAATCAGCATAACTATTCAGGACACCAATTGGCTCAGCGCACTGATAATAGTATTTTCCATTGTATTTATTCATCCACGAACCATTGGTATTGTAAGTGACAGCTTGTCCCGGAATTTCTTTAAGCTTTTTCACACTCTTCTTCAACGGATTTAATTTATCGCAGACAACAGGAACACCAAGGGGTTCTAGCAAATTATCCGGATCCAGCTCGCGCGCCATAACCCCTTCGTGATTGGAACAGCCATAGTAGCAATAAACCCTGCCATCAGTATCGACAAAAATCGAAAAATCGCTTATTAATGAGAGCAGAACTGAATTATTACTAAACACTTCCCATTTCGCATTAACCGGATCTTTGGATCGATAAATTGTTTTGCTTAGTGATGTGGTAAAATAAATCCAGTCGCCAATAACAAATGCTGATGGTGCAAGATTTTCAAAAGGCAGGTTTACAGCTGTTACAAACTTCCAGGAAAGCAGATCGCCCGAATACCAATATCCTCCGGCATTTGAAGCGAATAAAAAATAGTTATCCTTATAAAGAACAACGACCGGGTCGGTAATATCAGGTTTGGATCGTAAATCAGGATTAATTTGATACGGCAGATTTATCGGATTACAGTAAGTCTGACCGGTTACATTATTCACCTGAATCCCAATGACAAAGGCTAAAACAGCTATTATAAATACAAATCCTTTTTTCATCAATATTTCGACCATCAGCGCTTTTTACAACTTATACCGAAAGCATTACCGCTATAAAATTAAAAAAACCTAACAATATCACACTGTTAGGTTTTCTTTTCAGAGCCTGTAGTTTATCAGGCGTTTATCATCATTGGCATCAGAAGCATTAAAATATTCTCTTCTTCGTGCTCATTTTCAGCAGGTAACAACAAACCGGCGCGGGTTGGATCCGACAATTCCATCTTTACATCGGTAGCCGACAGATTCGATAATATTTCCTGAAGGAATGTCGATTTGAATCCGATTTCCATGTCCTCACCTTCGTACTGACAACTTAACCTTTCAACAGCCGAAATAGCGAAATCAATATCCTGCGCCGAAACAACCAACTGATTTTCAGTTAATTTAAGACGGACCAAATTACTGGCTGCATTTGAGAATACCGATACACGACGAACTGTATTGTAAAACTCAACACGGTCAATAATCAATTGATTTGGGTTATTGGTCGGAATTACTGAATTGTAGCTTGGGTAATTTCCTTCAACCAAACGGCAGATCAGTTTAAAATTGCTTAAAGTGAAAAATGCATTTTTATCGTCGAATTCCAGTTTCACATCAAAATCTTCTTTCGGAAGCAAGCTTTTCAGCAAAGCAGCCGGTTTTTTAGGAAGAATGAATGAAGCATCTTTCTCTGCTTTTGCGTCGAAACGTTTGTAACGCACCAGTTTATGAGCATCAGAAGCTACAAACTTAATGTCTTCGGTTGAAAGTTCAACAAAAATACCGTTCATCACCGGACGAAGTTCGTCGTCGGCGGTAGCAAACAATGTTTTATTGATACCGTTCAGCAACACACTGTGATTCAAACTTACGGTCGAGGCAACATCTTCGTTCAGGATTGGTTGCTGTGGAAAATCTTCGCCATTCTGACCAACAATACTGAATTTACCGTTCTGCGAAAAAATTTCGATGGCAAAAGTTTCAGGATCAATCTGGAAAGTTAAAGGTTGCTCCGGAAATTCCTTCAGGATTTCGTTCATGCGTTTTGCCGGAACAGCAATTGCCCCTGTTCCATTGGTATTGTCGAGCTCCATACTTGTAATCAGCGTTGATTCAAGATCGGATGCAGTGATTGTCAGAAGGTTATCTTCCAATAATAACAAATAATTATCCAGAATAGGAAGTGTATTCTTTGAATTGATCACTTTGCTGATTGCAGAAAGATGACTAAGTAATTCGGTACTTGAAACAACAAATTTCATTAGCTATTTTTTTAGAGTTTTATATTCTATTTTAATTATTTGAGCTTGAATTAAGCTTCGCAGTTTTTCAACACAAAGCTCACGAATATACAAACTTTGATTTTTCTTACCTATTGATCGTTCAAGATTTTATACAAAAGAAACAAACATGTTTGATAACAAACTCAACTGCCAATCAACCAACAAGTTTACATTCTTTCAGGACAAAATTAGTGCTTGTATTTCCGGGTACGGACATATATATATACCGCGCCAAAAACGGCAATTAAAACCAATGGAATCAACACATTAATCATCTGCCAGTAAGTTTTTTCTTCCTGAAGTCTGACTTTATCGAGCAACCTGATTTTAAACACGCGCGAACGCAATTCCATTAATCCCTGGTCGTCGCAAAGATAATTTACCGCATTCATCAAAAAAGCTTTGTTCCCGAAAGTTTGTTTCGAAGTACGGTCGTAGCCAAGCTCCATAAATTCGGGTACGCCCCCCACAAACCGGTATTGGTTGGCAATCATATTTCCGTCAGAAAAAACAATCATTTTGGTGGGTTCGCTCTCCACTTTTATTTCTGAAGATTTTGCGCCAAAAGAATCAACCATGCGATTCTTAAAAACGGAAGTGAAAGTTCCTTCGAGCAAAACACCCACCGGCTGCGAAGGCTGGCTAAACAATCGTCGATCGGGCGGATTATTGATGCTTGCAAGGTTTATTTCCATAGGCGTATTGCTTACCTGCGAATAAGGCGACGAAGCCAGAATAACTGTTTTGCGCATTTGTTCCTGTTTGCCCACTGTATCAACCGAACTTACGAATTCGGCCTTTACACGATTCATGTTTCGGCTGATCACATGATTTTCGGAGGGAATTAGCAAGGGCGAAAAATACCAGGGAGCCGGAGTGAATTTTGCAGGTGTTCCAGCCGGTGCGGTATTCACCAGAATCCGCAGACATTCAGCATCCTGAATCATATTTGAATTCAGGCGGATACCATATCTGAAAAGCTGATCATCGAGCTTCAGGTCTTTCGGAAAAGCCAGTGTTGAACCGCTGGTGCTCAAACTATCCAAACTCACCGAAACCGGGTCAATGAGCCACATAATCCGACCACCGTTCATCAAATACTGATCGATATAAAATTTGTCGGCTTCCGAAAATGGCTGTGTTGGATTGGCAACAATCAGCGCTTTTATTTGCCCGTCTTTTGAAATTAATTGTTGTGCCGAAACTTGCGATACAGTGTATTTTTCGGCCAGTGCTTCCGAAAACCCATGTGTTTCGTATTCGTTCAATTCACCCTGCCCCTGAAGGAAAGCAACTGTCTGTTTTTCGGTATTCATTAATTCCGAAAAAGCCGCAGTAAACTCATATTCAAGACTTTCAATCGAGTTGTTCAGGTTCACTTCATAATGCAGTGCAGCATTGTTTTTCAGCAAATTAACACTCATTTTCTTGTCGCCATATTCGATTAGCGCTCCAGGGAAAATTAGCCGGGTGGTGGTTCCCTTTTCTGTATTCTGGTGAATATTTGTTGGCTGAAGTCCTTTTGCAACAAGCTCTGTAAAGAGATTTTCACGTCTTTTTACGTCGGTTATTTGATAGGGGTCAAAAATGGTCAGGTTGATCAGTTGTGACGAATAGGCATTGTAATCGGCAATTTTCTCGATAATAGATTTCTGAAACTTGCGAAAACTGGCATTCAACTCGCCATCAAGGTAAAGAGTGATATTGATCGGTTTGTCAAGTTCTTTTACCAGATTCTTCGAAACGGTGGTGATAGAATATCGTTTCTCCGCTGTCAGATCGAGGCGAAAAAACATTTGTCCTGAAAGGATACTGACAAAAATAACAGCAAAAATTGCCAAAACTCCCAGTTTCAATTCTCTCCTGAAATTGATTTTGTGAAAATGAATGATTCTGCTTGTCAGGAAAAGAAAAAGAAAAATGGTGACAAGAAAATAAACCAGATCGCGCGAATCGACTACCCCGCGACTGATGGAATTGTAATGTTCGTTAATCCCGAAACCAATAATATGTTGCTGAATGGCTGACGGAAGCTGCATTGAACCAACAAGATCGAACCCAAGATAGGCCAGAAAAGAAAGTCCAATGGCAAGAATAAACGAAAAAATCTGGTTATCGGTGAGCGACGATGCAAACAGGCCTATTGCGACATAAATGGCAGCCAGAAAAAACAATCCGATAAAAGCGCCCCAGGTTCCGCCGGTATCAATACTTCCAACCGGATTTCCGAGCGAATACACCGAGAAAAAATAAAACAAAGTGGGTAGCAACGAAATGGTAACCAGCAGCAAACCTGCCAGATATTTTGCAAGTACAATCCTGAAAACAGAAAGTGGACGGGTGAGCAAAACCTCCATGGTTCCCAAGCGTTTCTCTTCGGCAAACAAACGCATGGTTACCGCCGGAACCAGAAAGAGGTAAACCCACGGCGCCAGCGAAAACAAACCGTCGAGCGAAGCATATCCGCCCTCCAAAATATTGTAATTTCCGGGGAAAACCCACAAGAACAAACTGGTAGCCAGCAGAAACACGAAAACGACCACATACCCTGTGAGCGATCCAAAAAAACTGGTAATTTCTTTTTTTAAGAGACTGTACATATTTGATAGGTTACTTCTTGAGTTTTATGTTTCTACGCTTGTCACTTTTACCAATTCGATCATTTTCGCGAGGTCACGAAAATGATCATTAATGTTGAACGATAATCCCTAAAGGATTAATATTAATCACCCCAAAATGAATTTGGATGATGAAAACAGACCTAAAATTAAGAACCCTGAAAAGGATTCAATTTAAACTTTATATAAACTTATTGAACCCACTTCGGGGTTCTGGTTTGGCCTTATTCTATTCCTCCGGTTTCACCGGAGGTTATTCAAATTCAAGTCTTTCTGACTTTCAACTTCTCCACCATCAACACCGCCGCCCTTTTCGAGGCTCCGGGTTCGCCCAGCTTGATCATCATATCGTGGTAATCGGACAACATCCGTTTTTCATTTTCCGGATTGTGTACAATTTTATTCAGTTCGCCAATTACATTTTTCAGGGTAAAGTCCGACTGTATTAATTCTGCAACTGCTTCGCGACCTAAAATAATATTGACCAGCGAAACCCATTTTGTTTTTAGGAAAAATTTCTTCAGCGGTGTAAATAACCAGTTGGGCGTGAGCTGATAAACTACCACCTGCGGAACATTTAAAATGGCGGTTTCGAGCGTTGCCGTTCCCGACGAAACAATGGCAACCCGGCTATGAATCAGTATTTCATAAGTTTTCCCCCAAAGTACGGGTACTTTACTGCCTTTCATAAACGGCTGGTAAAATTCAATTCCCATGTTGGGCGCTCCGGCAATGATACATTGAAATTCAGGAAATTGAGCAGCAGCTTCGAGCATAGTTGGCAATAAAACACTGATTTCGCCTTTGCGGCTTCCCGGCAACAATGCTAAAACAGGTTTATCAGGCAAATTATTTTCAGTAAAAAAGCGGGGAAATTCCGGTGCGGTTTTCTTTTGAAGAATCGCATCAAGCAGTGGGTTTCCGACGTAACTAACCGGGTAATTATATTTCCGGTAAAATTCGGTTTCGAAAGGCAAGATGGTAAACATATCGTCAACAAAAGCTTTTACCTTGTGCACGCGTGCCTCTTTCCATGCCCATATTTTTGGCGAAATGTAATAAAACGTGCGTATTCTCTGCTCTTTGGCGAATTTGGCCATCCGGAGGTTAAATCCCGGATAATCAATCAGAATCAAAACATCAGGATTAAATTCCAGCATATCCATTTCGCAAAACCTGAAATTTTTCTGAATAGTGCGGATATTCATGATTACCGGAACTATTCCCATAAACGCCAGATCACGGTAATGTTTCAGCACAATCATTCCGGCATTTTCCATCAAATCGCCACCAAATCCGCGAAACTGCGCCTGCGGATCAATCAAGCTGATTTCTCTGATCAGATTGGAGGCGTGCAAATCGCCCGAAGCTTCACCTGCTAAAACGTAATACTTCATAAGTTCCAAATTTCATGTTTCAAATTCCAGGTTATCAACATTTTGCGCTTTAATTCTTCCATGCAACAAATATTCCGCTCCTATGAAACTAAAACCCATTGTCATCCGACTCAGGTCTTCAGTCTTCCAACTTTTTATATCAGTTTGGAAATGAGCACCAGAAACGCGTACATAAACGTAGCCAATATAACGCCGCGTGCAGCCATATCGTATTTTAACCGGTAAAACAGCATAAAGAATCCCAGGTTTGGGAACACGCAAATGCTCAGCAATTTCAGCAGAACTTTCATTTCCCACATACTTCGCAGAAAAACAGAAAATTCCATTTCGCTGTATTTTACCAGATAGGTTATAAAAAAGATGATAAGTGGCAGGATGGTTCCGATTATCCAACCTATTGGAAGGTGGTCGAAGCGGTTTCGTTTGCGGGTTGTCATATTAAAATCTCCAGCTTTTCATTCTATCAAAAGTCTGATAACAAGTCATATCGGCATTAACTGGCACAACCGAAACATATCCGTTCTCGAGCGCGGTAACATCGGTTTCGGCCACATCAACCTCAAAGTTTTTGAAATATCCGGCCATCCAGAAATATTCGCGTTTGTGCGGATCAGCTCGCCTGTCGAATTCTTCCACCCATTTTCCTGAAGTTTGGCGGCAGACCTGGATTCCTTTGATTTCGCCTTTCGGAATATTCACGTTCAGGCAAACAAATGGTGGAAGTCCGTTTTCGGCAACCTGCTGAAAAACACGGGCTACATATATTTTCGCGCGCGAAAAATCAGCTTCATGATCATAGTCGTTCAACGAAAAACCTATCGATGGAATGCCATGAATACAGCCTTCAAGAGCGCCGCCCATTGTACCCGAATAAACTACACTGATCGACGAATT
>Ga0154413_1147_pt10 | contig 21654 bp, 20 predicted proteins | sample RifGroB2_FD_115917 | JGI IMG/M metagenome (GOLD analysis project Ga0154413, IMG submission 115917) | Bacteroidetes bacterium GWB2_41_8 | reverse complement strand
CTGCCATTCCGCAACATCCGCTTTTAATTTCCTGAACGGTATAATTGACAGGCAGTTCAAGCATTTTGCGGGTGGGTAGGGTGGAGGCAACCGCTTTTTGCTGGCAGTGTCCGTGAAGTTTAATCGTCTTAAATTCGGAAGAAAACTGTTCACTCCTGATGTTTCCTCTTTCCATCTCGCGAACCAGAAATTCTTCCAGCATCAGCGCATTTTTTGCCAGTGTTTTTGCTTTTTCCTGAAGCGGCGCATCAACCAATTCGGGATATTCGTCCCTGAAAGTCAATATCGTTGAAGGTTCAATGCCTATCAGCGGAGTTTTATCTGAAATCATTCCGGAGAGCTGACCGACATTGAAATTGGCGATCTGCTTGGCTTTGCGAAGTAATCCTTTCGAGAGAAATGTTCGCCCGCTTTCCAGGTGTTTCGGAATCACCACTTCGTAGCCCAGTTTATTCAGCAGCAAAATGGTTTTTATACCGATATGGCTTTCGTTGAAATTTGTAAACTCGTCGGCAAACAAATACACTTTTCCAATTTTGTCTTTTCCCAGTAATATTGGTTTACGGTACCATTTTCGCAAACTTAATTTCGAAAGTTCCGGTATTTTCCTTTCCGGAGCAAAACCAATCGCTTTTTTGAACACACTTGTTGAAGTAATCAGGTTGGTAATAGCCCTGAAAGCCATTCCCAGTTTGTTGATTCGCGGCAAATATGCAATCAGGAGCGACCGTATCGGAAAGCCATGCTGGTCGTAATATTGCTGCAAAAATTCAGCTTTGAATTTGGCCATGTCGATATTCGACGGGCACTCCGATTTGCAGGCTTTGCACGACAGGCAAAGATCCAATACCTGAAGAACTTCCTCCGAATCAAATACATTCTCTTTCTGCGGACGGGTAAGGTATTCGCGTAAAACATTGGCGCGCGCGCGGGTCGATTTATCTTCATCGCGGGTGGCCATGTAACTCGGGCACATCGATCCGCCAATCAGGTTGCTTTTGCGGCAATCGCCCGATCCGTTGCACATTTCGACCGAACGCAGCAAATCACCGTGCGGTGCGTAATCGAAAACGGTGCTGGCTTTAAAATAGGGCTGTCCCATTAAAATTCGCAAATCTTTGGTAATGGGCGGTGTATCAACAATTTTTCCCGGATTCAGGATGTTTTGCGGATCCCAGGTGTATTTCAGTTTTCGGATCAGTTCGTAATTGTGCTGCCCGAGCATCAGCGGGATAAATTCACCGCGCAGACGGCCATCGCCATGCTCACCGCTCAGCGAACCACGGAATTTCTTCACTAGTTGTGCAACTTCCTTTGCCAATGAATGGTAAATCTTCACATCTTCCGGATCTTTCAGGTTAAGGAGTGGACGAAGGTGCAGTTCTCCGGTGGCAATGTGTCCGTAATAAACGCAAGTCAATCCGTATTGGGCAATAATCTGGTCAAATTCGCGGATGTATTCAGGCAAAACATCGGGCGCAACAGCAGTATCTTCAATTACCGTCACATTGCGTTTGTCGCCCGGAATATTCGAAAGCAAACCCAGTCCGGCTTTGCGAAGTTCCCATATTTTTCTGATGCTTTCCTTGTCGGTAAACAATGGGAAATGGTAGCCATAACCTTCTTTCCGGAGATCTTCTTCCAGATTCCGGGCTTTCTCCTGAATTTCGCTTTCCGAATCTGACGAGAATTCAATAGTCAGAATTGCCTTTGGATTTCCTTCAATGAAAAAGCGGTTTTTACGCTGTTCAATGTTTTCGAGTGTGCAGTTCAGAATGATGTCGTCGGTCAGTTCAATCGCATCGGGGTGATGCCGAAGTGCAACGATATTTCCGTAGAATGCATCTTCAAGCGAACTGAAATGCGCACAAACCAATCCCTGAAATTTTGGAGGAAGCGGAACCAGGTTCAACCTGATTTTTGTAACAAAAACCAGCGTTCCTTCCGATCCGGCCAATAGTTTGCAGAAATTGAACAGTTTGCCGTTGCAGGTAAACGGATCAGTTTTGAGTAGCACATCCAGCGCATATCCGTTGTTTCTGCGGCTCACTTTAGCATCCGGAAACTCATTCCTGATTTCTGTTTGATTCGCAGTATCTGCAAGTGTTTCCTGAATATTTTGATAGATTTTAGTCTCAAGAAGTTCAGAATTCCCCGAACATTTGGCTTCGAATTCTTCGGTAGAGAGGGATTTAAAAGTTACCTCGGAACCATCCGAAAGAATGCCTTCTACTTCAAGTATGTGTTCGCGGGTACTGCCATGAATCAGCGAATGAAGTCCGCACGAGTTGTTCCCCAGCATTCCGCCAATACAGCAACGATTGGCAGTCGAAGTTTCGGGCGCAAACTGCAATCCATGTTTCGAAAGAAACTGATTCAATTCGGCCAAAACCACTCCGGGTTCCACTTCAATCCAGCGTTCCTCGATATTTAATTCGCCGATTTTATTCACGTATTTCGAAATATCAACCACAATTCCGGAGCCAACTACCTGCCCGGCCAGCGAAGTTCCCCCTGCCCGTGGAATGACAGAAGTGCCCGTTTTACGCGCAAAAGCGATGATTTTTCGGATATCTTCTTTGTTTTTCGGACGCGTAACCGCCTGCGGAATTTCACGGTACGACGAAGCATCGGTGGCATAAATTACTTTCTGCACCTGATCGGTAAACACATCGCCATCGAGCGATTCTTTAAGCGGGAAAAAGGGATCGGTCGGTTTCATAACAAGAGTTTTCCAAAAATATACAAATTACCGGTTCTTGAAAGTTTGTACAATCGATTGTTTTTTTTTAGTACCGAAAGCGCTTTTTTGAATCATTCTATGTATGAGTTTTGTCAGTTTGTACAATAATATTTACATACTCTGGGTACAGCTCAGTATATTTTCAGTACTTTTGCTTCGATTTTTTTACCTGAAAGTTTAAACTTTAGATCAACGATGGAAATCTTAAAACGTGTCTTTCAAAACGCTCAAAAATACCAGAAAAGAATAGTATTACCCGAAGGAGCGGAACCAAGAACATTACGTGCTGTCGAAATTATATTAAGCCAGAAACTGGCGCAAATCATTCTTTTGGGGAATCCTGAAGAAATTGCCAGGACAGCCATTGAAACCGGAGCAAATATTGAAGGAGCAACAATTGTTGATCCGAAGACTGATTCACGAAGAGAAGTGTACTCCGAAATTATGGTTGAAATACGGAAAAGCAAAGGCCTGACCAAAGAAGCAGCATTAGATTTGCTAAACGATCCGCTGTATTTTGCTCCGCTGATGATCAAAAATGGCGATGCCGACGGCGAATTGGCAGGAGCGATTAATGCGACCGGCGATGTACTCCGTCCGGCTTTTCAATACATAAAAACCTTGCCCGGCGTAAGTGTTGTTTCAGGTGCATTTCTGATGTTTGTAAACGATCCGCATTTTGGTCACGATGGTATCCTGGTTTTTGCCGATTGTGCAGTAATGCCCGATCCGGACGAACGTCAACTTGCGGAAATAGCAGTTACTACAGCCAAAACCGCCAAAGCGATTGTTGGAATGGATCCACGCGTTGCCATGCTAAGTTTTTCGACAATGGGAAGCGCGCAGCATCCGTTGGTTGACAAAGTTGTGAATGCAACCCGTATTGCACGTGAATTGGATCCGGAACTGAAAATAGATGGCGAAATGCAGCTCGATGCAGCGCTGATTCCTGAAGTAGGACGGCTGAAAGCGCCAAACAGTGAAGTGGCAGGACGTGCTAATATTCTGGTATTTCCAAGCCTCGAAGCTGCCAATATTGGTTATAAACTCGTACAGCGTCTCGGAAAAGCGGAAGCCGTCGGGCCGGTACTTCAGGGAATGGCCGCTCCAATCAACGACCTTTCGCGAGGCTGCTCGGTGAGCGACATTGTAAATATGGTAGCCATCACCGCCAATCAGGCTGCTGCCCTTTTCGATTAACACAAATTCAATTGATAAAACATGCCGAGTGAAGTAATTTACGAACCGATAGAAGAATTCGGTTTAGTTGAGAAGAATAGAAGTAAAACACTTTTTTCGAAGATTGGAGTAATAGGGTGTGGCCTTGTTGGTCAGAATATTGCCCGTGTTGCCAGTTTCTACGGAATAGAAGTTGTTTTTATTGAAGTAAGCGAAGATAAAATTCGTGATGCTTATAAAAATATTGAAAAAGTACTGGATGAACGTATCGAACATTGGGGGATTACTCAGGGCGAGAAACGTGCAATCTTATCAAGAATAAAAGGCACTCTTGATTATAAAGACCTTGTTGGATGTGATTTCGTGATTGAAGCAATTCGTGCTGTTGACCGCGGAGGAAAAATCAAGGAACGCAAAGAAATTCTGCACAAAATTGAAGAAGTGGTTGAGCCTGATTGTATCATTGCCACTCATTCAACCACGATTGTGATTACTGAACTTTCGTCGGATCTGAAGTACCGCGACCGCTGCGTTAGCCTGCATTTCTTTGTGAATTCGCAGGAAGCCCGCATTGTTGAGGTAGTCAGAGGATTATATACAACCGACGAATCGTACCAGAAAGTTTGCAAGTTCGTAACCTTGATCAACCGAAAGATTGTACCCGTGCAGGAATCGGCAGGCTTGGTCAGCGTCCGTATTTTTGTGGTGCTCCTGAATGAAGCCTGCGAAATACTGATGGAGGGAATTTCAAATATCGAAGATATTGATCAAACGATGAAAATCGGATTCGGAATGCGACTTGGGCCATTCGAATTAGCCGACAAAATGGGATTGGATAAGATTCTCCGTTGGATGGATAATATTTACAACGAATTTGGCGATATCCGCTATAAACCAAACCCATATCTCCGGAAGCTGGTTCGTGCCAAACACCTGGGAATGGAAGCTGGTGATGGATTTTATAAATACGACGAAAACGGGAAACGAATAGTTCAGAACAATCAAAGATGCTGATTTTAAGAAGTCAGGTAATTAAATAAAAAGAAATAGAATGAAGATTCTGGTTTTAAACTGCGGAAGCAGTTCCATTAAATATCAGCTTTTTAATATGACAGACCGCTCGGTAGTTGCCAAGGGTGGAATTGAAAAGCTAGGCATGAAAGGCAGTTTTCTGAAACATGTTCGTCAGGATGGTCAGGTGGTAGTTTTTGAAGGTGAAATCCTCGATCATAAAGTTGGCGTTGAGTACATTCTTGGAATTCTGACCAACGAAAAACATGGTTGCCTGAAAGGACTCGAAGAGTTGGATGCGGTGGGCCACCGCGTTGTTCATGGAGGAGAGCGCTTTAATTCGAGTGCTCTTTTAACCGAAGAAATTCTGGAAGAAGTAACCAAATGCATCGACATTGCACCACTTCATAACCCGCCAAACCTCAAAGGTATCAGGGCAATGGAAGAACTGATTCCCGGAATTCCGCAGGTCGGCGTTTTCGATACCGCTTTCCATCAAACAATGGAACCAAAAGCTTACATGTACGGTATTCCTTATGCATTGTATAAAAAATATGGCATTCGCCGATACGGATTTCACGGAACAAGTCATCGTTACGTTACGAAACGTGCCTGCGAACTATTGGGTGTTGATTACAATACTCAGAAAATTATTTCATGTCATTTAGGAAATGGCGCGTCAGTTGCAGCCATCAAAAACGGAAAATCGTTTGATACCTCGATGGGATTTACGCCAATTGAAGGTTTGGTGATGGGTACCCGTTGTGGCGATCTGGATGTTGGCGTTGTTCATTATATCATGGAAAAAGAAGAAATCGGGTTACGATCGGCCAGCACCTTATTTAATAAACATGCCGGGATGTTGGGCATTTCGGGCATTTCGTCTGATATGCGCGAGATTGAACAGGCAAAAGCCAGTGGCAACGAAAGAGCCACATTGGCACTCGATATATACAATTATAAAGTGAAGAAGTACATCGGATCATATATTGCAGCGATGGGCGGCCTCGATATACTTATTATGACCGGTGGAATTGGTGAAAATGCAGGTACAACCCGCGAAGGTGTGCTTTGTGATTTGGAATTCCTTGGAATTTCGCTGGATTACGAAAAAAACAAAAGTTTCCGCAGCGAAGGACTTATCAGTACTCCTGAATCGAAAGTGAAAATCATTGTAGTTCCTACCGATGAGGAATTAATGATTGCATTGGATACCGAAGATATCGTTTTTAACCGCACGAAATCGTAAGTATATTTTGGTCGGTTTTCTATAATTCGAAAGCAAATCGCTTTTTACGTGAACGTATTGAAACGTCCGGTGTTGAATAACATCGGACGTTTTGTTTTTCAACGGTTTAAAAACATTTTTGATGCTGGTGTTTAATGGGTATTTATCGGTAATGAAATAGTAATTTTACATTCCTGAAAAAACAGAAATATGGAAGTAAAGAGGTTGTTTGATCTTTTTGATTTGGTTAAGTCGCTGGATAAAAAGACTTTAATTGCAGTAAATGCTATTGATGGTCACAGTCTCGAAGCCATTGCCGATGCGGTTAATGCCGGTATTGTAACAGCTATTGTTACCGGCGATAGCCAAAAAATTCAGCACCAATGTGAAGTTAATGGTATTGACCATCGTTTATTTCAGATTGTTCAGGCCGACACAGAGGAGGCCGCTGCCTTGCAGGCAGTAAAGCTGGCAAAATCAATTTCAGGAAGTATTTTAATGAAGGGATTGATTAGCACTGATAAATACATGCGTGCCATTCTGAACAAGGAAATGGGGCTCTTGCCTTCAGGAGGAGTTTTGAGCCATGTTTCGGTGATCGACAACCCGAACTATCACAAATTGCTGATTGTTAGCGACGTCGCAATTATTCCGGTTCCAACCATTCCGCAGAAAATAGCCATGACTCATTATCTGAAGGAAATGGCTTTAAATCTGGGAATTGCCATTCCGAAAATTGCTATAATAACCCCGACCGAACAAGTCCTTCCATCGTTGGTTTCATGTACCGATGCGGTTGAAATTATGAACGCAGCCGAAAACGGGCAATTTCAGCCTGCAATTGTTTTCGGGCCAATGGCTTTGGATGTGGCTCTGGATGCCGAATCGGCGCAAATAAAAAACATTACTTCAGCAGTGGCCGGCGATGCCGATTGCCTGCTTTTTCCCAATATCGACGCCGGAAATGTATTTTACAAGGTAAATACAAAGTTGTGTGGTGCCGATCAGGCAGCGATTGTGATGGGAGCCAATGTGCCGCTGGTTTTGTCGTCGAGAGGCGATAGTAAGCAAACAAAACTGAACTCGATAGCGCTGGCAGCGCTGTTAAGCAAATAAAAAAATTCATGAGCGACATTCAAATACTGGCGATTAATCCAGGCTCTACCTCTACTAAGTTTGCCGTTTATTTCGGAAGCGAGTGCAAGCTGAAAAAAACTTTGCGTCATTCTATCGAAGATCTTTCGCTTTACGACAACATCATCGATCAGTTTGAATTCAGGAAGGGACTGATCATTGATTCGCTTGTGGAAGAAGGTTTTGATGTTGACAAAATAAAATACATCATCGGTCGGGGTGGATTGACTTATCCTTTAAAATCAGGTGTTTATCTGGTTGATAACCGGATGCTCGAACATGCCCGTGCCGGAATCTACGGCCAGCATGCCAGCAATCTCGGCCCATTGATTGCCGATTATATTGCTCTTCAGATTCCCGGAGCACGGGCCTTTGTAGCCGATCCGGTGGTTGTTGACGAGCTGGACGGGATTGCCAGGTTTTCCGGTCATCCTGAATTTGAACGCCGGTCGATTTTTCATGCTTTGAACCAGAAAGCCACTGCGCGTATTCATGCAAAGAAAATTGGGCGGAGTTACGAAAAGCTGAACCTGATTGTGGTTCATCTGGGCGGGGGAATTTCGGTTGGCGCACACCAAAAAGGGAAAGTAATTGATGTAAACAACGCGCTCGACGGCGAAGGTCCGTTCAGTCCCGAACGCAGCGGAACATTGCCTGTTGGACAGATAATTGAACTTTGCTTCAGTAAAAAATACCAGAAAGACGAAATACGCCGGATGGTGATTGGCGAAGGTGGTTATGTGGCTTACCTGGGAACCAATGATGCGAAGGAAGTAGAAGATCGGGCGGGAAATGGTGATGAAATGGCTGCTAAAGTTCAGGATGCGCTTGGATATCAGGTTGCAAAAGCCATTGGCGAAATGGCTGTGGTACTGAACGGATATGTAGATGCTATTTTACTTACCGGCGGATTGGCATACAATAAATACCTCACAAAATATATTACTTCGAAGGTCGAATTTATTGCCGGAGTTTTTGTTTATCCCGGTGAAGATGAACTGGAAGCGCTTGCTTCTAATGCTCTCCGCGTTGCAACAGGCGAAATTGAACCATTAAAATATCCCAATTAGTATAGAAGTGTTCTTTCTTCGAATTTGTTCCGGCAATATTTGAGGCGCTTAAACAATCTCCCAAAATCCTTGTTATTTTATCCTGAATAGATTATAAATGTAGGAGAAGATAAAAGACTGAGTTATCTTTTTATTCGCATTCCGAATAAAAAAGTCTGTTTTATTTTCATTTTAAAAAATAATGTTCATATTTGCAGCAAATTATTCAGAAAATGACAGGTTTTAATAACATTTCCCTTCTAGGTCTCATTATCGGTATTCTCCTAATTTGGATGCACGACTGAGAATGGTATGGGTAAAACTATAAAGAGCTTTTAAAGGCCATTCTCAAATCAGGGGATGGCCTTTTTCGTTTCTTTAATAACCAATATTGAATATTCAATATCCAATTTACAAGAGACAAGAAGCTTTGACCTGGAACAGAACAGATGAATCAGAAATAATAAATAACAAATAATAAATCAGATGAGCGACAGATTGTACATTTTTGACACGACTTTGCGCGACGGCGAGCAAGTTCCTGGTTGTCAGTTGAACACCGTCGAAAAGATTGAAGTTGCACGTGCTTTGGAAGAATTGGGCGTTGATGTGATCGAGGCCGGATTCCCGATTTCGAGCCCCGGCGATTTTAATTCGGTAGTTGAAATATCAAAAGCGGTTACCTGGCCAACAATATGTGCCCTCACCCGCGCAGTTGAAAAAGACATTGATGTTGCAGCCGAAGCGCTAAAATTCGCAAAAAAAGGCCGTATTCACACGGGTATCGGAACTTCTTTCTACCATATTCATTACAAACTGAACTCGAATCAGGACGAAATCATTGAACGTGCAATTGCAGCTGTAAAGTACGCCAAACGCTACGTTGAAGATGTTGAATTCTACGCTGAAGATGCCGGTCGTACTGAAAACGAGTATCTGGCCCGTGTGGTTGAAGCGGTTATTAAAGCTGGTGCAACAGTGGTAAATATTCCGGATACAACTGGATATACTATGCCACACGAGTTTGGTGAAAAAATTAAATTCCTGATAGACAACGTTCCAAACGTCCATAAAGCAATTTTATCGACTCACTGCCACAACGACTTGGGAATGGCCACTGCCAATACCATCGCCGGAATCATGAACGGTGCCCGTCAGGCCGAAGTGACCATCAACGGAATTGGCGAGCGTGCCGGAAATACCTCGCTGGAAGAAGTGGTGATGATTCTGAAAAGCCGCTACGCAATCCTGAACATCGATACAAATATCAATACCAAAAATATTTACAAAACCAGTCGTTTGGTTTCGAACCTGATGAACATGCCGGTTCAGCCAAACAAAGCCATCGTTGGTCGCAACGCTTTCGCGCATTCCTCCGGAATTCATCAGGATGGCGTGTTGAAAAACCGCGAAAACTACGAAATCATGGATCCTGCTGATGTTGGCATCAACGAATCGAGCATTGTGCTGACTGCCCGCAGCGGTCGTGCAGCATTGAGGCACCGTCTGGAATTGATGGGCTTTGAGCTTGATAAGGAAAAACTGGACGAAGTCTATGACAAATTCCTGAAACTGGCCGACAAGAAAAAGGACATCAAAGACGACGATGTGGCTGCTCTGCTGGGCGATGTAACTCAGAAAGAACGCCGCGTGAAACTTGATTTCCTTCAGGTGGTAACCGGAAAAGGATTGGTGCCGATTGCCAATGTCCGCCTGAATATTGCCGGTGAAATACTGGATGCAACAGCTTCTGGAAACGGACCTGTTGATGCTGCTTTGAAAGCGGTTAAGAAAATCATTCACCGTAAGGTTGTACTGGAAGAATTCCTCATTCAGGCAATTACACGTGGTAGCGACGATCTGGGAAAAGTGCACATGCAGGTAAAACACGAAGAAGGTATTTACCACGGATTTGGTGCTAATACCGACATCATTACCGCTTCGGTTGAAGCTTTTCTGGATGCGATTAACAAAATACCGGGAGCTACAAAAGTCGTTCAGGGGTAAAAAGAGTCGCAGTTATCAGTCTTCAGGAAAATAGATTTGAAAATTTGAGGATTTGAAAATTGCTTTATCCTGAAAGGGCTGGATATTAATAGCCCGGGGAAACGAATAAAACAAACAATCCGTCCGCGAGATGGTTATCGAAAAAGTGAAGACCTTTTTTCGGACGGAACAGAGAAATTGATCATTAGCGATTAAAAAGAAATTAAATCAAATTTTGCTGAACCTAACTCCCCTCTCTCTCGGAGAGGGGTTGGGGGTGAGGCTAACAAAAAAGTATAATGGAAGCAAAAACTTTATTCGACAAAATTTGGGATGCGCACGTAGTGAAAGAAGTTGAGGGCGGCCCAAGCGTTTTATACATCGACCAGCATTTAATCCATGAGGTTACCAGTCCGGTTGCATTCCTTGGACTTGAAAAACGTGGACTTAAAGTGCTTCGTCCGGAGAAAACTGTTGCCACTCCAGACCACAATGTGCCAACCATCAATCAGCATTTGAGCATTAAAGACGAATTATCGCGTAATCAGGTGGAGATGCTGAAGAAAAATTGTGCCAATCATGGTATTGTTTATCACGGATTGGGAAGCGAGGGTCACGGGGTAGTTCACATCATCGGACCTGAAATGGGTTTGACCAAACCGGGAATGACTATTGTTTGCGGCGACAGTCACACATCAACACATGGCGCTTTCGGTGCAATTGCATTCGGAATTGGCACCAGCGAAGTTGAAATGGTATTTGCCAGTCAGTGCATTATGCAGCCAAAACCAAAGAAAATGCTGATCTCTGTCAACGGCAAACTAAACAAAGGTGTAACCGCCAAAGACATAGCCTTGTACGTGATCGCGCAGATTTCAACTTCAGGCGGAACCGGCCATTTTGTGGAGTTTGCAGGCTCGGCTATCGAAAGTTTATCGATGGAAGGGCGTATGACACTTTGCAACATGAGCATCGAATGTGGTGCCCGTGGCGGAATGATCGCTCCTGACCAAACGACTTTCGACTATGTGAAAGGTCGTCAGTTTGCGCCCAAAGGCGAAGAATGGGACAAAGCGCTGGCCTACTGGAAAACACTAAAATCGGATGCTAATGCAGTTTTTGATACTGTTTATGAATTTGATGCTGCGAACATTGAGCCGATGATCACTTTTGGTACCAACCCAGGAATGGGAATTGGCATTTCGCAATACGTTCCAAACAGCGATAAACTGACAGGAAATGATAAACTCACTTACGAGAAATCACTGAAATACATGGGTTACGATCAGGGCGACAAAATGGTTGGTAAACAAATCGACTACGTTTTCGTTGGAAGTTGTACCAACGGCCGGATCGAAGATTTCCGTGCTTTTGCTCAATTCGTGAAAGGGAAGAAAAAAGCAGACAATGTAACTGCCTGGATTGTTCCCGGATCGCGTGCTGTAGAGAAACAAATCGTTGCCGAAGGATTGGTTGAAATTCTGAATGCTGCCGGTTTTGAACTGCGTCAGCCCGGATGTTCAGCTTGTCTGGCAATGAATGACGATAAAATTCCTGAAGGAAAATATTCGGTTTCAACCTCGAACCGCAACTTCGAAGGCCGCCAGGGACCGGGAGCCCGCACACTGCTCGCCAGTCCGTTAACCGCCGCCGCTGCTGCCGTAACAGGAAAGATTACCGATCCGAGAGAATTCCTTTAGATTGATTATTTATTAATGATAATTGATTATTTGCGATGAACAAGCAGATTTTAGAGGACAGGACGAAAAAGTTTGCACATGATTGTGTAAAGGTTGCTTTATCGCTTCCTGAAAGTCCTCTTGGAAGACACATCCGGGGGCAACTAATTAGATGTTCATCCTCTGTTGCGGCAAATTATCGTGCGGCAAATCTAGCTCATTCGAAAGCTGCATTTGTTGCTAAATTATCGATTGTCATAGAGGAAGCGGATGAAAGCTGGTTTTGGCTGGAATTTGCTACCGACGAAAAGTTGCTAAACGAGAGCATTTCTTTGTTATTGACGAAAGAAGCTGCTGAACTTTGCTCAATATTCATTTCATCCCGAAAATCAATTCAAACAGAAAATAATAAATAATAATTCATCAATAATAAATCCCATGAGTTACGATAAATTTACAACCCTTACTTCGCCGGCAGTTCCGCTGCCAATCGAAAATATTGATACTGACCAGATTATTCCGGCCCGATTCCTGAAGGCCGTTGAACGCAAAGGTTTTGGCGATAACCTTTTCCGCGACTGGCGTTACGATAAAAGCAACCAACCCATTTCAGATTTTCCGCTGAATCAGGCAAAATATTCAGGCAAAATACTGGTTGGAGGTAAAAACTTCGGAAGTGGTTCGAGCCGCGAACATGCAGCCTGGGCTATTTACGATAATGGCTTTCGCGTGGTGGTGTCGAGCTTTTTTGCCGATATTTTTCAGGGAAATGCCCTGAACAACGGTATTCTTCCGGTGGTTGTTTCTCCTGAATTTTTGGAGAAAATATTCGCGGCCATCGCAGCTGATAATAATTCACAATTTGAGGTTGATCTTCAGAACCAGAAATTTACCATCTGTGCTACCGGCGAATCGGCTGATTTTACCATCAACCCATATAAAAAACATTGTCTCACTCACGGACTGGATGATATTGATTATCTGGTTAGCATGAAAGAAGAGATTGCAGCGTTTGAAGCAAAATAAAATCGAATTATGACAGGAAAAGTAGTGGAAGTGGAAAATCAGATGCTTAGTATAATGGATACTACGCTGAGGGATGGCGAGCAAACCTCGGGAGTATCGTTCACCGAAAAGGAGAAATTAGGTGTCGCCAGAATTCTGTTGGAAGATGTAAAAGTAGATCGTATCGAAATTGCATCGGCCAGGGTTTCGGAAGGAGAATTTGCTGCTGCCAAAAGGGTCATGGAATGGGCCAAAGAAAAAGGACGTTTGCACCAGGTAGAAATACTCGGTTTTGTTGACGGAAAAATTTCGCTCGACTGGATCAATTCTGCCGGAGGAAAAGTGCTCAATCTGCTTTGCAAAGGTTCGTATAAACATGTAACCCAGCAACTACGAAAAACTCCGGAACAGCACATCGAAGACATCAAAAAATCGATCGCCTATGCCGATGAACTGGGAATTCAGGTGAATGTTTATCTGGAAGACTGGTCGAACGGAATGCGTAACTCGAAAGATTACGTGCATTTTATGGTTGGCGAACTGCTGAAACTCAACATTAACCGTATCATGCTGCCCGATACGCTGGGTATTCTCGATCCGGATGAAACGTATGATTTCTGTAAGGAAATGATCGAAACTTTTCCTGAAGCACGTTTTGATTTTCATGCACATAACGACTACGATCTGGCTGTTGGCAATGTATATCATGCCATCAAAGCCGGTATCCGTTGCGTACACACCACAGTGAATGGACTGGGCGAACGTGCCGGAAATGCACCACTTTCGAGTGTGATCGCAACAGTAAAGGATCACCTGAAAATGCAAACAATGGTCAACGAAACGATGCTGAACAAGGTTTCGCGACTGGTCGAATCGTTCTCCGGAATTCGCATTCCAACCAACAAACCACTTATCGGCGAATTTGTATTTACCCAGTGCAGCGGAATCCATGCCGACGGCGACAGCAAGAATAATCTGTATTTCAACGACCTGCTTCCTGAACGATTTGGCCGCACCCGTGTTTACGCGCTTGGCAAAACTTCAGGAAAAGCAAATATCAAGAACAATCTGGAAGAACTTGGGATTGAACTTGACCCTGCATCCCTGAAACTGGTAACCGATCGGATCATTGAACTGGGCGACCGCAAAGAAACAGTCACCATTCAGGATCTTCCATATATTGTTGCCGATGTGCTGAATGAAGAAAATACAGTGTCGAAAATTAAGCTGGTCAACTATTCTTTGTCACATGCGATGGGCTTAAAGCCGACTGCAACAGTGAGTATCATCGTAAACGACAGTCAGTTTGAAGCAACTGCTGCCGGTGATGGTCAGTACGATGCATTTATGAATGCAATCAAGTCGATCTACAAAGAGATCGGGAAAACGCTTCCGAAACTGGTCGATTATTCGGTTTCAATTCCTCCGGGCGGAAAAACCGATGCGTTGGTTGAAACGCTCATTACCTGGGAATTAGAACGCGAATTTAAAACACGCGGACTCGATTCTGACCAGACTGCTGCGGCCATCAAAGCAACCTTCAGGATGTTGAATTTGATCGAAAAGTAAAATTGATAATAATCGGTGTCCGTTGGCTAAAGCCCCAGCCTGCTGCTGGCAGGGAACAGCAAAGAATATGCTTGACTTGTTAAAAGCGATTACTATTCTTTGCCGTCACATTTATATTACGGACATGAAATGTAGAAAATAAATAAAACCAAAAATATGAAGTTAAAACTAGCCATTCTTCCCGGCGATGGGATCGGACCTGAAATTATCGATCAGGCCATGAAAGTTGTAAAAGCGGTTGCTGCCAAATTCAACCACGAGTTGGAATACGAATATGCGTTGACTGGTGCCTGCGCCATTGACGAATTGGGCGCTCCGTATCCCGATTCAACCCACGAATTGTGCATGAAATCGGATGCCGTTTTGTTTGGTGCCATTGGCGACCCAAAATACGACAACAACCCGAAAGCACCCGTTCGTCCCGAACAAGGTTTGTTGCTGATGCGCAAAAAGCTGGGTTTGTATGCCAACATTCGTCCGGTGGTGACTTTCCCATCGTTGCTGCACAAATCACCGCTTCGTCGCGAACTGATTGAAGGTGCCGATTTTGTGGCTATCCGCGAACTCACTGGCGGTATCTATTTTGGCGAAAAAGGCCGCAAAGATGATGGCAATACAGCATTCGACGTGTGTGTTTATACCCGTCCGGAAGTGGAACGTATCCTGAAACTGGGTTACGAGTACGCCATGAAACGCAATAAAAAATTGACAGTAGTTGACAAAGCTAACGTGTTGGAAAGCTCACGCTTGTGGAGGGAAATTGCACAGGAAATGGCTCCAACCTATCCTGAAGTAACAACCGAATACATGTTTGTTGACAATGCAGCGATGCAAATCATACAGTGGCCAAAAAACTTCGACGTGATGGTTACCGAAAACATGTTTGGTGATATCCTGACCGACGAAGCCTCGGTAATTACCGGTTCACTTGGATTATCTCCATCAGCTTCCATTGGTATTCACACTTCGGTGTTCGAACCCATTCACGGTTCGTATCCACAGGCTGCCGGTAAAAACATTGCCAACCCGGTTGCCACCATTTTGTCGGCTGCTATGATGTTCGAATATGCGTTTAACCTGATGGAAGAAGGCGCCATCATCCGCAAAGCAGTTGATGCTTCGTTAGATGCCAAAGTGGTAACCGTTGATATTTCTACCGAAAAACCATACTCAACTTCGGAAGTAGGCGACTGGATAACCGAATGGGTGAGTAAAAATTAAAAGCCCCCTAAATCCCCCGAAGGGGGACTTGGTGTGGTGAATTGATGACGATTGCTCTTTAAAGAATCAAATTTTATAAGTTGCCATGTCAAACTCCCTTCCCTTTTGGGGAAGGGCTGGGGATGGGGCTAACAATACCGAAAGGCTCTTTGCGAAAGCAGGGAGCCTTTTTTCTTTTGTACACCAAACTCAATCAATCTTTCTGTATTTTTGGTCAGAAATTAGAATGATGTGGCAGTTTGTTATTGATAAAATCCTTTTGATAGGCGCGTTTCAGGCATTTTTTCTCGCAGCATTGATTTTCAGGAAAAAAGCGAAGGCCAGGCATGATTACCTGATGGGGGCGTGGCTTATTTTTCTGGGAGCTTATGTTTCGGGTTATGCATTTGCCCCGTCGGGTTATTTTGCCCGGCATCCCTGGCTAATTAAATTGTACCTGTCGCTGCTTTTGCTCAACGGTCCGATTTTGTGGGGATATGTGGCTGCCCTGATTCAGCCTGGTTTTCGGTTGACTTCCCGATCATTTCTTCATCTTTTCCCGTTTTTGCTGGTATTGAGTTGCCTTTTGGGGTTTGTTTCGTCGCACGATATTGTTTCGGTTGCCGGAAGCACCGGAACTTTGCACCAACAACAGATTTCTGCTGTATTTCTTTTGGCGCTTCTTATCGTAGCAGTTTCAGTTCCTTATTACATTGTTTGGTCGTTGCGGCTCCTGAACAAACATCAGAAAAATATTACAGAAGAATTCTCTTCTCTGGAAAAGGTGAATCTCCAATGGCTTCAAAATTTGGTGTATTTACTGGGGATTGCCTGGATTTGCCTCATGGTCATATTTTTCATTCATCACGTTTTGCAGCTTTTTTCTGATGATTTTTGTATCAACGGACTTTTCCTGACGCTTTCGGTGTTCGTTATTCTGGTGGGCTACTTTGGATTGAATCAACCGGCTATTTTTACGACACAGCTTGTTTTCGATTCAGCAAAGAATGAAAAAGAAGAAGCAAAATATACCGGATCGAGCCTGAAAGAAGAGGATTTGCAGCGGTATTTGGTTCAGCTAAATCATCATTTGCTTGGTGAAAAACTCTACCTCAACCCTCAATTATCGCTTTCGCAATTGGCGGCTGAAACCGGAATTCCGGCTCACTATCTGTCGCGGATCATCAATGAGCATCATGGCCAAAACTTTTTCGATTTCATCAATAGTTTCAGGATTGATGAGTTTAAACGGAGACTGTCTGATCCAGGCTACCAAAACTTCACGCTGCTTGCCATCGCTTTCGATTGCGGATTTAATTCGAAATCGGCTTTTAACCGGTTTTTCAAGAAAGTTGAGGGAATCTCTCCATCCGAATTCAAAAAAATCAGCGTTGAACGTGCCGGTTTATAATCCGGAGCGGATTTTTCATCAGTAAAAGGTCTCACTTTATAAAACGGGGCGACTGGCCTGTTGCTGGAATCTACTTTTGTTGCGATAATTCATTCAAGTTTAATTTTAAAAAATCAAGAAAATGAATACGCTAAGAAAAAGTGGAACCAGTTATTTCCTGAATTTGACCGGAAAAGCAATTGCAGTTTCAATACTCATGTTCGTGTTTGTTGTTGTCGCTTCAAAACCTGTGTCGGCACATTGCGACGGGTTGGATGGGCCGGTGGTAAATGCAGCCAGAAAAGCGCTGGAGACCAAAAACGTGAACCTGGTTTTGGTTTGGGTGCAAAATGACGATGATGCTTACATTCGGAAGGCATTTGAAAAAACAGTCAAGCTAAGAGCTATTAGTCCTGAAGCCAAAGAACTGGCCGATATGTATTTCTTTGAAACGCTTGTTCGCGTTCACCGGGCAGGGGAAGGAGCTCCTTACACCGGTCTGAAACCTGCCAACCGCGATTTGGGACCAGCAATACCAGCGGCAGACGCATCAATTCCTTCCGGCTCTCCAAAAGAAGTCTGGACTTTGTTGAGTAATTCCGTTCACGATGCACTTCACGAAAAATTCGAGAACGTGAATACATTAAAGAATTACGGTGCGAACGATGTGACGAAAGGACGTGAGTTTGTGAAAGCCTATGTGGAATACCTGCATTTTGTGGAAAAGGTTCATGCTGTGGCTGGAGCCGAAAGCAGTCATTCGGGCGAAGCATCGGAACACAATCATTAATCCGTGTCGCAAAATAGATTGAAAGCTGATTGGACGATTTCCGTTGTCCGATCAGCTTTTCTCAATTCACCTCATGCGACCCATCCGGCAAAAACTTTACCGTTGGCGGAATATTTCGCTGGTTAAAAAGGTCATAGCTTTTTTTAAGGTCGGCCCAAAGGCTTATCTTATCCTTCTCTGTCAGGGATAAAAGCTAGAGGGAGGTTTATGATTAAAGTGTTTGTTTGGCTTGATCAACCGTTATTTCCAGAACTCTGGTCAGGAATGAAAATTTCTCTTTCATTAAGTCATATTCTTCACCCAAGGTAATATATTTTGCAGAGCCAGTAATTACAAATCCAGTCCCCGGGTAGTCTTTATATCCTAAAACGCCTCTGGTTCCTAATGCGATTTTTACCTGATTGTTTACATTCACATTTTTCTCTGTTTTCCGGAATCCGTAGGCCGGAATCAGGATTCGCTCATCCTCGGTTACAACCAGGAACGAATTCCAGGTGTTAACTACATGGGGCTCAACTCCCCAGGATACAATAGAGACAACTCCTTCATGTTTCAATACTTCATGAAATTTTTCGGATAGTTTTCTGTTTTGGCTCATCTTTTTTATTTTAATTGATTTGTTGATTTCATTTTGCCTGCCAGTAACACCGGCGCGGTGATTCAATTAATCCTTCAGTTTTCAGCTTTGCCATGGCTTTATCAACTTCTTTGCGGTCGATGCCGGTCAAATCAGCAATTTTACCAGCATTTAAAGGCTCACCTGCCTTTTTCATTGCATCTAATACAATTTCCTGTGCTTCCATTTTTGTAATCTGTATTATTTATTTTCAGGTTATTTGTGACTACAAAATTATTTGGATGGCTGATAAAAAAAATTAAGCTGGTTTAAGAAATGATGCCTACAATTTCTTCTTTCGAAGTTCGCTAACGTATTGCGGGGTAAGGCCCAGGTATGAAGCAATCATATATTGCGGGACACGCTGGGCAAATTCGGGGAAGGAAGTGCTGAAATGTTGGTAAAATTCCTCTTTCGACATTTCATACATGTATTTATTTCGGAGCTGAGCGGCAGCCAAAGCCCGTTGCATGATTATCCTGAAGTAGCGCTCCATTTGCGGAAGCTCCCGGAGCATCGATTCAAACGAGGATGTATTAATTGCAAGGATTTCCGATTTCTCGATGGTTTGTATAAAGTAGGACGACGGTTTGTTGTCCTGAAAGCTAAAATGGTCCACCATCCACCAATGTTCCAAGGCAAATTGGGTAATCTGCTCGTTTAGCTTGTCGTCGATAAAATACATTCTTAAGCAACCTTTTTCAACAAAATAAATGGATTGGCAAATTTGACCTTCCTTCAGTAAAAATTCCTTCCGCTTTAATTTTAGGGGAGATATGTATTGATTTAATCGTGCAACTGAATGGTCGTCGAGTTCTACATATTTGCGAATATGACTGATGAAATTAGGATACATTCAATTGAATTTAAGAGGAGAAAGGTATCAAATAAATCAATTCACCTCGTGCGTTCCATCCGGCAAATATTTCACCATTGGCGGAACTTTCTTCAGGTTAAACAGGTCGTAGCTCTTTTTGAGGTCGGCCCACAAGCTGATTTTGTCTTTGTTTTTACTGTAACTGGTGGTTAGCCGGGCGTAAGTTTTATCGTCGAGTCGGGCAGGGTAGATGGTTACCGGTATTTCTATCTGACCCGCATTGTAGGCTTCGATACAAATGACATACAATTCTTTGATTTTATCGTCGGCAATGGCAATGCAGCCCGACGATTCGCAGCCACCGTGAATGTAAATCAGGTTGCCCAGCCGTCCTTTTACACCGCGGATACTGTCGGATGCGTTGGGGTAATTGATTTTCATCGACAGGTAATATTTGCTGTATGGATTCAGTTCGCTGATACGGTAAAAACCTTCAGGAACCTGCAAATCCTGCGAACGTCGTTTGGGGCCAATTTCTCCTGAAATTTCGCAAATCGGAATTTCTTTGATCAAAGTAAATGCAGTGTCGCAATTGTTTTTAGCCCAAACTTCCACTTTCTTTTCAGTTTTGAAAGCCTGTATGTAAATGTTCAAGCTATCGCGCGAAATGCCATGATCGGCAAGTGTTTTTATTATGGACTTTTCCTTATTGGCAAAGGCTTCCCTTACCCGTGTGTATTTTAACTGGCTTTCCCTGAAGGTGCCCGGAGGTGTTCCTGACATCAGGAAAAATAAGGAAAAGAGGAGTGTCAAGTATTTCATGTATCTGTAAAATGTCGTGCAAAAATAATTTAAAACGCGATATCCTGCACTCTTCATTTGTTTCCCAAATTTTGTATAACTAATCAGGAGCCAGAACAGTTTTGTTGCATGAATAATGAACAAAAAGCCTTGCAATCAAATGATTACAAGGCTTTTGTTTTCAAAATTGTGATCCTACCGGGATTTTATTTTTACCTTCTTTCTTATTGTTATTGAGCATTTTATAATTGTGTTTTCTAATTTTCGGAATGAATACTAGGTTTTTATTGCTCCTATTCTACTATTTGTACAACATAAATTTCATCGCCGCCCCACCAGGTCAGATCAGGATTATTATTATATTTTTGAAAATTAGCTGACCTTTTTATCAATCGCAGGTGGCTCCCCTTTTTTAGGCTCATGGGTGCGTTCCAATAATTCCCGGTACTTCCGTTCAACTTCGCGGGTTTCGTCGCACAAAGCATAAAATTTATTCTTCCAGTAGTCAATCTCCTTTTGCTTTTCAATACATTCCAGGCAATCAAACTCCTTTATTTCAAAATTGTCTTCATTAACGCAGTCAATCGGAGCAGGTTCTTGTTGATATTTTGTTGACGGTGTAAATATATCTTCGATAGTAAGCTCTGTTTTATTTACGAGATTAATCAAATACTCCAGCTTCATCCTTTTGTTCTTAATCATTCCAGAATAAGCCGATTTATCACTCATTCCAGTCAGTTCAGCCATTTTTTCAAGCGTGTAGTTATGCTTGTTTCTGAAGCTTGCAATGTTATTGTAAATATCCTCGCTATTTAGATTCATTCTAAATGTGTATTTAATCACAACTTTTTTGTTGTGATTTTATAAACCGTGTTGTTATTTAATTTACATTTGTAGTATAAATATTACAATTTAATTCTAAATAATACAAGACAATGAGACCAAAAAAGGCAAAAATGAGCTTCACAGACTACTATACCAATCTGAAAAACATTCAAGCTGAATTGCGCGACAAGATTTGCCAGAAACTTGAGATAAGCGAAAAAACATTTTACAACAAGCTCAACAACGACACCTTCGATTATCCTCAAAAAGTGGTTATTGCCCAGATTCTTGAGTCTTCAGTTGAAGTATTATTCCCACAAAAGCAAACAGCATGAAAGAGATTTATTGGAATACAGCTAAAGACATGCTTTTAATTGAAGACCTGAAAACAGGCGAAGTAAAGCGGTTTGACGAACTTCCCCGTTCATTCTTTGTCGGAATAGATGCAAAAATTAAAGACCTGTATCCTGCACAACACGAAGAACTGTGTCAACAAATAGGATCAACCGGGTGCGAGTATGGCCGCGTTTATCAGTTTTGCGCCTGCAACTTCAGCACAAAAGATGGCACTCCGGATATCGACGACGATGGTAACTTTATTTTCGAACGCGTCTCATGTTCAATCAGGCACC
>Ga0154413_1205_pt6 | contig 22163 bp, 16 predicted proteins | sample RifGroB2_FD_115917 | JGI IMG/M metagenome (GOLD analysis project Ga0154413, IMG submission 115917) | Bacteroidetes bacterium GWB2_41_8 | reverse complement strand
AAGGCCAAAAAGCAGGAACAACTCCTGAAAGTATTTTTGGACGAAACCATGTTTGGCGAGGCCGGTCTGACCGAAATCAGCAAAAAGGAATTGCTTGAAATCGCAAACGCTTCGGATGCTTCACTCAAAAGCCTGGAAGAAAAGAATATTCTGGAACTGTTTTCGAATGAAATTGGAAGAATTGACCGGCAGCAAAATGCTGATTTGCAGATAAAAGAACTTTCAGCTCCGCAGCAAATTGCGATTGACGAGATAAAGAACCAGTTCGAAACCCATTCAACCATTCTGCTAAACGGGGTAACTTCAAGCGGAAAAACCGAAATATACATCCAGCTAATTGAAGAACAGCTAAAATTGGGTAAACAGGTTTTGTACCTTGTTCCTGAAATTGGACTTACAACCCAGATTATTAACCGCTTAAAAGTTGCTTTTGGCGATTTGGCCGGGATTTATCATTCAAAATTCAACGATGCCGAAAGGGTTGAAATCTGGTTCAATGTGCTGAATGAAAAGCCTGGAAAGACCGGACAGCAATACAAAGTAATTCTGGGAGCGCGTTCAGCCATTTTTCTGCCGTTCAAAAATCTGGGACTGATCATTGTTGACGAGGAGCACGAAAATTCTTACAAGCAATTTGATCCGGCGCCACGCTACAATGCCCGCGATATGGCCATTCTGATGGGAAATATTCACGGTGCAAAAGTGCTGTTGGGATCGGCCACGCCATCGTACGAAACGTATTTCAATGCCCGCAGCAACAAATACGGATTGGTTGAGCTGACCGAACGTTTTCAGGGAATAGAAATGCCAGAGCTGGTTACCGCCAATACGCAGGAAGCCTACAAACGTAAATTGATGCGCTCGGTTTTTACACCTGAACTTTTTGGCGGGGTTACCGATGCGCTTGCCAACAAGGAGCAAGTCATTCTTTTCCAGAACAGGCGGGGCTTTGCTCCATATATTCAGTGCGGAAAATGTGGCTGGATACCGAAATGCAAATATTGCGATGTCAGCAAAACCTATCATAAAAACCAGTCGCGGCTGATTTGTCATTATTGCGGGCACACCACATCGCTGATTACAAAATGTGAAGAATGTGGTTCGGATGAAATTAAAACTCGCGGTTTTGGCACTGAAAAAATTGAAGACGAAATTCAGCTTCTGTTTCCTGAAGCGCGCGTAGCCCGCATGGATTTGGATACAACCCGCGCGAAAAAAGCCTACGAACAGCTTATTTACCAGTTCGAAAACCGTAAAATTGATATTCTGGTCGGCACACAAATGGTTACCAAAGGGTTGGATTTCGACCATGTTAGCGTAGTGGGTGTTTTGAATGCCGATAATTTGCTGAATTATCCCGATTTCAGATCGTATGAGCGGAGTTTTCAGATGATCATGCAGGTGAGTGGGAGAGCAGGGCGCAAAAACAAACGTGGAAAAGTAATTATCCAAACTTCGCAGCCTACCCATCCGGTACTTCAGGATGTGATTGCCTACGATTATATCAGGCTTTTTAACCGACAAATGGCCGAACGCAAGCTCTTCCGTTATCCACCTTATTACAGGCTCATTAAAATTGTAGTGAAACATCAGAATCGCGACCGGCTCGATCTGGCAGCTGCGCATCTGGCAACTGCATTTAAAACTCATTTTAACCGAAATGTGCTGGGTCCTGAATATCCGGTGGTTGGCCGCATTCAGATGTGGTTTCAGAAGGAAATCCTGATCAAATTACCCCGCGACGGTAAAATTCAGGAGGCAAAAACGAAAATCATGGAAATCATTAATCGCACCAAATCGCAGCCAAACAACAGCCAGTTAATTGTTTATGCCGATGTTGATCCGATGTAAATTTATTTCAACGGAATGTATTCGGGGCGTGTATGTTTCCAGCGTTTGTGCGACCACAGCCACAATTCGGGTCGCTTGCGGATAATTTCTTCCAGAAATTTCAGATGAGCTTTCGTTACTTCATATTCTTTGGTTTGCGAGGCATCGTCGAAAAGTTTAGTGAATTCGACTTCGTAATAACCGCGCCGCACTTTCTGAATGTCCATGAAAACCACCGCCTGTTTTAACCGCGAAGCCACCTTTTCAGGACCTGGAAAAACAGGAGTTTCCTGATTCAGAAACATCATCCAGTATTTTGTGTCATAAAGTGCAGTCTGATCGGCTAAATAATAGGTGGCCGATAATTGTCCCGATTTTTCGAGTTCGAGCATAGTACGCAATGACGTTTGTGCCGGTATCAGAAACATGCCGAAACGAGACCGTACTTTCTTCATATAAACATCAAACTGTTTATTTTGTATGGGGCGATAAATCACATTAAGCTGATACTGAATGAATTTTGGCAGCGCCATTGTCCATTCCCAGTTTCCATAATGACCGGAAAGCAACGCGACGCTTTTTCCCTGACCGTATAATTCGTTCAGAACTTCAGGGTTTTTATAGCTAATTCGTTGCTTTAGGGTTTCTTCTGAAACCTGAACTGTTTTAATAGTTTCAACCACTAAATCGGCAAAATGATGGTAAAAGTCTTTGGTTATTTTCAGTATTTCCTGGTCTGGTTTTTCAGGAAACGAATTTTTAAGATTTCGGATGACTGTTTTTTTTCGATATCCAATCAGGTAATAGCTAATCAGATAAATCAGATCAGCAAAAATATAGAGCAGCCAAAATGGTGTAAATCCCAGCACTTTCAGGATAAAAATACCAATGTTGGCAAACAGTCGTTTCATTGTGTTGAAATCTATTGTCGGATGTCTCTCGTTTTTCTTTCGTACAATTCAATATTGGCCGGACGTTTGTGCTTCCAGCGGCGGTGCGACCATAACCAGTATTCAGGTTCGGTTTTGATGATTTCTTCCAGTTTATGAATATAGGCCATCATAATTTCCTCTGGTTCAACCTCCGACGGATTTTCAATCAGTTTATAATGAAAAACCTCGTATCTGCCTCTTCCCACTTTTCGTGTATGGTGCAGAACCACAGGCTGATTGGTTTTAATCGCAATTTTCATCGGGCCTACAAAAAAGGCAGTTTCCTGATTTAAAAAGGTGGTCCAGAATTGTGAATTCGATGGGGGAGTCTGGTCGGCAGCAAGTATCAGCGCCCCGGGCCGCTCTGCGTTGTTAAAAGCAAGTGCTGTGCGTACCGAATGATTTACCGGAATTGATTTTGCTCCGAAGCGTTCACGGGTTTGCAGAATGAACTTTTCGAGTTCCTTATTTTTCCTTACCGGATTGTAAACCACCAGATATTGTGCCTTTATAAACCGCTGGATTGATCCGCTCCATTCCCAGTTGTTGTGGTGCTGCCCTAAAAGCACTATACTTTTTCCTGCCTTGTAATACTCTTCATAAATATCAAGGCCATAAACTTTAAGCCGGTCGTCTATTTCCTTTTCGGTCATTTGGTTAAACTTGATGGTTTCAAGACCCAAATCACTCAGATGATGGTAGAATTTTTTTGTGATTTTTCTGATTTCTTTCTGGCTTTTTTCAGGAAATGAACGGACAAGGTTTTCGTGGACAGTTTTACGCCGATACCGTGCCACATAGTAGAGAAGTACGTAAAAAATATCGGCAAGCCCCCATATTACCCAAAAAGGAAGACGAGCTGTTAGTTTGCATAACAGAACAACAAAACGATCGACAATAGAATCCATTTCTTTTTTAATTGAAAGCTGCAAAATTAACAAAATCGGACTTTCTGCTGAGTATTTATTGGATTACTTAATTCTGAAAAACAGGTCGGGCAATCATTATCCCGTTGTTTTTCGATGCAGGTTTTAAAAAATCGGTGATTGGTCCATCAGAAACCAACACTTTTTTACCGCTAAGCGGGGCATGAAGTAAGTAAAACTCCTTGCCCTTTTTTAGTATAATCCCAACATGATTGATATCCACGCCTTCGATGCTACTTGTGAGAGCAATGATGTCGCCATGCTGCAAATGCTTGTATAAATTGGGGATATTCTCTTTTGGAAAATACTGAAAACCTTTAGCAGTAAGTGCTTTTTCCTGAATGGCAATTGATGGAACCAACTCCGGATGTTCCTTTAAAACAGGATACTGTGCAGGATGGGTACTCATGTAATTGATGGTTTTGTCCGATTTTACTCCATTCAGATTTGGCATTTCGCTAATTAATCCTTTTTGGTGGTTGTTGCTGATCCATTCGCTGAAATAGTGCAAGCGTGAAGGATACTTGTTGCGAATTCCATCGCGATACCTAATTTTTTCAAGTTCGGCCACAAACGACTCAAAATCAGTTTTTCCGAGTTTTACCGTTCGTGCCAGCGCCAGGCAGTTTTCGACAAAAGTGGTGCAATCCAACTCACGAAGATCGATGACCATTTTTTCGTCCAGGCCATTTTCGAGCGAAGCCACTATGTACGGAGTCTCCAGAAACGACAGTCCAATTTTTGTGATAAGTTCAGAAATTGGCAAATCCGATTCCGAAGAAAATAATTTCAGTTTTTCTTCTGCTATTTGCTTGTCTTCAGGCAGCATAATCAGTTCATTTTTATTTAGTTGAGCATACGAAATGCTTAGGCCAATAAAAAGGAACAAGGTTATAAATGAATTCAGATTTTTCATATTCTAAGAATTTTTAGACCGATAAAGTTAGGAAAGTTTCATTAAGACAGTTTGAATTCAGAATAAAGTGATGGAATGTGAAAATCGGATTTTTGCCTGAATTATCTGAAAACTGATAATTAGCGCATCTACTGAAAAGTTGTTCTACAACATGTTTTTGTTAATTTTTTATCAACTGAAAGTGTTTTTTATGGTTGGAAACTATTACAGTTCAGTTTAAAAGGTATATCAACTTATAAGTGTTATTAATTCAATGATCGCACGTATCTTATTGAATATTTGGTGATGTATAGGAGTCAGCCCTCTAAAAACATTATCTTTGGCTTCGTTCAAAAGGGGGTTTAATATTAATAGAAACGTATGTTAAGGTTAAGAAATCTTTTACTCACTGGTTCAGTTCTGATATCAATGCTTGCTTCCGGTCAGGAGCAGAAAGAGGGTGACAAGGAAAAGGGATATCAGTTTACACCAATCAAAGAAATTCAGGTAACATCAGTAAAGGATCAACATCGTTCCGGAACCTGCTGGTCCTTTTCAGGATTGGGTTTTCTGGAAGCAGAAATGTTGCGGCTCGGAAAACCATCAACCGATCTTTCTGAAATGTTTGTGGTATATCATGCCTACCAGGATAAAGCATCAAAATATGTACGCTTGCATGGAAATCTGAATTTTGGCGCAGGTGGCGCATTTCACGATGTTACCAATGTTATTAAGAAATATGGTATTGTTCCCGAGGAAGTTTACAATGGACTTAATTACGGCGAAGAAAAGCATGTACATGGCGAATTCGACCGTGTTTTGCTTGAAAACGTGAAAGCTGTAGTTGATAATCCGAATAAAAAGCTGACAACTGCCTGGCGCGAAGGCATTAGCAGCACTTTGAACAATTATCTGGGCGAGTTGCCACAGAAATTTAATTATCAGGGTAAAGAATATACCCCGCAGAGTTTTGCCCGCGAATATACCGGTCTGAATATGGATGACTATGTTGAAATTTCTTCATACACTCACCATCCGTTTTATAGCAAATTTATAATTGAAGTGCCCGACAATTGGTCGTGGGACGAAGTTTACAATGTGCCGATGAGCGAAATGGAAGAGATTATCGATAACTCAATAAACACCGGTTTTACTGTTGCCTGGGCTGCCGATGTTAGCGAAAAAGGTTTTGCAACTTCGCAGAAAGGCGTGGCTGTTATTCCGGTTGTTGATAAAACAAACATGACAGATGCAGAAATTGGCAAATGGGAAAAAATGTCGGATAAGTTAAAAAACGAAGAACTTTATAAACTGGCAAAACCCGGCCCTGAAAAGACGATTACACAGGAATTACGCCAGATTGATTTTGATAATTACCAGACAACCGACGACCACGGAATGTTGATTGTTGGTACTGCAAAAGATCAGCTTGGCAATTTGTATTATAAAGTGAAAAATTCGTGGGGCGAATACAATGATTACAACGGCTATTTCTTTGCTTCAAAATCGTACACCAATTATAAAACGATGTCGATTATGGTTCACAAGGATGCTATTCCAAAGCATATCCGAAAAAAACTGAATCTTTAAGAACTTAAAAACCTCGTCAACCGGCGGGGTTTTTTATTAATATCATTATAGCCAACTGGTTGGCTTTTGTATATTTGGCGAATGAGAAATCTGATTCTGACTATATTTTGTTTATTCCCGCTAATTTCCTTTTCGCAGAGCGACTGGAACTGGTGGAACGAAAAGCACGGATGGGAGCCTGGAATGCCCAGCTGGCGTAGTTTTCTGCATATAACTCCCGGATATCTTGGCCCCAATGCACTGCCTGTTCCTGATGTAAAAAAAGGAGTTGTACAATCCGGGGCAAACTTCGAATTGGGTTTCGATTTCCATTTTCAGGAAGGAGATCCAACCCAGGATCTATTTGTTAAATATTACCGCTCGTTTGCCGGAAATAAGGTAGCCATAGAACTGTATGGTGTTGCAGTTGAGCATTATGCCATGTCGGAGTTTATTCGCGACGAAAGAGTTGCACGCGATTTCGACGGAAAAGGGTTCGCAATTGGTGATTTGTACTTTTCAACGCTTGTTCAGCTGGTTAAAGGGAAAAAATTTCCGGATACAATGATGAGAATGGCCGGCAGAACCACTTCCGGAGGAGAGCTCGAAGCTGCCCGCTATTCTGACAGTCCGGGCTACTTTTTCGATTTTAGCTTTTCAAAAGAATATCCGGGACAGAAGGAAAATTTTTCGTTTCAGCCATTCGCTTCGTTCGGGTTTTACTCCTGGCAAACCAACGACGATCTGAACCTTCAGAACGATGCATTTATGTACGCTGGAGGTGCCGATTTTAAATGGTCGAAATGGACGGTTTCCAATTCCCTTTCAGGATATTCAGGCTATAAAAAAGAACGCGACAGGCCGATGGTTTACACATTCGATTTGAACCGGAAATTCAAGTACAATACATTCCGAATTCAGTATTTACACGGCTTGCGCGACTGGAATTACCAGACAATAAAACTTTCTGTTATTTGGAATCTGAAGAATTCTCTTTGATTCCGAGCGTGTTGCGGATTCCACTGAAGATTGACTTCCACCAGTAATTGAGTACCGATCGCTTTTCGTCTCTTTTGAAACTAATTTCATCGGGAAGTAATTCTTTACCCCTTGGATTTTTTGATCTCAGCATCAGGCTATTTGCTAAGAAACTGGCAAATTTAGCTTCTTTGGTATTTCCGTCTTTCATCGCAAAAAGTGAAATTCGCAGGTCGTTGTAGCCAAAAAATAGCTGCCCGTTTGCCTGATTCCTGTCGGCACTGAAATAGAAATTGAATTGATCAACGTGCCCGGTTCTGATTGAAACGAGCGACAATGGTTCTAGTACAGGATTTAAAATCCTCATATTGAAAGGACTAAGATTTCCGCTGGCAGTAAATAAATTATCGGGGTGATTCATTTGATAATTCATGCTAACGTTCAGTTGGCACGAATCCATGATACTCGCGGTTCCGGTGAAGCCGAAGTCCTGATATTTTAAACCAGCCCCCTTTATGTTTGTAAAGGGTTTCATAACTACATTAATCCTGCTGAAACTGATTTGCCCGGCCTGCTCGCCCTGTTCAGGTTGTTCCGAATATTTAATTTTCGCATTGTTTAACTTTAGCGAATCGATTTGAACAGGGTAGGGCATGCTTTTTATCATATCCTGAAGCATTTCAGGGCGTCGCTTTTCATCAAACGGAAGGCGCTTGTCTCTGTAAATATCCATATCTAACCCGTTAACCGACATGTATTTGCCGGCCAGTTCACCTTTGTCGAACCATCGCCTGATGTTGGGTTGAGCGATTACAACAGAATCGAGTTTTCCTTCGTAATAATCTGACTGAAAGCTATTTTGCTTATTGAATTTCTCTTTGCTGAAATTTGGAATCAATCGCAAATCCCTTGCTACAAAACGATTGTTTTTTGACGAGTATTCCGAACTCCCGATTGCGAACTGGTATAATTTCTTTTTATCCTGATGCTTTGTGTTTTGAATCCTGAATGAAAAATCTGTTGAATGGAGAAAGCCTTTGGACGGTAAATTATCAATCCGGAAATTGGTCAGATCGAATGTAATTTTTTCCTTCATCTTCTGTTTCCCATTTTTAAAAATTGTCAAATCAGCATCATTTACTTTCAGGCTTTTGGTTGCAAAAACATCGGCAAAACTCTCGAAATGAGGATAAAGATTTACTCTGAACGGATTAATCTGCACCGAGTCAGCAGCGTTGTTATAAAGCTGGAATACTGGCTTTTCAACCAGAATTGATTCAAATAAATACCGATCGAAGCGGTATGCATTGTCGATATCGAACCCATTCATCGAAAGTGACGGAATCCGCAGCTCGAATTGATCTTGTTTTGTGCTTTTTGTTTTTGGCGAAACAGTCAGCTGTTTAGCTTTAATTTGTTTTTCGCTGGTCGAAAAGTTAAGTTCCTCAATACTAATTTGTTGGTTTTTGTCTTTCGGCGTAAATTTAAACTGAAAGAATCCGGCAGAATACTTTCCACTTTTAAACTCGGGCTGACTGGTAAGCGGATTCTTTTTAATCACTATGTTTTGTGACTCCATTTTTAAGTCAGACTGAACCAGCAAATACGGTTGCAAACCAAATTCAGAAAAGATTTTTAACGATCCGCTGTTTAAGTTGAACTTCCCAATCGAGATAGATTCAATTTCTTTAGGCAATGGCAATGATACTTCCTTAAATTCGGTTGGGTCTTTACTTTTATTTTTCTGGTAAAGCTTAATCTCCGGAGAACTGATCAGTAAGTTTTCAGCATCAATTTTCTGATTAAAATATAAATCGGCGATACTAATACCTCTAATTCTTAGCTCCGGAATCGACAACTGAATATTCCAGTTAATCGAAGTGAATTTCTGGCTGTTGGTTTCAGGATACATTCGGGCATTGGTCACATAAATTTCTTTTCGTGCGGTCGAGAATCCAACCGTTCCGGCTTTTATAACATGCACATTATCAGACAATCTGATTAAATGGTCGCGTACCGAAAAATCAACCTGCTCCGAGAAAAGTAGTTTATTCAGGCCAAACTGATCTTTATTTATGACCGTATTTTCGAGCTCAAGTGTAAACTGGTTGTTCAGCGAAATCGTCTTGTCGTTTTTACTGTGATTAATCAGCCGAATCGTTCCATCAGGAATTTCTACCTTGCCGAAATGTATGTCTTCCAGGTAATTGGATATTAGCAGGTAAAGATCTTCAAAATTAGCTTTAGGTTTTGTTGGTTTCAGTTGTGCAAAATTCTCGTAGTAAATGGTAGGAGTTTTGATGCTTAGCCGATCGGCAAAAAATCGTTTCCTAAAGAATGCCTGGTGGAAGTCAGCACTGTCGAAAGCCAATTCAGGAATGGTAAATTCGTATAATTCCGATCGGTTGTATTGTTTGAGCAATTCCTCAATATTTTCTTTTGAATCGGGAAATAAATGCAGGTTTTGTATTGAAGCATGTTTTTGGCGGGTCGATAGAAAAAAGTTTTCAACGGTAAGTTTGTGCAGTTGATCAACGAGTTGCATTTTGTAATCGCTGAAATTCAGCTCTATATGGTTCGCAAAGAATAGCCTGTCAGATCGCCCGGCACTCAATTCATCAAGAGCAAAACCGCTTAAAAACAGTTTCACAGAGGTTTCAATGTTTCCCTTTTGCAGTACTCCTGTTTTATTCTGAAGTTTAAATTTCCCTCTTTGTACCGACACCTGATTTGAATAAATTCCTTTCAGGTAAACCGAAATCAGCTGATATACAAAACTTGCATTTTCGGGCTCTTCCTTTTGCTCGTTAACCTTATTCTGTGTCAACTGCACTTCAGGATTGAAAATATTAATGCGCTGAAAATAAAATCGTTTTGTGTGAAATGCTTTCTTGAATTCGAATAAATCTAGCCGAACGCTATCGCAACTTCCGTCGATTGTGTTTTTTTGAGTGATTCGTCCCTGATCTGTTAAAAGTGGATATAGCAGGATATTTTTAATGAATACGGCTTTTCTTTTTGTCGAAATATCGAGCTGACCAACTTTCAGCCGGTGAATATTATCGCCCAGCGTTAATTCATAGCCGGAGGCCGAAAAATCAATATTCCGGGCATAAAAAATTCGGCTGGTGTCCTGCGACGAAACCGAATCGAGCAAAAAATCTTCCAGATTCAGGTGTATATTTTTAAGTTCCTGCTGGCTCGACAGATCAGCCTGATCGCGATAAAGCATTAATTGGGCATTTTCGAGCCTGAAGTTTGAAACGCTTACGCTGCTTAAATCATCTTTAATCAGTTCATAAAGGTCGAAATCATCGATTGTTTTCAACACAGTTCTGGTACTTTTTCGCCCCGGCCAAAATTTTATTTTCGCGTTCGAAAGTACCATCGAATCGATTGGAATTATGAAATTACCGTAAAACTCATTGATATGACTACTCTTTATGAGTGCCTTTGGAATTGAGATTTCGTATTTACTTGTGGCTGTAACAGTCTGATTGGTAGGTTTAAGTTCAATATTTTCGGCTTCAATCTGCGATTTTTTAAGCGAATAAGTAACCGTTTGCGCTGTCAGCGTGTGAATGCTGTCGCCAAGACGGTTCTGGTAACTTGCCATACGGAGGTAAATATCGCTGGCGTCGAAAAGCTTCGTGGGATCAGGTAAAAGCAACGAATCGGTATAGAAATCCAGAATGCCGATGGTTATGTTTTCGGCATTCGCAAGTTTGCGGGTATCTCCCAACAGATTGTAGAAATCGAAACTTGCATTGACAAGTTCTATTTTGTTGATTTTGATGTATTTAAATGTTTTCGAAACCAAAGGTTTAAGTTCCTGAAGTACCGAGCTGATTGAATTTTTTTCGTTGTCGGTATCTTCTTGTTTTCCGTGAATATTCAGCTCTGGTTGGGTAATTAATATTTCACCAATTTCAAGTTGTTTGTTAAAAATCAGCTTAAGTAATTTGATCTGTCCGAAGCGAACATTGGGAGATGAAAAAGAATATAGCTGTTTCCCTTGAATAGTATCGTTCAGTGTTCTTATAATTGAATCGCTTGGATGAAAAGCAAGCTGTTCAATTTCGAAACCCCAATGTCGGAAATTGATATCCAGATTGCTGAAGTTCAGTTCGTATTTTCCTTTTGATTTTTTTGAAACGAATCCTGAAAGATTATCATTCAGGTACGACTGAGCCTTAAAAAACAGCAGTCCTAAAACAGCAAAAATAATCAATGTCATACTTAATAGTATGATTGATAGTATTTTCCATGTTTTTTGCTTCCGGTTTTGCATTTAGAAATAGATATGCTGTTTTATAAAAACCATCAAATAGTAAAAATAGTTTCTTTTCTGAAAAATTTATCATTCAATAGCCGGAATCTATTACAGAAAAAAGGCACCCGGATGCATTTAGATTTTTATTTGCATCCGGATGCCTTATAAATTAGCATTTCAAAAAAATCAAATTCCGAATTCGGCGAAGGTTTTTTCAATAATTTCCAGCGCTTCCATCAACTGTTCTTCAGTAATAACAAGCGGAGGAGTAAAACGTATAATGTGTTCGTGTGTTGGTTTTGCCAGTAATCCATTGTTTTTCAGCGCCACACAAACATCCCAGGCGGTTTTGCCATTCACCGGTTTAATGACCACAGCATTCAGCAAACCCTTACCCCGAACAATTTCAATCAGTTCAGAATCAATAGATTTTAATTTTTTTCTGAATATTTTTCCAAGCCGCTCCGCATTTTCCGCAAGATTTTCTTCCCTGATTACTTCCATCGCGGCGATGGCTACTTTGGCAGCAACTGGATTCCCTCCGTAAGTTGAACCATGTTCGCCGGGTTTAATCGTCAGCATAATTTCATCGTCGGCTAAAACGCATGAAACGGGCAGCATTCCTCCTGAAATCGCTTTTCCAAGGATCAGAATATCTGGTCGGACCTCTTCATGATCGCAAGCCAGCATTTTTCCGGTGCGGGCGAGTCCGGTTTGCACTTCGTCGGCAACAAACAGTACATTGTGTCTTTTGCACAGCTCAAAAGCCTTCCGCAGAAAGCCATCTTCAGGAACATATACTCCGGCTTCTGCCTGGATAGGCTCAATCAGGAAACCGGCTACGTTTGGGTCTTCGAGAGCTCTTTCCAGTGCTTTCACATCGTTGTAGGGAATATTTACAAATCCGGGTGTGTAAGGTCCATAATCGTTGTAGGCATCCGGATCCGACGACATTGAGATGATGGTGATGGTACGGCCATGAAAATTACCGTTGCAAACAACGATTTTGGCTTCGCCCTTTGGCACTCCTTTAACTTTGTATGCCCATTTTCTAATCAGTTTCAACGCGGTTTCGTCGGCTTCGGCGCCCGAATTCATGGGCAACATTTTATCGTAACCAAATAAACTGGTCATATATTGTTCCCATTCGCCCAGCACATTGTTGTAAAAAGCCCTTGAAGTTAAGGCAAGTTTTTGTGCCTGATCAGTCAGCGCCTTTACAATTTTAGGATGGCAATGACCTTGGTTTACAGCTGAATAGGCAGCCAGAAAGTCGAAGTACTTCTTCCCTTCAACATCCCACACATAAACTCCTTCACCACGTTCGAGCACAACCGGGAGCGGATGGTAATTGTGAGCGCCGTAACGGGCCTCACGATCCATATATTCCTGCGCATTTAATACTTTCATAAGATTTCTATTTAGTTTTAAGTGCCACAGATTTAGGCATATTTCGGTGGAAAATTTATGATTTTAGTCGCCTTTGCAGTAAAAAAATACGGGTAGAAGATATTGGCTGAAATTTAATTATTTCCAGAAACGGATAACTGCCAATTCACAAAGCATAAAGAAGATAGCCAGCATAATAAAGAATTTCCAAAGTTGTTTTCCGTTATTCAAATCCTCCAGAATTTCGCTGAAACGTGCTTCGTTGACATCAATTATTTGCATTTGCTTGAAATTGCTTGCTTTAGCCTGATTCTGAATGTCTTCGCCTGATAAATATTCAGGAACTGACTCTTTTCTTGAAAAATTATAGGAAACCGATTGAATGACTTTATCTCCGTCTTTTATCAGATAATGGCCGGCTTCGCTGATTAATTCGTTTAATATCAGTTGTTTGTGTTCTGTTCCTGTATTTCGTGCTGAAACTCTGAATTCTTCTTTTGATTGCTGATTAATGAGTTTTAATTCGTCAGACAAGTGATTTTGATTCAGGATGACAGGTTCGTCGCGTTCGATCGAATATGCATATTTTTGAAGCTCCCCGCTGTTTAAAACCATGTTATAAACGGTTGGCACAAAAATAATATGGCGAACAAAATTAAAATTGATTTTATCGACCGGAAAAGCAAATGAATAGACATTTCCGTTGCCAAAACGAAAAGTGCTTAGCGCATTCTTCCCATTCCTGAATTTTAAGAGCGGAGTTTCACTTTTCTGAATTTGTTCAGTAAATTTCAGAATACCACTCACCACAGGCAAATCAGCATTGGCTTCCTGCTTTTTAAATACCTCTTTGTAAAGAGGATGGTTATAATTTATTTCGGAGATACCCAGCCTGGCAGTATCGGATGATTCAATTGTATTCCCGTTTAAACTGGTCAGAAGATCATTATAATCTGCAAAGTTTGCGGTTCGGTTCGGGAAAAGTACCAGAGAGCCACCCTGTGCGACAAACGAATTAAGTTCACTTTTTAATCCTGAACTTATTTTCTGGTTGTTAAGCATGAAAATACATTGAAAATCCTTCAGCCGTGCGATTTGCACATTGTTCTCCGGAAATTCTTCATATCCAATCAGTTCATCATCAGTAAACAAAGCCTTTAAATATTCTGAACTATTGTTTAACGGATTGAAAATTCCCAACGCCTTCATTTTACCAAGTACTTTGTAGCTCAAAAAATAAGAGTTGTCGTAAATAATTGGGTAGTCGTCGAGTTCAACTTTGCAAAGTTGAATACCTTCAGCATTGTTTGTATAACTAAGCTCAACGGTCAGCTCTTCTTTTCCTGAAATGCTGATATTCGAAATTGCACGCAGCGAATCATTAATTGTCAACCGGATGGGGATGTTCTGGTAAGCCTGTTCCGAAAGGTTTTTCAGGCTGACAAACAGCTTTTCCTGCTGGCCGATTTTTCGTCCGGGCACCTCGAACCAGCATGAATCGATGAGCAGGTTATTGATTTTGTCAGATTTGAAAGGCAGAAGGTACGTCCATACCGAAGAATCAGGGTGCAAAGTTTCGAAGTCGGTGTTATTCTTCTGAAAATCAGATAGGTAATAAAATATTTTGTCTGATTTTTTTTCTGATCCGGGAAAAGTACTGATTATCCGTTCGTAAATTTCAGAGAATTTGGGCGATTTAGGGCTTTCCTTAATTTCAGAAACCTGCTGTATGAATTGCTCTTTGCTTAAAATAAACTGATGCTGTGGAAGTAAATCGCTGGTCAGGATTAAATATTGAGTACCGGCCGGGTATGCGTTGGCAATTTCAAATGCTTTCAACTTTGCCTGTTCAAGAATCTGACCTTGCTCGCCCACATTTTTCATGCTGAAAGTATTGTCGATATAAATGGCAACAATCTGGTGGGCAGCTTTGGAAGTCTGGTTTCCGAGTGGAATAAATGGCCGGCTAAAAGCAAAAACCAATGCAGCAATTGCCAGCAAACGAGAGGCAAGAATTATAAGCTGCTTAATTTGTGATTTCTTCCGCGATTCTTGCTTAATTAGTTTAAGTAGTTGAACATTACTGAAATAGAGCGTTTTGTATTTCCTGAAATTAAACAAATGTATGATAACCGGAATTGCCAGCGCAAGTAATGCAAACAGGAATGCAGGATATAAAAAACTCATTACAAAGCAGTATTTTAAATTTTATCCATCATGTTTTAGGCATGATTTTTAGTTTCTGGCCTACCATCAGGCTGTTTGCCTGACGGATATTATTGAGTTTCATGATATCCTGATTTGATACGCCCGGAAATTTCTGCGCAATTGACCAGAAATTGTCGCCTTTTCTCACAGTGTAATATACAAACTCCTCATTTGAGTTTTTTTCAGTTAAAACTTCTTTATCTGTATTTTTGGATTCGCTTGCAGTTGTTGCAGCCGAAGATTCAACCGGTTCTTTTTCCGCAACACTTGCCAGATTTTGTGTCGCAGAAGTTGTCGGTTTCTTATTGAGCGATTTTTGTTTTTCGCTGTGGCTCATCTTGTTGAAATGACTGAAGTATTCTCCATGACCTTCAGGTACATATACAGTCAGCTTTTGACCAACTTTAATGAAGTTTTTATTAATACGATTCCAGTATTTAAGGTCCGAAATACGTACTCTGAACCAAGCTGAAATAACGCCAAGGTTGTCACCTGATTTCACTGTATAAATTACTTTATCACGTCCTTTAATATCGCTTGGTTCGATACTTGCAATTTTACTTTGTGGATTTACGATTTCATTATTTGGGAAAAATTCAGTTCTCCTGTGCTTATGAATAAGCGATTCATTCTCAAGATAAGCAGAAATCTCTTCCTGTGGCAAAACCAGACTGTATGCTTTTATTTTACTGGCCGGAATAATGTCACGGCGGTATTGCGGATTGAGTGTTCGTAATTGATCAACTGGGATTCCGATTACTTCGGCTATCTGATTAAAGTGAAGATAATCGTTCACCATTAGGGTGTCTGTAATTATTGGAAAATCAGGAGTTCTTGGATATATATTGTGACTTTGGTAAAAATTCATCACATAATTTGCAGCAATAAACGCAGGCACGTATCCACGTGTTTCTTTTGGCAGCTTATAATATATTTTCCAATAGTCTCTGGCATTGCCCGACCGTTTTATGGCTTTATTTACATTTCCGGGGCCACAATTATAGGCCGCTATAACCAAATGCCAGTCGTTATAAATATTGTATAAATCTCTCAAGTATCTTACTGCCGCGTCGGTCGCTTTTATCGGATCGCGTCGCTCATCGACAAAGGTGCTGATTTCCAGCTTGTACATTTTTCCGGTTGGATACATGAATTGCCATAGACCGACAGCGCTGGCAACAGAATTGGCTCCGGGATTTAACGCCGATTCTATGATAGGAAGGTATTTTAGCTCCATTGGAAGACCATATTTTGCCAGGGCTTCTTCGAATAACGGGAAATAATAATTTGCGAGACCCAACATTACCGCAACTTGTTTGGGTTTGCGGTTGGTGTACATTGCAATATAATTTTTAACTGTCGAGTTGTATGAAAGGCTAACAGCCGATTGCATCGATTGAAGTCTTTGTATGTAAACCGAATCGGGGAGTGTTTGCTTTAAGGTATCTGCTTCTGCAAGCTCTGTGCTGTCGAGCAGAAAGGCATTCTGAACGTACCAGCTTTTCAGCATACTGTCTAATTTGTCTGAAAAATATTTATCCACGTTTTCATCCGGAATCATGTAATATTTTTCATATCCGCTTAATGTATCAAATGATGCAATGCCTATCGTGCAGGCTTTCAGTATATTTTCCTTTTTTGCTCCGGAAGTTAAAGTATTTATTCCGACAATTGCCAATATTAAAAATGTTAGTTTTAATAATCTCATAATTTTCTCATTTAGTTAGAATGTGAATCTGCAATGTATTCCAATCAATTTATTGTCCATACACATTACAGGCCCCGGCACCCAATTAATGGTTAAGTCGTCGCTAATGTCGAAGTTGAAAAAGTGAGCATCAACACTGGCATCAATAATATTTACCGCATAAAAAACTACTGTTCCTATAACCACTAAATCTCTGTTTCGTCTCCAATAGTCTTTCCCTTTTCTCAAACTTTCGGTCAATTGACCAATTCTGTCAGGTTCGAGTCTCTTAGGATCAGTAACTAATTTAACGAACGAATTAGTGTTCGGATCAGTATCAATAATGTCAGAATAAGCTTGTCTTAATTTGACGTATTCTTCGTTGTTAAAGTTAATAAAGTAACCTAAAGTTGCAAAACCACCATAAACGAGTGGTACTTTCCAGTATTTTCGGTTGTAAATCTGCCCAAGTCCGGGTAAAACCGCTGAATATATTGTGGCTTTTCTTGGCGAATGAATAGCTTCTTTCTTTTCAATTATCAAAGAATCATTTTTCGATTCTTGTCCTAAGGCAGAAAATCCTGTTGCGAAAAACAGGATTGCCAGAAAACAACTATTTATAAGCCCCAGAGGGTATTTTTGATTTTGTTTATGCATCTAATTTGTCAAGGATTCCTAAAATTCTTTCAAGATCTTGTGCCGATTTAAAGGGGATTACAATTTTCCCCTTGCCGGTATCATCTATCCTGAAATCGATTTTTGAATGGAAAAATTTATTGAGATGGTTGTTAAGATCCTCATATTCAGTCGGAAATTTTGGTTTGGCGATTTTTTCTTCCGCCTTAAAACTTGAATTGTCTTCATTATAGTTTCTGACAATTTCTTCAACCCGGCGAACTGAATATTCATTTTTCTGAATTTCTTCATAAATCATCAGCTGCATATCCGAATCTTTGATATTAACCAAAGCACGGGCATGTCCCATTGTAATTGTTTTTTCGACGATGCCTTTTTGTATTTTGGCCGGCAGTTTCAGCAAGCGAAGATAATTGGTTACGGTCGAACGTTTTTTACCAACGCGGTCGCTTAAGTCTTCCTGTGTTAATTTACATTCTTCAATTAGCCGTTGATAGCTGACAGCAATTTCGATGGCATCGAGGTCTTCGCGCTGAATATTTTCGACGAGTGCCATTTCGAGCATTCCTTCATCATCGGCAGTACGAATGTAGGCGGGAATTGTGGTCAGCCCGGCAATTTTTGAAGCCCTGAAACGTCGTTCTCCGGCAATAATCTGAAATTGGTCTCCATCGATTCTTCGCAAGGTAATAGGTTGAATAATACCCATTTCCTTGATAGATGCTGCCAGTTCGTTTAATGCCTCTTCGTCGAATTTCGTGCGTGGCTGATAAGGGTTGGCTACAATTTTTGAAATTTCAACTTCATTAACTGAAGCTTTTACCTCGTTATAATCATCGGCTCCATCTATTAAAGCGCTCAAACCTCTTCCCAGTACATTCTTTTTTGCCATAATCAACAGATTCTTATTCTATTATTTTGTCTGAATTTTTAATCTTAGTCATCCCGTTATTCTGAAGTAGTTCTCTTGCCAGATTCATATATGAAGCTGATCCTTTTGATGTTGCGTCGTATAGAATGGCCGGCTGACCGTAACTGGGCGCTTCGCTTAATTTTATGTTGCGATGAATAACCGACTCGAATACCATTTCCTGAAAGTGCTTTTTTACCTCTTCCATTACCTGATTTGAAAGGTTCAGGCGCGAATCGTACATTGTAAGCAGAAAGCCTTCGATCTCGAGTTCAGGATGTAATTTTGTCTGAATTATCTTGATGGTATTCAGTAGTTTACCAAGTCCTTCAAGTGCAAAATATTCGCACTGCACAGGTATTATTACCGAATCAGCAGCTGTAAGCGAATTGACGGTTATAAGTCCAAGAGAAGGTGAGCAGTCGATTAGTATGAAATCGTATTCGTCTTTTATTTTCTCAATTACATGCCGCAGCACTTTTTCGCGGTTAGGTAAATTGAGCATTTCAATTTCGGCTCCAACCAAATCAATATGCGAAGGGATCAAATCTAATCCGGGAATTTCGGTGTTAAGAATTATCTTTCGTGGATCGAGTTCGTCAACAATACATTCATATATGCTTGTTTTAACATTTCTGACATCAAAGCCTACTCCTGAAGTCGCATTTGCCTGAGGATCAGCGTCAATTATCAATACTTTATACTCCAAAACTGCCAGGCTTGCCGCCAGATTAATAGCTGTAGTTGTTTTTCCAACGCCCCCTTTTTGGTTAGCAAGCGCAATTACTTTTCCCATATAAAATCTGCTTGTTTGATAAGTTTCAAAGTTAATATTTTAAAAAGAAACAGGTTGTGAATATTCATTAATTAAACTAAATTATGTTTTAACCTGTTGATTTTGTGATTTCTATAAAATAAGTGCTAAGCGATTTGAATCTTTGTCGCTTCAATTTTTAGTTGTTCCGGATCAATTGGTACTACTCCTAGTTTTTCGCAAACCAGTCCGCCAGCAAGGTTTGAGAGTTGGGCCATAACCGGAATTGGCACTCCTGCCGCCAAACAAAGGGCAGCAACGGCAATTACAGTATCGCCAGCTCCTGATACATCGGCTATATCGCGAACTTCGGCCGGATAGTAGTTTTGTTTTACCCCGTTGGTCAGAAATACTCCCATTTCTGAAAGTGTGATGAAGATCAATCCGATCTGATGTTCCTTTTTGAATATCTCCGAAATCCTCTTTAATTCTTTCATATCAGTTTTGTCAACCAAAAAATTCAATCCTTCTTTAAACTCTTTGAAATTGGGTTTGAATAAGTCAACTTTTTGGTAATGATTGAAATTTCTGATTTTAGGGTCAGCAGCAATCAGGATTTCTTTCGATTTTGCCAATTCAATTACATTTTTGATCAACCAAGGAGAAATGAGACCTTTGTCGTAATCAACAAATATGACGATACTGATTTGTTCGCTTTCTATAATTGTGGAAATACGCTCGAAAATCTGTTTTTCTAATTCATGATCTATTAAGGCAGATATTTCCTGATCGACCCGCGAAATTTGTTGTCCTCCGCTAATGATGCGGGTTTTAACAGTTGTCATTCTGGTAGGGTCAACAAAAATGCCATGACTGGTAAGTTGCCGTTCCTGCATCAGTTCTTCAAAAGCACGACCTTTTTCATCATTACCAATTATTGAAATAAGGATAGGTGTTGCTCCTAATGCCTGAATATTTAATGAAACATTTCCGGCGCCGCCCAATCTGTTCTCTTGTTTGGTAACGGTAACAATCGGGATCGGTGCTTCAGGAGAGATACGTTCGACTTTTCCCCATAAATAGCTGTCAATCATTGCATCGCCAATGACCAATACTTTTAATTCCGAAAATTTACTGAAAACCTGCTCTATATTGATTCTTTTCACTTCCTCATTTTTTTCGATGTACAAAAGTAGTAAAATGTAAATGCGAAAAAAATGGTTAGTTGCTACAACTGCAGGAAGGCTATAAAACACGAATGGGAATCATCTTTTTCAGATAATTCCCATTCACTTTCGGTTAACCCGAAGGTTTTCCTAAGTTTCAGACTACGGTTATTGCAGCTGGCTGATCCATCCGGTTTCTCCAACCATTTTTCTCAACCTTGAGCTTTCCTGTATTGCTTGTTATAGCATTACATTCCAGCCGTTCGTTCGATATTTCCGAAGAAAAGCTCTTCCCGAACAAAGTTCCATCAAAGCCACCTTGTTTCATCCGTTTTTTCAAACTTCCGATTGGTGAAAAACTACTTTCAATCCGAAGATTGTTTCATTTTCAGTTCGACTCGGAAGAAACCTAAGTTTCTCTTTGTCTCCTGCTTTTTTGAGTCAACATTTAAATGAACTTTTAACCATCCCTTCATTTGTTGCTGAACCTTGCAATTGAATGTTGCGGTTCAAACTTCAGCCTTTCCTGAATGCGAATCCGGAGATCCGGCTGATTAGGTTTGGGGTTCAGTTAAGCACCTTCTTCCTTTTCCATTCATTCAAAGCAGCTTTTTATGGCTCGTCTGATGATATAAATTTAATACTTGAAGGGTTTAAAAAGCAAGCATTTTTTTAGTTTTGATTCAACTATGTGTGACTCATAGTTATTAACAATTGTTGATAACTTAATTTTGAGTTTAAACTGTTGTTAATCTGAAAGTAATGGTTTTCTGAAAAATAAAAAGTAATACTTATGAACTTTTTTATCAATTAAAATTAAGTGCAATTTTGTGCCTGATTTCCATTGTTTTGCACCCCAATTAGCCCAAATCAGGCTGCTCATTTTTCAAAACAATTCTTAATCCTTCTTCTAATCGAAATTCTGCTGTTTCGATACCATAGCCTTTAAGTGCAGCCATAAAACCTTCGTTCATCATTCGGCCGGCCCTTAGCGGAAAATCGATTAATGCAGGGTAATTTTGTTCATTTTCAGGATGATGATAAAAATTGAGACAAGTATCAAGTTTGGTTGAAAGATAAATTCTGCAAGCCATTGGCCTCGCTTCATATACAGAGCAGGCTCCGTCTTCGAGTAATGGGCAGGGGGCTTTGTATTTTGCCAATTCTTTTTCATCCATTACTGAGGTTGCGGCAAATTTTGTTTCGGCATTTTTCAGCCATTTTGCTGTTTTTTCAGGCGGGAACTTTGTTTTTATCTTTTCTGAAAGAAAGTGCAGTTCATAAGAATTGGCATAAACGGCCTGATGACAGCACCATTGACAGCCTTTATGACAGGCAACATTCATTTTTTGTCTTTCGGCCAAAGCAAGAATAGAATCGTTTAAATCGTCGATAGCTGAATACATTGATTCGATTGCAGCAAATAATGTTGTATTCGTAAGGCCTGAATGAATAGCTGTTTGTGCCAAACGGTATCCATCTGAATAGAAAATCCGGTCGTTTTCGGTAAAATGTTTACTGTTATTTGTCATTTTTTTCGAATTATTTCGGACAAAAATAATTTTAGTTTTCAGGAAAGGCCTTATTTTGTTTTTATTTTTCAACGATTAAAACCTGATTTCCGTGAAATTACTTTCTGTTATTGCTTTACTTTTTACAGCTAATATTATTGCAGCAAATTCGGTTGAATTCCTTCCATTTCCGGCCAGAGATATTGTCAGGCATACTTATTACACTTTATCATACAACGAAACTTACGAGCAGGCTAACTGGGTATATTATTCATTGACCGATAGTATGATTTTGAATTCGGGGGAGGAGCGAGGAAACAATTTTAAGATGGACAAATTGGTGGTAACCATCTCGGCCAAATCGTCGGATTACACCAAAAGCGGTTATGATCGCGGGCATTTGTGTCCTGCAGGGGATATGGGTTTCAACCAGATAGCTATGGAAGAAAGTTTTTACATGTCGAATATATCGCCACAGATACCTGAGTTTAATCGGGGA
>Ga0154413_1202_pt1 | contig 23050 bp, 24 predicted proteins | sample RifGroB2_FD_115917 | JGI IMG/M metagenome (GOLD analysis project Ga0154413, IMG submission 115917) | Bacteroidetes bacterium GWB2_41_8 | reverse complement strand
TTGCTTTCATGTGTTTATAATTGTTTTTTTATTGCCACATGGAACTCCCCAATAATCATCCTCCTGTTTGAGAAAGATTTTCTTATGGTCGTTTCATACTACGAAAATAGAAATCCTGAAAAATGTCTGCGAATACCCACTTTGGCTATTTTGGAATAAGTTCCCCAGCCTCTTTTCATCCAGTGCCCAACAAAGGGCATCGGAATAATGAACGATGTTTTCGTGTTCCTGAAAACAAATGCTGCACCATCGCCGGTATCCATCACACATAGTATGTTGGGCGATTCGTGGTAATGTTTTTTAGTGCCGGATCCCGTTTCAGTAGAAATAATGTTGTGCGCAGCAACCCTGCCCATCAGTTCGGCAACATGTCCTTGTTTGGCAATCCATTCGGGACCTTCCATTGCCGAAATATCTCCAATGGCGTACACATTTTCCATTCCGCGTACCTGACACGAAGTATCGATCTGAATAAAACCAGCTTCGGTTACAGGTAAATCGCTTGTCTGCAACACATGATGTCCGGTAGAAGCGGGGATAAACAATGTCAAATCGGCTTCCAATTTCGATCCGTCCTCAAATACAACCGATCCGGGTTCGAATTCGGTAATTTTTTTTCCAAACCGCTTTTTAATTTTATATTGATCGAACATCTTGTTCAACATTGGCGAAGCACTCTTGCCCATTTTAGCTCCCGGTTCATCCATAGGTGCAAAGAAGGTCAGCTCAAAATTCTGTCTGAGTTTCTTCTTTTTCAGAAGATTGTGAATATTGAAAATTAGTTCGAATGCAGGACCGCCGCGAACTGCCGATTTATCTTTTGGATTTCCGCCGAAACCAATTGCAATTTTTCCGCTGCCTTTCTCAATCAATGCATCAATTCCATCGCGAATAGATACTGAAACTTCAGGCTTCCCGCAAATCGACAAGGTATTTTCGAGGCCTTTGTGCTTCATTTTATCGGCGCCAAAAGCAACCACCAAATAGTCGTAGCTCAAGGTCTGTTTTTCGCAAACTACTTGCTGATCTGCAGCATGAATTTCCTTTACTGAATCAATGATTACCTCAAAAGGATATTTCTTCTGGATTTTTGCCAGCGGAACTTTCACATCGTTGAATTCTTTGATGCGCACCGGAACCCAAATCGAAATGGGAAACAGATACAGGTAATCGCGGTCGGAAACAAGCGTCACCTTAAATTTCCCACTTTTTTGTAATTGTATTGCTGTTTGAATACCGGCAAATCCGCCGCCAAGAATTAAAACTTTTTTCATTCTAATTTAATTATCACAATTTATTATTCAGGCTCAGCCATCTGCCGCCATTGTGAACATTCATAAAACCGTTTGATTTCAAAATTCCCTTTGCAGACGAACTTCTCATTCCTGATTCGCAGCAGGTAATGATAGTGCGTTTTTTATCTTTAAACTTTTGAAGATTCTTGTGCAGTTGCTCAACCGGAATATTGACCGATCCCCTGATATGTCCGGATCCATATTCACCTTTGGTACGTACATCTAAAATAATTGCCCCTTCTTTCATTAACTGGGCATAGTCGATTGATTTTATTCCTAAAAATTTCTTAATTGTTTCAAGCATAGTTATTTATTTAATTGTTTTTATTTCGGCAAACCGAGATTGATCATCGCTTTTAAGTAGTCGCTTTCGTGGCAACCTTCCACCGTACTAACCAGTTTCCCATTCACGAAAAGTAAGAGCGAAGGTTCACTGGTAATCTCATAAACGGGATGAATATCCTGAACCTGACTCACATCAGCAATAAAAACAGAAATCGTTTGACTCAAATGCATGGCTTCAGTAATACTTCGGAAAGCACATCTGGAAAATTCATTTTCAGGATTGTGGATCAGCAGAGCAACACGATCATTGCCTGCCATTTTTTGCAGGAAATCGACGTAAGAAAAAACGTTTTGCATTTGTTTGGATTTATTGGTTAATAATTATCTGCGTCTCATCATTTGCATTAAACCACCACCGTTTTTTACGTTGGTAAAACCCAGTTGTTGTAGCACTCTTTGTCCGTAGGCAGATCGGGCTCCTGATGCACAGTAAAGTGTAATGTCTCTCGATTGGCTGCCTAACTCGCTGGTTCTCATTTGTAATTCGTCTAACGAGATATTGATTGCTCCCGGATAAGCTCCTGAATGAAATTCTTCCGGAGTACGTACATCAATCACCAAGGGTTCGTTTGAAGGAGCTGCTGCAGAAGGTTTTGTATTTCTGCGCGACATCATTGCTGAAAGTCCACCGCCGTTAGTTACATTGGCAAAACCTACCTGCATAAGTAATCGTTGCGCATATGCCGAACGTGCTCCGGAAGCGCAATACACCACAACTTCGCGGGCCGCATTATTACCCAATTCTTCAAAGCGATACATTAATTCATCCAGCGGAATGTTGATTGCACCGGGAAATGCTCCGTCTTCAAATTCTTCGGGAGTGCGCACATCGACCACAATCGGCGAATTCACATCTTTTGCATTTGCAGCTGTTTTTTCTTCCGTTTTTGCAGTTTCTTCCTCCAGTGATTTTGGCTCAACAGGTAAAATGTCTATTTGTAGGTGCTTAAATTCGACGGTTCTGGCCTGCCGTTGCAGCGAAGTGTGTCCGCCTGAAATATTGGTAACATCTTTAAAACCTGCGCCCAACAATGTGCGAAGCGCCTGATGTCCTTTTTTCCCGGTTTCGTCGTACACAATTACTGTGCGATTGGCCGGAATGGTATTGATTTGTTCCGCCAGAATTTCCAATGGCAAATGAATAGCTCCTTTTACGTGGCTTTTTTCGAATGCAAAAACATCGCGAACATCAACAAATACCGGATTTTTACCTTCGATAAAAGCATCGAGCTCGGTAACTGTTACCGCCGGACTGAATCCTGAAATTCGGTTTTCAGCCGTGTAGGCAGCCATATTGATTGCATCGTTTGCTGTTCCGATTGGTGGCGAATACGCAAAGTCGATATCAGCAATATCGCTAACGGTCAGTTTTGCAGCGGTTGCGGTTGCAATTACATCCAAACGTTTGTCAGCTCCTTTGCAACCTGAAGTTTGTCCCCCGAGAATAATTCCGGTGTTGCGGTCGTAGACCAACATCGTGGTTACCGTTTCTGCCCCGGGATAATACGAAGTATGATGTTCTTTGTGAACAACTACTGCATCGGCATCCAGCCCAGCTGCACGAGCCTGTTTCAGCGAGAATCCGGTTATTCCGGCAACCGCTTCGAATACACGCACCACCGATGTTCCGATTGATCCTTTGTAGCTGTGATTACCGCCGAGCGCATTTTCAGCAGCAATTCGCCCTTGCCGGTTTGCTGGGCCAGCCAAAGGAATGCGCACTTTTTTACCGTTCACGCGATGTTCGATTTCGACCATATCGCCAGCCGCAAAAATATCAGGATCGGAAGTTTGCAGTTGCGCATTGACGAGCAATCCTCCAGCTTCACCAATTTCGAGGCCTGCATCAATTGCCAGTTGCAATGTTGGGCGAACGCCTATCGATAGCAAGACCATATCGGCATCCAATACTTTCCCATTATCGAGTTTAACCGTGGGCGGCATAATTTCGGTAACCCCGGCGCCGGTGTGAATACCAACTCCGTATGAAAGCATTTCATTTTCGACAAACCCAGCAGTTTCGGCTTCCATAATTGCCATTACGTGCGGCATCATTTCTACCACATTTACTTTCAAGCCTCTTTTTACGAGAGCTTCCACCATTTCGAGACCAATAAAACCGCCACCTACAACTACTGCATTCTTTGGTTTTTTCTCTTCCAGATGATGCGAAATCTTATCCATGTCTTCCAATGTCCACAGCGTGAAAACATGATCGTAATCGGCGCCCGGCAAAGTTGGTTTAATCGGACGACCACCCTGTGCCAGGATTAATTTGGTGTATTCAAACGTTTTTACTTCACCACTGCGTGTGTCCAGTGTTTTTACTTTGTGAGCAGCTCTGTCAATCGACGAAACGATGGTGTGGGTGTGTACCTCAACACCATATTGTTCGTTGAAACTCTCCGGACTTTGCAGAATCAGTTTTGAACGGCTTTTGATGTCACCACCAATGTAATACGGCAGACCGCAGTTGGCGAACGAAATGTCAGGTCCGGCTTCGAGCATTGTAATTTGTGCAGTCGGAGAAATGCGGCGCACTTTGGCTGCCGCAGTTGCTCCGGCCGCAACTCCTCCTATAATTAATATTTTTTCCATGTTGTTATCTATTTTTAATTCGTAGAAACTTATCAAATTTATATTGAACCCACTTCGGGGTTCTAAAAACAAATATTTTATTTTCCTCCGGTTTCACCGGAGGTTATTCATATTAAAGTCCTTCGGACTTTTGCTTTACGTAAACCCTGAAAGGTTCAATTTGAATAATCGTGGGTGCTAACCCGCGGAGAATGGCACTGATGATAACACCCAACCCTGAAAGGGTTGAACTTGTGTTAAAACCACTTGTCTATCCAGCTTTTGCAATTTCCTTCAGCAAAAACTCTTTCGATTTGATTCCGACAAAACGGTTGATTTCTGTGCCGTTTTTAAAAAGGATCAGGGTTGGTATGCTCCTGACTTTAAATTTCTGGGCAAGCGATTCGTATTGCTGAATGTCAACTTTTCCGACATGCGAGTTCCCGCCCAATTCAGAAGCCACATCGTTCAAAACAGGCGCCATCATTCGGCAGGGAGCACACCAGGTTGCCCAGAAATCCACCAGTACAATTTTGTTTTTGGTCTGTTGCTGAAAATTTTGGTCAGTCAGCGTCAGAACTTTTTCGTGGTCGGACACCAAGGGCGTGTTTTTCATTTTTGCCATCGCGAAATAGCGGAACCCGATGAAAGCGGCTATTAAAACTCCGATTATAATGAATGTTGTTTCCATGTTTCTTGATTTAAATTTATTTTGATTTAAAGCCCCCTAAATCCCCCAAAAGGGGACTTCTTATACTGCAAGCTCTGAGGATATGTTCTTTAATGATACATTTTCAGAGGTTGCAGAGTCGAAACTCCCTTCCCTATTTTGGGGAAGGGCTGGGGAAGGGGCTATTGCTTCCGAATATTCGTTATCTAAAATGCCAATGATTTGCGCCTTGGTCTGAATGCCTGAAGTGGCTTTTACGACTTCCCCGTTTTTGTAATAAATCGTAAAAGGAATTCCCATAAAACCGCGAACTTCAGGCAAAGCGCGAATAACCTGCGATTCAGGATTGTCAAATTCCATATCGAAGAATTTTACATGATTGTATTCACGTTCCAATTCTTCAGCAATCCGGTAAACCGGCACGCACATTGGCCCCATGCGGCCACAAACGATCACAACATTTTCATGTTCACTGATGATTTGTGCATGATCGGTAGCGCTTTCGATGTGTTTTAAATTGGTGTATAACATTTCTGATTTGTTTAAATTGTTACAATGCAAAATTACATCACAAATCAGGGGGTGTAAAGATTTTAAGGCAGAAGCGCATCGGCTCCCGGATTGAACTGCGACAACTTTTTTATTGATTAAAAACTAACTTTACCACTTCAATTCAGAAAATTATTAGAGTATATGAAACCCATTCTTGAAACCGACCAGGATTTTTTTTGCGATCTTCAGGCTCCATGTTTTCAAACGCTCACAACTGATGAGGTTGAGTTGGTAAGGACAAGTAAAACGCAGGTATTGTTTCGAAAAGGCGATAACCTTACCAAACAGGGGACTTTTGCTTCGTATGTGCTTTTTGTGATTAAAGGGCTGGCACGACAATATGTTGAGGGCGACAATAATAAAACGTTCAACCTGCGGATTATCAAACCGGGTGAGTTCGTTGGCTTATCTTCTGTATTCGAGAGAAATACATTCAATTATTCGTCGGTAGCATTGACTGATTGCCAGGTTTTTCTGGTCGAGAAAGAAGCGATCGCGCAAATAATCAGGCAAAACGGAATATTCGGGCTTGGAATAATCCGCCGGTACGTTGAGCAAAATTCCAACCTTTACGATACGCTCAGAACGGTAATGTACAAACAAATGAATGGGCGAATTGCTGACACACTTCTATACATTAATGGTTTAAAGACCGAAAATCCTGAAATATTTCAACTTCTGTCGCGAAAAGACATGGCCGATTTTTCAGGTATTTCAACCGAGAGTGCGGTAAAGCTCCTGAAAAGTTTTGAGAAAGATGGTTTGATAAAACTAAATGAGAAGGATGTAACCATTTTAAACCATAGCGCTTTGTCAGAGATCAGTAAAAGAGGATAAGTTCATGCCATTTAATTTGCTGTATTTTGTTTAGCACTTTCCTCTGCTGCAAGGGCTGTTCACCAAAAAGAAACCCATCATTCCACCCCAGAATGTACTCATAAACGGACTACTGGTAATCGCGCATGTTCCTGAAGTACAACCAACAAAGTAATAATACGAAAAGCCGGCAAGAGCACCGATGGAAACTGCTAAAAATGGTTTCCAGAAATACCAGGATGTAAAAAATTCTTTGATTGTTCGTGGTCTTGGTTTAGCTTCGCAATTATTTTCCATCACATTTGTTTTAAATTGTTTGCCTGCAAAAATAATAAAAGAATGTTGTGAATCGCATTAGTGACACTTAAATCTTTTTAATGACACTAATTCAGTTGCATTTGCACCAGTTAAGAATTACTCTATGAGCGAAATTTTCAGCAATAACCTTGATCCTGAACAGCTTGATGAAATGTTCAAGAGTGATGAAAAATGCCTTGAATTTCTGGCAAGTATAAAATGGGCAAATGGTTTTGTGTGCAAGAAATGTGGAAACACGAACTCATGTACCGGACAGGAACCGTTTTCGCGCCGCTGTACAAAATGCAAAGCCAAAGAAACTGCGACCAACGGAACCATTTTTCATGGCGTTAAATTTCCGATCAGTAAAGCATTTTACATCGCTTATCAGGTTTGCAAAGGGAAAGAGGATGTTTCTTCCTACGAATTTGGGCGGCGTCTGTCATTGCGCCAAATGACCTGCTGGAACTTCAAAACAAAAATTCAACATGCGCTCAACGAAATGGATTCGCTCACTGACAAGGAGCGAAACTCGATGGAGAAGATTTTAACAAGCTAATTCGACCATTTATTTCTGCGCGACCAGCAAAAACACCGGGTATTTTGTACCCGAATCGCGTTTAACTTCGAAACAGGTTTTGTATTCAATATTTATAAACCCAGCTTCAATTAAAATTTCTTTGAGCTTTTCCGGGTCAAATCCTAAATGAACCTTTACCTCTGGGCCATGAAACGATCCATCTTCAGGATATAAATCGGCAATTGCCAGATACCCGCCCGGATTTAGCAAAGAATGAAATGTGTAAATAATTGCTTCGTAATCATTTACATGGTGCAAAACCATCTGATTGTAAATAATGTCAAAATGATCATCATAATCTTTGTGCTCCAGATCGAAACAAATTGGCAGAATATGATTGGTTTTGTGATATTCAGTCTTTTCAACGCACACCTTTATCATTTCCTGCGAATTGTCCATCAGGGTAATTCCTGAAAACCTGTCTTTCAGTAGAAAACTAAGAATACCAGTACCTGCGCCATATTCGAGGGCTCTCCATGAAGGAGAAAAAGGAATCATTTCTTCAAGTCCGGCAGCAATCGCAACCGAGCGGTCAATATGCATTTTATCTTTGTCCCACTCACGGGCACGGGCATCAAATTCGCTCATTATGTTTTGGTTTAAATGAATAACCGTAATATTACCTGATGTCATAAAAGTCATTCAACTGTCATTTGGTAGTCATTCCGTTGCCGGGAAGTGACAACGGAATGACAATAAATGACCACAACTGACTGACAAAAAATGCCAATTAGGTGTGTAAAACGGACAATCATATTGATTTATTCTTCATTGTAAATACTCTGGATGATCAATCCAGCCAAAGTAAATCCGTAAATAGCAGTAATGTGTGCAACAGTTCCGTTGATCACTGCTTTCTGGCTGCACCATTCGTGATCGGCCAAATCAGGATCGCCCGGCGCATTTTTCGACTTCGGGCACAAACATTTATCTGTTCCGCACGACGAACCTGCGCCTTTGTTTTCGAGCAGTTCCTCGCTGTAAATGCACATAAATTCTTTGGCTGGTAAATCGCCTTTGCGGATCTTTTTCCGAACAATGTGACCCAGCGGACAACCTTTTACTTTCCAGAATTCGGCCACGCGTATCCTCGTCGGATCAAGTTTCAGCGAGGCGCCCATCGATGAAAAAAAAGTCGCTTTGGTACGTGTCGCTTTCCGGATCAAATCAATTTTATTGCTCAAACTGTCGATGGCATCGATGATAAAATCATAAGAATCAAGATCGAATGAATCGGAAGTTTCAGGATTGTATATTTTCTGAAGGGTTTGTATTTCGGCCGAAGGATTGATTTCGAGCAATCGGGTTTTCAGTGCATCGGTTTTTACTTCGCCAACGGTTTGCGTGGTGGCGTGCAACTGACGGTTGATATTGGTAATGCAAACTAGATCAGAATCCACGAGGGTCAATCTGCGTATTCCGCTTCGTACAAGGCTTTCGGCGCACCAGCTTCCAACTCCGCCAATCCCAAATATAATCACGTTTTTTGAGGCAATCTTCCCCATCACTTCCTTGCCCAGCAGTAACTCAGTACGCTGAAATATTCCCTTTTCGAATGCCATCAGATTGTATGTTTAATCAGAATTCTTCAATAACTAGCTGCCGCATTGGTAATTGCAATTGTGGCAACGACTTATTTCTCCTTTTAACCGTTTTTCGATCAGTTCATCAATCTGGTCGCGGAGAGGTTCTATCGTGATTTTCTGAATAACTTCGTGAGCAAAAGCATTCATCAGCATCAACCTTGCATCTTTTTCTCCAATTCCGCGTGCACGAAGAAAGAACAGTGCCTCTTCGTTAATCTGACCAACAGTTGCACCGTGGCTGCATTTCACATCATCGGCATCAATAATCAGCTGGGGTTTGGTTTGCATGCGGGCTTTATCCGATAGCAAAATATTGTTGTTTCGCTGGAAAGCATTGGTTTGCTGCGCATCACGCGCCACATGAATTCTTCCGGCAAAAGCACCGGTTGATTCGTCGTCGAGTACGTTTTTATATATCTGGTTGCTCAAACAATTGGGCGAAGCATGTTCAATCATCGTAAAATTATCAACATGTTGCTTTTTGTCGGTAAACGACATGCCGTAAATGCTTGCCTCACAATGATCTCCGCTAAAAGTCACTTTCAGGTTATTCCTGATCAGGCCTCCGTGCAGACTGATTGCGCCTGTTACCAGTGTTGAATTGCGTTGTTGCTTGTAAAACGCTGAATTTATTGTAGTTGATTGGTTGTGGTGGTTCTGAATTGTATAAACATCGACCATCGCATCTTCGCCAATAAAGACTTCGGAAACAGTATTGAACAATACCGCTGGAGCCGTCAGTGTATGATCGCAAACCAGAATTTTTACCTGGCTTCCGGGTTCAGCAATAATCAAATTTCGCTGGGTTGCCATCAGATTATCGTCGGAACTTAGCAGATTAATTATCTGAATTGGCTTCTCAATTGCCACACCTTTCGGGATATACATAAAAAAGCCATCTTTTGCGAAAGCAGTATTCAGCGCAACGATTGAATCGTTTGACAATGCAGCCTGACGATTCAGATAGTTTTCGAGCAATTCGGGTCGTTCATTGGCAATTTGTTCGAGGCTGCCAAGTACAACTCCTTCCGGAAGGTCCGCTCCCGGTTTGTTCCCGCTGTAAAACCATCCATTCACCAGAAAAACCAAATGAGTATCGAGTTGAGGAACATTGCATTTGAAGACTTCATTCAGGTTTATTAATCCCGATTCCCGTACCAATTCCTGATGGTAGTTTCTTTCAAACGAAGGTTTCAGATTGGTGTATTTGTAATCTTCATTCTTGAAATCCGGTATTCCGGCCTGTGCAAATCGTTTGATCGACACTTCGCGCATCCGGTTAAGAATTTGCGAAGAGCCTTGATTCAGTGTTTCCCTGCTCTGTTCAAACAGCGAAACCAACCGATCGGCCTGTGATATTTTTTCAGAAATAATGCTCATGATTATTGATCGTTCCCGTTTTTAATCCAGTCGTACCCTTTTTCTTCCAGCTCCAGCGCCAGTTCTTTTCCACCCGATTTTACAATCCTTCCGTTGTACAGAACGTGCACAAAATCAGGCACAATATAATCGAGAAGTCGTTGGTAGTGGGTTACAACAATGGTGGCATTTTCGGCTGACTTCAGGGCATTCACGCCTTCTGCAACAATGCGGAGTGCATCAATGTCCAAACCCGAATCGGTTTCATCCAGAATCGACAGTTTAGGTTCGAGCATTGCCATCTGGAATATTTCATTTTTCTTTTTTTCTCCTCCTGAAAATCCTTCGTTCACCGATCGGTTGGTCAATTCAGAATCGAGGTGAAGCATTTCCTTTTTTGCACGCATCAGTTTCAGAAATTCTCCGGCAGTTAGCGGGGCAAGCCCTTTAAATTTGCGGTGTTCGTTTACCGACGCTTTCAGGAAATTTACCATTGGGACGCCCGGAATTTCGACCGGATACTGAAAACTAAGGAACAATCCGCTGCGTGAACGTACTTCAGGCGACAATTCCAATAAATTTTCTCCCTGGTAAGTTACTTCGCCTTCAAGTATTTCATAATCATCTTTTCCGGCCAAAACATTGGCAAGTGTACTTTTTCCTGAACCATTTGGTCCCATGATGGCATGTACTTCGCCGGCTTTCACTTCAAGGTTAATTCCTTTTAGTATTTCTTTGCCTTCAACCGAGGCGCGTAAGTTCTTTATTGTAAGCATTATAAAAAAATTTCAAGTTTCATGTTCAAAGTTTCAGGTTTGCTCCATGTTCAGAGTTGCCCTTGTTTCTTGTTCCTTATTTTTTTTTATTTTAATTCGATATTGGATATTCAATATTTTACATTGGTTCTGCCAAAAGCCTCCCCTTTGGGGAGGTTGGTGGGGCTCCTATCCCACGCTTCCTTCCAAACTAATTGTAAGTAGTTTGTGCGCTTCAACGGCAAATTCCATCGGAAGTTTATTCAGCACTTCGCGGGCATAACCATTTACAATCATCCCAATGGCATCTTCCGTTGAAATACCTCGCTGGTTGCAATAAAAAATCTGGTCTTCGCCAATCTTCGAGGTAGTTGCCTCATGCTCAACAATCGACGACTTATTCCCGACTTCGATATACGGGAATGTGTGTGCGCCGCATGTAGAGCCAAGCAGCAGCGAATCGCACTGCGAATAGTTGCGCGCGTTGGTTGCTCCGGGCATTACTTTTACCAGTCCGCGATATGCATTGTCGCTTTTACCAGCGGAGATTCCTTTAGATACAATTGTGCTTTTTGTGTTTTTGCCGATATGAATCATTTTTGTTCCGGTATCGGCCTGTTGATGGTGATTGGTAAGTGCAACAGAGTTAAATTCTCCAACCGAATTGTCGCCGATCAAAACGCAACTTGGGTATTTCCATGTAATTGCCGAACCGGTTTCTACCTGCGTCCAGCTTATTTTTGACGATTCGCCACGGCAAATTCCACGCTTTGTAACAAAATTGTAAATCCCGCCAACTCCGTTTTTGTCGCCCGGATACCAGTTCTGAACCGTTGAATATTTTACTTCGGCACGATCCATTGCAATAATTTCGACCACTGCAGCATGAAGCTGATTTTCGTCGCGCATCGGAGCAGTGCATCCTTCGAGGTAGCTAACGTAACTGTCGTCTTCAGCAACAATTAATGTGCGCTCAAATTGCCCGGTTCCGGCAGTATTTATCCTGAAATAGGTTGAAAGTTCCATCGGGCAGCGAACGCCTTTGGGAATGTAGCAGAACGATCCGTCGGAAAAAACGGCTGAATTTAGTGCTGCAAAGAAATTATCGGTCGTCGGAACAGCCATTCCGATGTATTTGCGAACCAACTCCGGATGTTCAATCAAGGCTTCGCTGAAAGAGCAAAATATAATTCCTTTTTCGGCCAGTACTTTTTTGAAAGTTGTGGTTACCGAAACGCTGTCCATTACCACATCAACTGCTACTCCGGCCAAATGCTTCTGTTCTTCGACCGGAATTCCCAGTTTTTTAAATGTCTCGAGCAAGTCCGGATCAACTTCGTCTAAACTTTGGTATTTTGGCGAAGTTTGCGGAGCTGCGTAATAAATTGTCTCCTGAAAATCGATGGGAGGAATCCGTAAATAAGCCCATTCCGGCGATTTCATTTTCAGCCATTCCCGGTAGGCTTTCAAGCGGAATTCGAGCATAAATTCAGGTTCTTTCTTCTTAAATGAAATTAACCTTATAACCTCTTCGCTCAGTCCTTTTGGGATTACATCTGTCTCAATATCAGTAACAAAACCGTATTGATATTCCTGTGTCGTTATGTCGTTTAATAATTTATCCTGATCTTCCATGTCGCACTGTTTTCTGTCTCTTCTTATTTCAATCTTTTAACAATCTAATCCGTTGACTGTTTAAAATAAATTGCAAAGATAAGGAACTAAAGCTATTTTTGTCGAATCTTTGGAAGCAATAAATACCTCCAAGTCTGAATATTTAACATGGAAAACACAAAAAAGCATACTCAACTTGCAGAACTTGGCGAGTTCGGATTAATTTCCCGTCTTACAGAAAAAATTCAGTTAAAAAATACAAGTACCCTGGTTGGAGTTGGCGACGATGCAGCCGTACTAAGTTATCAGGATAAAAAAATTGTGGTAACCACCGATTTGCTTACCGAGGGAATTCATTTTAATTTGATGTATGTTCCATTGAAACATTTGGGCTACAAGGCTGTAGTGGTAAATCTTTCAGATGTTTTTGCGATGAATGCCACTCCCCGGCAAATTACTGTTTCACTGGCAATTTCAACCAAATTTTCGCTCGAAGCCATCGAAGAGCTTTATTCAGGAATTCATCTGGCCTGTGAAAAATATGGCGTTGACCTGATTGGTGGTGACACAACCAGTTCGCTCACGGGATTAACCATTAGCGTTACTGCCATTGGCGAAGCAAACGAAGATGAACTCGTTTACCGCAGTGGCGCTAAAGTTACTGATTTGGTGTGTGTAACCGGCGATTTGGGCGGTGCTTACATGGGGCTTCAGTTGCTCGAGCGCGAGAATGAAGTGTTTAAAGTGAATCCAAACCAAAAGCCACAATTCGAAGGATACGACTATATTCTTGAACGGCAGTTAAAGCCTGAAGCACGAGGCGACATCAAAGAATTGCTGAAAACACTTGATATCAAACCAACTTCGATGATCGATATTTCAGACGGACTTTCGTCGGAAGCACTGCATTTGTGCAAAGCCTCAAAAGTTGGATGCAGTATTTATGAGGAAAAGATTCCGCTCGACCGGCAAACCAAAGATTTTGCCGAAGAGTTGAGCATTAATCCGCTGGTTGCGGCGCTCAACGGTGGCGAAGATTATGAGCTCCTGTTTACTGTTCCGCTTGCCAGCTACGATTTGATCAAGAAGGAATTCGATATTACTATCATTGGCCATATTACTCCTGAAAGCGAAGGTGCGAACCTTATCACAAGCGGAGGCTCTGTTATTCCTTTACAGGCTCAGGGCTGGAATCCGTTGATGAATAAATAGAAATGAGTTATTTCTGGCATAGCGAATTCGAAAAATTCACGCTAATTTTTAAGGTGTATTCGAAAAATTCACGCTAAATATTAAGATATACTCGAAAAATTCACGATATTTGTTTTTATTGTATTTTGTTGTAATCATTACTTTGTTGATTATGAATGTAATAAGAACAATTCAGAAGCCTTTAGCCGATATACTGAAATCAAATCGCAAGATTGTTGTGCTTTTCGGGGCGCGTCAAACCGGAAAAACTACTTTGTGCAATCAGGTTCTGGCAGATATGACAGGTAAAATTTTGAAAATAAACGGCGATGAAATAAAATATTCAGATTTGCTTTCGTCACGCGATTTTTCGAAAATGAAGCTTTTACTGGAAGGATTCGACATTCTATTTATTGACGAAGCTCAGCGGATTCAGGATATTGGCATTAATCTGAAAATTATTTACGACAATATGCCAGAGATGAAGGTGCTGATTACAGGCTCTTCTTCATTCGAACTTGCCAATCAGGTAAAAGAACCACTGACCGGCAGAACTTCTACCCTGAAAATGATGCCATTTTCGTTGCAGGAATTGCAGCAGAGTACAACTATTTTTGATATTCAGCAACGATTGGAAGAGTTTATGCTCTTTGGTCTTTATCCTGAAATTACCCATTATGCCAATTCCGCAGAAAAAGAAAAATACCTCAACGAATTAAGCACTTCGTACCTTTACAAAGATGTATTGGAACTGTCGAATATTCGCAATTCTTCCAAAATAAGCAGTCTGCTCAAGCTTCTTGCTTTCCAGATAGGAAGGGAAGTTTCGCTTAACGAAATCGGGCAGAGTCTGGGAATGAGCCAGGAAACAGTGAGCAGCTATATTGATCTGTTGGAAAAATCGTTTATCGTTTTTCGACTGAGCGGTTTTAGCAGGAACCTGCGCAAAGAAATTGTTAAACGTGACAAAATTTATTTTTGGGATTTGGGCGTCCGAAATTGTATTGTTCAAAATTTTGCACCACTTAGTTCGAGGACTGATGTAGGTGAAATGTGGGAGAATTTAATTGTTTCTGAACGATTAAAATATTTGTATAACAATCAATTAACTGTTAACTCCTATTTTTGGAGAACCTATACCGGTGCAGAAGTTGACTATGTGGAAGAAAAGAACGGAGAGCTTTTTGCTTACGAAATCAAATATTCAAAAGTCAAAAAAAATGCTCCGCAAACATGGATAGAGAACTACGGCAACAATTTTAAATGCATCACAAGAGACAATTTTTGGGAATTTACAATGTGAGTAACCTCTTTCCCTCCGAACTTAAAGATTAATTCACCTTCGACTGAAGCGCTTTTATTTCTTTTTCTAACTGAATTTTCTGCTTGAGGGCATTTGACAAAGCAAGTGCATCTTTAACGGCTTTTTTGTCAAAACCTTCGAGAACGATAAAATACATACGTTTTCCAAGGAAAACCGCTTTGAGGTTGCGGTCGGCATTGTCGGCAATAAACTGGATTACTCCATTGTCCTTTCCGTTTTTATAGCTTACTTTTTCCCAGTGGGTGTTCATAAATTCGCTGTGATGATTGTTGGGATCGGTTAGCTGAACACTGTCGGTTTTTGCCTGAAAAACGCCATCGTACACCCGCAGTCCGATATGGTTGAGCCATTGCTCACCGTAATAATTACTCGAAATAAATATTTCACCACGCTCGTCGAGGTGCAGTTGTATAAACGACTTGTTCCACCTTCGTTCGAAATTCTGCATTTTATGTATGTATTGCGAAAAGCGGTCGTACTCGGTTTTTTCTGTATTGAATAATTTTTCGAGTTCAGTTAAGCGGGCAGTAAGTCTGTCGTGCTGATCTTGCTTGCGGAACAGAATCTCCGAATTGATTTTTTTGCTGAATTCTTTTGCTTTTCCGGTAATTTCAACGGCTTCAGGAAATAAAACCATGACTGAATCCAGTTGGATTAGCGCAGTGAGTGAATCTCCCTGTTCGCAAATGTTTATAGCAAGACTGAGTTTTTCTTCGGCCTGTTTCTTATATGATTTTCCACACGATAAAAGTGCAGAGAGTAAAAATATTCCTATTATAAAATCAATATTTCTCATGTATTTATAATTTGCTTTTAAATTGCCTTATGTAGCTCACCATCATAATCATTCGATTCTTTCCTGTGGCACGTTTCATTATATGCAGTTTAAAACCTGTCTTTTGCACTTCAAAGAAAAAGATATTAAACGAACGATAAAAACAAATCGACTAACTTTTTATCTATATTTATCAGTTTAAAATAAAAAACCATGATCACTTTAACCCAGCTGGAATATATTGTTGCCGTTGATACCTTCCGCCATTTCGGACGCGCAGCCGAAAACTGTTTCATCACTCAGCCAACTCTAAGCATGCAAATTAAAAAGCTTGAAGAAGATCTGGAAGTGGTTATTTTCGACAGGAGCAAACAGCCGCTGATCCCAACTGATGTTGGCCGCCGGATTATCGATCAGGCACGGATTGCCCTTCAGGAGTCGGAAAAGATAAACAGCATTATAAAAGAGCACAAAAACCTGATTTCTGGCGAGTTGAAAATTGGTATTATCCCAACACTGGCTCCATATCTGCTTCCTTTGTTTATTGGTAACTATAAGCGTAGTTTCCCAAATATCAATATCCGGGTCGAAGAACTTACAACTGCCAATATTGTCGATCATCTCAACCGCGATCTGTTGGATGTCGGGATATTGGTTACTCCGCTTAAAGAAGACCGCATCAACGAAAAACCCATTTTTTACGAAGGAATGTTGTTGTACGTGCACGAAGATCATCCGCTCGCCAAAAAGGAGAATATTGTGCTGAAAGATATTGCCACCCCAGAGATTTGGCTTCTTAGCGACGGACATTGCTTTCGCGATCAGGTGGTGAATCTTTGTTCGTTCAAAGGAGCGGCGAATACTGCGTTACCGTTTCATTTCGAATCGGGCTCACTCGAAACGATTATGAATATCGTTGATAAAGAAGGCGGAATGACCATTATTCCTGAACTCGCAACCCTCGGGATGAGCGAATCGCGCTTCGATCAGGTGAGAAGATTCAATGATTTCAACCCGCTTCGTGAAGTCAGCCTGGTGTATTCGAGGCATTTCGCAAAGTACAAACTCATCGAACTGCTTTGGAAAGAGATTGTTGCGTCGATGCCAGAGAAGATGCTTCAGAAAAACAGGGGGACAATTGTTGAATGGAAATAATTATTTCTCAAAAATTGTTTGTCAATTCAAAAAACTTAATTTTCTTTGCAGCGCCAAAATAAAAAAGCCTGCCGCTAAACGAAGCCAACGGAATTTTGGTAAAAAATCCTGAATAAATTTGGTGGCTAAAAAAAATGAATTATTTTTGCAGTCCCAAATCAGGGATATAACAAGTTGGCCCGTTCGTCTAGGGGTTAGGACGCCAGGTTTTCATCCTGGTAGCAGGGGTTCGAATCCCCTACGGGCTACAAATAAATTTAACAATTTAGAATACTAAAAAATGGCACATCATAAATCGGCAAAGAAGAGAATCAAACAAGACGAGGTAAGAACCTTGCAGAATAAATACTATGCCAAGACAATGCGTAATGCTGTAAAAAAATTACGTCTTGAAACTGACAAAGATGCAGCTGCAGTAGCTTTACCAACAGTTGTTTCGATGATTGATAAACTTGCAAAAAAGAATATTATTCATCCGAACAAAGCTGCCAACCTGAAATCTTCACTTGCTTTGCATATCAGCAAAATTTAGAAGTAGCTTTTACAAAATATACGAAGACCGTCTTAGTTTTAAGACGGTCTTTTTTTGCTTGTGGTATGCGAAATATGAAAAAAGGCAGGTAGTTCATCGAAACTGCCTGCCTTTTTCTTATTGAATCAGAAGCTTTTATTTCAGCACATCCTGTGCCGCCAGCACCAGAAACATAAAATTGGTAGCGCCGCCGCCCAATACATACTCGGTTTGCTGCCAGAAATAGGGCCATTCTTTTAGCTCCGGAAAGTCGGGGCGAATAATGCCGGTGCCCGAAACCGAACCTCCGGGAATAAACGAGCGGTCGGCACGATTCACGCCATAAGCCTGAAGGACTGATCGCGAACCAACACCTGAAACAAACGACGAAGTGTTTTCGCCCGGGTGGTTACCCAAAACGAAATTCAGGGCGCTCAGCATGGTCGTGGCATCGTAAATTTCAGGAAAGCATTTCTGCAGGAAGTACATGTTAACGCCGAAACTCTGGATGTTCCAGCCGTCGCCCCAAATGTGCGGACGATAAGGAACTCCAAAAGGATTTTCGTTCTGCAATTTATCAACTTCGGCTTTGTAGTTTTTGGCGGCAGTGGTAACCACTTCAGTGAATTTTTGATCATTCACCTGCTTCATCACACGGCCTGCATAGCCAATCACATCGTTTCGCTTCAAAACTTCTGGAGTTGTGTATTTCAAAATGTCAGCGCGGTATTTCGCATTTCCAGTAGTAATAAGCAGCTCAACAGCGGCTTTTACTTTTGCCCCGGCCAACCGCTGGTTTTTGTCGGCATCAACCAGTGCATAAATGGCTTCGGCAGCTTTGAGCGACTGCACCGACAGCGTGTCGTTAAATCCCTTCATGGTGCGGGCGCCGGTAGCCAAAGCTTCGGCCGCATCCAGTTCACGTCCCGGATTTTCTTCGGTGAAAACCAAACGATCGTCCAAAACGCCTGATTCATGGGCGGTCACTTCATCCGTTTTTAGAGCCGGATTGTATTTACGGTTGTCGGTCATTGTGGCGGCATCGCCCAGATGCACATACTGACGAAGATTGTTCTCGATAATTCCGCGGTATAAACGGCCCAGACTTTGGTATCCGGCAACAATTGTAATCAGGCCATGTTCAATTTGCTGAAGCAGGTCGTTTTTCCCATCAGGAAGATGAATTTCAACAAGCTTCTTTTGCTGATCAACGGTTGTTTGGTCAATTTCAGGTTTAAACAATTCGTACGCCTGCGATAAAATCCAGACCTCTCCGGCCTGTGATTCCACGCGCAAATCGTAGTCTCCGGCATCGTGCCAACCACCGCGGTCCAGTCCGTGAACCTGATCCAATGGTTTGAATTTGGTGAGGGTGGATGGGCCTTGAACATATCCATCGAAATGATTGGTATCCACTGGAGCCATCAGCGCATCGTCGGTATGGCAGAGGCCGTGCCAAACGCGGTAGCCCTCGTTTACGCGCATGTGGCACATTTGTACCGGAAGAAAATACTCTACCGTTGGCTGCCATACATGCCGGTCGTAAATCGTATTGCTAATTCGGAATGGTTCAGTAGTGTTGTCGGCATATTTTACCTGATAAATGCCGGGAGTTTTCACATCAGAGAAGTCGAGCTGGTAATAGTTGAAGCGAAGGAATTTACCCCACTTTTTAGGCTCAACAGTGCGGATTTCTTTCAAGCCGCCATCTTCTGAAATACGGTAAAGACTCGCTTTTTCAATTTTCGGATCGTTCTTATCAACCTCAATCACAGCAATTTTTTGCTGATCAGGGTGATAGCCAATCTGACTGACATGCACCACCGGTTTCGAAAGGAAATTGGGTAACACATTGCAATCAACGACCCATTCAATGGCACCTTTGGTTTTGCCGGGTGTAACCAGCGAGCGCACCACGAACCAGCCGTTGTTGTGGTAAAATCGTCCGTCGAGCAATTGCAGCGGCTGACCTTTGCTTTCAATCACCATTGTTTGGGCGGCTGTTTCGGGAGCAACGGTCAGCTTTTTGCCGCTTGCCATCGGGAAAGCCTGCCAGTTGCCATCCACATCTTTTTCCATTGGGCCATTGGGCTGTGTTGGGAAAATGCCCGACTGCTGGTCGAGATACCAGCTTTTACCAAAAAGTAGTGCAGGGAAAAGCTCGAAATTAAACCCGACCTTTTTCTCCCAACCTGCCGGAAGTGGTTTATCAAGATCGACCAAAATGCGGAATTTATTGCCTTCGCCTACGACCCGAACGTGATAGGTGAAATACAAATCGGGATATTCAATTGGGTTAAAGCCTTTTCGGTTAATGCTCGAATCGGGATAAGTACATTTTACGCTGATTTCGTTTTTAGTGCGGTCAACCGAGCGTTTACCGACTTTCGGAATTGGCTGCCATTGTCCGGGAGTTGGTTCAAGCCGCAAATCGCCATTGGTGGCAACACGTGTTCCATTCTGGATGATTCCAACTGCACCCTGATGCCCTTCAGGATAAATATCGAAAAACACCATTACATTCAGTCCCGGCTTTTCGAAATACTCATTTTCGTTGATTTGCAGCGACTGGGCGTTTGCTCCTGAAGTATAAAAAAGAGCAAAAATCAGGAGGATTAAATAAAGAATTTTGTTCGTCATAATTGGTTTGGTTTAAGTTTACGAGCAATTGAAGGTCGTTGGCCTTCTGGTCTTATTGTATTATTTACAAGTTATAGTTTTTAAAGATACAGAATTTGTTGATTTTACAAATGCATTTTTCATGGTCGATAAAATGGAGGAATTGCCATTTTGTGCAGGAATCGGCATTCCTTCGCCTGTGCTTTTCATTTTGTGCTCCATAAATGTATCTTTGCTCCTGAACAAAAAAAAATACGGTATGGCTTTCACTGCATTCCGGGGTATGAAACCCTTTCCCCAACTGATGTTCTCATTATTCGTAATGGTTGCTTCGCTGCTGGTTTTCCTGATACTGTCTATGATTTTGGCTATTCCGTTTTACGGTATCGAAGGCCTGATGGGCAGTATGTCTGATACAGGAATGACCGCTCCTGAAAGCCTTGGCGTGCTAAAATATTTTCAGGTAGTACAATCAATCGGACTGTTTGTAGTTCCACCTTTTGTAATCGCCTGGCTGTATCACGGAAATATTGGCGAATATCTGATGCTCGACAAAACAACTTCCTTTCCTAACTATCTGTATGCCACATTGGTGGTTTTGTTGCTTATTCCACTCATTAATTTCATTGGCGAGATTAATAGCCAGATGAAACTTCCCGAATCTTTTTCAGGAATTGAAAGCTGGATGAAAACAATGGAAGAATCGGCTGAATTGCTGGTTAAAAAGTTTATGAAAGTAGAGCATATTTCAGGATTGCTGTTTAATATTTTTATGATAGCCATTCTTCCGGCCCTGGGCGAAGAGTTGATGTTTCGCGGGGTTATTCAGCGTATTTTTTCGGGCTGGACAAAGAATTACCATTGGGGAATATGGATTACAGCCTTCCTGTTTAGCGCCATGCACATGCAGTTTTATGGTTTTTTGCCGCGAATGGCGCTGGGGGCAATGTTTGGTTATCTGCTTGTCTGGACCGGTACAATGTGGGTTCCTATTCTGGCACATTTCGTTAACAACGCGATGGGTGTTTTGGGCTATTTTCTGATCAATAAAAAAGTAATTTCAGGAGATATTGAAGAATGGGGAACCGGATCGGAGCAAATTCCGTTATTGCTTTTCAGCATTGGCTCGGTTGGTCTTTTGTTATTCCTGATTTACAGAAACGAACAGGCTAAAACAAAAATGCCCGTGAATCAGGAATGACTCACAGGCACCACGAATTGATTGATTTTATTTAAGAAAAAACAATACTCTGCTGAAGACTTTCAATTTCCGCTTTTTTCTGTTCCGACGCACGGTAAACATACACAATCCCATATTCAGAAGCTTTTTCACGCTTTTCGTCATCCTGAAGGTGAATCATCGAGTTTTCCACTTCATTCCACATTTCCTGAATCAGCTGATCGGCTTGTTCGCGCAATTCGGCAACTCTCATCGAGGCACGGTTGGTAATATTCTGAAGCATTTTCTGGTGACGGTAGGCTTCCTTGAATTCTTCGTAATGTACTTTCACGAGTGCGATTGATGGACTGTAAATAGGGCTGCCACCTTTCATTACCCGTTTTTGCTCTCCATCGATAATTCGTTCGCCCCAGTCCAATACGTTGGCTTCGAGGTTTAGCGGAGGGGTTGCCTTCGAATTAGCTTTCAACCCATAAAATTCTATCACCTCGGGTTTCATCTCGCCGCGCAAAATAGCAAAGTTTACAACCTGAAGAAAATGTGACAAATAGAGTTTCGACTTCCTGAAAATTTCGCCGTATTCTTTGGAACGATCGAACTGGTTTTGCTTGGAGATATTTAACTGGCGGATAGCACCCAGAAAATGCGGATAGAATACCTGCAGTTTCTCAAGGGTTTGCTGACTGAAAGCCAGTTTTGTTATTGATGTTCTTTTACCAAGTTCCAGACCGGCTTCGATGGCACGAAGCCTGGCCACATCGGTATTCGGTAATCTCCTGTAAGGCATAAAGCGGATTTTAGATAGACTATTGCGAATATACAAATTCGTTGTAGCAAATTCTGATCTTCGCAAAAGAACTAATCAACAGTAAATTGTTTACAAAGCCATTCAACTGACTGTATTTCTGAATTTTAAAAATCAGAATGCCGAAGATATTAACAATTGATTGCTTATAAACTACACTGTTTTTGCCTGAAAATCATCTGTTTTTGAAATTTTCGGCAATAAAAAAGCCCCGAAGAACTTAATCTCCGGGGCTTTTCTGGGTGTGGCGGTTTTAAATTTCCAATAGTGTTCACGACCTTTAGTTCATATCCAATAAAAAAGGTCCATGATAACCACTGCTACCTTTAAGTTTTTTTTGTGCAGGTAAGTTTTAGAATTACCCTGCCGGGTTATATTCTCAAATAAAGCAACCCATTACAGGCTACAACAGGGCAAACACAAAGTTGGTACTGTATGGTTGCAAATACATTCAAGTGTCATATTGAATGCTGCAATTAACTTTCTCATAGTTCGTCGTTTAGCGAATTTACCTCTTGTACTTTAAGTCTGTCAAGGTGATCTTTCATCATTTTAACTTGTTCGGCTGGGTGTCCTTGCCAAACGGTTACTTCTCCCACCACTTTAAACGGTTGGGTCGAACGATAGGATTTTGTCGGATTGCCAGGGAATTTTTTGTCTGTCAAGTCAGGGTCATCTTCAATTTCGCCAGATGGTTCTACTAAATATATTCTTTCTGGTCTGTCACCAAATGCAAGTTCAGCTCCCCAGATTGCTGCGTCAAGTGTCGCTGAAAGAAAAATATATTTTGCATTTTTTTTCTGTCCATAGTTTGAGTTAAACCCTGCTTCAATTAGGTCGCCAACTTTTAAGTCTGCTTTAGTTCCATGAAAAAAGGTTTGGGCAAAAGGTGTCGCTCCTTGTCCACTTACTTTTTGTTCCTTTTTATTTTCGTCCATTCTTAAAGTCAATGTTTGGTGGTCTATTTACATTCAGTGCTATCAAATTGTTTTATAATAACTTGTCGATTGTGGGCGTTTTCTGCCTGGCTACAAAAGGCGGCTC
>Ga0154413_1106_pt2 | contig 23113 bp, 14 predicted proteins | sample RifGroB2_FD_115917 | JGI IMG/M metagenome (GOLD analysis project Ga0154413, IMG submission 115917) | Bacteroidetes bacterium GWB2_41_8 | reverse complement strand
CCGATGCTTGCCATGTGAACAGTTCGTTCATAACGGCAGTTTCAAATGATTATGGATTTAACCAGACTTATTCTCGTTATATTCAAGCTGTAGGAAAGAGGGGAGATGTTCTTGTGGCTATTTCTACTTCCGGAAATTCAGAAAATGTATTCCAGGCAATCTGTCGGGCGCGTGAAATGGGATTTTTATGTATTGTTTTGTCTGGGGCAAGTGGTGGAATGATGGCTGACAAAGCTGATGTATTACTTAATGTACCTTCAGATGATACTCCAAGAGTTCAGGAAATGCACATACTAATAGGTCATATTATTTGTGAACTGGTTGAAAATGAACTTTTCGGATGAGAAATAAATGAAAAAGGCAGCTCTTTCGAACTGCCTTTGTACTTTCTATTATTTCAGAAATTATTTTACAGAATCCATGTATTCGATTAATTCAACAACTTTGGTTGAATAACCCATTTCGTTGTCGTACCATGAAACAACTTTAACGAAAGTTGGTGACAATTGGATACCAGCTTTTGCGTCGAAGATAGAAGTACGTGCATCACCTACGAAATCGTTAGATACCACTTCGTCTTCGGTATATCCAAGAACACCTTTCAATTCGCCTTCTGAAGCAGCTTTCATTGCAGCACAAATTTCAGCGTAAGAAGTTTCTTTAGCCAAACGAACAGTTAGGTCAACAACAGATACGTCAGGAGTTGGTACGCGGAAAGCCATACCGGTTAATTTACCGTTCAATGCAGGAATTACTTTACCTACAGCTTTAGCAGCTCCGGTTGACGAAGGAATAATGTTTTGTCCGGCACCACGTCCACCTCTCCAGTCTTTGGCAGAAGGTCCGTCAACAGTTTTCTGTGTAGCTGTTGTTGCGTGAACTGTTGTCATCAAACCTTCAAGAATCCCGAAGTTGTCGTTCAACACTTTAGCGATAGGAGCCAAACAGTTGGTTGTACAAGAAGCGTTTGAAACGAATGTCATGTCGTTGGTGTACGATTTGTGATTAACACCCATAACGAACATTGGGGTATCGTCTTTTGAAGGAGCTGAAAGAATTACTTTCTTAGCACCGCCGTCGATATGGCCCTGAGCTTTTGCTTTTTCAAGGAATAAACCAGTTGACTCAACAACATAGTCAGCACCTACAGCACCCCATGCGATATCAGCAGGATTGCGTTGAGCAGTAACACGGATGGTTTTTCCGTTTACAACCAATTGACCATCTTTTACTTCAACAGTACCTTTGAATTGTCCGTGAGTAGAATCATATTTAAGCATGTATGCCATATAATCTACATCGATGAGGTCGTTGATTGCAACAACTTCTACATTTTCTTTAGCTACTGCAACGCGGAAAACAAAGCGTCCGATACGACCGAAACCGTTGATACCGATTTTAATTTTTGACATCGTTATTAAATTTAATGAGTGTATAAATGAATAATGTTTATTTTTTCTAAGGCCTTCATAAAATTAAGCCATACAAAATAAATACTTAAAATCAGAAACTTCAAATTTATTTCAGAAGAAGACCTGTTTTTTTGTCGGGTTTAATTTTTTATTAATGTTGAACTTGAAATCCTAATAATAGATGACCTGATATTTATGAGAATTAAAATTGGATTATAATCCGATAAGACTTAAATATTGCCTGTTTTTATTTTGATGTTTACTCTTTCAGGATTTAAAATCCCTTTGTATTGGTCAGCGCGGGCTCAAATATTGAATTCTGAAAGGCTTAAAAATCATTTATTTTACTTAAGCATAAAGTGTTAGGGGCAATTTTCGTGATCAATAAAATGGATGTTCTAGGCAAAAACGCTAAATAATACTTTGAATAGGCTTCTTGGTTAGTAATTTCTTCCCTTTTGTCTGGGTCGAGTTTACTTCGTTAAATTACAAATTTACATTTACTAAAGTTATTAACATATCAACTTAATTGTTTTGGGTGCGGATAGGTTGTTTGTTTAAATGTTTTTAAGTGTCGTTTAAACGGATGTTGTGAATATTCTTATCTTTCACTCTTGAAATTAATTATTTTGGTATTCATTTTTTATTTTTAGAAAATAAAGAGTTAATTTAGAATAAATGATGTATTTTTAGAAGGATTCAAACTGGTATGTTTGGATTGAAATATTAAGTTATAAAATCAATAAAATAATAGGTATGTGGTGTTTCAGTTTTGACTCAGGATGAGTGAAATCCTTGCAAATGCTAACAAAATAAGTACATGCAGCTGATAAATATTTTTATTTTATCTGCTGTTATTGTTGTACAATGCTGATAATTTTTATACGTTTGCATTATAAACACTGTAAATTAAGGTGGAAAAATCTATGATGAAGATAAAAATGGATTATAAAATTCAATCAATCAATCAATTAAGTTCAATTAAAAACAAATGCTATGAGAAAATCATTTACTCGGCTGTTTAGTATTTTCGTACTACTCCTGGGCCTGAGTTTTCAGATGGCGTATGGAATCGTCTTTGTTCCGGCGAGTTCTGTACCTACAGATGGAAACACTAATGCAAAGCCCACTGATTTTGCAACAAAGTTTGTTGTTGCATTTGATGTAGTACCAGTTATTTCTGATGCAGGTGGTACTGCTGTTATTTACAAGAATTCGGGTTTGTTTATGACATTCCCTGTAACCAAAACGTCATCGAATGTCGTTGTGGTTGGCAAAACTCTTGAAATAACTCACGGTATTACTTCTTTTACACAAGGCGATGTTTATAGTGTGGCCATTACAGATGGTGCTATTACTAGTCTTGCTGTTGGAGCTTTGGCTAATGGTGTTTACGATTTCACTATTGGTGATTACGTTGCCCCTGCCTTATCTTCAACTGCTGCTTCTTATGCTCCGTTAAAGGGTGCTGTTAGCGTAATGGCTAATTTAGATGCAAGTGCTTTTGCTTTGACTGTTCCTTTCAGTGAAGCTGTAACAACTCCTGTTGCTCCAGGTAACAAGGCTGTTTACATCTACAAAGAAGATGGTACTGTTGTTGACATTGTAAAGGTTAGTACTCTTACTGTTGCGAATGGATTAGGTACTGCAACCATTACTGTACCTGTTGCTGCAACTGCTATTTTTCAGGAAAATACGAAATATTATGTGAGCATTGATGCTGGTGCTTTTGTTGATGCCAGTCCAAATAAAAATGTTTTTGGTGGTTTGACTACCCCAACAACCTGGACTTTTACAACCCGTGATTATTCTGCTCCTGCTATTACTGCTACTGTTACTGATATAACTACAAGTGCAGCTAAATTAAATGTTAGCTTAACAGAAAAAGGTAAATATTTCTATTTACTTCAGACTGCTGCAACTGCAGATCCTGCGAATGCTGCTGCTGTAAAAGCTGCTGGTGTTGCCGTAACTGTTGCAACTGCAAATACTGCTATAACTTCAAATTTATCTCTTCTAGGCTCAACTGACTATGAAGTTTTCGTTGTTTCAGAAAACAATGAAGCTGTTTCCCCAAATTTAGGAACTGCTGTTGTTAAGAAAACTTTCTCTTCAATTGATGCTACTGCTCCTCTTTCAGTTGCCCGTAACCTTATTAATAACTCTGCAAAAAAAACTACCGGAGTTTATATGGTGTTTGATGAGCAGGTTAAAGGTGGTGCCGGTACTCTTGATTTACGGTTATCTTCAAACGAGTCTTACGTAAAACAAATTGGTGCTAACGAAATTTCTTCAAGAAAAATTACTGCTGCTGAAGTTACTGCCAATACTTTTGGTGCTGGCCGTACTGTTAATGAATGGGTAGTTGTGGTTGATTTTGGTATGACTTTGCCAAGTAATCTTGCATATTACATTGTTTTCCCTTCAGGATACATTGTTGATATGGCTACGCCTACTGCCAATGTATTTACAGGTGGTGCTTTTGGTAATCCTATTAATAAAGGAGACTGGGGAATTACAAGTTCAGATTTCGAATTGCCTACAGTAACTGTTGCTTTTGCAACTCCAGCTTCGTTGGCATCTGATATCAATGTTACATTTAACGAAACAATTCAAAAGCAATTATCAACTGTTACCGATTGGGCACAGGTATTGGCTTTGGAAGTAAACAATGTAGCTGTTCCTTTTACTGTTACTTCACCAGCTGCTGCCGGAACCGGAACTGTAATTGTTATTGATCCGACTCCTGCAACTTTGGCTAGCAATACTACTTATACAGTTCGTCTTCGCCCGGATGCAGTAAAAGATATGAATAACAATGCAATTGTTACTGAAAATCTTTATACTGTTACTACCGGTGATTTAGATGCTTTCACTGTTCAGTACGGAAGTTCTGTTGGTGCTACAACAACAACAAATCTTCTTGCTAACTCAACATTTAAAATTGATTTTAATAAAGCGGTAAAAGTTAATACTACAGGAACTACTTGGGTTGATGCGACTTCAGCAAACCTTGTTCCTCTTGTTACTTTCAAAAAGGGTGCTACTGCAAAAGCTTTCACTGTAGATTATAATGCTACTACATTCACTGTAACTATTACTTCTACTGATGCTTTGGTTTGTAATGCTTCTGATTATACCGTTGATTTAGATGGTACTAAAATTCGCGATGCACAGAGCACAGTTTTAAGTACTATTGGCGGATATGTTGCTTCACAAGCTTATACTGTTAAAGATTACAATGCTCCTTTGGCTGCAACCAGTCATAGTGGCGATATGCCTAACAACGCTACTCCTTTAACTATCACCTTGACTGATGATAACTTAGGTACTCTTCAGGATTTGAATAATGTTGCTTTGGCTGCTCCTGCGATCGAAGACCATATTACATTTAAAGAAGGTAGTTCTAATGGACCAAATTTAGGTTTCACTGCAACTTATGTTGGTGGTGTTATTACTTTAACTCCAACTGTTGCCCTTGCTAATGGTAGTACTTACTATTATGGTATTGGTGCATCTGTAAAGGATGGTAATGGTAATGTTACAACAGGAAAATTCTCTACCTTTAAAATGGTTGCTCCTGCTGTGGCTCCTACTATTGTTGCAAATACCTATACCGTAAACGGAAGTGCACAGACTCCTGTTGCTGATAAGTTAGTAAATATTGTTGCAAAAACAGGAAACATTGTTACTGTTACTGTTACTTTCAACGATAACGTTAAAGAAGTTCAGAGTGTAGCTCCGTTTAATACAATATCTTTATCAGATGGAGTTAGTCCTGCCTGGACTGCTAATGTAACACCAACAAATGTTAGTGGAAACACTTTAACTGTTGATTTTACAGGTGTAACCTTAGCTTCTGATGTTGTTTGTACTTTAACATTGCCCGCTGGTATTGTTCAAGGTTCAACAGCTTACACTAACACTCCAGTTCCAACTTTTGCACAGTTTGCTGCAAAAACAGTTTTATTCAATTCGAAAGATGTTGTATTACCTGTTGTTTCTGCAAATACACCTGCTGCTTCAGCAGTTGCAGTTGCTTTAAATACAGCGTTGAAACTCGATTTCTCTGAAAAAGTAGAATTAGGTACTGGTAATATTCTTATCAAAAAAGGTACTACTACAGAGCAAACTATTGCTGTAAACGCTACTAATGTTACTTTAAATGCTGCTGGAACACAGGCAACTATTGTAAAGGCTAATTTGCTTGATTATAATACAGTTTATACTGTTGAAGTTCCTGTCGGTGCTTTCAAAGATGATATTTCTGCTAATGGTAATGCTTTGACTAGCTTCACATTTACAACTGACGTTAATCCTCAGCCAACAGCTTCTACTTTAGTACCTGCTGATAATTCAGATCAGGTTGCTTTAAGTACTTTGACTTTAGGTATGACTTTCAGTGAAGAGGTTATAAAATATGATCCTTTGGTTGGTACCCGTAAATTATGGTATTTAATTGAAAATACCGGAACTACTACTACCCCAGGAACTAGAGCTTCTTTTAATGGTTCTAATGACCTTGTTCCCGGAACTGATGTTGTTGTAGCTAACAATTATATTGAAACTGCAAGCGTAGGCATTTCTGGAAATGTTGTTTCAATTACAACTGGATTTACTCCTGTTGCAGGAAAAAGATACTATGTATTGATTACTCCTGGAGCTTTCCTTGATAAATCAACTGGTGTTGCTTCTCTTCCTGCTAATCCTGTACCTGGCGTATTTGCCGGTGTAACAAGTGATGCTACATGGAATTTCACAACTCTTGATGAAAATCCTGGAACTGTTACTTTTGCTTATACCAAACGTGCTGACAATAAGGTTGCTATTACTAGTAATATTACCATTAATTTTACCCGTCCGATTAAAAAAGCTGATGGTAGCGTAATTAATGATGCTGATGTTGCTAATCTGTTTACATTAACTAAAACAGCTGGTCCTGTTACAGGTCCTGCAGTTAAGGCCTTTATTGGAACTATTAGTGCTGATAAGAAAACTGTTACTATCCTGAATAGCTCATTGGTTACTTTGGGTGAGTTGACTGCTCTTTCAACCTATACTATTGGTATGAATCCTGGTGCTATTATCTATCAGAATGGTTCAGCCGTAGCTGGTGCTTTTGATACATTCAATACATCTGATTATACTGCTCCTGCTGTTGTGGCTTCTATTACAGCACCTATTGCTGATGTTAAAAAAGATGAAGCTACTATTCAGTTTACTGCTACTGACAACTTAAATTTGGCAACCCTTTATTATACAATTCAGTCGGGAGACAATACAACTCCAACTCCTGCTGCTGCTGTTGTTAAAACTGGTATGATGAAGGCTATTGCTGGTACTTCACCTCAGGCAGCAAGTTATAAATTTACTGGTTTGGCTGAAGAAACAAGCTATGTAGTTTGGACCGTCGCTGTTGATGAAGCTGGTAATGAATCTGCGGTTAGTAAAATTGTATTTATTACTGATGATGTTACCAAACCAATGTTGGTTACCAAACCAACTAGTTTCGATGCTGCTGGTAAATTGACATTTGTTTTCAATGAAGATGTGACTGCAGTTGCAGGTAGTGTTCGTATTTTAGACGCTGCCAGTATGACAGAATTAGCTGTTATTGGTTTGAATACAGTTCCTGCTAAACCAAAAGAGTTGATTACTGATGCTTTTGCTCCTGCAATTACCAATGCTTTGGTTAATTACTATGTAGAAATTGACAAAGGTTTAGTTGGTGATGTTCCTGTTGTTGCCGGTGATGCAATAAATTATTTTGATGGTTTATTCCGCACCGATTTAATGGTAACTTCTAAAGATGTTACATTACCTAACTTGCTTTCAAGTTCTATTCCTGCTACTGATGTACCTGTTAATTTCAGCTTTACTTTAACTTTTGATGAAAAAGTTAAGAATGCTGCAACTTTACCAGTTGACGCTTTGGTGATCGAAAAATGGAACACTACTACCTTAGCTTGGGAAGCTTTCGAAATTGTTAACCCAGCTAATATGGTTAGCAACAACACAGAAGTTGTAACTGTTACATTATCTAGAACATTATCAAGTTTAGGTTTGTATAGAGCTACTCTTAAATCATTGACTTTCTCTGATTTAGCTGGAAATCTTCATACTATCGTTGCTCCTTGGGTTGCTACATTTACTGCAAAAGATATTGTTGCTCCTGTTGCAACGTTCTTACCTGCTAAAAATGCAACTGGTATCGCAGCTGGAATTACTCCATTAACTATGACTTTCAACGAAGCGATTCGTTTACTGGATAATACAGCTATTGATGCTTACGATTTAGATTCGTTGGTTTATTTCAAGAAAGATAATACTCCAATGGCTTTCGAAGCCGCAATTGCTGGATCTGTAATCACAATTACTCCTGCTGCTGCACTTGTTGTTGATGGCACTTATACTTATGGGTTCAAAGCTAAATTCGAAGATGCTGCAAACAATGCTGTAACTGCTGATGCTGCTACTTTCAAAACAGTAACAACAACTCCTGCTGCTCAGTATTTGACCTGGATGCCTGTTAAGGCTTCTCCTTATGCTGCACCATGGACATGGTTGGCTTCTACTGGTTCTGTTAGCATGAACTTCAATGCTCCAATTTATACCTATTCAACTGTTGCTGCAACTAACAACTTAGTTGTAACTCCTGCGAATATTGTTTCTTTGGGTATTGTTACAGTTAAGCAGAACGGTGTAACTTTAGTAGCTAATACTGATTACGTATTATCAACACCTGATAACAAAACTATTGTTGTAACTCCTAAAACAAATTGGGTTAGTTCTTCTTTAGTTGAGGTTATTATTAATGGTGCAACTCTTCAATATGCTGTTGAAGGTAATGTTACAGTTCTTGGTACTGCCGGTGTTCCATTCGATGCAAGTACTTACAGCGCTGAAGATATTATTGACCCAATTGTTGATGTAACTTATGCTGCTGCTGGGTTTACTGCTGGTTTCTATCCTGCAAAAGTAGGATTAGCTGGTGTGTCTCCTGTTATCGCTAAAACTGAATCATTGAAATTGTATTTCAATGAAGATGTTAAAGCTGGTACAGCTACAGTTATGATTTATCGTTGGGACGGAGTACTTGCTAAACCTTCAATGGTTGCAACTGTTGCAGCAGATAAACGCACTGTTACTTTAGGCGACTTAACTGGTCTTCCGACTAATCAGGAATACTATGCAATTGTTAATCCAGGTGTAGTTGTTGATGTGACTGACAATAATCCTTACGCTGGAATTTCAGACGTTAAAGTTTGGAAGTTTATGTTGAAAGATGATGCAATCCCACAGGTTGTTTCTTATCTTCCAACTACTGACAATCAGCCGGTTAATTCTAAATTAACGATTAACTTTGACCGTCCAGTTGCACTTACAGGTGCAGGTTATGTTGCTCTATACAAATCTGCTGCTGGTGGTGATGCAATTCAAATATGGCGTGGTGCTGACAATGGTACAACAAGTGCTTTCACTATTACAGGTAATACTGTTACTGTGAATATTCTTCCATTGGATGTTAACACTAAATATTTTGTAGAACTTTCTGCAAACACATTTGGATCAACTGCTGACATGACTAAAGTGCAGACTGCAATTGCAAGAGCTGACTGGTCGTTTACAACAGAAGTAAATGCTAATCCAACTTTGGTAGCAAGTTCACAAATACCTGCCCACAATTCAAATGGCAATTCGCTTGATTCAGATCTTTCGATGACGTTTAATATGCCAGTTGAAGCAGGTTCAGGAAATATTCAATTACACGCTGCTGATGGTTCATTGATTCTTAATTTTGATGTTAAGGGTACTGATGTAACTTTCAACAACGATATGGTTACAGTTGCATTACCAAAATTAATGGAAAGCAAACAGTACTATGTAATTATCCCTGGATCGGCCATCCGTAACAAAACTTATACTCCTGAATATTTCGGTGGTATCACTGTTCCTTACGATTGGAAATTCAATACTGGTGATTTCTCTGCACCTTCGGTTACTGCTACTCCTGCTGATGGAGATGCAATGCCTATGACTTTCAATGTTACATTGACATTCACTGAAAAGGTAACTGGAGTTTCTGCTTCTACGCTTACAGTTTCTGCTGGAACTATTAATTCAGTTTCTACTGAAGCAACTGGTTCTATTTATGTTGTAAATATTACTGCTCCAAGTTTAGCTGAAGTTGTTTTAACAGTACCTGCAACAGTAAAAGACGTTGAAAACAATGCTCTTACTGAAACTAAGTTTACTTATACTGTTGATAATTTCAATGCTCCTAAATTAGTAGCTTGGACTCCTGCAGATGGTTCTATCGGTCTTGCTAAAGATACTTCTTTAGTTATGACATTTGATAAACCTGTTGTTGCCGGAACTGGTAAGATCTATTTGTATAATTCATTGAATGAGTTGTTTAAATCTTATACAGTTACTGCAGCTAATATTGTTGATAAGGTAGTTACTATTCCTGTTACAGGTCTTGCTGATGAAACTACTTATGTAGTTCTATTTGAAGAAGGTGTTGTTAAAGATTTATTAGGTCTTCCTGTAGTTGCTTTAACTGACCCAACTGTTTGGAATTTCACTACTGGTGATAATACTGCTCCAGCTGTTGCAAGTATTACTCCTGCAGTCGCAAACAATGCTCCTAGAACATTTGAAGCTACTATTGTATTTAACGAAGAGGTTGTTCATGTTTCAGAAAACATTACTGTAAATAAAGGTACTGTTACTGTTACTGGTTCAGGTACAACTTATGTAGCTACAATTTCTGGTGTAGATGGTGATGTTATTGTAATGACTATCGCTACCGGAGTAATGGATTCTGATATGAGGAATAATTTAGCAACTGCTGTTACCAAAACTTATACTATTGGTGACAATACTGCTCCTACTTTGGTTGTTACTCCTCCTGCTTCACCTGTTGCTACAGTATTTACTGTAGGTTTGAAATTTAGCGAACTTGTTTCTGGTGTAGCTGCTGGTGTAACTGTATCTGGTGGAACTTTAACTGATGTTAGCGGAATCGGTGATACTTATACTTTAACTGTATCTGCAAAAGAACAGACAGAAGTGGCTATCACTATTGCTAATACAATTAAAGATATTGCTCCAAATACAAATACTTTTGCTGGTCAGACTTTGACTTACACTACTGGTGACTTTACTGCTCCTGAATTGTTGACCTGGACTCCAGTTGATGAGAAAACTGCGAACAATCATCCTACATTCAAGTTGACTTTCAATGAAAATGTTGCTCTTGGTGCTGGTGGTTCTTTAAAAGTTTACAAAGTTTCTACAACTACTCCTGTATTAGATATTCCTGTTACTGCTGCTATGATTAATGGTAATGAAATTACTGTTACTTATGCTCCAACACAAAATGGTCTTGATAAAAATGCAAGATACTATGTGTTAGTTGATGGTGAAGCTATTGCTGACGTTGCTGGAAATAAATTTGTTGGAGTTTCTGATATTGCTGCATGGACATTCAGAACAGGTGACACTTTCATAACTGGTATCGATCCTACTGAAAATAGTTCTCTCGAGTTTAAGGTTTATCCAAACCCATTTGTTGATTTTGTTACTGTTGATAATGCTTCTAAACTTTCTAAAGTTGTTGTTACAAACATCGCTGGTCAGGTTGTGAAAGAAGTTGTTAACCCAACTAACAGAATTCAATTAAACGAACTGCGTAGTGGTATTTACTTTATCTCATTGTACAATGAAGGTACTGTAATTAAATCTGCGAAGATTGTAAAAAGGTAATACCGAATTGATTGATTAAAAAGGGGAAGCTTGCGGGCTTCCCTTTTTTTTTTATATAATTTTCTTGAATTTCTAATATTTTGTAATGGAATTACTTGTTAATCATCGGTCGGTTCGAAGTTATCTTTCAAAGGAAATTGAGGCGAAAGTGCTAAGTGAAGTTCTCTTGTCTGGAATTAGGACCTCTAATACTGGCAATATGCAGTTGTATAGTGTTGTAGTTACAAAAGATGTTCAGAAAAAGGAGTTGCTGGCCCCATTTCATTTTAACCAGCCTATGGTCAATCAGGCTCCTGTTTTGCTAACTGTTTGCTTCGATATTAACCGTTTTTACAAATGGTGTGAAGCGCGCAATACCAGAACCGATTTTAAAGATCTTTTATGGTTGCTAAACGGAACCATTGATGCCTCAATACTCGCACAAAATATATGCATTGCATCGGAGAATCTTGGATTAGGAATTTGCTATTTAGGAACAACATTGTATAACGCTCCTGAAATTAGTTCAGTACTGAAACTTCCTGTTGGTGTTATACCAATTACTGCTTTAACAGTTGGTTATCCTGCATTTATTCCTGAAATTTCTGATCGGCTACCTTTAGAGGCAATTGTGCATTACGAAGAATATAATGAGTACAGCGAATCTCAGATCATTGAGATTTATAAGGATAAAGAAGCTCTTTTGACTTCAGAAAGATTTGTAGCAGAGAACGGCAAGGAAAATCTCGCACAGGTTTATACCGAAGTGCGATATAAAGTGTCCGACAGTGAATTTTTCACAAATAAACTATCCAAATTTTTAATAAGCCAGGGGTTTAGTTTTGAGTGATTTTTAAATGCGGTCAAGGCGTTTAATGAGTTTTTGAAAGTAGTATTTAACCGGGTTTTGATATTTTAACTGCTTCCATGGCCTGCTGCTGTGTGGTTTGTGCAAAACACCCATCGTAAGTATCAGATAGTTGTTTAGGCCGAGTTGAATCGATTTTCTTGAGATAGATACGTCGTACCAGTGCTTTTCTGCTGAAAGTGTGTTGAAATCATACTGTTTCAATAATTCTGTAGTAAGCAAAGTGCAACAGAAACTTAAGCTGTGCCTTGTTTTGGCAATATTTTTTTTCGATGATTTAAAGTTCAGATAAGGAAAGTTGATCTTTCCTTCGCGATCGTTGGTTACTGCTGCAACCATCCCGCAATGATTTAATTCTTTTGAATGCCTGATTAATTCAGAAAGCGTATCGTTTTTTACTTCCACATCCGATTCTACGATTATCAGTGGAATATTTAGATTCAGAGCTTTTTGCTGTGCCATCTGCAAAACAAGACGATAGTTTGGCGATGGTGTTTCAGTTATTTCCTGCAAGTTTATAAGTTCAAAATTGTATTCAGAACTCATCTTTTTTAGCTGTCTTGTTGTTTCCTCGGTACTGAAATCATTGAAAACACAATAGTGAAATTTTCCATCTGATTTATAAATTGATTGGATGGTCTCAATGGTAGTATTCAATGAGTCTTTTACAGGGGTTATAACAAGGGCTTCGTACATACAAGTTTAAACTTTCTTTTTTACTAATTATTGTTTTGTGGGCAATCGAAAACAAGGTCAAATTTTGCTCCAAGGTTCTTCAAATCCTCAACTACCTGTTCGTGCAAAGGTATTCCATTTTTCATTCGTTCAACGGTTAATTTGCGTTCAGGATCCCCCGGAATGAGTACCTGCTCCTGGCCTGCGATAGGTTCAGCGTTCCTGAACGTCTGAATCCAGTTGTCCATATGTTTCTTAAATTCATTGGCAGGCCTGAAAGCATCAACGCGGATAGCGCCCAGAAAATGACCGATTCCACTACCCACCGGATTTGCAGGTGGTTCGAGAAATGCAACAAACGGTGGTACCCAGGGCCCGTAATTAGCTCCTGAAAGCACTGCCGAAAAAATATCAACCATTGCTCCCAGGCAATAACCTTTGTGACCTCCGTGCTCACGATCGCCGCCCAGGGGAAGCATCGAACCTCCATTTCGGAGCGAAAATGCGTCGGTTGTAGGATTTCCTTCTTTATCTTGTGTCCATCCAAGTGGAGCATCTTCTCCTTTTCGCTGAAGTACCTCAAGTTTTCCATTGGCAACAGTGGTTGTTGCCATGTCAATTACAAAAGGAGGTTCATTTAGTGCAGGAATTGCTACCGCGATAGGATTCGTTCCCAAAAACCGGCTTTTTGAAAAAGTAGGCGCTACAAGCGGGCTGGCGTTTGTCATTGAAATTCCGATCATATCGTGTTCAAGTGCCAACATTGAATGATAACCGGCTATTCCGTAGTGATTTGAGTTTTGGACAGCAACCCAGCCGGTACCTGCGATTTTTGCTTTTTCGATAGCAATTTGCATGGCGTGTGGCGCTGTAACCAAACCGAGACCCAGATCTCCGTCGAGAACTGCCGTACTGGGCGTTTCATGAATGACTTTCATATCGGGTGTGGCATTTAGCCGCTTAAGTTCCCAAAGTCTTATATACCCGCTTAATCGTGCTACTCCGTGTGAATCTACTCCGCGCAAATCAGCCTGATTTAAACAATCAGCTGCTATTTTAGCCTGATTCTCGGGGCATCCCATGCTTTTGAATATCCGGTACGTAAAATCCTGTAAATATTTTGAGTCGAGGTTGATCATGAAAGCGCTATTATTTTCTGTTGAAATCTCTGGCAGAAGCCTGGTTGGTCGGCATTATCAGTAAATCGTCGATATTTACATGTGGCGGACGCGAAAGCACAAACAGAATTGTTTCGGCAATGTCTTTTGCACTTAAAGGAGTAAATCCTTTGTAAACCTGTGCAGCTTTTTCCTCGTCGCCACGAAACCTTACCAGCGAGAATTCGGTTTCTACGGCTCCTGGAGCAATTGAACTTACTTTTATACCCGAGGGCATGAGTTCAATCCGCATTGCTTTTGTAATCGCGGCTACAGCGTGTTTCGTTCCGCAATAAACCGATCCGTTTGGGTAAGCTTCTTTGCCGGCAATTGAGGATATATTGATGATGTGTCCGCTCTGCCTTGCAACCATCCAGGGCGAAACGATTCTGGTCATATACAGTAATCCTTTTACATTTGTGTCGATCATTGTTTCCCAATCATCAACATCAGCTGAATTTACCGGTCCTAAACCGGCAGCAAGTCCTGCATTATTCAGTAAAACGTCAATTGATTGCCATTCTTCCGGAAGTGTTGTAAGCGCCGATTCAACTTCTGCCTTTTTTCTGATGTCGAAGTTTAAGGTGAGTACTTTGCAGTTGAAATTCGACTCTAATTGTTTTTTGATCGTCTCAAGTCGTTCTTTTCTGCGTCCGGTAAGTATTAGGTTGTAGTTGTTTTGGGCTAGAAGAAAGGCTGTTTCGTAACCGATACCTGCTGTGGCTCCGGTAATTAGGGCTATTTTCTGATTCATTGGATTTATACATTAAAAGGAAGGCTAAAATTAAAAATATCTCAAAACTTATGGAATAACAAACTACTTAATTATTTTTGTTTCTGCAATTAATGAAAACAGACACATTATGATCGAGCAAAAAGAAGAAATTCAGGAGTTTACAATTGATCAGATTCCAGAGGAACAAGATATTCAGGATATTGTATATAATTTGATGGCCGATCCAAATTTGGCTCCTATTAATTACTTCAATGATTTTAGCGAGGAAGCGGTTGATATTGCAACAATGTCGAACGATGAAACGGATGAAAATGGTATTTTTTATACCGAAAATGGTCAATTGATGGCTATGACCACTCATGCGTTGCACCATCATCTCGAATTTGATCCGCAGAAGGCAATAGAAATGCTTATAGCACGGGCGGTTCGTAAGATGATTTGTTTCGGTGCAGTTCCCGAAGCTGTCAGCTCGTTTTTATACCACATCAATATTGCTGATCCAAATGGTCAATTCATTGCTTCAGGAGCTAAAAAAGGATTGGTAAATGCCTGTAAAAAATTCAATATAAAATTAACCGACCGTAAAATACGATTTGATTATTTTTCGGCGCATGGTCCGGTTTACCCAACAATCATTATAAGTTTGCTCGGTTCGGTTCCCCACAAAGATAAAATTGTTACCCACAGTCTTAAGAAAAAAGGAAATAATATCTTCATGATAGGTAGATCTTATGACGATGTGAATTCGTCAGAATACTTAGAATTTTACCACGAAATTTCAGATTCGGGACTTCCTGTTTTTGATATCGATGTTGAAGTTCGGCTTCATGATGTAATGAAAAGGCTAATTGCTGAAGGTTTGCTAAGTTCGGCGAACCCGGTTGGAAAGGGTGGATTGTTCTTTTCGCTCCTGCGTGCCGGCCTGCCTTCAGGATTTGGATTCGACATAACTACCGATGCAGAAGTCAGGAAAGATGCTTTTCTTTTTGGAGAGTCGATGGGGCGTATTGCTGTTGGTGTTGATTTGGCAAAAGTCGATGAATTTGTTGATTTAATGAGTAGCCTTAAAGTTCCTTTCTTTGCTTTAGGGCATGTAACCAAGGGTGAAATCAGAATTGATGATGACTCTTTTGGATATATTGATAAAATGACGCCATCGAACTAGTTCATCATGCAAGTTACTCCATACCGGGATTCCGGTCAGCAGAAAAAACAGCAGGTTGAACAAATGTTCGACAATATTGCTCCGCGCTACGATTTTTTAAACCATTTTCTTTCTCTGGGGATCGATAAACTGTGGAGACGAAAAGCGATTAGAATTCTTTCTGAATTTAAAACCAGCTTGTTGCTTGATGTGGCAACCGGAACCGGTGACTTTGCCATTGCTGCTACCAAACTGAAACCTTCAAAAATTGTTGGCCTCGATATTTCGGAACAAATGCTGAATGTCGGAAGGGTAAAAGTTAAGAAACTCGGATTGGATACGGTTATTCAGTTCAAAAAAGGCGATTCGGAAGCGATGCCATTTTCTGACGGCCAATTTGATGCGATTACAGTGGCTTTTGGTGTCAGGAATTTCGAAAACCTCGAAAAAGGACTGAAGGAATTTTACAGAGTTTTGAAATCTGATGGTGTAGCTGTTATTCTTGAATTTTCGAAACCTAAATATTTTCCTTTCAAACAATTGTATCTGTTCTATTTCTTTACCATTTTGCCCTTGGTCGGAAGGCTCGTTTCGAAAGACAGTTCTGCATATTCATATTTGCCCGAATCGGTGATGGCTTTTCCCGATGATCAGAATTTTTTGTCGGTTCTAACGAAATGCGGATTTTCACGAGCAACGCAAAAGCGGCTCACTTTCGGAATTGCAACTATTTACATTGCTCAAAAATAATTCAGTAGTACAATAATTTAGTAGTTTTAAGGTTTTATAAATTGTTGATAATTCATTTACTGTGAGGCGATTTTTATTCATTTCGATTCTTTTGATGGTTGGGTTAAACGCATTGGCGCAGAGGCAGCTGGTCAAAAACCTTACAACTTTTGATGACAAACGCCTTCATTTTGGCTTTACGCTTGCTCTCAATTCCCTCGATTTCAATATCAATCATTACCCGACAATGGATAAAAATCCAAATTTTGATCCACTACCGGGCTCGGAAGATTTTCAGTATAAGTACTCAACTATCAGGGCTGACGTGGCGAGTTTAACGCCTGGTTTTACAGTTGGAATGGTGTCGAATTTACGTTTGGGCGAATATCTCGATCTTCGTTTTTTGCCCGGAATGTCATTTAGTGAGCGAAAACTTGTGTATAATATTCCAGTAATTGACAACGCTTCAGAAACTACAGAATTTTATTCAATCAAATCAACCTTTCTTGACTTTCCATTGTTGCTGAAGTACAAAGCAAAGCGGATGAATAATCAAAGGCCTTACTTAATTGCAGGGATGGCTTACCGCATCGATATTTCGAAAACTGGTGTTGAAGATTTGGTAAGGTTAAAACCATTCAGTTCTTCAATCGAAGCAGGAATGGGATGGGATGTATATCTTCAGTTTTTCCGTTTGTCAACTGAGTTTAAATTCAGTTTTGGACTTGATAATGTGTTGGATACAGGCCCAAAGGCAACACAAATGCAGGTTTATTCCAGCGCTTTCTCGCGCTTGTCATCTAATATGTTCATATTTAGTTTTCATTTCGAATAACATTGAAACAAGAAATTAATCTGTCGCTTACGCCTAAACAGGCGTCCGACAAACAATTCTACAGGCCAATCGTGGCCGAAAAACTTAAGATTGAGGAAAGTCGCATTCTCCTTATCAATGTCAGACGTAAGTCGGTTGATGCCCGTCAGCGAGCCATTCGTGTGAATTTGGGTGTCGAGGTTTATATCGACGAACTTCCTGCCGAAGAAAAAATACAGTTTGAATATAATCCGGTGAATTATCAGCCACCTGTTATCATTGTTGGAGCTGGTCCAGCCGGGCTTTTTGCCGCATTGCGCCTTATCGAACTAGGATTTAAACCTCTTATTTTTGAGCGGGGCAAGAATGTGAGCGACCGAAAAAGAGATATCGCAAAAATCCATCGTGAGCATTTGGTTGATCCAGATTCGAATTATGGTTTTGGCGAGGGTGGGGCAGGTACATTTTCTGATGGAAAATTATATACCCGATCGAAAAAGCGTGGTGATATTCGAAAAATACTTGAAGTTTTTTATGCGAATGGAGCTCTTCCCGAAATTCTGATCGACGCTCATCCTCACATAGGCACCAATATGCTTCCGGGAATTATTACAAATATCAGGAACAAGATTATTGAAGCGGGCGGCGAAATCCATTTCAATAGCCGGGTAGCCGATCTGTTAATTGAAAACGATCGCTGCTCCGGCATAATGCTGTCGGATACTACCATTGTAGAAGCCGAAGCAGTGATTCTGGCCACAGGTCATTCTGCCCGCGAAATGTTTGAATTGTTGTATTCAAAGGGTATTTCGCTCGAAGCAAAAACTTTTGCAGTCGGATTGCGTGCCGAACACCCGCAAGCACTCATCGATTCAATTCAGTATAACCAACCATTGCGCGGTCCGTATCTGCCACCGGCCAGTTATTCGTTTGTTGAGCAGGTGGAGCAACGTGGAGTTTATTCGTTTTGCATGTGTCCCGGTGGAATGATTGTTCCGGCAGCTACAGCTCCGGGCGAAATGGTTGTGAACGGAATGTCGCCAACCAGGCGAAACACCAACTTTGCCAACTTCGGAATGGTGGTTGAAATCAGGCCCGAAGATTTGGCTGAATTCAGGCATTTGGGAGTATTTGCCGGGCTCGAATTTCAGCGCAATATCGAGCGATTGTGTTACGCATTGAATGGGAATACACAGTTTGCACCTGCACAGCGAATGGCCGATTTTGTGGAAGGTAAATTTTCGCAGAACTTACCCGAAACCTCCTATCATCCCGGACTGCTTTCAGTTCCGCTGCACGAGAAACTTCCAAAAAGAATTCGGACACGGCTTCAGGAGGCTTTTGTACAAATCAATAAAAAGGCGCACGGTTACCTTACTAATGAAGCAATTGTGGTAGGAGTTGAATCGCGGACTTCTTCCCCCATCCGCATTCCACGAAAGGATGACACACTCGAGCATGTAAAAATCAGTGGACTGTATCCCTGCGGCGAAGGTGCGGGTTATTCAGGCGGAATTGTGTCGTCGGCCATGGATGGTGAGCGCTGTGCCGAAGCTTTTGCCGGGAATTATTCACGTAGAAAATAGAGTATTACTTTCTCCTGAATTCGGAACAACAGATGGCCGCAGCAACAGCAACATTCAACGACTCGGGTTTATTTTCGTTGGTTGAGAAGGTGGGAATGAGTAATTTATGGCTTATCAGCCGGCTGATTGGTTCAGAAATGCCGTTTCCTTCGTTTCCTAGTACGATAATTCCATTTGAAGTTAAGGATTCGTGGTAGATGTTTTTTCCTTCAAGAAAAGTTCCGTAAACTGGAATCTCTTTGGTGGCAGTGTTTTTTATAAATCCGGAAAGTTCGGTAATCCCGGTTTTTATCCTGAAAATTGAACCCATGCTTGCCTGAACGACCTTCGGATTAAAAACATCTACTGTGTTTTCGGAACACACGACCTGCGAAATTCCGAACCAGTCGGCAATGCGAAGTATTGTTCCCAGATTGCCCGGATCCTGTATAAAGTCGAGTGCCAGGCAAAGTTCATTTTCAGGATTTATTTCAGGAGTGAGATCTTTTTGCTGAACAACAATTGCAAGGGCTTCCTGCGGATTCTTCAACAAACTGGCTTTCGATATCGTTTCGCTGTCAGTTTCAACCCAATCGTTTGCCCTGCGCCCAATTTCAGGATGTTGGGCTGCAAAACCCGATGTACATGCCAGAAATTCTATCTCGAAGCCGGAACGAATTGCTTCTTCCACCATTTTATTGCCTTCGACCAAAAAAACGCCCGATTCATCCCGGTTTTTTTTGAGGTTCAGCGATTGAATCAATTTAATCTTACTTTTACTTAGCATGTTTTTAGCTATTCGTTCGAAATTGTAAAAATAAAAAGGTCGAATGATTTGCGAACCAAATGCTGTGTTTATTTTTGTAAAAACTGAATTTCATGATATTGTTTGTTCGAAACAGATTTTTTTATTCCGGAAGTATTATTCTCTTTATGGGAATTTTACTGCTTGGGTCATGCAATCCGACCAGATTTGTACCCGAAGGAAAATATCTGCTGAATAAAATATCTGTAAAGGTTGACGATAAAAATGTGAAGCGCGAGGAACTTAAAACTCACATTCGGCAAAAGGAAAATCTCAGGATATTGGGAGCTTTTAAATTTCACTTGTGGGTTTACAATTTATCGTCGAAAAATAAGGAAAACGATTGGCTGAAAAGAATTGGAGAAGCGCCCGTACTTTACGACGAAGTTCAGGCGAACAGGAGCAAAGATCAACTTCGCATTTATTTGAGAAATAAAGGATATTATAATGCGGTGGTAGTTGATACGTTGATGTATAAGCGAAACAATAAGAAAGCGAATTTGGTTTTTGATATTTCAGCCCGACAACCATACCGGATTGGTAATTACGTGTATTTATTTAAAGATGAGCATTTACGTGGAGTAATTCTGAATGATTCGCTGAACCAATTATTGAAGCCCGGAGATGTGTTTGATTTGGATATTCTTAATGCAGAGCGGCAACGAGTTTCGAACCACCTGAAAAACAGTGGATATTATAAATTTTCGGAAGACTTTATAAGTTTTACAGCCGATACAAATTTCTTTAGTCATCGGGTCGATCTTACTGTTAATATCGATGATGCATCGCTACGAAATGATGACAATGAAGTGGTTCCGCATCTGAAATACAAAATCAGGAACTTTTTGATTGATCCTACTCATCAGGTTTCTGATATGTCGGGAACACAGATCGTTCAGTCGCAGGATTCAGTAAAAATAAGAGATTATATCATTACTTATTCGGGAGATCTGAATTATAAACCAGGATTGTTTTTTGGAGTAAACCGTTTGAGAGACAGTGCTTTTTATAGTATGCAGAATGCCGAGAAAACATATCGGGCTTTGAGTCGGCTTAAACAATTCAAGGTTATTAATATTGGGTTTTTAGAGACTGATTCGCTTTCAAATGATTCGGTGCCGTTGCTCGATTGCCGGATGCAACTGTCGCCCTTGCCCCGCCATAATTTTTCGGTTGATATCGAAGGAACGAATTCATCTGGTAATCTTGGAGTCGCCGGAAACTTTAATTTTCAGCATCGAAATGTTTTCAGAGGTGCTGAGGTATTCGACTTTCAAATCAGGGGAGCACGCGAACGGCAGCAGGCGCTGGTTAACAACAGTAGCCTCGATTTTAATACCCGAGAGTTGGGTTTTGAGTCGAGCTTAACTTTTCCGCAATTTCTGAGTTTTGTAAGGTTAAAAGGAATGCTGAATTTTCAGATTCCGGAAACCAAGCTGACTACTGGGTTTAACTACCAAAGCCGCCCCGATTATACCCGAACAATTACCAATCTTAAATTTGGATACGACTGGAAAACAACAGCATTCCAATATCATACCTTAAACCTTGTTGATCTGAACTATGTTAATCTTTACGCGTTTAATCCAGCTTTTATCAATTCGATTGAAGATTTGTACATAAAAAGCAGTTTTACCGATCACCTGATTTTTGCCTCCAATTACAGCTGGATGTACAATACTCAGAATATTAATAAGCGGGAAGATTACAAGTACTTTAAGCTTAATCTGGAGTCGGCAGGGAATCTGCTGTCTCTGTTTTCAAGAACAATCGGCAAAGAAAAGGCCGAAGTGTTGGATTCCATTTCCAATCAAATAAGTTCCTATTATGAGGTTCTGAATACACGGTTTGCTCAATATTTGAAGGGTGACTTTGAATACCGCTACGGACATATCATCGACAAATCGAGTTCTTTGGTGGGCAGGGCTTTTGTCGGGATAGGCATTCCTTATGGCAATTTTGATGTATTGCCTTTTGAAAAGAAATACTTCACCGGTGGAGCCAACGGTATCCGTGCCTGGCAGGTACGATCGCTGGGGCCTGGCTCATACAAAGCTCCGAGTGATATTTATCCGAATCAATCATCTGATATAAAGCTGGAAGCAAATCTCGAATATCGCTTTAAACTTTTCTGGCTGCTTGAAGGTGCGTTATTTATGGATGCAGGTAATATTTGGGCAATCAATAGTAAGGACAACCGCGAAGGTGCTGTTTTTAAAATGGATCAGTTTTACAAACAGATTGCTGTTGGCTCAGGGCTCGGTTTGCGTTTCGATTTTACTTATTTTATCTTCAGGCTCGATTTGGGAATAAAAATGCGTGATCCGTCTTTGCCTGAAGGGAAACGGTTTATCCAGAAAAGTTACCCTGTGTCCTCCGATCATTTCAACTTGTCGTTTGCAATCGGATATCCTTTCTGATTTCAGGTTATAGAAATAGAAATAAAAAAGGCAGCCTCCCGACTGCCTTTTTTGATATGATTGTAAATGAAATGTGAAGGCTTAAGCTTTGTTGGCCGAACCTAAAACATTGGTGTTTTTATGCATATAAAGAACTTTCAATGCATCGCGAGCTGGTCCTAAATATTTGCGGGGATCAAATTCTCCCGGTTTTTCAACAAATACCTTGCGGATAGCGGCAGTCATGGCCAAACGTCCGTCAGAGTCGATGTTGATTTTGCAAACTGCAGATTTTGCTGCTTTGCGAAGTTGTTCTTCAGGAATTCCAACTGAATCTTTCAATGCACCACCAAATTTGTTGATGGTTTCAACGTCTTCCTGTGGAACAGATGATGAACCATGCAAAACAATTGGGAAGCCAGGTAGCTGTGCTTCAATTTCTTCCAGAATGTCGAAACGTAATGGAGGTGGAATTAATACGCCATCAGCATTGCGTGTACATTGGTCAGGTGTGAATTTGTTTGCTCCGTGCGAAGTACCAATCGAAATAGCCAGAGAATCGACTCCGGTGCGGGTTACAAAATCAATTACTTCTTCAGGTTTTGTATAGTGCGATTGCTCTGCAACAACGTCATCTTCAACGCCGGCCAATACGCCCAATTCACCTTCAACGGTCACTCCATTAGCGTGGGCGTATTCAACAACTTTTTTGGTAAGAGCAATGTTTTCTTCAAACGAATGGTGCGAACCATCAATCATTACTGAAGAAAAACCACTGTCAACACAGTCTTTGCATAGTTCGAAAGTGTCGCCATGGTCAAGGTGCAGGGCAATTGGAATTTCGCATCCCAGTTCTTTCGCGTATTCAACTGCTCCGCGTGCCATGTTGCGAAGTAAATTTGAGTTGGCATATTTGCGTGCTCCGGCCGATACCTGAAGAATTACCGGCGACTTTGTTTCAACACATGCCTGAATAATTGCCTGGAGCTGTTCCAGATTATTGAAGTTGTAAGCAGGAACGGCATATCCGCCCTCAACTGCTTTTGCAAACATCTCTGT
>Ga0154413_1188_pt2 | contig 23370 bp, 20 predicted proteins | sample RifGroB2_FD_115917 | JGI IMG/M metagenome (GOLD analysis project Ga0154413, IMG submission 115917) | Bacteroidetes bacterium GWB2_41_8 | reverse complement strand
GCTGAAATCGTCAGTGAGATCGTTATTATTCCTGAAGTTGAGTTTGCCGATCTGAAAGTCTATCCGAATCCGTTCAGCGAAAGTCTGCTTTTCGAGTTCGTCTCACCGGTTGATGCACAGGCACGCATTGACGTTTATGACCTCACCGGACGATTGGTTAAAACAGTGTTTAACAGTCCGGTAGAAAGTGGAGTAAGCTACACCAGCGAGTTCATACCGAACACCGTTGTTAGTGGAATGTATTTTTACCGGATGAGTATCGGCAATTCTGTATTTGATGGAAAAGTTATCTACAAAAAATAGTATTGTTTGAATTGTCGTATTAATCTGTCGGGAAAGTAAGTTCCCTAATTATGAATAACAAAGAGGTTGTCTGAAAAGGCAACCTCTTTTGTTTTTGGCTCTAATTCAGGACTTAAGTTGCTCCCTGATTCTGTGAATGTTGTGCCTGAATTCGTACGAATATATTTGGCTTGAAACCTGTAATTATAATCAGTTGAGGTGCAGGACGAACAGACAATTTAAAACGAAATATGAATTATTTTTTTAGTATCCGGAAGGGGTTCTTTAAAATTTCCGTAGTTTGTGCAGCAAATTTATTTAAAGGAATATTCATATTGGAATTTTAACAATGAGAAGATATCAGACAATTCTACTCCTCCTCGGCATTCTTTTTATCGTGTTCACCGGATGTGAAAAGTGGTCCGGTCATGATAAATATACTAGACCCGAATGGCTTCCGGGGAAATTATATACCTCTGTATTGGTTCAAAAGGATCTTGGTTTATTTGCCGAATGTTTACGGCTTACCGGATTGGATACCATTCTTGATGTTTCGGGTAGCTGGACTGTTTTTGCACCAACAGATGAAGCTTTAAGACAATATCTGGTTGAAAATAAATATTCAGGACTTTCAGACATTCCCAAAGAAGAGCTTGATAAAATCATCAAGTTCCATATTATTCAGAATCCATGGTCGCTTGAGCAATTGAAAAATCTGGGCGTAAATGGATGGAAAACAGCCGAAGATGGAAATTCGAACCCTTATGCATACAAGCGCGAGACGATCCTGAAAAATTCAGACGAGAAGTACTGGATCAAAAGTGGGAACAAAAAAGAAGTGATCGTGGTGGACTCTGCTAAATCGAGAAGTTACAAGAAGGTGTTTGTTCAATCAAGAAAATATGTACCTATTTTTTTCGATACATATCTGACTAAGAATAGTATAACTCCTGAAGATTATAAGTTTTATTTTGACAGAGTGTATGTGCCTGGAAATGTTTATTATGCTGATGCAATGATTATTAGGCCTGATATTCTTGCAGAGAACGGATTTGTACATATTGTTGACAGGGTTGTGACCCCAATGCCCAATGCAAAGGAAATACTTGACAAAAAAGAGATGGTAGGCGAATCATATAAACTCTTTCTGGAAATGGTTTATTGGTACTATCCGATTTTTGAGCCAAATTTAACCGCAACTTATAAGCAACCGGCGGCAAGGCTTGGAGCCATGGTCGATACGTTATGGGACTTAAATTACTCCACACTGGCATTTGATCTTCACAAGGAACGTTTCGATAATATCAATCAAACCCTGATACGGCACAACGGTTTGATTGCCCCTGCTGATGAAACTTTCAGAAAATTTATTGATGGTACTTTAACCGCAAAGTCAGGATTCCCTCACTGGTCCGACACAAAATCCCTCCCGAATGATGTTGTTGAACTTATTGTTGCTCAAAATTTCAAGTCTTTACCACTATATCCTTCAACAAGTTCGTATCAGAAAATATTTAAGGGAGCAAACAGATATCACCAGAATGAGAGCGCGATTATCAAAAAAGAATTTGGCAGCAATTGTACTTTCATCGGACTCGAGACTTACATTCCCGACCGGGCATTTACCAGTGTAACCGGACCTGTATTCTGTCGTCCGGGCTTTTCCATATTCCGGCGTGCAATAGTATATTCCGGAGTCTTAGATGCCATTGCGAACTACAAAGGTAAATTGTATTTTTTCCCGATACCTGATTACGCACTCATGGCTGATTCATCTCTGCTACTGAATTGGATTGATAAAAACAAAAACAGCTATAATTTCATGGCATATAACCGGATGAAGCATCAAATGGAGAACATTGGAAGTAATACCCTTAAAAACTGGATACTGAACCAGGTTGGAACTTCCACGAATAACGCAAGCACCGGAAAAGAGATCATACGAACCCTGGGGGGCAGGTACGTCACCTGGGATCATTCCAACAACACGATTCAGGGAACTTACCCTGGCACTTTTGGGTATAAGGGTGACATTGTAACTATTAGCTCACCGGTTCCGCTGAACGAACCCACCGATAACGGGAAAAGTCTTGCTGTTGATTATTGGTTCAATTTTGGCAATTGAGGGAAAGCAATTTTCTTCGGGGGGAGCCAAAAACAAAAAGAGGTCGAAATCGACCTCTTTTTGTTTTTGGCTCCTCAGGTAGGACTTGAACCTACGACCTACGGATTAACAGTCCGCCGCTCTAACCAACTGAGCTACTGAGGAATTTATTTTTCTTGAACGCTTTATTGGTAACTGTTTCCTTTAAAAGCGTTGCAAAAATAGTAGCTTTTCCGAAAAGAAAAAATATTTTTGCAGAAAAAATTTTCATGAACAATATTATCAGCGCTGGGAACAGCCAAAAATCAATTCTGGGAATCGGAAATGCCCTCGTCGATGTTTTAATCAACATTACGGATGACTCTGTATTACAAAAATTTGGCTTGCCAAAAGGAAGCATGACACTTGTTGATGCAACTCTTTCAGCTGAAATAAAAAAAGAAACAAAAAATACGAATAGAATTATTCAAACAGGCGGTTCGGCTGCCAATACTGTTCATGGAATTGCAAAATTGGGAGGCAAATGTGGCTATATCGGCAAGTTTTCGGACGACGATTTTGGGAATTTCTACCTCGACGACTTCAAAAAAAATCAGATAAACGCTCACTTCTTCTTTAGCGAAACCGGAACAGGACATGCCACAGGTTTAATCAGTCCCGATTCGGAACGTACTTTCGGAACCTATCTTGGCGCAGCGCTTGAATTGACTCCGGAAGAAATGATCCCGGATATTTTCAGCAATTATGGAATTATGCACATCGAGGGTTATTTGGTACAAAACCACGCATTAATTGATGCTGCGATGAGTATAGCCAAACAAAACGGACTGTTGGTTTCAATCGATATGGCAAGTTTTAATATTGTTGAAGAAAATCTGGATTTCCTACATGGAATCATTCGTAAATATGTTGATATTGTTTTTGCCAACGAAGAGGAGGCGACAGCTTTAACAGGTAAAAATCCGGAAGAAGCATTGGTTGAAATTGCAGAAATGTGTTCTGTTGCGGTTGTAAAGCTGGGAGCCAATGGTTCTTTAATTAAATCAGGTGATCGAACCATCAGCATTGATGCTATTTCTGCAAAAAGTATCGACACCACTGGTGCGGGCGATATTTATGCCGCCGGATTTTTGTATGCACTGGCCGAAAATCTTGATCTCGAAGTTGCAGGAAAAATAGGATCGTTGCTTGCCGGAAATGTTGTGGAAGTAGTTGGCGCTAAAATTCCTGAAGAAACCTGGGAAAAACTTCTTCCGCAGATTGAAAAAATTAAAAAGAATTAAAGAGAACCAATTAGAATCTTAAGTTTTTTTAACCTGAAATGCATTTTTGGATGCACTGCGGTGATATAAGTTATAAAAACATATTTTTGTACACAGTAGAAATAAGCAAACAATATACAGCATGAAACGACTGAAAATCAAAGAAATACTTGGAGGAGAGCTGATAGGTTCTCAGGTTCTGGTAAAGGGTTGGGTACGAACCAAAAGAGGCAGTAAAAACGTAAATTTCATCGCTTTAAACGACGGCTCCACCATTCACAATTTGCAGGTTGTTGCTGATGTTGAAAAATTGGGCGAAGAATTTCTGAAAGATATTAATACAAGTACCTCACTGGCAATTACCGGCGACCTGGTTGCATCGCAGGGAAGCGGGCAAAAAGTTGAACTGAATGCCACCGAGATTATTATTTACGGTAAAGCCGATCCCGATAAATACCCGATTCAGCCTAAAAAACACAGTCTCGAATTTTTACGCGAAAATGCGCATCTTCGCTTCCGCACAGCAACATTCAGTGCAATTTTCCGGATTCGTCACGCCATGGCTTTCGCCATTCACAGCTATTTTAACAGCAAAGGCTTTATTTATCTGCATACACCAGTTATTACCGGATCAGACGCTGAAGGGGCTGGTCAAATGTTCCGTGTTTCGACTTTGGATGCAAAAAATCCTCCTTTGTTAGAAGATGGAAGTGTTGATTTTTCGCAGGATTTCTTCGGAAAAGCTACCAACCTGACTGTTTCGGGTCAGTTGGAAGGCGAGTTGGGCGCAACTGCTTTAAGCGATATTTATACTTTCGGACCAACTTTCAGGGCCGAAAATTCAAATACAGCCCGCCACCTTGCCGAGTTTTGGATGATTGAGCCTGAAATGGCTTTCTACGAACTGGAAGACAATATGGATCTGGCCGAAGATTTCCTGAAAAGCCTGATCAAATATGCTCTTGACAATTGCATGGACGACCTTGATTTCCTGAGTAAACGCCTTCAGGAAGAAGAAAAAAATAAACCTGTGGACGAACGTTCGATGGAGTTAATTGAAAAACTGCGGTTTGTTCAGGAGAACGACTTTGTTCGTTTGCCTTATACCGAAGCCATTAATATCCTGAAAAATTCGAATCCATACAAAAAAGGCAAATTCCAGTTTCCGGTTGATTGGGGAACCGATTTGCAGAGCGAACACGAACGCTATCTGGTTGAAAAACACTTTAAAAAGCCGGTTATCCTGATCAATTATCCGAAGGATATCAAGTCGTTCTATATGAAACAAAACGACGATGGAAAAACCGTTTCGGCGATGGACGTGTTGTTCCCCGGAATTGGCGAAATTATTGGCGGATCGCAGCGGGAAGAAAATTATGAGAAACTGGTTACACGAATGGAAGAGATGGGCGTTCCGGTTCATGAAATGGATTGGTACCTCGATACCCGCCGCTTCGGGACAGTTCCCCACAGCGGATTTGGTTTAGGTTTCGAAAGGTTGATGCTGTTCGTTACCGGAATGGGCAACATCCGCGACGTAATCGCTTTCCCGAGAACCCCCAAAAACGCGGAGTTTTAGACAGGAGAAATGAAAAACTTTACATATAGAATTTCTCATAGAGTGCAGGAAATTCTATATGTAAAATTTTGACTGTCACTCAACTATCAATTTCCGTTGCCGGATTCGCGATCACAAGCAATCAGATCATAGGCAGTAAAACTTACTTATTGAATAATGACTTGATAGTATGGAAGTTATAGACATGATCAATGAAGTTCTTTGTTAAAGCAAAACGTATAGCTATTTTTGTACTAATGTTTGCTCTGACCACTTTTGCCAAAGCTCAGTCCAGTTTGGCTTTTTATCCGCTTGAAGATCATTTTAGCTCATCGGCTTTCAACCCGGCCTTTTTGACTTCCCCGAAGAAATTTACATTTAGTATCGCTCCAATGGGAGGTACAACAATTGGGTATAACAATCAGGCTATTATCAAGGATTTACTTTCCCAGATTCTTTCCGGCGTTCCTCCAGGCGACGATTATTACCGCGAAGTTCTCGAAAGCCTTACCAGTAAAAACATGTTTAACCAAAGCATCGAAAGTTCGTTGCTAAGCTTTACAATGCGCACAAACATGGGATTCTTTAATTTCCGGATAAAAGAAACCGAATCTTTTTCGGCTTCGGCCAAAGGTGATCTTATGAGTTTTATTCTGAAGGAAGGAATCCAAAGCACTGTTACTGAAAAGATTCAGGATTTGCCTGCACAGGCAGTTCATTTCAGGGAATATAGTCTTGGGTATTCGTATAAGTCTGCAATGAACAGATTTTCTGCAGGTATCCGGACGAAACTGTATTTTGGGAAAGCAGCTATGTATTCATCGCTTTCGGGATCGGTTAACAACGAATCGGGAAGTTATATCCTGAAGACAAACGGAAATGTAAATATCTCTTTTCCTGAAGCCGAAGATAGAAAAGAAACTGGCGGTACTGATATAACAAAAGTAAGTGGGACCAAAATTGTTGATTACCTGTTCAATAACGGAAATGTCGGCCTTGGTGTTGATTTAGGTTTTAAATATAGATTTACACCTGACATTTCGTTTTCGATGAGTATAATCGATTTGGGTAAGATAAACTGGAAAACCAACCTGAATACAAGAAAATTCAGAGACTTTAAGCTTCCGGAGTCAAGCTATTCGATTATTACCGATGAGATTGGGGTAGAAACTATTGCAAAATTCGATTACGCCTACTCCGATAGTATTGCTGATTATCTTGACAAGAATATTGATACTACTTCGTTTTCGAAGCCATTGCCCCTAACCGTTTATGCAGGTTTTAAATTCAGGTTAAATGCAAAAGTTACAATTAGTCTCACCGATAAGCTTGTGCTGGTTAAGGGTTTGAATTACAATAGCTTTTCGGCAACTGCCAATATCGATTTTAAAAGGGGGCTTTCAGTAAGTACAGGTTATTCTGTTATTGGCGACTCATATTTCAATATTCCTGTAGCCGTGTTTTTTAAGAAGGATTTTGGGCAAATCTACTTCGGAACCGATAATATTGCTTCATTCATTCTTCCTTCAATTTCCGATTATGCAAGCTTTTCTTTCGGAACTTGTTTCTACTTATTTAAAAATAGCAGAACAAGATCCAACTCTCAGGTTGATTATCCGTTCTTCAAGCCCCGGAAAATAAAACGGTACGGCAAGGGTGGTCGTATTGCGGTTCCTTACCCCGAATCTTGATTTCACATATTGGCCGCTATTTATCTGCAAAAAAAAGCTAAATTAGATACACGGTTTTAATTGCGATCAGTTTTACACCACAAAGCACCCATCCCGATTCATGAAGCAGGGAAAAAGGAGTAAACAAATAGTTGTATTGCTGACATTTATGTTGGTATTTGTACTGTTTGGAAATGCTCAGTCCAGCCTGATTTATTATCACACCAAAGATCAATTCAACACTTCGAATTATAATCCTGCATTTTTAACCGGAATGCAGAAATTTACTTTTAGTATTTTCCCGTTGGCCGGGATGAGTGTGGGGTATAACAACCAGGAAGTGATTATGGATGTGATGACCCGCTCTCTTAATGGCGACCAAACAAATGAAGATTTTAATGATATTTTTAACAGCCTTGTCGCGCAGGAATTGTTTTTCCTGAATTATGAAACCAACCTACTTCAACTCGGTTACAATTCGGAAGTCGGCTCTTTTAACTTCAGGGTAAAAGAAAATGTATTGCTGGCAACCGATTTTAAAGGTGAACTTTCGGACTTTTTAATGGTCCCGACTTTCAGGACGCTGGCTATCGGGCGACCGCAACTTTTTGCTGCCGAAGCACTTCACTACAGGGAATATAGTTTGGCATTTGCCCGCGAACTCGTCAAAAATAAGCTTACTGTTGGTTTGCGGGCAAAACTTTATCTGGGAAAATCAGTTCTTTTTTCAGAAGTATCGGGTGTAATGCGCCCAACTGATAACACTTATTCGCTGCAAGTTGAAGGCCCCATGAAATTATCTATTCCGGCAAATCCTACATTTCAGGATGGTGTTATTAAGGATCTGAACCTGGCAAAGGATTTCGACATTGTGAACTATATCACCAATACTGCCAATTTTGGTTCCGGAGTTGATTTAGGTTTAACTTATAAAATTACTCCTGAAATTGAACTGTCGGCAAGTGTAACCGATTTGGGCAGAATAAATTGGAAGAAAAACATTAACACACTGATGTTTAATGATGAATTTCTTGTCCCGGAAGAAAATATTGAAATTGAATTGAATGATAAAGGCGAACCGGTACTTACAAAAATGATTGACAAACCAATTTCTGATTCAATCAATTTTAGTTTGATAATAGATGAAACTCCTTTTTCGACCCCTTTACCCAGCACCTTTTTTGCCGGAGTGAAATACCAGCTTAACCCAAAACTTAATGTCGGGATTGTTGAAAGGTATATTCATGTTAAGGGACTGAGCCATAATAGTATTTTACTTACAGCCAATTATCAGGCAAACAAAAAACTCACCATTATTACTGGCTATTCCATAATTGGGAATTCGTACAGCAATATTCCTTTGGCGTTACTTTACAAATGGAATGGCGGCCAGACTTTTTTTGGTACCGACAACCTGTTGTCGTTTATATTTCCTACTTCCTCCGAGTTTTCAGGAATTACCTTCGGAACATGTTTTTACCTTTTCAGGGGCAAGGTTAAGTACGAAGAACCAATTGATTACAGACCATTTTTTAAACCGAAAAAGGTAAAATCCCGGACCAGGAAAGGTCTTATTTTCAATAACGGCTAATGATTGTGAAATTAACTCACAGAAATACAATCGCTTGTAATCTGTTTAGAAACCGAACCGAGCGGGCAAACCCTCTTTTTTAAACGATCGTTACAAGGTTTAATTAAAAATCTTAATTTTGGGGAAAGTTGAATTAGAATGGCAGACCAGAGACTCAGTTTACAACAACGATTATTACAGAAACTTTCGCCGCAACAGATACAGGTTATCAAGCTGCTCGAGATTCCTGCGATTCAACTCGAACAACGAATAAAAAGCGAATTGGAGGAAAATCCTATTCTGGAACTGTTGGAAGATAATGAGGAGGATTTTGAAGAGTCGGACGAATCGCAGTCGGACGATGAATTTTCGCTCGAAGATTATCTGAACGATGAAGATATTCCGAGTTACCGTTTGGCTGCCAATAACTACTCCAAAGACGATAAACAGGTTGACATGCCATACTCGTCAGGGGTTAGTTTTCACGATTCGCTGATTGAACAGCTTGGTTTGGCCGACTTGACTGAAGACGAACAATTAATTGCTGAATATATTATCGGAAATATCGACGAAGATGGTTACCTGCGCCGCGATTTGCTTTCGATTGCCGACGACCTTGCATTTCACCGTAATATTGATGTGAAACTTCAGGATCTGGAGCGTTATCTCGAACTCATTCAGGATTTTGACCCCCCCGGCATTGGCGCGCGCGATCTTCAGGAATGTTTATTATTGCAAATACTCCGGAAAAAAGGCAACGATTCCACTTGTCTGGCGTCAAAAATACTTCAGGAGACATTCGAAGAATTTACAAAAAAACATTACGACAAAATACTGCGGAAATTCGAGATTACCGAAGAAGAACTAAAAGTTGCCATCGACGAAATACTGAAATTGAACCCCAAACCCGGCAGTTCATATAGCAATCCGATGAGCAAATCGAATCAAGTAATTGTTCCCGATTTTTTGCTCGATAACCTCGAAGGTGAATTGCAACTCAGTCTGAACCAGAAAAATGTTCCGGATTTGCAACTGAACAGCACCTACCTCGACCTGATGAAAACCTATTCGGTAAACAAAAGCGGAGCCTCAAAAGGACAGAAAGATGCCATGTTGTTTATGAAACAGAAACTCGATTCGGCCAAATGGTTTATCGACGCAATCAAACAACGGCATCAAACTCTTGAAGTTACGATGACCGAGATCATCAAATTTCAGAAGGAATTTTTTCAGGATGGAGACGAGACAAAGCTTAAACCGATGATCCTGAAGGATATTGCCGATGCAACCGGGCTTGACATTTCGACCATTTCGCGCGTTTCGAACAGCAAATATATACAGACACACTTTGGAATTTATCCGCTGAAATATTTCTTTTCTGAAGGAATGCAAAAGGATACTGGTGAGGAAGTTTCGACCCGCGAAATAAAGAAAATTTTGGAGGAATGTATTGATAATGAAGATAAAAGGCATCCGGTAACAGACGAAAAACTTGCCATGATACTGAAAGAAAAATCGTACGTGGTGGCAAGGCGAACTGTTGCCAAATACCGCGAGCAGCTTGGAATTCCGGTTGCCCGAATGAGAAAGGAACTTTAAATTAACGATTAGAGATTGGTGATTAACGATTAACGAAGGCAATCAGCCAAATCCTCCAACCGAAAATCGAATTCATTAAATAATCAAGTGAAACAAATCTTCCAATCAAAAATCGTTGATCGTTAATCAAGAAAACATGTCAAATAAAATATTATCCACTGCCGCAAAGGTAACTTCCATCATTTTTCATCCGCTGCTGATACCGTCAATCGGGTTTTTGCTACTTCTAAATTCGGGTTTTTATTTCTCGCTTCTCCCTTGGGGAGTAAAGAAATTTATGATGTTAACGGTGTTTCTTTCTACTTGCTTGCTGCCTGCTCTCAGTATTCTGATTTTATCGATAAGCCCCAGATTCGATTTAAATATGGAAAAAAGCACCGACAGGATTTTGCCGATGTTAATGAGTTCTGTGTTTTATTATCTTGGTTATCTGATACTTGAAAAGCTACCGATATTCCCTATTTACAACCTGTTTCTCATTGCATCTATTCTGGTTCAGATTGCGCTTATCGTCGTATCCCTGAAATGGAAAATAAGTGCGCACCTTGCAGCCATTGGCGCATTGGTTGGCGGTGTAATTGGTTTATCGTTCCGGCTTCACGAAAATCCGGTGCTCATTTTATCTTCACTTATACTCGTCTCCGGATTGGTTGCAAGCTCGCGGCTTATTTTGTTAAAGCATACCAGTTCACAGGTTTATGCCGGATTTGCGCTAGGTTTAATCATCATCGGAATGATAATTTCATTTATCTAGGCCAATCCGTTTCGTTTCAAAAGTGCAGTAACTGTTGGTTCCTGACCGCGAAATGCCTTGTACAAAATCATCGGGTGTTCACTCCCACCCTTTTCCAGAATATTATTCCTGAAAGAATCTGCTGTTTCGCGATCGAAAATCCCATTTTCCTGAAATACTGAAAAAGCGTCGGCATCCAATACTTCGGCCCATTTGTAGCTGTAATAACCGGCATCGTACCCGCCCGAAAAAATATGCGAAAAGGCGGTACTTTGCAGGCTCCCTTCAACCGGTTCAAACATGTCTGTCGAGGATATCGCCTGCATTTCAAACTCTTTCAGATCGGAGTTAACCGGTAATTCGCGGTGGTGGTAAGCCATATCGAGCATCGCGAAACTCAGCTGCCGTTCCATCTGGTAAGCTGCCTGAAAGTTTTGTGCTTTCTGTATTTTCTGAACAAGTTCTTCAGGCATTTTTTCTCCTGATTGGTAATGAAAAGCAAACAGGTCGAGCCACTCTTTTTCGTAGGCCCAGTTTTCGTGCATCTGCGAGGGCAACTCAACAAAGTCCCAGTAAACATTGGTTCCCGAAGTTCCGGGGAACTGGCATTGCGACAACATTCCGTGCAAGCCGTGCCCAAACTCGTGCAGAAAAGTGGTCACTTCGTCGAAAGTGAGCAACGAGGGCGCACTTTCTGTTGGTTTCGAGAAATTGGTAACCAGCGAAATATGCGGCCTTATTTGATTTCCATTGACATTCGATTGCGAGCGATAATCGGTCATCCAGGCACCCGATCGTTTTCCTTCGCGCGGAAAGAAATCGAGGTACAAAACTGCTACAAACCGGTTGGTTTCGTCGAGCACTTCGTAAGCCGTCACATCCGGATGATAAACTTCAATGCTTTTATTTTCCTTTAAATGAATACCATATAACTTCTTCGCAAGCGAAAAAACACCGTCGATCACCTTTTCGAGCTGCAAATAGGGTTTTACTTCTTCGTCGGTAAAATTGTATTTTTCAAGCTTCAGCTTTTCCGAATAATATGCCCAGTCCCAGCGCTGGATGGTTCCTTCAAATCCATTTTTTTCAGCATATTCCTGAACTTCCGCAAATTCTATTTCCGCAAAAGGTTTCGATTCCAGATGAAGATCGTTCATAAACCGGGTCACTTTTTCAGGAGTTTCTGCCATTCGTTCCTGAAGTTTGTATTCAGCATGAGTTTTAAAACCAAGCAATTTGGCTTTTTCGAGCCTCAACTCTACGATGCGTTTGATGCTTTCATTGTTGTCGTTCTCATTTCCGTGGTTTCCTCTTGAACTCGAAGCACGGAAGATTTGCCCGCGTAACTCGCGGTTGTCGGCGTATTTCAGGAAAGGAACATAACTCGGGTATTGCAAATTAAACAGCCAGCCCTCCTTTTCTTTTGATTTTGCGGTTTGTGCGGCCATTTCAACAATCGACTCCGGAAGTCCGCTCAACTCTTTTTCATCGGTGATCAGCAGTTCGTAGGCATTGGTTTCTGCAAGTACATTTTGCTGAAATGTAAGCCCCAGTTGCGATAATTCTTTGGTGATAGCGCGGTATTTATCTTTGTCGGATGCATTTAGTTTGGCTCCGCTCCGAACAAAACGACGATAGGTTTTTTCGAGCAAAGTTGTTTCTTCAGCATTCAAAATCAAGCTTTGGCGGTGTTCAAACACTTCGTTAATACGGGCAAACAACTGTTCGTTCAGGGTAATATCGTTGCTGAAATCAGAAAGTTTTGGCGCGATTTCCTGCGCGATATTCTGCATTTCGTCGCAGGTTTCAGCCGAATTCAGGTTAAAGAAAATACTTTGTATGCGGTTGAGGCGATCGCCTGCCAGATCGAGTGCCACGATGGTATTGGCAAAATCAGGCTGCTCTGGATTATCGATGATTTTCTGAACTTCTCCTTTTGCTTCAGCAATAGCTGCATCAAACGCCGGAAAGTAGTGTTCGATTTTAATCGAGTTGAATGGTGCCGTTTGGTGAATTCCCTGAAAGGGTTGCAGCAAAGGATTAAGAGCCTCCCCCAACCCCTCCGAAGGAGGGGCGAAAGAACTGGTTTGCGATGTTTTGTTATCTGTCATATTTAGTTTTATCTATCATTTTAGTTGCGCTTTTTTAGTCTCCCCTTCGGGGAGATTTAGAGGGGCTTCTTGGGTGGGGCTGGTTTTTTTTTCTCCACCGACCAGCCGAACTTACCAATCGGGTCGCCCATTTTGAAATAATGGCCGTGCGAATAAACTATCGGATTCGATTTTTTCAGGCTGAAAGCACCTGTTTCAGGATCAATATAGCGATCGTCGGCAATCACATTCACCACTTCTGAAATAAACATGTGATGAACGCCCAGTTCGATGATTTGTTTAACCTTGCATTCGATGCTGATGGGAGCTTCGGCCAGAATAGGCGCTTTTACAATGGTTGCAGGGGCAGGCGTCAATCCCATTTCTTTCCATTTATTGTATTTGCGTCCCGACCGGCAGCCGCACCAATCGGTTGCACGGGCAAGCTCTTCGGTAGTGAGGTTGATTACATATTCGCCGGTGCGCTTAATTATTTCGTATGAGTGGCGGCCGGGCCGAACCGAAATGTAGCACATTGGCGGATCGCTGCTGATGGTGCCAGTCCATGCAATTGTGATCAGGTTAAATTCTTCGGGTGTTTCACCGCAGGTAACCAATACCGCCGGAAGCGGATAAATCATCGTTCCGGGTCTCCAGTTTACTTTTGCCATTTTGTTGCTGTTTTAAAAGGCTATTCCTCCGGCAAAAATAATAAAACTCTGTCTGGAATAAGGATTCGAGATAAATGAAAGGCTGAGTGGAAAAGTGAAGGGCAATTTCAGGTCAATTTCTTTGCTGAATGAAATCCCGGTATTTATGAGGGCAAATTTGTCGGCATAATAACCGCGAAATGGCGTCAGTCCGGCAAAAGGTTCGGCGTCGATTGTAAATACCGTGAATGGATATTTTAATTCGAGGTAGCTTGAATAGAAAGGGTTGCCGGTTTCTTCGTTCTTGTCGCCCAGAACAAAAGTTCCGATCATCCATTTAAATCGTTGTTTGTCAATAGAATAATTATCAAAAGATAGTTCGACCGAATGCCTGTTTTTGCCTTCCTGAAAATTCAGGTACTGATTGTTTTCTTCAGGAACGGGATTGTAATAATCGAACACAGTAAAAGTGAAATGATTGAATGAATAGGAAGGAATCAGGTCGATTTCGGAATAGCTGTTGTTTGTAGTAACTGCTGCCCATACATTAAAACTGAAGCGCCCGCTTGTAACTGTTGCAGAAGGCTCAATTGCCAATGCATTGCCCAACTGGCTGCCCCGCCAAACATGACGGTTGAGTACTGAAATTTCAGCCTCTGCTTCCAGTTTCTGCCCCGAAGCACTTACCGCGATAAAAATAAAAACCATCCAAAACCAAATTCGAAACATACTATAATTTTTGGGTAAACTTATTCAAAACCAAAGCGCCGGAACAGGACTTTTATCAAGTCAGCAAAACTGAAAAATATATTCTGAAAAATCTATTTTATGTATGTGATTCAATACTTCAGAAAAAAACTCTAAATTGCTGAAAAAATACTAAGCTTATGAAACAAATTGGATTGGTTTTATTCCTTGGATTGGTTATCTCACAGGCCATTGCGCAGGATGCGCAGAAAATTGCCGGCATTTGGTGGAACGACACAAAGACTTCGAAAATTGAAGTTAAAGAAGAAAATGGCAAGTTCGTTGGAACTGTCATCTACATTAATCCGGACAAATACGTGAACGGCGAACCGGAAAAAGATTTTAATAATCCTGATGCAAAATTGCGGTCAAAATCCAGATTGGGATTGCAGATTTTATCGGGACTAAAGTTCAATTCGGCCGATAAAGAATGGCAGGGTGGACGCATTTATGATCCAGACAATGGCAAGACTTATGATTGTTTTGCATGGTTCGAAAAAGATCCCAACAAACTGTTCCTGAAGGGCTATGTTGTTGGTATTAAATGGCTGGGACGTTCGACCGAATGGACCCGCACAACGAAATAAGAAAAGCCTCCCCCAGCCCCCTCCAACAGAGGGGGTTTTTTGAATCCGTTCGTGAGCATTTTAGCTTTTATATCATCGAATCGAAACATTAAGGCATTTAATAAATGCTAAAATCATTAGAATCTTCATTGCCCAAACTTCCTTCTCCTTTGGAGAAGGGTTGGGAATGAGGCTTTTGAGACGGACTTTATCCAGAAACCTGCACCTTGAAACCAATTGCACGTACTCTTTCTGCAATGTTTTCCAATTCCTGAAGCTTCACTTTTTCAAGTCCTGCGGCTGGTGTATCGCGGTCGACCGTGTAAATCATTACCTGCGATGGTTTTATTTCTGTTATTAGCTTCATCCATTCGGCGAGCTCCGCTTCGGTAGTATTGTCGATTACTTCCTCTTTGTGATTTCCTTTCAGGAACAAAGTCTGAATAATCACTTTCCCGTTGAACGACTTTAGGTTTTTCACCACTTCTTCAAGTCTGAAATTCGATGCCGGGCAGTCTATTTTTCTGATGGTTTCCTCAAAAGCAGAGTCCAGTTTCTGGATATTATCTTCAACTTTAAGCAATGCCCGAACAACGCCGGGTTTGTGCAGCATGGTAGCATTCGATAAAACCGCGATTCGTGCATTGGGCGTAAGTTGGTTCCGAAGTTCGATGGTGTCGTCAATAATTCCTTCAAATTCAGGATGTAAGGTGGGCTCGCCATTTCCGGCGAAAGTTATGACATCAGGAAATTCATTGTTCCCAATCATTTCCGAAAGCTTTTCATGCATCTTTTGCTTCACCAGTTCGCGTGTTGGCAAAACCGCTTTTTGCTGGCGCTTTTTAGGAGTCCAGCCGCATTCGCAGTAAATACAATCGAACGAACAAACTTTGCTGTCGGTGGGCAAAAGGTTAACCCCGAGCGAAACTCCCAATCTCCTGCTTTTTACAGGCCCGAATATGATTTGATCGAATAAAAATGTTGACATACGTTTTTTGTAAAATGTTGACTAAAGAATTTTCTTCAGTTTGCTTTTTGGTGTAAAATGCAAATTAACCAGATCGGCTCCGGAAAGGAGATAAATTCCGGGAGTGATTTCCATTGAAAATCCTGCATTCGTTTGCAATATTGTAGTAATTCTGGTCATAATTTCAGGAATTTTTATCTCCGGGAACTGATGCTGAACTTTTTTTGCCAAATCAATTATTTCGGGATTTGAAAATTGGGTTAACTCAGCTACCGACTTAATAATCAGAGATTCGAATGGCTGATCGGAATTGTGGGCTGCTGTAGTTGTTTTTACGAACAAGGTTCCAGTCATTAAAATTCCGTTGTGAAAAGTGAGCTGCGCAATTTCCCGAAGATCGCCTTTTGTATCAATAAATTGGGCGGCAGATCCATCTTCGCCGGCAACAACGATTCCATTTTTCAGAAATTTGCCGGTATTTGAAATAACGTAATTGGCTGCAAATTTTCTCATTTGGCTTCCAGGTCCAGTTTTTCTTTGGGCTTGAACTGCGATTCAGATTCGTTCAGGCTGCTCATAATCTCCACGTGCATTTTTTCGTATTCTTTCGGAAAACTGGAGTAATAAATTAGCGAACGCACAAAAACGGTATCGGGTACCGAATATTTTTTCAGAACCGAATAATACAAATCAGTTTGTGAAAGGTTCTTAAGTTCATTTAAGGTATCGGAGCCAACATTCATCCCCTGAACAAGATAAATATCGACCATCATTTTCATGAATTTTTCTTTTGGAATAAGCTTGTCAGGTTTATGAACTGAAGTGTTATAACACGAGGTAAAGCCCAAAACGAAAGTTGTAAACAGCAATATACCAATCCATTGTTTCATTCCGTATCCATTTTTTAGATTGTCAAAGGTAATCCGAAAAATTTATAAATCGATCGGACAATTTGCAGATTTGTGAAATGGATTTGCTACGGCAGGCGTTTGTTGAATTTCTGTTTAAAACTTCAGGATTAATTTACCTTTCCGGTTAGCGCCGGATAGGTTTTTATCCTTATCATTGCAGCCGTGTTGCCGGTTTCCGTTCATTCGGAACTAAGAGGGAATCCTGTTCAATGCAGGAGCTGTCCCCGCAGCTGTAAACTCAAAGCCCCTCCAACTCCCCAAAAGGGAGGGCTGGGACAAATTTTCGAACAATATTTTGCCACTGTTCCTTTTAACCGGGATGGGAAGGCAGTTCGAAAATCCGAGTGAGCCAGAAGACCTGCCTGCAACGAGAAGCTTTCGGGGTAAGAGCCAAAATCCCTGGCTTCACCGGTTTCAACGCTGCCATGTTCGAAACCGTGTAACTGTTGTAAAAGCTGATGGTCAGGGGCCTCAGCTTTTTTTTTCTGAATACATGGCTGGATTATGTTAGTCAGTTAACTTAGACGAAAAATAGAATCGATGAAAATCCTGTTAATTCTGCTATTCTTTCTACCACTAATTTCTTTTTCACAGGACAATACCGAAATAGTTGAAGTACCTGGAAAAACTGCAGGACAACTATATAGCGCGGCAAGAGAATGGTTTGCCAAATCGTTTATTTCAGCTGACAATGCATTGCTGATGGACGATCGGGTTTCTGGTAAAATTGTTGCCAAGGGATCAATTCTTGTTGTTGAAAGCTTTGTTAGCTCGGACCGGTATGCAAATTTTACAATCAAAGTATCATTTAAAGATGGAAGATACAAAACCGAGATCACAGATATTTCTGTAACAAATGAAGCTCAGGAGGGTAGCCCGGTGACTACAACCCCTTTTAAAACATATTTAGATAAAAAAGAATACTACAAGAATAATAGTGATCCTGATTGGATTATAAATAATGCTCCGGCAGGAATTAAAATCGGGAAACTGGAGGCCAAAGCAGCCGCACAACCAAATCAAGCTACGTACAATCTGATTTGCAAAATAGAATCAGAGATGCAAGATCTTCTTTCAAAACTGCAAGAGGAAATCAAAAAATCGGAAGACGATTGGTGACAGGAGGATTAGAATTTCAATTCTCAGCTTTTTTTTGCAAATACATGTCTGAAAAATAATTCCACCCGGTCGAACTGCACAATCTCGATTTTAAATTTCTGAAGGTTGATTCCTTTTCCGGCTTTGGGAATATAAATGCTGTCGAAACCCAGTTTTTCAGCTTCGGCAATGCGCTGTTCTAGCCGGTTAACCGAACGAATTTCTCCTGAAAGCCCCACCTCGCCTGCAAAGCAAACATTTTTACGGATGGGCAGATCGAAGTTCGATGACAGAATCGCAGTAATCACGGTCAAGTCGATGGCCGGATCGTCCACTTTTATACCTCCGGCAATATTCAGGAAAACATCTTTGGTGGCCAGTTTAAAACCAGCCCGTTTTTCGAGCACTGCAAGCAACATGTTGAGGCGCCGTAAATCGAAACCTGTGGATGAACGTTGCGGTGTTCCGTACGCGGCGGTACTTACCAGCGCCTGAATTTCGATCAGTAGCGGGCGGATTCCTTCGATGGCTGCGGCGATGGCGGTTCCGCTCAGTCCTTCGTGTGCGCGGTTAATGAGCAGTTCCGAAGGGTTCGAAACTTCGCGTAAACCCGCATTCCCCATCTCGAAAATTCCGAGTTCCGAAGTCGATCCAAACCGGTTTTTTATGGCGCGCAAAATGCGGTACATATATTGGTTTTCGCCTTCGAACTGCAAAACGGTATCGACAATGTGTTCCAGTACTTTTGGCCCGGCAAGGCTGCCTTCTTTGGTGATATGCCCGATCAGGATCACCGGAACATTGAATTCTTTGGCGTATTTCAGAATGCCGTGGGTGCATTCGCGAATCTGCCCGACGGAACCCGGAGATGATTCAATCTGCTCGGTCGAAACGGTTTGGATGGAGTCGATGATCAGCAATTCTGGAGCCATCTGTTTACTTTGGGCCAGAATATGTTCGAGCGAAGTTTCACTTAAAAAGTAACAACCTGGATTTTCTTTCTGGAGCCGCTGTGCGCGTATTTTTATTTGCTGAATGCTTTCTTCGCCCGAAACGTATAGTATTTTTTTGCTTTTCAGGTCGAGAGCGAGCTGCAAAACCAGTGTCGATTTTCCAATTCCGGGCTCTCCGCCAATCAGCACCATCGATCCGGGAACCAGTCCGCCACCCAGCACGCGGTTGAGTTCCTGGTTGCAGGTATCAATTCGTTCGGTATTCTCGGATGAAACTTCGTGTAAAAGCCTGGGCTGATTTCCGGTTCCTGTCAGAAAAGAAGCCGTCTTCGAACTTTCGCGCTCCACAATTTCTTCGACAAACGAGTTCCACTCGCCACACGAATTGCATTTTCCTACCCATTTGGGCGACTGCGCACCGCAATTTTGACAGAAGAAGCTGGTTTTTGTTTTCGCCATCAGGATAAGTATTTTTCAGGATAATTGAGCGATTGGTTAGTTCTGAAGGGTTGTTTTCAGGTATTCCTGAATTGCCGTTTCGAGCAGGTTTTCTTTTTGAAGTATAAGTTCAACGAATTCACGGAATGCTCCGTCTCCGCCTTTTTTTGCCAGGCGAATATTGGCGTATTTCTCCATATAGGCAGGCGCGTTTGCGGGTATCGCGCTGAATCCGACTGCCTGAAGTAACATGGCATCATTTAAATCGTCGCCGATATAAGCTACTTCCTGAAGCGAAATATGTAATTCGTCGCAAAGTTTTTTGGCAACTTCAAGCTTATTCTTTACCCCGATAAACAGGTGATTGATTTTCAGTTTTTCGGCACGTCGCCACACAATTTTTGTGTTTTCGCCGGTAATAATTCCGAGCGGAATATCGAGCAGTTGCAGAAAAACAACTCCTGCACTATCGGAAGTATTGAATTTTTTTAATTCGTTACCGGTTTGGTCGTAGTACATTCCTCCGTCTGTCCAAACTCCGTCAATATCAGTCAGTACAAGTTTTATCTTCATTTTTCCAGCATTTCAGGATAAATAATTTCGTTTGCAGGGATGTCAACCAGCGCTTTTTTGCCGGCAACTTTATCTTTCTCGGCCCATTTGTAGCCGTCTCCGGGACTTAGCAAGTGCAAATCGTTTTCAGTTATCACTTCACCGGCGGCAATCGTACGCAAAGTGGCAACTGAACGTTCAAGCTTTACGCGTGTTGCCAGAACTTTGTCGCTTACAAAAATTGCTTTTTCGCCAATGGCAAATTCGGTATTTCTAATGTCGCGCATCATTCGCCAGATTCCTTCCGGTTCGAGCGATCCGCGGTGGTCTGTGCCTTTCATATTACGGTCGAGCGTAATGTGCTTTTCGATGATCTCGGCGCCCATTCCTACAGCAACGGCAGGCATTAAAATCCCGATGGAATGATCGGAATAGCCGACTGTGAATTGCGGATATTGTTCTTTCAGATATTGAATAGTCAATAAATTGATATTCTGATATTCGGATGGATATTGCGACAAGCAGTGCAGAATGCTGATGTTGGAATGGTATTTTGTGATGATTCCGAGCGCGTCGTCCAACTCCTTTTTGCCGGTCATTCCGGTGGAAAGAATGATGGGGATTTTTGTTTCGGCCATGGCTTCCAGAAGAGGCAGGTTGGTCAGGTCACGCGAAGCTACTTTCAGGCGGTCGGGCGCAAACAGGCGCAACATCGAAAGGCAGCCTTTGGCGCAAAGTGTTTCAACAAATTCGAGCCCTTTCGATTTTGCATAGCGAAATACTTCAAAATGCTGTTCGTCGTTTAGTTCCAGAAACGCCCGATGCTCGCCATACGTTTTTCCGAAGGAATTCGGATTGTCGTAGGGACGGAACATTTCGGATGCCGAAAGCTCTTCACTCAAATCGCGGCGCGTCATTTTTACCGCGTCCATCGGCTTCAGTTTCTGGCCAAACAGCTTGTCTATCACGGGTTGGGTGACTACATCGATCAGTTTTTTGGCAATTTCAACTTCGCCATTGTGGTTTTGTCCGATTTCGCCAATGATATAGGTTGATTCTGACATCTTTAATATTTAGTATTTTATTCAATTTAATATTTGGCAAAATGATGTTAGTCAGCACCTTGCCAGATAAGAGACGCATTATGGGATTCTTATTTTTGATTCCTAAGTATTTCGGTTTTCATCTTTTCCAGAATTTCAGGATGGTTGTCGAGCCATTTGATGATGTCACGAATAGCAAAATTAGGGTTTTCCATGGTCATTGCAGCAAATATTTTTTGCTGAATTTCAAAATCTTCAGGCGTATCCAATGTCATACGGATATCGGTGCGCATAAAAACCACCGGATTGGCCGGGATAAAATGTACCTTGAACAACGAAGGATTGCCGTAAATGAAATTGGTAACATGCTCGTGGTACAATTTTTCAGACGTCAGTTGCCGGGCTTTTTCAAGTGCATCGAATCTTACGGCTTCAGCCCAAAACCCGAAGTGGGTGAGAATGGATGGCTTGTTACCGGCCAGTTGAAACCCCAGATAATCTGCGTCACACTTTTCAAATTCTGTAATTAAAGTCTGCAACCCGGCAAAATCCAGAAACGGATTATCGGCACAAATCCGGATTATTTTGCTGAAGCCATTTTGCCGCGCAGCCTGAATAAAACGGTCGAGCACATCGTTTTCCGAACCTCTGAAAACCGGAACCTCATGTTTTTCTGCCAATTGACAAATGCGGTCGTCTGAAGGACTGACGGTGGTAGCCAGCACTGCCTGAACTTCGGTTTTCTTAGCTTTTTCGAGCAGTAAATCGAGAATCGACTGTCCTTGGTAGAATGGCAGGATAACCTTTTCCGGCATCCGGGTCGATCCGGTTCGGGCTTGTATGATGATTCCTGATTGGGTCATGATTATTTTTTGATTCGGATGAGGACAAAAATACGGAAATATTAGCTAGTTCGACATTCCCGTAGGTTTACTGTTAAACATGTATTTGGTCTGAAGTTGTGAAATTGAAATCCTTCATTTCACGTGAAAGCACTTATTCGTCCTGACCAAATGAAACGTCTGATTGGTTCCTGATCCAGAGGAGCAAAATATTTATAGAAAGAAGAAATAGATGATGATAGTCGTCCGCACAAAATCGCAGAACAAGGCTTTATCCTATTTTCGGACGAAACAGCATTGGTCATAAAAAAAGTAGTTACATAAGAAATACAGAACCTTACTTTCGAAACCACTTTATTTCACCTCCACCACTCCACCCATCACCGATCGCCCACTCTCGCCCAGCGCTTCAATCGAAAAAAAGTAAGTCGTTCCTTTGTCCAATCCGCGGAAATTGTAGCTGGTTTCACCGCTAACGGTGATGCAGTTGTAAAGTTTGCCTGGAGCAACGCCGTACCATATGTTGTAGCCATAAGCCCGGTCTGATTGATTCCAGCTAATTTGTGCATTGCGGGGATCGGCAGCAGAGCGATTCACCTTAAAGTTGCGGACCTGTTCGGGATTTTCGCCTTTAGCTATGCCAAATACCCTGAAATCGCTGATGGCAAATGATCCGGTGGGCGTATGGATGTTTTCAATTTTCAGGAAACGGGTATTCACAGGCTTTTTTAGTTCCACATAGTCGTGCGGGATGTCGCGGTCGTTGTCGCTTTTATCCACCAGCAGAGTCCAGTTCTGCCCGTCAGCCGATTGGTAAATGCGGTACTGATGGTAAATATCCATCGCCTTGTTGTGCTGAAAAGCCTTGTGTTCGTAGTAATTCACCTGCAAGGCACGTACTTCTTTCACCGAGCCCAAATCCATTTGCAGCCATTCGCCGGGATTGCCGGTTTGGGCAGCCCAGTACGTGCGCATATTTTCGTCGGAAGCATTTTTGGCAATCATATCGCCGTCGGTAGAAGAAACGGTAACCGGTTTTTGGTACGAAAGCAACATCCAGCCAGTGAATGTTCCGTTTCGGTGATCGGTGGATTTGGTCGGGTTCAGGCAAGGATAATCGCCGTAGCCGGTGGAAGCGTACATCGTTCCATCCTCGTCGAACCCCGCCGGGTAAATACCAATTCGCCGTTCGAACTTGTATTTGAGCGATACCATGCAGGTTGCCACATGCCAGTAATTTCCGTAGTTATCCTGAAAGGTTCCGCCATGTCCGGCGCCCTGCACAAAACCACCGGGCTTGTACGACATCGGGTTGTGTTTCTGGTAGGTAAATGGCCCGAGCGGACGGTCGGCCACATAAACGCCGTCGGCATACACCTTAAATTCGGTTCCGGGAGCACCGTACTGAAAATAGTATTTTCCCTTGTGTTTGTTCACAAAAGCCCCTTCGGTAAAGGGCGCCAGCGTGGTGCTGTCGTCGTTGTTCATACCAAAACGTTCCCAGCCATGCAGTTCAGGCTGAAGCATCATCACATCGGTAATTTTGCTTTTCGGGTAAAAGTTGCTACGGTTCAGCTCAACGGCTTTCAGCGGAAACTCGTTGCTCGATCCGTAATACATGTATAATCGCTGGTCGTCGTCGAGGAAAAATCCCGGATCCCAAAATGGCAGCGAAACCGATTCAATTTTGCGTTTGAAGCGTCCGCTTTTCGGGTCGGTGCTGTACCAAACCGGC
>Ga0154413_1137_pt3 | contig 23485 bp, 16 predicted proteins | sample RifGroB2_FD_115917 | JGI IMG/M metagenome (GOLD analysis project Ga0154413, IMG submission 115917) | Bacteroidetes bacterium GWB2_41_8 | reverse complement strand
TTGACCACAAATCAAATTCAATTGAAATATTTTTTCAGGCAATAAAACTCGTAAGGCCTGAGAAAGTAAATTACACTTATATGCTAGAGGGATTTGATAAAGAGTGGATTTATACCGAAACAAAAAAAGAAGCGCACTATAATAACCTGAATCCCGGCAAATATACATTCAGGGTAAAAGCCAGAAACGATAGCGGCGAATGGAATAAAAAAGACACTTTTATTCAGATCATAATTGAACCGGCATGGTGGATGACCTGGTGGTTCAGGATTCTAATCGCAATAGTTTTAATAATCTCACCCATTTTGTTTATAAGACTGAGAACGAAACGATTGGTAAAACAGCGTGAAAAACTCGAAGAAATAGTTACCGAACGCACCTACGAAATTCAACAAAAAAACAAGCAGTTGCAAGAACTAAATGCAACCAAAGTCAAGCTTTTCTCAATCATCTCCCACGATTTGCGAAGTCCTTTTACCGCCATTCTCGGATTTCAGGATATTCTCCTGAAAAATTACATGGATTTTAGCGATGCCGAGCGAATTGAAATGATCACCCACGTAAATTCTTCGTCGAAACAGATATTCGATCTGCTTGAAAATCTCCTGAACTGGGCCAGAGTTCAAAGTAACAACATACAGTATAATCCAATAAAGATAAAACTTAAGGAACTATTACACGGAAAGTTCGATTTATACCGCAGCATTGCCGAGTCAAAAGGAATTTCGCTCGACTACCAGATCCCTGAAACACTTGTTGCCTTTGCTGATATTAATTTACTCGAAACAATCATTCGAAACCTGATAAACAATGCCATAAAGTTCACTCACGAAGGTGGAACTGTTCACATCAAAGCCATTCTTCAAAACAACTTAATTAATATCTCGGTAGCCGATTCAGGAACAGGTATGACAAAAAAACAGGTAGAATCGTTGTTTGTTTTCGAAAAAACCAAGACCACACACGGAACCAATGGCGAACTTGGTTCGGGACTTGGACTGCTGCTGTGTAAAGACTTTGTTGAAAAAAACCAGGGAACAATCTCTGTTGAAAGTCAGGCTGGGAAAGGGAGTACATTTAGTTTCACGCTTCCCGCTTTCGAACAGTAATAACCACAATCTGATAAATCGGGTATATTTGCAGAAATTTTCAATAGTAAATATGCGAACTTTTAAAATATTCCTGATCTATATTCTCTGCATCGGTTCATTGAGCCTTCAGGCAAAAGCTCCTGAATTTACTGGCAATATGAACAGCAACAAACCACACCGCATTATTCGTACCTGTTGTTCGTTTGGCTCAGAAATGCAGCTTATCGCCATTCCCGGTGTAAAACTTACTGACATAACCAGCATCGACAAAATAGGAATCCACCAGTATCTGGGCAGTGAAAACGAAAAAAACGGAATCATTTATACACGTCGCGGCGGATTTATAGATATGGGCCATTTGCGCGATCAGGCCGACTGGACTGCCTATCTTTATACACAAATAATTAAGAACCGGCAGACCGAAAAATTGTCGATGGTTTTAGGCCGCGAAGGTGGAGAGAAAAACCTGCAAGTCACCATTCCTTCAAACATGAGCAATCCCGATCTGATTCTGCTTGCCGGAAAAATTGCGTACGATTTATCGGTTTGGCACGAAATAGCCACCTGGTTTGGTGCATCAACCATTCCGTTTGTTCCTGAAAGATATTCAAGCTTTTCGGTCGAAGACGCATACTCCAACTTACTGGGCGTAAAAATCGGGATTCAGGCTTTGCAAAGTGAGTTACCATACGAAATGGCTGTAACAAACATTATTTCGGAAACATTAAAAAGCCTCGATGCTGTTTCGAACGAGCTGGAAACCTATATGGCAATGGAAGCGGTTAGAGACATTTGGTGGACGCGCGATAAAAAACTACCCTCGGGGAAAGTATTACTTCAGCGCCAACTCCAGGTTTACGACTGTTTACAGCCATGGCTGGTTCCGGGCTGGATGAATCCAGATCAGGAAAAATCGGAACTGAAAGTCCCTGAATATACTTCCAACGGGCAAATGCTCACCAAATTCTATGAACTCGATTTCAGGGTCAATTATAAATTTCCTTTTCGTAAAATGTTTCCTGAACGGAAGGATAGAAATATTACTCAAAACGATTTCGACCGGTTGTTGGTTCAGATAGCAGATGAACTCGAAAATAAAGACCGTAAATTACATTAATCAGTTCTCATCCGACCAGTCTTTTCCAGGATCAATCTGTTTATTCCGCTGTATTCGAGCCAGAATCTCGAAGGTACGAATGCGGTCTTTATATAGGTCGTTGTCATTTTGCTTTGCAATATCGAGCGATGCATCAGTATTGTCGTCCCAACGTCGGCATAAATACACTGGTTGGTAAACACGCCCTATTTTATATTTTCCTGAAATGGCCAAACCCAGTGCGTAATCTTCGCCATAACTAACATTCGGAACACGGATTTCGCGCAACACAGGTGTATAGAATGCCCGCGGAGCGCCAAGCCCATTGATTCGCAAGGCGTTATTTGGCCCATTATCATCTGTCCATTCCCGATGGTCGATTACTCCGGCAGGAAGTTCCCTGAGATTAAAATCTGTCATCCGGTAGCTGCCTATCACCATCGCACAATTGTCTTCGTAAAACTTATCGACAATTGTCTGAAGTGTATTTTCATTCACATACAAATCGTCACTATCAAGCTGAACAGCAAATTTTCCACATTGGGGATGAAAAATTGCTTCATTCCAGCACCCCCCGATTCCCAGATCTTTCCGTTCAGGAATAATATGTATTAATTTCCCCATCTCGGCATACGATTGTATGATTTCGGTAGTCCCGTCGGTCGAATAATTATCGACAATTATCACGTTAAACCGGAAGATCGTTTTCTGAATAAGTGCCGACACTATTGCCTCGCGAATGGTTTTAACCCGATTACGAACAGGAATAATTATGGATGCTTCAGTTTCGAAATGTTCTGTAAGATTTGGTTCGGGAAAAGGAGCTATCAGTAAAGCGCCAATATCGCGCAGGTGAGCGGTACAAACCTGTTCCATTTCGAGCTGAAGTTCGCGTGCTGCGGTTTTCACGTAGTCAAACTGCTTCTCGCCCGAACTGCGGGTATCGGTCTCATGATTTGTAAACAAAAATTCAGGAATATGCACTAAACTGCCCATTCGGCTGGCACGCAAACGAAGGGCATACCGACCCGCATATTTTAGCATCTCATAATTTTCGTACCTGAAGGCTTTCAGCACTTCGGCCCGGTAAAAACGAACCGGCCCAAAATTAAAGTCGTCGCGCATGCTACCCATCTGATAGTCGTTCACCGGATGCGGAGTAATTTGATCTCCATTAAGTTCCATATAATCAGCATACACCATGGGAGCATCGGTATAACCAGCCACCTGCACCATACGCTCGATTGCTCCCTGCCCTATTTCAACCGCCGAATCGTCAAGTATCAAAAGTGCAAAATCTGCCTGAAGCAACTTAGCTATTTGCCTTATGGTTGAACAGGAATCAATCTCTTCCACCTGAATGAATTCGCAATTATTAATATGAACCTGATTTTTTGCCAGAACAAATACCTGATTGACCAACAGAGATGCCCTGAATTGATCGACCAGCTTCTGGCCGGCTGCCTGATCGGTATATGCAAAGAAACAATCGACTGTTGGTTTCATGACTTTTTCTTCTTTAAAGTTTAATCACTTTCACCTTGCTTATTTCGCTTTCGTTGTGAAGGCGATCAAGAGCCGAAATCCGGATTTCGTATTTTCTCCGTAATTTACGGGAATTTGGTTTAAAAACGATGCTTTTATCCGACGTAATTGTAAAAATATTTTTAGGATTTTGTGCGTCAAACTTTTCACCTGCAGCATTTAAATAAACGATATATTTAACTGGTTTGTCCAGTTCTTTTTCGGTTTTATCAGTTTTCCATTTCAACTTATGTCCCTTTTTCCTGAATCTTTCCGGGCTTTGGGGCGCTTTATTGTCAATCCAGGGCATTGGGGGAATCAGTGCCTGATGCTTATAAATTTTATCCTGAATGGTTTGGGTAAATCCAAATAAATCGCGTTTGAAATGAACGCTGCTATAAAATGCACTTCCTCCAATTTGCGGAATCTGCCGTGTAATTTCTATTTGTTTTATGAGCTGATTGGGATCTTTCCATTCAGGAACAGACGCGTTGGCCTCCAACTTGTAAACTGCGTGACCAATGTACATTGCCCGGTTGTACGAATGATCGGCCCACCATTTTGCCAAAGTCAGGTAATCGACCGATGGATGCCCAATCTGCCAGTAAAGCTGTGGCAACGAATAATCGATCCACCCGTTTTTTTGCCATTTCAGAATATCTGCATATAAATGGTCGTAGTTGGTGGTTCCAGCGGTGGTTTCAGATCCAAGCTGATCGTCGGCTTTGTTGCGCCAAACACCAAACGGGCTGATACCAAATTTTACCCAGGGCTTTGTTTTTTTTATACTTTCCGAAAGCATCCTGATTGTCAAATCCACATTGTCGCGTCGCCAGTCGGCCTTTTGTGCAGCCAAAAACCCTCGGTTATATTGCGAAAACGAATTTTCATCCGGAAAACTTTCCTTAAGTGGGTACGGATAAAAATAATCGTCGAAATGAATGGCATCCACATCGTACCTCGAAACTATATCAGTAACCACTTTTACAACAAAATCGCGCGTTTGCGGAATTCCCGGATCGAAGTATAATTTGCCTCCATAATTCACAATCCATTCAGGATTTTTAAATGCAATATGATTGGCAGCCAAAGGATCGGCGGCATTTTGCGAAACACGGAAAGGATTCAGCCAAGCATGAAATTCCATATTCCGGTTATGGCATTCCTGAATCCAGAATTGCAGCGGATCGTAAAACGGGCTGGGCGCTTTGCCGGGAGTCCCTGTCAGATAGCGCGACCAGGGCTCAAGTTCTGACGGATAGAATGCATCCGAAGCCGGCCTGATTTGCATTATGATGGCATTCATCCCGTTTTTGCGGTGCATTTCCAGGAGATCAATCACTTCCTTTTTCTGCTGATCAGTCGATAGTCCGGGTTTCGAAGGCCAGTCGATGTTGTTTACAGTAGCCACCCAAACAGCCCGAAACTCGCGCTTGGGAGCAACTTGTGCCACTGCGCCAAGGGACATTAAAAATGAAAAAGCGAAAATTAACCGGTACATAATATCTGATTTTAAATTCGGACAAGATAAAGGGTTCCCGCTAAAATCAGTGCATCTTAATCGTGTATTTTATCAAGGTTGAATTGTTAAAAACCCATGAAGAATTATTCATCTGAAATTTAATGATTTTCGGTAAAACGGTGTTTGTTTATTACTTATTTTTTTGACACCTTTGCCGCCATCGAAACACCGGAAGTTCCTATTAAATTATTTCGTTAAAAATTTAATTCAAATGGCGAACCAAAGTACTACTTCGATGTTTATTAAAATGGCTACTCAAAGCTGGTTACTTTGGTAGTTCATGGTTTATTAGGTTTAGTTGGTTTAGGTTAGTTTCCCGTCTCAAACGGGTGAAAAGGCTGTCAGAGGACAGCCTTTTCTAATTTAAACAAATGATGTAATTTTTGTGGGGAAACATTAATGGATATCCGTATTTATATCCAATTTCATAAAAGTCATTTGGGAGTCATTAATAAGCTGTTTAAATTTTGTTGCCTGTACCTTTAGGAACAGAAGGTAGGTAGGATTATTGCAAAAATGCTTGTCTTTTCCCCAGTCCGCCTTTGGCCTGGCAGGCGGGCGTACGTGACAAAACAAAATCTGTTAATCACCATTTCTACCGAACTGTTTTTCCCTGCGGAAAATTTCAAACAGTCTCTAAATATTTTTACTGAATTTTCTTCACTATAACTGGTTTGCGCGTTTCACCAGCCGGGCCCCGCATGTAAATGATCAGCCCATTCAGGAAATTGCGTAGTAACTGGTCACCACATTCCTTGTAATTTGGATGGTCTTCGGTTCTGAACAAAGCATTCACCTCGCTTTTCGATACTTTGAATTCAGCAAGAGTAAGAATATCAACGATGTCTTCATCGCGCAGTTTAAGCGCAACGCGCAATTTTTTCAGGATATCATTATTGGTCATCGCAATTAATTTTGAAATTGATTGGTCAAAGAAACAAAAACTTCAGGATGATTCTTTGAAAAACGAGAATTAGCTCAAAACCCTTACTTCGCGCTTGTCAGGAATGCTTTTGGGTTTTTAAATTCTTTTTTCCTGATGCTGTATTTTTTGGCTATTTTTCGGGCGGCAAAAAATCAATCAAAATGAAGAAAATACTTTCCTATATTCTGACACCTGTTTATCTGCTGATTTTCGGTCTTCTGCTGCTAACTTTTCATCCCGTTCAGGTCGTAACCCGATGGATTTGGGGGTATCCGGTACGCAAAAAGGCTGTTGATATAATGAATTTCGGGTTGCTATACACTTTGCGGATTTTGGGAACAAGAATCACTTTCAAAGGACTTGAAAAAATACCGGCAAACCGTCCGCTTATCATCGTAGCCAACCATCAAAGTACATTGGACATTCCGGCTGTGATTGTCGGATTCAGGAAAAACCATCCGAAATTTATCTCGAAAATTGAACTGGGCAAAGGTATCCCAAGTATTTCGTACAACTTACGGCATGGCGGTTCTGTGCTGATCGACCGAAAAAATCCGCGGCAATCGGTAAAAGATATTTTAATGCTCGGAAAACACATTGAGGAAAACAATTATGCCGCCTGCATTTTTCCTGAAGGAACCCGCAGTAAAGATGGTAAACTAAAACCATTTATGCCTGCCGGAATCGCATCTCTAATAAAAACTGCGCCATCGGCTCTCATCGTTCCGTTTGCCATCGACGGCAACCACGAACTTATGAAAAACGGTTATTTCCCGATGACATTGGGCGTTCACCTGAAATTAACTGCATTCGACCCGATAGATCCGAAAGGAATGGATAGCGCCGTTCTGGCTCAGACGATCGAAGATATGATCAGGAAAGAGCTGGGACAGAGCCCTATCCCCAACCCTTCACCAAAATAGCGAAGGGAGAACACTCTTTTCAAAGCTGTTACTAAAAAGAAAAAGTATTCCAGAAGTCAGGAATAATTCCTCAACCTTGAATAAATATCCCGGACTTGCAAAATAGGTAAGAGGGAAGACTTAAAAAACGTATAATCTTCAGATGGCAGGTATTAAAGACATGGATGGCAGTTCTTTTTTTCTCCCTTCCTTCGGGGGAGTCGGAGGAGGCTACCGCGCATATCGAAACCAGTTTTCGCAGCAACGATTTCGGTCGTTCGGGGTGAATTACAAGGAAACTGACTTGTGGATTGGTGTCGATCCAGCTTCGTTTTGCGAAGAAATGAAAGAGCTTGCTCACTCGAAAGTAGTACAATTGCGATCGGAAATGGAGGAGTATTTGATGAGTGATCCGGTCTTTGGAAAGACGTTCGAACCGCACCAGGTAGAACCGAATGCCCCCGAAATTGTTAAGGTCATGGCTCAAGCTACCAATCGTGCCGGAGTGGGGCCGATGGCAGCAGTCGCTGGTGCTTTTTCTGAAATGGTCGGGCAGCATTTAATGCAACAATTTGAAATTCAGGAATTGGTGGTTGAAAATGGTGGTGATATCTTCCTGAAGATCAACCGCAATTTGCTGATGTCGGTTTATGCCGGCAGTTCACCTCTGTCGGAAAAGATTGGCATCGAAATTCAGGCTTCAGAGTCGCCGCTGGGAGTTTGCACTTCGGCGGGAACAGTTGGCCCATCAGTAAGTTTGGGAAAAACCGATGCGACCATGATTATTTGCCGTAACACGGCTTTAGCCGATGCGCTGGCAACTACCTTTGGCAATCTGGTTCAGAATCCTGAAGATGTTCAGCAGGTGACGCAGCAAACCGAGCAGTTTACTGAGATACTCTCGGCAGTGATAATTTGCCGTGATAAGATCGGGATTCGCGGGCAATTTGAAATGAAACTTGTAAGATAAATAGAAAGTGAGGGCTTGACTTTAAGTCAAACCCTCACTAAACAACAGAACGATGACAACGAAAAAAAACATACAACACGAGCTCGAATCGCGGGTTTTGGTGCTCGATGGTGCCATGGGAACCATGATTCAGAAACACCGGCTTTCGGAAGAAGATTTCCGCGGAACTATTTTTACGGATTTTCAGCACGATTTGAAAGGAAACAACGATTTGCTTTCAGTGACCAAACCAGAGGTCATTCGCGAAATTCATGCGCAGTTTCTGGAAGCAGGCGCCGACATCATCGAAACCAATACTTTCAACTCGACCAGTATTTCGCAGGCCGATTACCATTTGGAAGAATGGGTCTATCAACTCAATTTGCAATCGGCAAAGTTGGCAGTCGAGGTTGCTGCTGAATTCACCGCCAAAAATCCGGAGAAGCCGCGCTACGTAGCCGGAGCCATTGGCCCGATGAATAAAACCTTGTCACTATCGCCCGATGTGAACGATCCGGGTTTTCGCTCGGTCACTTTCGATGAGGTAAAAGCTTCGTATCGCGAACAGATCAAAGGTCTGCTTGATGGCGGTGTGGACTTGCTGCTGGTTGAAACCATATTTGACACGCTGAATGCAAAAGCTGCTTTGTTTGCGATAGAGGACGAGCTTGAAGAACGAGGCATTCGCCTGCCGGTCATGGTTTCAGGAACGATTACCGATGCCAGCGGACGAACACTTTCCGGACAAACAGTTGAGGCTTTCCTGACCTCGGTTTCGCACATCGATTTGCTTTCCATCGGACTGAATTGCTCGTTAGGAGCCAAAGATTTGCGTCCGTATCTGGAAGAATTGTCAAAAAAATCGTCCTATTTTATTAGCGCTTACCCGAATGCAGGTTTGCCCAACCAATTTGGCGAATACGACGAAACTCCGGCGGAAATGGCGCATCAGGTTAGCGATTTTCTCAACAATAAATTTGTAAATATCATCGGTGGCTGCTGCGGAACAACACCCGATCACATTCGTGAATTGGCCAAAATTGCAGCTAAATCGGAACCCCACCATCGGAGGAAAAAGGACAAACACTCTATCTTCAGCGGCCTTGAACCGGTAACACTGACTCCGGAGTCCGTGTTTATGAATATTGGCGAACGATGCAATGTGTCTGGTTCGCGCAAATTCGCCCGATTAATCCGCGAAGGAAAATACGAGGAAGCCATTGCCATTGCCCGCAACCAGGTGGACGAAGGCGCGCAGGTGATCGACATCAACATGGACGATGCCATGCTCGACGCCAAAAAGGAAATGGTTACTTTCCTGAATTTGCTGATGGCCGAACCCGATATCGCCCGCGTTCCGATGATGATTGATTCATCGAAATGGGAGGTGATTGAAGCCGGGCTGAAATGTGTACAGGGCAAAGCGATTGTAAATTCTATCAGCATGAAGGAGGGTGAAGAGGTTTTCCGCCAACAAGCGCAACTTCTGAAACGGTATGGTGCGGCTGTTGTTGTGATGGCTTTTGACGAAGTTGGTCAGGCCGATTCGTTCGAACGACGGATCGAAATCTGCCAGCGCGCCTATAATATTCTGGTCAACGAGATCAACTTTCCTCCACAGGATATTATTTTCGATTCGAATATTCTGATCATCGGCACCGGAATGGAGGAACACCTGAATTACGCGGTTGACTTTATAAATGCGGTTAGCTGGATCAAGAAAAATCTGAAACATGCCAAAACCAGCGGTGGAGTTAGCAATGTGTCATTCAGTTTCCGTGGAAACGATCAGGTTCGCGAGGCGATTCATTCGGTTTTCCTGTTTCATGCGATCAAAGCTGGTCTCGATATGGGTATTGTAAACCCCGGGATGTTGCAGATTTACGACGAAATTCCGAAGGATTTTCTGGAGAAAGTCGAGAATTTAGTATTGAATAAAAACCCGAATGCGACTGAAGAACTGCTCGAATTTGCGCAGACATTAAAAGCACAGGATGCCAAAGAAGAGCGAAAAGACGAATGGCGCGACCTTCCTGTTGAAAAGCGCCTGGAACATGCGCTGGTCAAAGGCTTACCCGATTATATCGACATTGATCTGGCAGAAGCATTACCTCTTTACACGCCTGTTTTGAATATCATCGAAGGTCCGCTGATGGACGGGATGAACGTGGTTGGCGACTTGTTTGGCGCCGGAAAAATGTTTCTTCCGCAGGTGATTAAATCGGCCCGGGTAATGAAAAAAGCGGTTGCTTATTTGTTGCCATACATCGAAGCCGACAAGGATAAATTCGACACCACCGACAACCGAAAAGTGGTGCTGATGGCAACCGTTAAAGGCGATGTACACGACATCGGGAAAAACATTGTGGGTGTGGTTTTGGGCTGCAACAACTACCGGGTGATTGACCTGGGTGTGATGGTGCCTACCGAAAAAATTCTGGAAACAGCCATTCAGGAAAAGGTTGATATTATTGGTTTGAGTGGATTGATTACGCCTTCGCTCGAAATTATGGTGGATGTGGCCACCGAAATGGAACGCCGGGGCATGAACCTGCCTTTGCTGGTTGGCGGAGCAACCACTTCGAAAATACATGCCGCGGTGAAAATCGCGCCTCAATATAAAAATGCAGTGATTCATGTCAAAGACGCGTCGCGCGCGGTGAGCGTGGTTTCGAATCTGCTCTCCGGAAATGAAGAATTCCTGAAGGAAATTCGTGATGATTATCAGGCGGTACGCGATTTGCACGGACAGAAAAAGGCAAAAAAATACCTGTCCATTGAGGAAGCGCGTGCCAACAAACTGAAAATTGACTGGAACAATACACCAATTTATAAACCGAATTTCATCGGAGTAAAACAACTGATTGATTACCCAATTTCGGAACTCCGGCAATATATCGACTGGACCTTTTTCTTCTTTGTTTGGGAGCTGAAAGGCAAATTTCCGGACATCCTGAACGACAACCTTCAGGGCGAAGAAGCACGCAAATTGTACGCCGATGCCAACCGGATGCTCGATCGGATAGAAGCCGAAAAGATGGTTCAGGCCAATGGCGTTTTCGGCATTTGGCCAGCCAATGCCGATGGCGACGACATTGTGGTTTACGAAGATGAAAACCGCCAGAAAGAGGCCGGTCGTTTTTATGAGCTTCGGCAACAGGAAGCAAAAAAAGCAGGTTCACCGAATTACTGTTTGGCAGATTTTATTGCTCCGGTCGAAAGCGGCAAAACCGATTATTTTGGTGCCTTTGCGGTAACCGGTGGCGTGGGCATCGAAAAATGGATGAAGCATTTCCATGACGATCACGACGATTACAACGCCATTTTGCTCGAGTCACTGGCAGATCGCTTGTCGGAAGCATTTGCCGAGTTGCTGCATCTGCAAGTTCGTAAAGATTATTGGGGATACGTTCCGGAAGAAAAGCTTTCGCTGGAAGAAATGTTTCATGTTGACTACCAGGGAATCCGCCCTGCGATTGGCTACCCAGCCTGTCCGGAGCATCACGAAAAAGGCAATCTTTTCAACATGCTGAAAGCTGGTGAAATTGGTATGAGCCTGACCGAACACTTTATGATGCAGCCCACAGCTTCGGTCAGCGGAGAATTCTTTGTGCATCCTGAATCGAAATATTTCAGTCTCGAGAAAATTGGCAAAGACCAGGTTGAAGATTATGCCCACCGTAAAGGGGTGAGCGTGGAAGTTATTGAGCAGTTTATGCCGGCGAATTTGAATTATAAGGGAATATAAAAGTGTTCAGTTGCAGTAATGCCTCGCTGGCAGCAATTTTACAGCTCCGTAGGAGCGGCATATTTGTAGCCCGGGGTAGAACGACGAAGGAGTGCCGCCCCGGGTTAAATACGAATAGCAGAAAACCGGCCGCGCGAAAATCAAGAACAAAGTGGTCGCTTTTTTTCGGACGGAAAGGCTCCAATCTCCAACAAATAACTCTCAAAAAGGCAGGATGAAAATTCTGCCTTTTTGGTTGGAAAGATTTCTTTGAAAACATATTGTAATTGAGAGTTTGAAAGGATAACTTGCAGAGATTGAATTAAGCAAAATTCTGTAGAGCATGAAAAATACTATTTATATAACTGGCGCTGGCTTTTCAAAAGCATTTTCACAAAAAATGCCTACGATAATGGAATTATCTAATGATTTAATGAACAATGATTTAACTTCAAATTATCCAAATTTAGCCGATTTTATACAGAAAACAAAGGATAGCTTTATTCATTTAAATTCTAACTTTTTAGAAGTTCTATCAAATATCCTTCTTTCAAACAAATTGCAATTCTCAATTGTAGATATTTCAAATTTTGAGATTCTCAAACATGAATTTTTGAGTTATATTCATTTCTCATTGATCCCTTACACCATTGATTCTGATAAAAGCGAGCTATTCAAAAAATTTCTACTGTATGCAATTGATACAAAAAGCCAAATTATTACCTTCAACTATGACTTATTAATAGACACCTTCATAAAAAACAACCTATCCCAATCTAAAGAATATCAGATTTATAGCAATGATTTTGTCGGAGAAAGTGAAATCCTATTAAATGGACTTCTCCAAGAATTTAGTAAAAGTTCGAAACCACTTAAAAAACATGGGAAATTAGATATTTTGAAATTACATGGAAGTCTTGGTTGGTTTAAGCTCCCTGGCAATAAGAATTATGATTTAAATAATATTATAAAGGTTAATGGCCGAGAGGAACAAAACGAATTCCTTCTTTATAATAATCCTATATTCATCCCTATGGCGTATTCAAAGGAAAACTATTTTGAAGGAAATTTATTTCCCTTTTTATGGCAAAAGGCATATTATTGGTTAAATCAATGCGACAATATTGTTTTTATCGGATATGGGTTTCCTGAAACGGATATTACTAACCTCAATTTTTTCTTCCAATTTAAAGATAAAATTTCTGATATAGTTGTAATCGAGGATAACAATCTAAAGAAATTAGAAACGATTTTTGGTGATAAGGTAAAACCCATTGGAGCATTAAATTACATTGAGAATTTGTAACAGCACATTTTTACCTTGAAAATCTAAAATACAACTTTAGAATTTCAATGCTAATTTCAATTAAGTACCTTGATATTCTAAAATACGACTTTAGATTCTCAATACAAATTGTATATTTGCAGGACAAATACAAACCAAAATGTACCTCTTTCGTCCTGAATATGAAGCAGAAATAAGCCAGTCGATGGCCGCAAACCCCATTACAGCTATTTTGGGGCCGCGCCAATGCGGCAAAACAACCATTGCCAGAAAGCTAGCTGCCGAAGATTCATCGGGTTTTTTCGATTTGGAAGATCCCGACGATTTTGAATTGCTGAAAAATTCGGCCAAGCAAATCCTTAGCCAACAATCTGGGCTGGTGATAATTGACGAAGTTCAGCGTTTGCCTGAACTTTTCCCCTTGCTTCGGGTTCTGGCCGATCAGCCCAATACAAATCGCAAATTTTTGCTGTTGGGCAGCGCTTCGCCCGAGTTGATGCGCAATTCGTCGGAAACACTGGCCGGACGAATTGGTTTTGTTGATCTAACTGGCTTCCGGTTGGATGAAGTGGGCATCGAAAACCTTTCGCCATTGTGGATGCGTGGCGGGTTCCCGCGTTCGTACCTGGCCGACGACGATCAGCAAAGCTATCAATGGCGGCAGGATTTTATCCGAACCTTTCTGGAAAGAGACCTCAATTTGCTGGGATTTAACCTTCCGGCACAAACCATGCGTCGGTTCTGGATGATGCTGGCGCACTACCACGGGCAAATCTGGAAAGCATCGGAATTTGCCCGATCACTAGGCATTTCAGAGCCAACAGTAAAAAACTGGCTCGATGTTTTGACCGGAGCTTACATGGTTCGTCAGGTACAGCCATGGTACGAAAACCTTCAGAAACGACAGGTGAAAGCGCCAAAGATATTTATTCGCGACAGTGGTTTATTACACGCTTTGCTTTCGCTGCCGGGTTCTGAAATACAAACTAATGCAAAACTGGGAGCTTCGTGGGAAGGTTTTGTGATCGAGCAAATTATAAACCGCTTGAAAACCCGTGATTACTACTACTGGCGGACACACGCCGGACTGGAACTCGATTTATTGGTACTAAAAAACAGCAAACGTCTGGGTTTTGAAATCAAGTTTTCGGGAACTCCAAAAGTTACCCGTTCGATGCACCAAATAATTGAAGACCTGAAACTAGACCAGTTTTACATTGTCTATCAGGGAAATCACCGACTGGCACTTGAAGAAAAAATCCAATTATTGCCAGTTAATGATATAGTAAAAGGAAATTTCTAAATCTCATTAATCTTAAATGAATGAAAAAAGGACAAGTTAAAACAGCAGTATTTTACTTTTTACTCGGTTTGGCTGTTATGTTTGTAGCCGATATGATTTTTCATTTCAATAATTCGGTGGAAACCCAACTGAAACGCGAAATGAATAAAGCGGAAAAGAAAATAGAGAACATCTTTAAATAATATTTCGTTCAAATTCCGGAAGTCAGATCCGAATTTGACCTTTAAATATCCCTAAAATGAAAGTAATCGACATTATCAATCAAAGCAATAAAACTGTTTTTTCGTTTGAGTTGCTGCCCCCGCTCAAAGGAAACGACGCGAGCAAAATATACAAAACCATCGAAACGCTGGTCGATTTCGATCCGAAGTACATTAACATCACCACGCACCGCGACGAAATGATGTACATCGAGTTACCTGATGGCCGCATCGAAAAACGCACAGTTCGTAAACGTCCCGGAACGGTTGCCATTGCGGCCAGTATTCAGCATAAATACGGCATTCCGGTTATTCCGCATATTTTATGTGGCGGCTTCTCGAAAAGCGAAACCGAGCATGTTTTGATTGATCTGAATTTTATGGGCATCAGTAATGTGCTGGCTCTGCGCGGCGACGGAAACAAAGGCGAACATGTTTTCAGACCAGACGCGAACGGACATTCGAATGCCAATCAATTGGTTGAACAGATTGTTAATCTGCGAAATGGTAAATACCTGGAAGCTGATTTGAGAAATACACATCCGATGGATTTTTGCATCGGGGTGGCTGGCTATCCCGAAAAACATTTCGAAGCGCCGAACGCTGAAACCGACCTTCAGTATTTAAAACAAAAAGTGGATGCAGGCGCCGACTACATTGTGACACAGATGTTTTTCGACAATCAGAAATATTACGATTTTGTGACCAAATGCCGGGCTATCGGAATCAATGTTCCGATTATTCCGGGAATCAAGCCAATCAATTTAAAGAATCAACTGACCGTTTTACCAAAACTCTTCAGTATCGATATTCCGCAGGAATTGGCCACCGAATTAGGCAAATGCAAAACAGACGACGATGCAAAAATTGTTGGAACAGAGTGGGCGATTCAGCAGTCGAAAGATTTGGTGGCCAACAAAGTTCCGAGTTTGCACATTTATACCTACGGAGTTTCTGACAATACCCGGAAAATTGTAGAGTCGGTGTTTTAGTTATTTCTTTGCCAGCGAAAACAGGAATTCCAATCCTCCTTCAGGTCTGTTTTTTACTGAAATATCGCCTTTGTGAAGCAGCACCGCATTTTTTACGATGGAAAGCCCAAGACCGGTTCCTCCGTTTTCGCGCGAACGGCCGTAATCAACACGGTAAAACCGCTCAAAAATGCGTGGTAAATGTTCCTCCGGAATGCCCGGTCCGGTATCTGAATACCTGAAATAGTAGAACTTTGTGTCTTCCAGATAATTAGAAACAGTAACTGTAATATTCTCGCCTGCATAATTTATTGAGTTTTCAAGCAGGTTCTGAAAAACGGAAAACAAGAGCGATTCGTTTCCGTTGATGGCCACTGCCGGATTTACTTCAACATTACAGGTGATGTTTTTCTGATTCATCCGAATACGCAGATTCTCAACCACATCGCGAATAACCGGACGAATCTGTAACTGCTTGAATTCGAACAGCTCTCCTGCATCTTCGATGTTGTTGAGCAAGGAAATATCGTTGAGCAAATCGGTTAGCCGTTCCGACTGAGCGTAAGCTTTTTCCATGAAATAATGCTTCTTTTCAGTCGGAATATTGGGATTGTTCAGAACCGTTTCAAGATATCCCTTAATTGACGCGAGAGGTGTTTTCAGCTCATGGGCAATATTCGAAGTAAGTTGCTGTTTCAACAGCCGGCGTCTTTCGGGCCGTGTAATATCGCTAATCATGATTTCGAAACTCGCATCTGAAAAAATGATACACTTTATCTGGAAATATTTCTCGTTCTTCTCGACATTATAGAGCAACTGATCGGGATCTTTGCTGCTGTAAGGAAATTGGCTATTGCTTTGTTCTTCCAGAAAATCAATCACTTTCCTGAATTCAGGAATTAAGAAAACATTCTCGGCCGAGATGGTTGAAACCTCCGAAATTATATTAATGTACTGAATGAAGTGACTGTTTGCCAATATCTTATTTCGCTGCGGCGAAAATATTGCAATCCCCTCGTCAAGCACCTGCAGATGGTCGAACAGCTTTTCCTGTTCAACAGTAAGTTCATCTTTGGCTTTTTTGAGGTTGTCGTAAATCTGGATTATTTGTTTCCTGATAATCCCAAATTCATTGTCTTTGAAATCGCTGTCAAGCACTTCGATATCTTCATTATTTCCGGCCTTTAAAGCAAAATCTTTTAGTTTGACGATGAATTCGCTTAATCGCAAAGTGGTAAAATGGAGCAACACCCACATCAGGACAAAAAGAAAAAGAACAAAAAACAGGAATATCTGCTCCGTTTTCAGAAAATTTTTCACTTCGATATTATAAACAGCGGCCGAACGTACTATATACTTCCTGAAATCTTTGGCATAATAGTAAAATTCCTGATTGGTTGAAGTTGACAGCCGAATGGAGGATCCAACGCCCTCTTTTAATGCATGTTGCACTTCGAAACGTGCAAAATGATTTTCGAGCCTGTCGAAATCGGCAACAAAGCTATCGTAAAGCACTTTGCCCGAATAATCGATTACCGTGATCCGGGTGTTGGATATTGGAATCAGGCTTTTCAATGTATCGAGCGATTTGAAATCACCGGTGTTGATTATGTTTCGATGGTCGATATATCGATGTGTGATTTCGGTAACATTGTCGAGTGTAATTTCGAGTTGCCTTATCCGGTAACTTTTTTCACGGTCGTATTGATATATCAGAACCGAAAATGTGAATATTGAAAAGATGACGAAAAAGTTTAAGAAGATACTTTTTCTGAAACTGCGTTGAATAATCAAAGTCAGAAGTTTTTGTGTTATTTGTTTTTAGTTTTCAAAACTGTAGCCGTATCCCGATCGGCCTTTTATACAATTTCCATAATCGCCGATCTTTTTCCGTAAACGAGCAATATTTACATCAACATTTCGCTCAGTAACAATCACATCGTCGCTCCAGATGCGGTCAAGAATTTCCTGCCGGCTCAGGTATTTTCCCTTGTTCGAAATGAGCATAGCTAATATTTCAAATTCTTTGCGGGTAAGCAGTATGTTTTCCTGATCAATAACTACCGATTTACGGTTCAGATCGAGCTCCATTGTATCAATACTGATTACTTTGGCTTTGGTTTCAACCTGTTTTCCACGGCGAAGAACAGCTTTAATTCTGGCTGTCAATTCTTTAATAGAGAATGGTTTCGACAAATAATCATCGGCTCCAACATTAAAACCAGTTAGCAAATCGTTCTCCGTTTCGCGGGCAGTCAGAAAAATAATCGGCACCGAAAGTCCAAGTTCTCTCCTGATTTTATCGGCAAGTTTAAACCCCGACATACCACCCATCATCACGTCGAGCAACAAAAGGTCGAAACGGTCGATCGATTTATTAAGTGCTTCTTCACCTGAATAGGCCACTTCAATGTCGAACCCTTCGCTGGCCAGATTAAACTGAAGAATTTCGCACAAGTCACGTTCATCGTCAACCACCAATATTTTATATGAATCAGTCATCTTTATTGCTTAATTATATTTTTTGGCTGAATTTGTATTAGTTGTCGCCAAGTTAATTAAAAATCATAAATCACAGAACTCCGGATTATTGTTTGATCATCCGGTGTAATTTGGTGCAAATCTGATGTTTTGCTATTACATTCAGATTAAATATAGATTACAGATTAATTACTTTAATTGATTTGTAACTTATACCAATTTATAAAACATCACTTAATCAAACAAATAGTTGCTTTTACTTATTATGGGCCAGGTTAAGGAAAGATTAAATCAAACACATGACAAAAGTCACCTATCGGAATTCCCGAGTGCAATTTAATACATCAAACATCACCAAGTTAACAATAGATATTACAAAACGATTAAATTACCTGATACGCTTACAATTAGCTTTCAATATTTAATTCATGCAATATTCTTTTCTATAATTTTGCCGCGAAATATTAGACTAAGTCAAAATATGAATACTGATTTTCAATGCAATATGATTATTCAAGACAAAATTTAATATATTTTTTGCAGAAATTACCCATATAATTAAAACTGATAATGATTTAACAACTACACTATGAGTATTTATGTACTTTTTATTGCCGTATTGTTTTGTTTAGCTATTTCCGACCTGATGGTTGGAGTTGCCAACGATGCGATTAACTTTTTAAACTCTGCCATTGGATCAAAAGTGGCAAAACGACGGGTTATAATGGTTATTGCCAGCCTCGGGATATTAGCCGGAGCATTGCTTTCGAACGGGATGATGGAGGTTGCCCGTAAAGGTCTTTTCCATCCGCAGTATTTCCTTTTCACCGAAGTGATCATCATTTTCCTGGCAGTAATGTTCACCGACGTACTTTTGCTCGATTTTTTCAACACTTTCGGATTGCCTACTTCAACCACGGTTTCGCTCGTGTTCGGATTGCTGGGCGCCGCCGTTGGAATGGCATTCTTTAAAGTTGGCGATGGTGCAATTATAGTTCTCGACGGTGTTGAAAAAGTTGCACAGATTGGAGATTTCATCAACTCGTCAAAAGCGCTCGCAATCATTTCAGGAATATTATTATCAGTGGCTTTCTCATTTGTTTTTGGTGTCGTTATTCAATGGATCAGTCGTTTAGTCTTTAGTTTCAATACCGAAAAAACAATCAAATATTATGGGTCATTATGGGGCGGTCTGGCCATTTCTGCAATCACCTATTTTATCCTGATAAAAGGATTGAAGGATGCATCCTTCATGACCAAAGAAAACTATAAGCTAATTCAGGAAAACACGATAAGCATAATTATTGGCAGCTTTGTATTGTGGACATTAATTTTGCAGTTATTAAATTGGATTTTCAAAGCCAACCCACTTAAGATTGTTGTTTTGGCTGGCACATTTGCCCTGGCAATGGCTTTCGCCGGAAACGACCTTGTTAATTTTATTGGAGTTCCGCTTGCCGGTTTTGAAGCCTACAAAGCTTATGTTGCCAACGGTGGAACAGATCTGTTAATGGGCAACCTGCTCGGGGAAATTAAAACTCCGTTGTACTTCCTGTTTGGTGCAGGTGTTGTAATGGTAACAACCTTATGGTTTTCAAAAAAGGCACGATCAGTTGCTGATACTGAACTAAAACTTAGCCGTCAGGATGAGGGAACGGAGCGCTTTGGTTCATCAGCCTTTTCAAGATATTTGGTTCGCCGGGTAATGAACACAACTACATTTTTCAGCAGTGTGATACCGCAGCCGGTAATTAAAAAAATCAGTAAACGCTTCGACAGAACAGATCTTGACAATCAGCTTAAAAAGGAAAAAGACCCACCAATGTTCGACCTGGTAAGGGCTGCAGTAAACATGATGGTGGCCTCTATTCTTATTGCGATCGGTACTTCGTTTAAACTTCCGCTTTCGACAACTTATGTAACCTTTATGGTGGCCATGAGTACATCACTGGTTGACGGTGCATGGGGACGCGACAGCGCTGTTTACCGCATTACCGGCGTGTTTACAGTTGTCGGAGGGTGGTTTATTACTGGTCTTGCTGCTTTCAGTGTTGCGTTCCTGCTTTCAACATTTTTGGGATATACCAATGCAATTGGGGTTATTATTTTAGTCGGATTTGCCGTATTTGCCTTTTATCGCACACACCTTACCCATAAAAAAAGAGTAAGCGATAACCTTGATACAGAGAAAGAAGCTGAAGAAATGAATTCAGCAGAAACCATGTTCGAAAAATGCAACAACGGCATTACAAAAACATTGAAAGATGTAAACGATTTATATACAAATACAATTCAACTCCTGATAAAAGAAGATCATAAAGAGTTGAGAAAACAAGTGCAACTTTCGACTCAGCTTGAGAAAAAGCTTGAGAAAAAGAGGAATAGCACTTATCAAACGATTTCGGCATTGTCATCGGTTGACTCGGTTGAAGCAACTCATTACTATATACTGACACTCGACTACCTGAAAGAGATTGCTCACTCGCTTTCATACCTCACCGATCCGGTTTACAAACATGTTGACAACAATCATAAACCTCTGACCGATTCGCAGGCGAAAGAATTGTTGGAATTGCTGAAAGCCTTTAATAATTATATGAATCTGGTTTTGAATTCGCTCGACAATAACAGCAACGAAAAGCTTGAAGAAATTTACAAAGTACAGTCGGACATTATTGAACTGAATAAAGAAGCACGAAAAAATCTGATCAAATCGATAAAAAAGAACGAGATTGGGACGAAAAACAGTTTGCTGGTCATCACTATCTTAGGCGAAACCAGAAACATCCTGATCTACACTTCGAACATGATGAAGATTCAGAACGATTTTACCCAGTCGGTAAAGAACTAAAACAAATACCTCCGCCAGGCTAAATTCCCTGAATTTAACCTGGCGGAATGTGCTTATCTTTAATGTTTTCAAATTAATCGATTATCGAAACAATGACCAGATACCTACTTGCATTTGTTTTATTTGCTTTATCTTCTTTTGGAAGTGACCTTCAGGCGCAGGATAAAGAAGAGTTTAAACCTTACGGAAGAGCTTTCGGGCGCATATTTGCCAACTTTCATGAAGGGATTAGTGAAGCTTCGTCGGAAGAGGCAGCCTTTGATCTGGTTCGCGCCTATTTAGGATACGAACATTTTTTAAGCAAAGAATTTAGTGCCAAAATCAATGTCGATATCGGTAGCCCAAACGATTTATCCGAGTTCTCTAAAATCAGAAGGTATGCCTATTTTAAAAATGCCTACGTTCAGTACAAAAAATCAGGTTTCACTTATCAGTTTGGGTTGATCAGCCTGAAACAGTTTGAGCTTCAGGAAAAAATATGGGAACGCCGTTACATGAAAAAATCGTTTGCCGATGAGTACAAACTGGGTTCATCGGCCGACCTTGGAATGATGGCAGAGTATAAATTTTCGAATCTGTTTTCTGCCGATTTAACCATGATAAATGGCGAAGGCTACAGCAGTCTGCAAAGCGACGATATTTTCAAATATGCGGTTGGAGCAACACTTACACCCGGAAAATCGTTTCTTTTTAGAGGATATGTTGATTACATGAAAGACGAAATCGCCCAGATTACTCCGGTGGTATTTGTTTCTTATACCTACAAGGGAAATTTCAATATAGCAGGCGAATACAACTATCAGTTCAACAACAATCACAAAGAAGGGCAGGACATTTTTGGCTATTCTGTTTTCAGCAAATACAATCTGAACAAAAAATTGCAGCTATTTGCCCGGTACGACCAATTGCAATCAAGCATTCTGAAAGGAAAAACCACACCGTGGCAGTTGACCAAAGATGGCACAACACTGATTGGCGGAGTGCAATATTCTCCTGTTAAAGGAATTAAAGTCGCGCTCGATTATCAGGACTGGTATCCCTGGGCGGCTAATGTTGCCAACAAATCGTATATTTTTCTTGATCTCGAAGTAAGTTTGTAATTTATGAGAACTTCAGCTATCATAGTAATTGTTTGGGGATTATTCATTTTGGGCTCGTGCCGCAAAAGCGATTACATAGTCGAGCCGGGTGCAGTAACCCTGAAAGACAGCGGAAATGGTACGGGCACTGTTACCTGGACCAAAGACACCAAATATGTTCTGGAAGGCTTGGTTTTTGTAAACGATGGGCAAACGCTGACCATTAAACCGGGAACAGTGGTGCGGTTTCGTCCGGGACAAGCAGAAAACAGCAGTGCGCTGATTGTTGCCCGTGGCGGAAAAATTATAGCCGAAGGCACACGCGAAGAACCTATTATTTTTACGGTGGAGGGAGATGATCTGAATGGCTCAATACCGCTTGAAGCGCGCGGTTTGTGGGGCGGTTTGATTATGCTGGGAAATGCACCTCTGAACGTGGAAGGCGGAGAATCGGTAATCGAAGGAATCCCGTTTTCGGAACCCCGGATTGTGTTCGGCGGAAGCAGTGAAAATGATAATTCAGGTACTTTGAAATATGTTTCGATCAGGCACGGGGGAACCAATATTGGCGATGGAAACGAAATAAATGGCTTAACATTGGGAGGCGTTGGAAGTGGAACAACCATCGATTATGTGGAAGTTATTTCGAATGAAGATGATGGCGTTGAAATATTTGGAGGAAATGTAAACCTGAAGCATTTGATTGTGGCGTATTGCGGCGACGATGCATTCGACTACGACCTGGGATGGAGCGGAAACGGACAATTCTGGCTGGGTATTCAGTCACCTTATTTGGGCGATAAACTGATTGAAGCCGGTGGTGGTACCAATCCGATTGATGGTCTGCCCAATTCGCTGCCGAATATTTACAACGCAACCCTTTATGCAAAAGGCAATAATAGCTCAAATCCACTAATTGCTTTTGATAATAATGCAGGCGGAACAATTGCGAATTCAATTATCCTGAACAACAATAAGGGTATTACCATTCAGGAAACTGACCAACAGCACGACTCGTTTCATCAATGGGAAGCCGGCAATCTGGCTGTAAAAAACAATCTTTTTCATCAGGTTGCTTCAAATGTGGCTTTGGAGATTTTCAAAATTTCGGGAGTATCAACCGGGCAGCACAAAACAGATTGGGCAAGCTATTTTCTTCAAGCTCAAAACCAGGTTCTCGATCCGCAGCTTACCAATTACATGGCCGACTTCAGACCAAAATCGAAGCTGAATATACCACTTGCAACTTATCCGGACAACTGGTTTCAGCAGGTAACTTTTGCAGGTGCGTTTGGCGAAGACAACTGGCTGGAAAGCTGGTCGCTGTTGAGTTCGGTAGAATAATTTTCAGATAAGCAATAAAAATGCTGAAATAGCTGTGATCACAATAACAGCTCCTCGGTAAATATGCTCCGGAATGATTTTTACGGCTTTAAACCCAACGAATGCACCCGCAGCAATGGCCGGCAAAGTCACCAAATCAATCATTAATGTTTCAGCATTGATATTGTCCCAAACGAATAATTGCAACGGAAATTTGGTAAAGTTGATGATCATGAAAAACCAGGCGCTGGTGCCA
>Ga0154413_1201_pt1 | contig 23617 bp, 20 predicted proteins | sample RifGroB2_FD_115917 | JGI IMG/M metagenome (GOLD analysis project Ga0154413, IMG submission 115917) | Bacteroidetes bacterium GWB2_41_8 | reverse complement strand
TGGCATTGTGCACGTCTTCTTTCGAAGCCGAAACACCACGCGCCATATATCGGTTATCTGCTGACATACAATCTGAATTACCTTATCGGTTAAAGTGCGGCAAAGTTAATATTTTTGGGGAAATAAATGGAACTGACTGTCAAGGCTTATACAAGTTTCAAGAGTACAGGGCAGCCTTGCGCGACCTGTTAATGCTGAGATATGAAAATTCAACATTTGCAGAAAGGGAAAGAAGAGAAATTATAAACTGAATTGCCGATGAATTTTACCAGATACACGTAATGAAATACCAAGATTCGTAGCTTGGATGCAATGATCCGTCTGATTGGTTTAATTTGCAGAAAAAGCATTCAGAAAAAAAAGTGCAAGATGCAAGCCCCAAAATAGACTTGCACCCTGCACTTAAAATTTGTAGTAGAATTCGTGGCTGGGGTTATTCAGCAGCAAGCACTACTTTATAGGTTTTTACAATGCCTTTATAATCGAATTTCACAACGGCTGTACCAGTTTTCGATTCGGCCTGTGTGATTGAAACTTTTACGGCAGGATCGTTAGCAGAAGCAACTATGGTTGGTATTCCATTAGCGCTTGCCGGAACATTATACTTCGCTTCATAAAGATCGTAACCTAAAATTCCGTTCGCATTGGTTGATCGAACCGGAGTCGTTGGCAAAGTAATCGACTCTCCGTTGACCTTGATACTTACTGTTGGTGGAATATGACGCTCAATTTTCTTTTTATTGGAACTGAAGCCCAGTCCGATAAAATCGAAAAGACTCTCTGTTCCATCGCCTTCGGCTACCAGAAAGATAGCGTGTTTTTTGTCTAATTTATCGACAAATGCTGCAACGTCAATCGTGAACTTTGTTGTTTCCTGCGCTGAATTTGCTGGTACTTCTATTACGCCGAGTTTTTTACCTTTCCACACAGCATTGTCCCAAGGTCCATCTAACCAAACATTCACCTTAAAGCTTTTGGCAGTTTTTGGGGTAATGAAAAGATTAAACGCCGTTTTGTTGCCTTTTTTAGTTCCTTCAAAAGCTTTCAGACCTTTGGTGTCTTTAGTAAGCCCGCCAAAACCAAAATATTTGAAACCAACAATATTGCCATTTTTCATATTTGTAATGGGCATGTGGTTGTCCCAAATATCCCACGAATCCTGCTGGAGACCGATATCTGAAAGGTAGCATGCATATCCTGCCGAATAGTATTGATAAGGATCGAGACCATAAACATGAAACCCTTCAGAGGTAACTTCAGCTCCTTTGTATTCGTTTCCCTGGCTGTCTTTCACCGTCCAGATCAGATCTTTTGCATAAGGATCATACCCTCTGATAACGGCGCTTCCACCTTCTGCAACTGGTTTCTCGTCCCATTTAATGGTAACTGGCGCTACAACGGCTTGACGTGCAAAACCGAATCCACGTGGCGGTCTGTGATAAAAAACGTACCATTGTCCGTTAATTTCCTCGATACTACCATGAGTATTATGACCTCCGTTCGTTGTTTGTATTTTTGAACCATCCTCATTCAAAACCGGACCACGCGAATCGACCAAAACGCCACCACTTTTCCATGGGCCCAGTGGTGAGTCTGCAACGGCGTAACGCAAGGTAGAGTTTGAACTTCCAACACCGTATTCCGGCCCTGAATACCCACTGAAAACAGTAATGTATTTGTTGCCAACCTTTCGTATTGATGAAGCTTCGAAGAAATTGAATGTGCCCAAATCCTGACCGGGATAAACGTTGGGATACATGGTGCCTTGAGGGTCTCTGACAACACCGTACCTAGAGCTGGCAGGAATTAAGTACCCAATAGTCTCGGTTCCAAGTCTTAGCGAATACATGGTTTTCTGATCTAACTGTCCTGCCGAAGATCTTTGGAATCCCCAGAATCCATAAGCTCTGAAACCGATCTCATAGTCCGGGTCTTTGGGATCAGTAATATTCTCAACATATACCGATGGATCGAAACCCATGATACTTCCGGGTACCGTTCTTGTTCCGTCCTCGGTCAAATTAAGTGGGGTGAAGGGACCGTCGGGACGGTTTCCTTTGGCTACCATCGCTTCTCTGTTCCGGCCACGACTGTGTGGGTACAGATAATATTCTTTTTTACCATCTTTTCTTTTTACTTCAACCAGGTCGGGAGCATACATAACATCCCATTGCCCGTCAATCGGGTAGGTAAAGATTGGGCCTTCATCGCGCCATTCCGACAAATTTTCAACCGGAGCTGACCACATCCTGATGTCGGGTCCGCAATAACTGTTAAATCGGAGATCGTGCGATCCGATAATATATGCACGATATTTTCCGGCATTGTCTGGATCTTCAAAAACACGGGGCTCTCCATCGGGCAAATGCTCCCATAGAGGCAAATACGGATTGCCGGCACCACGATGGATAAATCCGTTAAACGAAGGGGTGTTTCCCGACTGATTGGTTTGTCCAATAGAGTCTTTTACAGAAAACAGAAACATAACCGTAACCAAGAAAAATAATTGCGGCCTTTTCATAATAGATTTAACTTTCTTCATTTTTTGATCTTTTTTTATTGAACTTCTTCCTGAATATATTCTTAAGAAACGGGATCCCTCCTGCCGTTCGACAGGATGTCGTTATTTGTTTTGCGGGAAACTTACAACAAATGCGAAAATAGGAAATAAAATTAGTTGGTCTTCGCGTATTTATGCAAATCGTAGATATCTTATTCAGGTGAATTCTTTGACAGATCGGATTATGAGCAAGGCCGTCTTTCCCAAACTTTCATTAAAACAGAGAAGGTTTTATTCTGAAAATCAGGCTAGTGTTTTTGATTTGCTGTCGAAGTGGAGCAGAACCGTTAATATCACAAGTGAAGCGCTCATGAATGCAGGAATAAAATACATTTCCTCCGGTGGCAGTATCAATCCAAATGCCATTGCAGCAATAGAAATGATTCCGGCAAAAATTGCGTACCAGGGGGTTTTGTAAAACCACGCGTAAGGGAAAAAATGTGCTCCGGTAATGATTGCATAAACCATTACAAAATATTCAGGTGTTTTTATGAGTGTAAAAACTAAAAAAGGAAAGTAAAACAGTTGCGCGAAATTCAGCCAGAGCCCCAGAGGCTGCAATGGATTTTCCTTATTGGTCCAGTTTGTTTTAAAGAGCTTTGAGAAGAAAAAGGCAAGCGGCAACACAAAACCACCAATAACAAAAGTCAGAACTGATTGGTCGTAAGGTTTAATTTCCAATGTCCAGATGGCAGCAATTAAAAGCCAGACAATACTGGCCGACATTGTAAAATCGAGTCCGTTTTTTGATTTTATCGAAAACTCTATTCGAAGTTTATCAAAAGTCTCTTTTGAAACCATATTTCTGGTTTTTTATCAGTTAAGTTTTGCCGACTGTCTTCTCATTCTTTTAGGTCCGTACCACAACCAAAATCCGGTGATCGTAAAAGCCAGCAAGGCCAATCCGGATATGGAAGAATACACCAGTTTAATTTGTCCGTTGGATGTTTTCAGGTAATAATCGAGTATTGAGCCGTCGTGAATTTTTTCAATAAAATCGGAATGCCGTTGTTCAATATGCAAAAGTTTTCCGGTTGCCCCATCAATCTGAATTTCCCAGAATTGATCTACAAAAACAAACTTCACCATACCCTTATCCTTTCTGATGTCGATACGTTCGAGTTCCGGGGATATGTCACACGAAACAGAGTCGCGCAGAATTTGGCAGGCATTTTTGTGCAAACTGTCCATCGGTATCCAGGTGCTTAATTCGCTTGAAGTTCCCTGATACGATTTGGGTAGAATAAGCCCGTTGCTGTGTTTCTTCCAGGCCAAAAGAATGCCGGTTACCGAGATAAATAAGAAAATGATGAACAATAGCGCTCCGGTTGTCCGGTGTGTTTTCCTGAAAATCCGGATGATCCGTGCCTGTTTTTTTCTTTTCTCTGTCATCTGACTTTAGCGCTGGCCTGTTTATTTCTAATTTTAGGGTAGGATAGCTTTGGGGTTGAAAGTTAAAATTCGACGAATTTATTCGTGAAAATCGTTACTCAATACCCTGAATTCTGTCCGACGGTTCAGTCCTTTGGCAATTTCCTGTTGCTCGGGCGTCAGTTTCAGGATGAATTCTTCGGTCAGCTCGTCGTTACGTTTCAGAAATTCGTATTGTTTAGCCAGTTCGCGGGTAATTTTCTTTGGCCATGTTTCGCCGTATCCTTTGGCTACCAGACGTCCGGCGGCAATTCGTTTCGAAATCAGGTAATCGACTACTGATTGGGCACGCTTTTGCGAAAGGTCGGAGTTGAACTGGTCGCTGCCAATGTGGTCGGTGTGAGCCATCAACTCTATTTTAATGGTCGGATTAAGTACCAGTAACTGAACCAGTGAATCGAGCGCCAATTTCGATTCTTCGGTAATTTCGTAGCTGCCGGTGGCGTAATTTATGTTGTTAACTTTAATCGGTTCGTCGGTTGGCGAGAGTTTGAACTGAAATCTGAATTCCTTGCTGTCTTCCAATCCCACGGTAGAGGTTCTTACTTTGTCGTTCAGGAAACCATCTCTGAAGGCGGCAAAAACATATTCGGTTTCAGGTTTTAATTTATATTGAAAACGTCCGCCGTCGGCTCTCATTTTCAGGTTTGTTCCATCGGTTCCAATAATACGGATCAACGCTCCGTCGATTTTCTGATTGGTTTCTTTGTTGAAAACTTCGCCGGAGGCATTGAAAATTTTCGGGGGCAGGTAAAACGAATAGATATCGTCGCTTCTCGATCCTTTTCTGTTGGACGAAAACAAACCTTTTTCAACTTCTCCGGAGATAAAGGTCATTCCAAAATCGTCGCCGGGTGAGTTTACCGGGGTTTTCATATTCTGAATGCTCCACTTCCCTTTTTCATCTTCAACGGCTTTGAAAATGTCGAGACCGCCAATTCCGGGGTGATAGTTCGATGAAAAGTACAATTCGCCGTTTTCGCGGATAAAAGGGAACATTTCGTCACCGGGAGTATTGATTTCAGGGCCAAGATTTTCGGGTTTTTCGAAATTGCCGCCGCCTTTGTCTTTTGCTACCCAAATATCTTTTCCGCCAAAACCTCCAATGCGGTCGGATACAAAATAAAGTAGCGTTCCATCGGCGCTTAACGACGGATGAGCTGCAATAATGCTGTCGCCAACCAATTCGATAAGTGTAGGCTCCGACCAGTCGCCTCTCGACTGATTGGCGGCATACAATTCGGTTCCCAAGTCTTTCGACTTATCGAATCGTGCGCGGGTAAAAATCATTTGATCACCGCGTGCCGAAAGTGTTGCAGCACCTTCGTCGCTTGTTGTATTGATGAGCTGGTTTTCTTCGAGCAGCGTGGGTTTTTCCCATTTCTGTTTTTGAATTTCGAATTTGCTTGTAAACAAATCGGCATATCTTGTTCCGGTTATATTGCTTTTCTTTTTGCCGGTTACCAAATCCCTGTTCGAAGTCAGAATTACTTCGTTGTCGCGTCCGCCAACGAAAACCGGAGAGTAATCGCTGTCTTTTGAGTTGAGTTCGCGTACTGCATTTACGATATATCTTCCTGGTTTATCGAGCCATTCCTGTGCAAATTTGCAGGCTTCCATGCTGTTTGTGGCCCACTGGTCGTCGGGTTTAACTCCTAAATAGGTTTGATACCAGGTGATTGCTTCTTCGTATTTTTGTGTGGCTTTTAGGCAATCGGCATAATGCAACATACACAAAGGGTCAGCATAATTTCGCCGGATAGCATTTTTATACCAAACAACAGCCTTGGCAAATTCGCTTAGCCTGAAGTATGATTCGGCAATTTTGAAAGCTATTTCTGATTTTTCTTCTCCCAGTTTTGGGCTTCGGTAAGCTTTTCTGTATTTTTCAATTGCATTGTAATGTTCACCAATCTCAAATGCCACCTTACCTGAGTTCATATGCCGGCTGGCAGAGCAGGCGCCAAGCAGAACGATGAACAGTATCAGGAATATTTTTGGGAAAACCGGATTCTTCATTTTAAAATATGACGTTTCGGGGTAAAAGTAACCAATTTAAATACATTCTGAAAAACGGAAAAGGTTTATTTAAAGTATTGATGAGTCGATAAATTGTGGGTTTTCTTTTCAGGTGTTTCATTTTCTGAAATGAAAAAAGGCCTCCGCATTATACGGAAGCCTTTGTATTTATTCAGCACTGAAGTTTATTTTACAAACAACAGTTCTCTGTATTTTGGCAATGGCCACAATTCGTTGTCAACAATCAGCTCAAGTTTGTCGATGTGATAACGAATATCGTCGAGATAAGGTCTTACGCTTTTTTCGTAAGCATACGCTTTTTCTTTTTCACCTTCGATGACATTTGCGGTTTTGCGGGCCTCTATCATTTCTTTCACTTTGGCTTTGATAGATGAAACGTGACCTCCAATTTCCCGGATTAGTTCGATACGGCCTTCGGCAAGTGATTTATATTCTTCGTCGTTGAATACAATTTTCAGGTTTTTAACATTTTCAAGCAACATCGATTGGTACTCAATTGCTGTAGGCACAATGTGGTTGATTGCCAGATCACCTAAAACGCGTGCTTCGATCTGGATTTTCTTGGTGTATTTTTCCAATTCAACTTCAACGCGGCCTTCAAGTTCTCTTTCGCTTAACACTCCCAACTTACTGTACATTTCAACAACGCGTTTGTCGTGAAGCGACTCCAGTGAAGTTGGTACGCTGGTAATATTAGACAAACCGCGACGGGCTGCTTCAATTTTCCATTCTTCGCTGTACCCGTTGCCGTCGAAACGGATTGGTTTTGATTCGATGATCAATTTTTTCAGTATCTGGAAAATGGCTTCGTCTTTTTTAACTCCACCTTCAACCAATTTATCAACTTCAGCTTTAAATTTCACAAGCTGATCGGCAACGGCAGTATTTAAAGCAATCATTGCAGAAGCACAGTTTGCAGAAGATCCAACTGCGCGGAATTCGAAACGGTTCCCGGTAAATGCAAATGGAGAAGTACGGTTACGGTCGGTATTGTCAAGAATGATTTCAGGAATACGACCAATATTTAATTTTAGTGCGGTTTTTTCATCCGGAGTCATTTTACGGTCAACTACAGCAACTTCCATCAGGTCTAACATCTTGCTGATTTCAGTTCCAAGGAATGCAGAAATGATTGCAGGCGGAGCTTCGTTTGCACCAAGACGATGAGTGTTTGGAGCAGTCAGAATGCTGGCTCGCAACATGTCCTGGTTTACGTGCAATGCTTTCATGGTATTGATCACGAAAGTAAGGAACTGTAAGTTCGATTTTGGATTTTTCCCGGGCGAATAAAGATTAACGCCGGTATCGGTAGTTAATGACCAGTTGTTGTGTTTACCTGATCCGTTGATTCCTGCAAATGGTTTTTCGTGGAAAAGAACGGCGAAATTATGACGACGTGCAATCTTTTTCATTAAATCCATGATCATCTGGTTGTGATCATTCGCCAGATTTAATTCTTCGTAAATCGGAGCAGGCTCGAACTGGTTTGGCGCAACCTCGTTATGACGGGTTTTTACCGGAATGCCTAATTTGTATGCTTCATTTTCCAGATCTTCCATGAAACGGAAAACACGAGTTGGGATCGAACTGAAATAATGGTCGTCTAACTGCTGATCTTTAGAGGCAGAGTGTCCCATCAAAGTACGTCCGGTTAACATCAGGTCGGGACGGGCCATGAACAAGGCTTCGTCAACAAGGAAATATTCCTGTTCCCAACCTAAATTGGTATTTACCTTGGTAACATTTTTATCGAACATTTGGCAAACTTCGGTAGCAGCTTTGTCGATAGCAGAAATTGCCCGTAGTAAAGGTGTTTTATAGTCGAGTGCTTCTCCGGTATATGAAATAAAAATTGTCGGGATTGTTAGTGTATTGTCAACAATAAATGCGGGTGAAGAAGGATCCCATGCTGTATATCCGCGAGCCTCAAAAGTCTGACGGATACCTCCGCTTGGGAACGAAGATGCATCTGGTTCCTGCTGTGAAAGCATTGATCCTGACAATGATTCAACAACGCCACCGTTTTCGCCGTGAACAACAAACGCATCATGTTTCTCTGCAGTCCCATCGGTTAGTGGATGAAACCAGTGAGTAATGTGAGTCGCTCCGTTTTCGAGCGCCCATGCTTTCATGCCTTGCGCTACCTGATCTGCCATTTTGCGGTCGATCGGAGTTCCATTGTCAACAGCGTCAATTACAGCCTTGTATGCTTCTTTTGACAGGTATTTCTTCATTTTGGGACGATCGAAAACGTTCTTGCCATAAAAGTCAGAGACGAGGTTTTCTTCACGTTTAACATCTACAGGTTTTCTTGTAAGAACTTCTTCAAGAGCTCTAAATCTGAATTTTGCCATAATTTTTAAAATTTAATCGTTTATATTTTTGTTAAAGTCTTTCTACTTTTTTTGAAATTTTGATGAAACAAAAATATATAAAAAATGAAATGCATCTATAAAAATATAGGTTATTAAGTAAAAATTTACAATTAATTTAGAATGTTGCCCAAAAAATATCGGTATTGGCAGGAAAAAGTATATAAAATTCGGAAAGTTGATGTTTTTAGGTTTTTTCATTAATGCAAATAGGTTTGCAATTAATAGTACAAAAAAAACATCCTACGCGGTTTTAAGCTGTAGGATGTTATTGATAGCAGATAATGATATGTTTTTACTTTCGCTTCTTCTTAGTTGTTTTCTTGTTGGTCACTTCTTCAAGCATTAGTGATTTCCAATCGCTCGGATTATCCTCGGACAGATCAATGGTTGCGGTATATTCCTCCTTATCGATAATAAGTACTTTTACTTTTTGATCAAGAAAAGTTTCAATTTCATCCAGCACTGGCTTTTCTTCAGGGCTGCAAAACGATATTGCTATTCCTTTTCTGACGCCACGGCCAGTTCGTCCCACACGGTGGACGTAATTCTCGGCGACTTCGGGCAGGTCGTAATTAATCACATAATCAACATCCGGAATATCAATACCTCTTGCACTAACATCAGTTGCAATCAGAACTTTAACTTCACCCGATCTGAAACGGTTCAATACGTCTATCCGGTCTTTTTGTTCTTTGTCGCCATGAATAGTGATGCTTTTAATGTCAACCCTTTCCATCGCTTTAAATACTCTTTCAGCCCTGACTTTGGTTCTGACAAATACCAGAATCTTTGAATCAGGTTTTTCCTTCACCAGGCGTTCCAGAAAAAAGCGCTTGTCATCCATGTCAATCATTGCTACGGAATGGGTAACATTTTTTGCCACCGGATTTTTTGGAGATATTTCTATTCTGATGGGGTTTGTTACCAACGAATAAGCTAATTCCTTAATTTCAGGACTAATAGTAGCAGAGAAAAACAAGGTTTGCCTGTTCTTGGGAAGATAGTGAATCAATTGCCTGATATCTTTTATAAAACCAAGTGCGAGCATGTGGTCGGCTTCATCGAGCACTAAAATCTGAATTTTGTCGAGCAAAAGATGCCCCTGGCTTACCAGATCAAACATTCGTCCGGGAGTAGCCACCAGAATGTCAACGCCATTTTTTAACGTCGAAATCTGCGGATCCTGTTCTACACCTCCAAAAATGCAGGCAGTTTTAACTCTGGTATGCTGGCCAATTGTTTGAAAGACTTCTGTAATCTGCAAAGCTAGTTCGCGGGTGGGAACCATCACCAGGCAATAAATATATTCGCTGCGACTGCTGCTTTTCAATTGATGGATAATGTCAATAACAGGAATAGCAAATGCCGCTGTTTTTCCGGTGCCAGTTTGTGCAATTGCAAGTATGTCATCACCTTTCAGAATAGGGCTGATGGCTTTGTATTGAATGTCGGTGGGGCGGCGAAAGCCTGAAGCAAGCAGGTTTTTTTTTATTTCCGGAGAAATGCGGTAATCTTCAAATTTCATAGTACGAATCAATTTTTCGGTACAAAGAAACACATTTTTGCCGGAATCTGGGATTAACTATTTTGCCCGGGATGAAGTTCGTATTTGAAATTCTCCTTAAAAAAATAAAACCCGGAAAATATTAAACAAAAAAGGGAAGCCATTTCTGACTTCCCTGTAAATATAGAAATTGTGATTTCTATTTGTTCTGTAGAGGCTTGCGAGACGAGTAGTTGATGTGCAATGCTGCTGCTTTGCGCAACTCCTGTTTGATCTCTCCAACGATTTGCATTTTTGTGAACTCGTCAACTTTTAATGAAGTTACCATGAATGGAATTTCAGCTTCATCTCTGGCTGCACGTTCAGCAAGAATAAAATCAGGAATGTCAGAAACTTTTGCAAAAACATCGTTTAACTGAATACGAGGTTCAGTACCGAACATTTTGGTATATTGTTTCTGTGGTGGGCCAACATAAATATAGCTAACCAGCGATTTTTTCTCCAACTTGGACAATTCTGTCGCTGTAGGCAAAGTTGTCCTTACCTTTAGTGTTACTTCTCTCATCGTAGTTGTAACCATGAAGAAGAAAAGTAGCATGAACACAATATCAGGCAAAGAAGCAGTTGAAACAGCTGGGGTATCTTTAGCGTTACTTTTTCTAAATTTTGACATAACTATTTTTTCCCTCCTACCATTTTAGGTTCAGCTTCTGATATTCTTGATGGAATTGCCATACGAATAGCTTCTCTTTGTTCGCTGTTACAATTGGCGTATGTTTTACCAAAAGTGCTTGAAGCCATTTCGTCTCTTAGCTCATTGACCGCAGCCACCAATTCATTTTGAACAGAAATATACATTCCATATTGAGTTCCAAAGTCGTTTCGCAATGAAATAACTCCTTTGGTTACCTCAAAGTTTCCGATAAACGGAATTTCAGTTGGTTTCGTTTCAGGCAGAGTTTCGAGGTTGCGTGGATTTGTCATGAATTCTTTCGCTTTTTCGCGAAGATCTTCAACACGAATCAATTCCCCTTCAACCATTAAACGATTGTTTGCATCCAACAAAACGGAGAATACATTTCGTTCTTTAATTGGTGGGGTATCATCCTGCTCCTGATTTTCAGGTGGCATCTGTGGAAGTACGCGCTCCAAACCGCTGTCAACGTCCATGGTTGTGGCAACCAGGAAGAAGATAAGCAACATGAAGGCAATATCAGCCATTGATGCAGAAGGAATTTCTGGTGTTTTTCTCATATTATTTTTTTTCTGAGGTTAACGTAACCAGTTTCTATTTTAGAATACTAGAAATTGAAGACCATATAATTCCAAGTATAGCTAAACCACTCAAAATATAGGTTGCAATTAAACCGGTTCCAATCCACTTCGAAACATTGGTTGTAAGATCGCCTGATTCAATGAATTTCTCAACGCCGTAAAAAGTTGGAATAGTACTGTCTGAAAACATGTATGCAATTCCAACAACAGCACCCATGAATACCAAAGCAATTAAGGCGCTTTTTGTTGCTTTTTTGTCAGTTATGGTATTTGCAAATTCCAAAACTAACGCTGCTGCAATGGATAAGAAGAACAAGATATATGCCCAGTATAAGTTCGCATTAACCCATGTATCCATGCTTGGATCCGAAACATTTTCGTTTAGATTAGATAACAGCGAAATTACCAGAAATACAGTAATGCCCAGAAATACCCATAACATTATTGTTGTTATTTTAGCGAATTTCATAGGGTCATTTATTTTTTAGAATTGTATTTTACTAAGAGGTCAATCAATGAAATGGAAGCATCTTCCATGCTGTTAACGATACTATCAATTTTTGATACGCAATAATTGTAAAACACCTGAAGAATCATAGCAACTACAAGTCCGAATACAGTTGTGATCAAAGCGATTTTGATACCACCGGCAACCAATGTAGGGCTGATATCACCAGCAACTTCAATTGCGTCGAAAGCACCGATCATACCGATTACTGTTCCCATGAAACCAAGCATTGGGCCAAGGGCGATAAACAAAGCGATCCAGCTTAATCCTTTTTCAAGCAAACCAGCCTGAACACCACCATAAGCAACAACTGTTTTTTCTACTACATCCAATCCTTCGTGAGAACGATCCAATCCCTGATAGAAAATACTTGCAACTGGTCCGCGTTCGCTACGGCAAACTTCTTTAGCAGCTTCAATACCACCAGAGTTTAAAGCATCTTCAATTTTAACAAGTAATTTTTTGTTGTTGCTGGTAGCCAGATTCAAATAAACAACCCTTTCGATAGAAAGAGCAAGTCCTAAAATCAAAGCAACAAGAATTGAAGACATGAAGCCTGGACCTCCTTCAATAAATTTTTGTTTCAATGCACTGTGGAGTGATTTTCCACCTTCTGCCTGAGCAGCTACTTTTTCTTCCTGATCAACAACTGCTGTTGGCTGAGCTGGTGTTTCTGCTTTTACCTCAGTTGTTGCTTCAGTAGCCGCAGCTTCCTGGGCAACTACATTGTTTGATGCTGTGAAATACAGCATTCCGAGAACTGCTATTAACGCAAATAGTTTTTTCATCTTGGTTTTAAATTTTAATTAGTAAATCTCCTAAGTTTTAAATTGTATTTATTGTTATTGATTTATAAGAACTAATTAATTGAAAGCGGAGAGAGAGGGATTCGAACCCTCGGTACCCTTTTGAGGTACACACGCTTTCCAGGCGTGCCAGTTAAGCCGCTCCTGCATCTCTCCAATACTCGTCTGGCACTTTTTTTAGGGCTGCAAATTACAAAAAATATTGTAACAACGAAAAAAGCTATTCACTAATTTCCCCAATCAAACTTTTATTTAAGTGAAGCTTTATTTCTTCATGTTCCAATTCTTGTCCCAGCAGGAACATCAACTTGGTAATTGCAGCTTCGGTAGTCATATCTTTACCACTCACAACTCCTGCATTCAGCAGTTCAGCACTGGTTTCGTACTGTCCCATGTTGACTGCTCCTCCCTGACATTGAGTGATATTCAGGAAAATGATTTTTCTTTTAATGGCATTTTTTATCTGGCCGATCATCCATCTGGAGGTAGGGATATTGCCCGATCCAAACGATTCAAGCACGACTCCTTTTAATCCTGGAATGTTCAGTATGTTTTCGAAGACCATGCGTCCAATACCCGGGAAGATTTTTAAAATGACTACATTCTCGTCGAAGTGGCTGCGTATTTTTAGTATTCCTTTGTTTACTGAACGGTGAATGTTCTCTTGAAAATATTTGATTTCAACTCCGGCAGTAGCCAAAGGTGGGTAATTTACAGAAGAGAATGCGCTGAAATCGTCGGCATGTCGTTTTGAAATCCGGTTGCCCCGAAGTAGTTTCGAATTAAAATATACGCATACTTCAGGAACGATGGCAATATTGTTCCTTTTGGCAGCAGCAATTTGAATTGAAGTAATCAGATTTTCTTTTCCATCGGTGCGTAATATTCCGATTGGAAGCTGTGAGCCGGTTAAAACAATTGGTTTATCGAGATTCTCGAACATATAACTTAGTGCCGAAGCGGTGTAGGCCATGGTATCGGTTCCGTGCAAAATTACAAATCCATCGTATTTACTGTAATTTCGTTCGATGGTGTTCGCAATTTTTACCCAAATCGCTGGTGTCATATTCGATGAATCGATTGGCGGGGAAAAAGTTACCACCTGAAGATTATATCCAAGGCGGTTAAGGTCCGGAACTTCTTCCTGTATCTGGTCGAACTTTACAGGAACAAGAATACCGTTGGCTGATTTTTGTACCATTCCGATGGTGCCACCGGTATAAATTATGAGAATAGATGGCTTACTTTCCACGTGTTATTTTGCTTATTAACTGATGGATTATTATATCCCAAATAGTTTTCGTGCGTTTTCGGTGGTAACCTTCGCAATGTCACCAATTGTCATTTGGTGAAGGTCGGCAATTTTTTGCGCAATATAAACAAGGTACGAACTTTCGTTTCGTTTGCCGCGAAAAGGAACTGGTGTTAAATAGGGCGAATCAGTTTCAAGGACAAGATGGGTTGGGTCAATCTTGCTGATCACTTCGTCCAGTCCGCTTTTTTTGAATGTAACAATGCCACCTACTCCTATTTTGAACCCAAGATCGATAATTAATTTTGCCTGCTCCAAAGTTCCGGTAAAACTATGGAAAACACCGTTCAGTTTTTTGTCCTTTTCTTCCTTTAATACATTATATACTTCGTCAAACGAATCGCGTACATGAATGACAACAGGTAATTCGTATTGCCGTGCAAGTTCGAGCTGATAGCGGAATGCGTGAGTTTGTTCTTCCAGAAAAGAGGTTTCCCAATACAAATCGATGCCGATTTCTCCAATTCCATAAAATTTTCGTTTTTTTAGCCAGTATTCCACAACCTGTAATTCTTCCTGATAGTCGTGATTTACAGAAGTTGGATGCAATCCCATCAGCGGAACACAAATGTGCGGATAAGTGTCAGCCATATCTAGCAGATTCTTTACCGACGAACTGTCGATGTTGGGAAGAATAATTTTCCTGACATCGTTGGAATAAGCCCGCTGAATGATTTCATCACGATCGTGAATGAAGTCGGTTGAATAAATATGAGAATGGGTATCAATCAACATTTTCTGCAAAATTTGGCCAAAATAAGGGAAAATTAACCACCTAAATATGAAGCGAATATTATTTTATTGCTTCAATTGAAGTTTTTGTCCTAAAAAAGGAGTGTCCTGAAATCTATTTATTTAAACAGATTTACAGGACACCCCCGGGATATATTTATGAATTGATTGATTAAACAACTCCCTGAGCGAGCATGGCATCGGCAACTTTTACAAAGCCACCAATATTTGCGCCCACTACATAATTTACCTTGTTCCCGGTTTTTCCATATTTTACACAGGTATCGTGAATTTCCTTCATAATACGGTGCAGATACATATCAACCTCTTCTTTCGGCCAGTTCATCCTGATGGAGTTTTGCGACATCTCCAATCCTGAAACCGCCACACCGCCAGCATTCACTGCTTTCCCCGGGGCAAACGTAATCGCTTCGGTCAGGTAAGTTACAGCTTCGGCAGTACAACCCATGTTCGAAGTTTCGGCAACAAGGAAGCATCCGTTTTTAACCAGCATTTTGGCATCTTCCAGGTTTACTTCATTTTCGGTGGCGCACGGGATTGCTATATCGACAGCACATTCCCATGGTTTTTTACCGGCAATAAACTGTGCACCAAATTCTTCGGCATAAGGCTGAACAATGTCGTTGTTTGATGCCCGAAGTTCAAGCAGATAATTCACTTTCTCACCTTTGATACCATCTGCATCATAAATGTAACCATCAGGTCCTGAAATGGTAACTACTTTTCCGCCCAGTTCGTTGATTTTAAGGATGGCGCCCCATGCAACATTGCCAAAACCTGAAACGCTGAAAGTTTTTCCTTCAATTTCTTTTCCAAGTGTATTAAGCATGTGCTGAACGAAATAAACTGAACCGAAGCCGGTTGCTTCCGGACGGATCAAACTTCCGCCCCAACCAATTCCTTTGCCTGTCAATACACCTGTAAATTCGTTTCTGAGCCGTTTGTACTGGCCAAAAAGGAATCCGATTTCGCGGCCACCAACTCCAATGTCGCCTGCCGGAACATCGGTATTTGGACCAATGTGACGGTAAAGTTCACTCATAAATGATTGGCAGAAGCGCATGATTTCGTTGTCGGATTTGCCTTTTGGACTAAAGTCAGAGCCCCCTTTTCCGCCGCCCATAGGAAGGGTAGTAAGGCTGTTTTTAAATGTTTGTTCAAATCCTAAAAATTTAAGTACACTCAATGTAACAGTCGGGTGAAAACGCAAACCGCCTTTGTATGGGCCAATGGCCGAATTGAATTCCACACGGAATCCACGATTAACCTGAACTTCACCTCTGTCGTCAATCCACGGTACACGGAAAATAATGGTGCGTTCCGGCTCCACAATGCGTTCTAGTATTTTTGCCTTTTGGTATCGCGGATTTTTCTGGTAAACATCCCAGACTGATTCCACCACTTCCTGAACTGCCTGATGAAACTCGCGCTCGCCGGGAGTGCGGGCTTTCAGAGCCTCCAAAAATTCGTTTATGCCTGCTTTCATACTGTGCGTTATTTTTTTTGAATAATGGCCAAAGTTATGACATTCATGTAATGGATATTCTGATTCAGGAAAAACGATTTAATGTTTATGTGTTTGATATTTAAGGTTTTGTCGTGTGTTGAATGAATGTTTAACAACATTGGTTGACTTTCGTCAGTATTTCAAACGCCGACAAATACCGGAAATTAAAAATCCGGAGAAATTTTGGCATTTCTCCGGATGAATGGTTTGGAACCCGCAATGGTTTATGCGCGTTCCTTATTATTTCTTGAATTCAATTTTAAAGCAGACAACTTTCCATTCAGGTAATTTTTCAGGTTTTGTGATCACCAAAGCATCACCTTCCTGGTTCCATTTTAGTTTCTCTGAACTTCCAAGCATTTTTACCGAAGCTACTCTTTCTGCTGAAACTTTTGAATTCGTGCCCAACGACCGGATATTGATATTTTGGGTTGGACTTTCCATGCAAAAAGCGTACAGGGCTTTGTCTTTTGTTGTAAACCGAATGTCGGATGATTCATAAGGCCGAACATCACTTAAGCCGCCAAATTGTCCTTTGGGTTGGTTTTTCAATGTTGACGGGCCTTCACCATAAATTTTCCAGGGACGCGAGCCATAGATACCTTCGCCATTGGCCGGAATCCAGTTGCCAATTTCATCCAAAATTGTCAGTACATCCGGTTCAAGGTCGCCTTCAGGAGTTTGTACTACATTAATTAGCAGGTTCCCGTTTTTGCTGACAATATCAACCAGCATCTGGATAATTTCAAGTCCGGAACGGTATTTCTGGCCTGTGCGGTAGTACCAGTCGCCAATTGAAGTATCGGTTTGCCAGGGATAAGGATTAATTGAATCAGTTACTCCACGCTCAATGTCCATTACCCAGCGGCCATTCGCATTTTCGGGATGGTGTTTGGCGGTGTAAACAGCATTCAGTTTTCCTCCGTTTTTTGCAATATCCTGATTGTAGTAATGTGCCAGCATGGTGCGTCCAACTTCGCCAAAAGGCAGTTCGCTGTCAGAATAAACCAGATCGGGCTGATACATGTCTATCAATTCGGTAATGCACGACAGCCAGTGTTGATGATTTTCCGGATCTTTGGTCAGCCATTGGTTATCGTCGGGAGCAGTTTTTTTGTGGTACAAGTCCGAATATTCTTCATTGTTCCCGTCGTAAGGTACACCTGCCATTGGACCGGTTTTATCGGCACCCCGGCTGGACTGAAACCATGTATAACTGGCGCCAAGATGTTCGGAAACTCCAAAACGCAATCCTTCTTTTTTAGCTGCTTTTTGCCAAAGTCCAACCACATCTTTCTTTGGTCCCATTTTAACCGAATTCCAGCGATGGATTTTTGAATTCCAGAGGAAAAAATTATCGTGATGTGTGGCCATGCTGACAAAATATTTGGCGCCTACTTTTTTGTAGAGTGCCATCAGTTTTTCCGGATTCCATCGTTCAGCTTTCCAAAGCGGGATGATGTCCTTGTATCCGAATTTTGATGGATGGCCATAATTTGCAACGTGGTAAGCGTAGTGTTCGTCGGGCTTATCGCTAAAGGCATTTTTGCTCCAGTCCCAGGCCTGATTCTGATACATTTTTTTTGCATACCAGTCGCCCTGACGTGGAACTGCCTGCGGACCCCAGTGTGCCCAAATCCCGAATTTTGCATCCTGAAACCATTCGGGATATTTGTATTGCTTGAAAGATTCCATCGTTGGTTCAAACTTTTGCGCGTGCAAATTGCCAATGGGCATCATCCCAATCACTAAAAGCAGCAATGCGAAATGGATTGTTTTTTTTTCATTTCTTTTCATTCGTGTAAATTTATTTGGTTAGTTCAATATTTGTTTCAGTAGTTTTTTTCAAGCTGATTTGATCCAGTGGGCGGTCGAATTCAAGTTTTGCAACTAAAACTGTGTCGTTCAAATCATTGGTTGGCAAATTACGCAAACGCAAATAGGGCTGTTGCTCTGTATGGTCGCTTGGGCAAAGGTTCACAGCGCAGTCGATGGATTTGCCTGTATTTAATAAGGTAGCTTTCGCCGGAAGTACATTCACTGGCTTCAATTTTATTCCATTTCCTGCCGGAACCTTGTTCAAATGAACATACAGGGTGTTTTCACGTTTGGTCACCAAAGCTCCCGGAGCGCTAATTGTTTCTGAATCAGTTTGAACCTGTTGATACGATTCGTCCACCAGTTCTTTCCATTTTCCGATTCGTTTCAGAATAGCGGCGGCTTCTTCAGGAATGAGGCCTTCGCCGGTCGGTCCAACATTCAGGAGGTAATTTGCATCGCGTGCCAGATACCGGTCGATGCTGGCAATCAGATGCCGATCGGTGTAAAAATCTTCATCTTTTTTGTATCCCCAGCTTTCCATTCCTACCGACTGGCAAGCTTCCACCAGAGTTGAAAAACCTTTTGCCTCGGCGGCAGCGCTGTCGTAATCGCGTTCGGGTGTGCCAAAATCGCCGCTATCGAATCCCCGGTTGTTGATCACCGCCTTGGGTTGCAATTTCCTGATCATGGCATTCACCGATGGATCTTTGTGTTCAGGAACATTCATATCCCACCAGAAACCATGTATTTCTCCGTAATTGCTGCAAAGTTCGCGAACCTGCTCTTTCAGGAATGCCATGTATTTATCCCAGTCGGGCGAATCCTGGGGCTGCGCCGGTAATTCGTGGTGCCGTCCCTGGTTCGGGTAATTTGGATGGTTCCAGTCGGCGATGGAATAATAAAGGCAGAGCGGGATTTTTCGACGGTGGCAGGCATCGGCCAACAGCCCAATCGCATCCTTTTTATAAGGTGTGTTAATAGTGTTGAACGATGTTTGTTTGGTATCCCACAAGCAAAATCCATCGTGGTGCTTGGTGGTGATGGTGATATATTTCATCCCGGCTTCTTCCATCAGGTCGAGCCATTGTTCAGGATTAAATTTCGTGGGGTTCCATTGTTTGGCCAATTTTACGTACTCATCGCGTGCAACCCTTCCCCGCCATTGATGTTGCTCGTGCCAGCCAGGGATGGAATAAAGCCCCCAATGCACAAACATTCCGTAACGTCGCTCGAAAATCCAGTCGCGGCCATCACCAAATCGTGGGATTGCAGTTGGTTTCTGATCAGGTTTTAAAACTTGGGTTTTTTCTCCTGAAAAGTAACTAGCCTGTGCCCAGTTGGTGAAAATGGGAGTTGCTGCAATTGCTGCGGCTGATTTTAAAAGGTCTCTGCGTTTCATTTGGTTGGATTTTAAAACTGAACCAGAATTTTCATCACATGGCCGGGATTGGCGGCCCATGCAACAACTGCTTCAGCAGCTTCTTCAGGTTGAATAATTCGGGTGATCATTTCATCGAGCGGAAAATTGCCTTGTTTCAGGTAACTGATTACCGCTTCAAAGTCAGCCGGAGTTGCATTCCGGGAGCCCAGGATGTCGATTTCTTTCTGTACCCAGAGTTTGGTCGCGAAACTGACATCGTTTTTGGCGTACCCAATGCAAACCACACGGGCTGCAAATGCTGCTTCCTCCAAAGCTGCCTGATAGGTGAATGGATTTCCGGCTGCCTCGATAATTACATCCGGGCCGTGTCCTCCGGTGATTTCCTGCAACGCTTCGTGCAGATTGGAGGTTTTTGAATTGATGCAGTAGTTGGCGCCAATCTTTCGTGCCAGGTTCAGTTTCTGATCGTCGATGTCAACGGCAATCACTTTTGCACCGCGCAAAGCTGCACGGATAATTGCTCCTGAACCGATCATTCCGCAGCCAAAAACCATAACAGTGTCAATGTCGGTTACCCGTCCGCGATCGATGGCATGGAAACCAACTGTCAGTGGCTCGACCATTGCCAGTTCTTTTGCCGAAAGCTGGTTGTCGATAATCAGCTTTTGCCACGGAACAGCGATGAATTCCTGCATGGCGCCATCGCGCTGAACGCCAAGTGTCTGGTTGTAACGGCAGGCGTTGAAACGACCTTTTCGGCACGATGAACACTGGCCACAGTTGGTGTATGGAACAACAGTTACAGCTTGTCCTGCCTTGAAATTTGCGGGAACTTCTTCTCCCATGGAAACAATGGTGGCCGAAATTTCGTGACCGGGAACACGTGGATAATTCACCATTGGGTTTTTACCCATAAATGTGCTAAGGTCGGAACCGCAGAACCCGACGTAATTGATTTTCAGCAGAACCTCGCTTTTCCCTGCAACCGGTGCAGTGCGTTCGGTAATCTGAATGTTTTCCGGAGTAATTATTTGAATTGCTTTCATCAGAAATTCTTTTGTCATTAAGTGGTCATTCAATAGTCATTTGTTGCCTGGCGATACGAGTTTGCAAATCATAGGGCAATTTTTAAAACCCGAAGGGTTGCCAGGATTATAGAATTAAGTTGAGGATGTGCAAAAAACCTCGAAGAGGTGACATTGTTCTGCCATACCTTCGGCATTCTTGATTTTCAACTTTCATTACAAACCATAAATCCTCACCGCATTTTCGCCCATAATCTTTGCCTGTTCGGTTTCAGTAAAAGTTGAAATAGTCTCTTTCACCAAATCGGCCCATTTTTTATACGATGTGGCAACCAGACAAACCGGCCAGTCGGAGCCAAAAAGCAAACGGTCGGGGCCAAATGCTTCCAGAACTACCTCGAAGTAGGGCAGAAGCTGTTTGGGTGTCCAGCTGGTAAAATCGGCTTCGGTAACCATTCCTGAAATTTTGCAACTCACATTTTCGCGTTTTGCCAATTCCTGAATATTATCTTTCCACGGCGACAATTCGTTTCGTCCGATCAGCGGTTTGGCAATGTGGTCGAGTACAAAAACCTGATCGGGATGCTGATCGACAAACCGGATCGTGTTTAGCAACTGCCGTTCGAAAATCAGGATATCGTAAACGAGCGAATATTTTTTCAGGAGCGAAATTCCGCGGTTAAAATCGCCACGCAGGATGAATTCTGGATCAGGTTCGCCCTGCACCACATGTCGCAAGCCTTTCAGCAAAATTTCTCCTGAATATTTTTCCAGATATGCTTCAATATCGTCTTGAATCAAAGGTAGCCAACCGACCACGCCTTTCATAAATTTATTCTGATGTGCCATTTCAATCAGCCAGTCGGTTTCCTCAATCGATTGGCGTGCATGAACCGAGATAACTCCGTCGATTTTGGCTTCCCGGATGGTTTGTTCCAGCTTTTCAGGAAGAAAGTTGGTACGGATAACTTTCATCGAATCATCAATCCAGTCGTATTCCACCGGATTGTATTTCCAGTAATGATGGTGGGAATCAATGATCATTTTCGAGGTAGTTAAAATGTTCGCCAATTATTTTTTGTTCTTTCAGTTCTTTCCAGAAGCCGAGAGGTAAACCGGCTGCCAAAACATCCACATTGCGGCGGATGCGTTCGGGGTTACTCGGATTTAGTGCTACTGCGTTTACCTGCGGCATTGCCAGTGCAAACTTCAGGCAGGCATCGCCGGGCGAAACCTCATATTTATTGCAGATGGCAAAAAAAGTTTCGCGCCATGCCAGTAGTTTCTGGTCGTCAGCCGAAGTCGGATCAATTTTCCGGTAATCGAAAAACTCACCTCCGGTCAGGAATCCGGCATTGAAAATGGCCGAGTTGATAATTCCAACACCATCGGCATTTATTCGCTCTACGAATTCTACGATTTCAGGCGGATGGTGGTAAATGGTTAGTTTGTTGGCAAACATTACCCAGTCGAATTTTACATGATCGTACAATTCTTTGATCGTCAGCCAGTCTTTGGCGCCAATGCCAACTGCTTTCACTTCGCCTTTTTCTTTCAGTTCGAAAAGTGCTTTGTAGGCTTCCAGAATGTCGTTCACTCTTTTTGTGCGATCTTCTGTATTGGTTGCAGCGAACAAATATTCATCAGGATCGTGTACCGAAACTACCTGGGGTTTGTAATATCCGCCAAGCAGCCCGCAGCCTTGTTCCCAGCATTCGAGTATTCCGGAGTAACTTATTTTTTGACCGGCATCGTATTTAAGGTTGACCCACGCACCGGGCTCAAAAGTAGGTTCTACGGTTGTCAATGGAATTCGGTACCAGCCCAGTTTATTGCTGATGATAATGTCGTCTTTGTCAACGCCAAGCTTTTTAAGGCCGGCGCCTATCACTTCCAGGGCCAGTCCCGCTCCATATTTTCCGGCGCAATCAATCATCGGAGTCGATTCGGAAACCTCGAACCATTGCTGCATGATTTGCAGTTTCACCTGTTCAGGTAATTCCTGATAAAGATTGCCCATAAAGCTCGTTCCATAAATGATTGACGGAACTGTCAGTCCGGTTTTCCCAAAGGGTTTTCGGGGTGATTTTGTATTGTCCATTAATTTTTATTTGTCCATTTTATAGATGCGTTCCATCAGTTGCCATTTTTCGTCGGCAGTTGCTTCGGCTGATGTTTGCTGAAACCTTGAAACGTAAGCTTCCCATTCGCTTTGCCTCGGTTTACCGGCCAGTTGATCCATGGCGCGGTCGTGATCGAAGTCAGGAGCCGTATCCATAATCATAAACAGCCGTGTTCCGAGCAGATAAATTTCCATATCGATGATTCCGACTTCGCGCATTCCCTGTGTGATTTCAGGCCACGCAGCTCCCGGCGCATGTACTTTTTTGTAATCGTCGATTAGTTGAGGGTCGTTTTTCAGCGACAAGGTTTTGCAGTATCTTTTTGTTTCTGTTTGCATAATTTGAGATTAAAAATTTGACAATCGAATGTAATTTTTGTTGAAGGTCAGCGCTGTTCCGTCCGAAAGATTGGAAATGCTTTGTCCAATTTCATTCGCGGACGGATGCCTCATTATTTCGTTAACCCCGGGCGACGTTCGTTCCTCACTTGCCCGGGGCTACAAATATTTCGCCCATACTGGGCTGAACCCCAACTGCATGAAATTACAGTTGTTCGTTTATGGGCTTTATCGTTTTTTTTGACAGACCGACTATAAATGAACTTTCAGTGTTCGGTAACCATAAATGGCAATTATCACGAAACAGATGAGCGGTAAAATAAAGGAGAAGTTCACAGCGGGTAATCCGGCAACTGTTCCCAAATCAATGATTGCGCCTTGCAGTGGCGGCATCAGTGCGCCACCAACAATGGCCATTACCAAACCGGCTGCACCAAGTGTGGCATCTTCGCCAAGTCCTTCAAGCGCAATTCCGTAAATGGTTGGAAACATGAGCGACATAAATGCTGAAACGCCAATCAGGCAATACAAACCGGCCATTCCCTGAATAAAGATAACGCCCATTGTCAACACAAAACCTCCGATTGCAAATGCTGTTAAAAGCAATCTCGAATTCAGGTATTTCATCAGCATGGTGCTGATAAACCTGCTCGAAAGGAAAATTCCCATTGCAATGATGTTGTAGTTTTGGGCGGTGGCTTTATTGATTCCCAGATTTTCGGCATACTGAATAATGAATGTCCAGCACATAATTTGAGCAGCCACATAAAAAACCTGCGCGATCACACCTTCGCGGTATTTTACGTTGGCAATCAGTCTTCTGAAAGTATCCATTGCATGAATGGTATGATCGGGATC
>Ga0154413_1047_pt2 | contig 23681 bp, 22 predicted proteins | sample RifGroB2_FD_115917 | JGI IMG/M metagenome (GOLD analysis project Ga0154413, IMG submission 115917) | Bacteroidetes bacterium GWB2_41_8 | reverse complement strand
AAAGTAAGTTACGATCCACGTAACCGTCCCGGAGTATTCAACAAAACCATCAGGGTAAGCTCGAATGCCGAAAATCCGGATGTTGTTTTAACCATTCTGGGCGATGTAACACCCCGTGCAAGAACCATCGAAGAAGATTTTCCAAACGTGATAGGTCCGCTTCGCGCCAAGACCAATCACATTGCTTTTGTACAGATCAAAGAAAATCAGCTTAGAAAAGACAGTACCGAAATCATCAATACCACCGATCAGCCCGTTCAGCTAAGTTTCAAAACACCTCCTCCTCACCTGAGCGCTGTAATCAGGCCGGCCACACTTGCCCCAAAACAAAAAGGGTACATGGTTGTAACATTCGACGCGTCAAAAATTAAAGCCTATGGTTTTGTAATGCACCGCATTTACCTCAATATTGACGGAAAAGACGATTACCGCAATTCGATTGCTGTTAGTACTACACTGGAAGAAGATTTCTCGAAATTATCTGCCGCCGAGCTAGCCAACGCCCCATTGGTTAAATACGATGTTGAGTCATTCGATTTTGGCGATATTAAACCCGGAAGCAAAGTTGAACACACTTTTAACCTGAAAAATACTGGCAAACGCGATTTGATTATCCGCGACGTGAAAAGTTCGTGTGGTTGCACCGCTGTATCGCCATCTAAAAATCTGGTTGCCTCGAACGAAAGCGTACCTCTTAAAGTTGTTTTCGACTCCACCGGCAAAAGCGGTCGCCAAAACAAAACCATTACAATTATTACCAACGACCCCAAAAACCCAACAACCGTTTTAAGGATTTCGACCAATATTTTGACACAATAACCAACGAAGATTTTATAAGCCAAAAAAGCCGGTTTCCTGATAGGAACCGGCTTTTTTGTTTACTCCGGTCTAATGCCCCTGTTGTAGCCTCATCAAAGTCAATAGCATGCTGCAAATAAATTTATGTTATCAAACACCGATTAGCCTAAGCAACCTTTTTACAGTTTTTGGAATCAATAGTATATATTACTTAACTTCATACAACCTAAAAACCAAAATCATGGAACGACCACCCCCCCCATCCTTATTTTCTTCGGGCGACTGCCCAACAAATCAATTTGTTTATCAAATTTTAAAACAAAAAAAACAAATGAAATCAACACTTTTAAAAATCAGTTTTATTTTCCTATTCCTGAGTTCAATGGGGGCAGGGTGCAAAAAAGACATAAATAATGACAATAATCTGGTTGTTAAGGAATTTCCAACCTTATCCATGGGATATAATTTAAAACCCGGAGAAACTGTAATTATTCGCAATCAGGACACTTTTGAAAAAATATTTTCCAAAGATTTAATAGCACAGATTACATCATTACAGAACATTGACTTTACAAAGTATGATGTCCTTGCAGGTGAAAACTTTTATACAAGAGGTATTGCTAAGTTAGAGCACAAGTTTATCAAAATGGGAAATTATTCCTATTTATACAAACTGGATATCTTTCACAATCTGACTCTACCAGCAGGTAGCTTCTGTTATGGTATTATCATCAACAAGCTTCCAACGGAAGCTGTCGTTAAATTTGAAGTGACTAAAATAAATGAATAAATTTTAAAATTATGAGAAAACACATCGTTTTACTGTACATGCTTGTATTCACTGTAGTATATGGCCATGCGCAATATGATGGCAACAAATATTACTATTATTACAAAACCGAAAAACAGTTTTTAGAATTAAACACCGATTTTGTTTTTGTTTCGGTAACAGGTGATGAGGCAAAAAATGCCAATTTACTTAGAGTTGGTGAGGGAATGTTCAAAAAAGAAAGATTGTCGGATAAAATGAAGCAAAAGTTAAACTTATCCGAGGACTTTTATTGGGCTGAACTAAAGCTTGAAGAGAATACTGCCAATGCAATATACAACGAAAAGGTAATAGCATTAAAACAAAACAGAAGCGTACAAATAGCTTCACCATATTTTAAGTCGGCAAGCTGCAAAAAGATTGGCTTAACCAATTTCTTTTATGTGAAACTAAAATCAACCGCTGATGTTGCGATTTTGGAACAATATGCAAAACAAACCAATAGCATCATTGTAAAGCAAGATGATTTTATGCCGTTATGGTATGTATTGTCTTGTACAAAAGTGTCAGACAAAAATGCAATGGAATTGGCCAATCAGTTTTTCGAAAGCGACTTATTTCAATATGCAGAACCTGATTTAATGCTAGATAATATCTTGAATTGTGTAAATGACACCTATTTCCCGCAGCAATGGGGTTTGAGAAATACGGGGCAATTCGGCGGAAATGCAGGTATTGATATCAGAGCATGTGATACCTGGAACTTATCGACTGGATCAAATATAAATGTGGCAGTTGTTGATGAGGGAATCCAATAAAATCATCCTGATCTACAAGTTAACATCCATTCTCTAAGTTACGATGGTGAAAATGGTACATCACCAAGCTTAGTTCGGGGGGATCACGGAACAGCCTGTGCCGGGATTATTGGGGCAGTTGGAAATACAGCCGGAATAAGCGGAGTTGCGCCCAATTGCAGATTGATGTCTGTAAGCAATATAATGAATTCAGGAACACCAAATATCAAACAGAAGTTAGCGAATGGTATTAACTGGGCTGTTCAAAATGGAGCACATATTATTAGCAATTCATGGGGAAGTGATCTTTTGATTAGTAGCTTAATCGACGATGCAATAACCAATGCCTTAACCAACGGCCGTGGTAGTTTAGGCTGCGTTGTTGTATTTGCAACAGGTAATGATAATGGGGCAGTAAAATACCCGGCTAATAGTAATCCTGATATTTTAGCCGTTGGGGCTATGAGCCAATGTGGTCAGCGCAAAAGCCCAACGTCATGTGATACAGAGTTTAGATGGGGAAGTAATTTTGGGGCGACCTTAGATATTGTTGCACCAGGAGTGCTCATTCCAACAACAGATAGAACTGCAAACGATGGGTACAATCTAAATACCGAAAAAGCTATACATCCTCGAAGTGGAGGCACATTGTTAACATCTGATTACGCCAACAATGATTATACTGTTTGGTTTAATGGTACTTCTTCGGCTTGTCCGCATGTTGCAGGGGTTGCAGCATTAGTATTGTCTGCTAATCCATCATTAACAGGCCAGCAAGTTCGGGATATTATTGAGCAAACCGCACAAAAAGTAGGTGGATATAACTACACAACAACAACAGGACGGACAAATGGAATCTGGCATAATGAAATGGGTTATGGTTTGGTTAATGCCCTATGCGCAGTACAAAATGCATAAGCGCGGTTGGCGTTTATTTCAGGCCCCTCTAGTGTCTGTTCATCTGGCACTCAATTTACTGTTAACAGTGTTCCTTCAGGATGTACTGTAAGCTGGACATGCAGTACAAACATATCATTTGACAACCAAAACGGCAATCCCAAAACATTTTCAGCAAACGGAAATGGAATAGGAACGATTCAGGCTACCATTATTTCCGGTTGCGGCAACATCACTATACCTCAAAAAGAAGTTTGGGTAGGTCTTTTTGAACCCAATACGACAGAGTTAACATTTTCGAATGCATATGATGGACAAGGCGTTTTTTGCAGTAATAGTTACGGCAATCAATTCGAACTGCCAGTACCGGCAATTAATTCGTGCTACTACGAATATAAATTGACCAATTTGGCCGGAACTCAGGTAATCGATCAAAATTATTCGTACACTGGTACCGGTATTTTAAACGACTCTGGCCTGACACCCGGATATTATCTTTTCTGGGTGAGAGGGATTAGCGGTTGTGAAGTAAGCGACTGGTATTCAACTGAGGTTGAATATATCGACTGTTCCCAGTTATACCTGTCTTTATCCCCTAATCCATCAGCTACTGAAACAACCATATCCATTGTTTCGAAATCAAATACAAAAATCGATGAAAATATTGAATGGGATCTCGAAGTGTATGATTCGATGCAAAATTTAAAAACCAAAACACAAAAACTTAAAGGCGACAAACAGACCATCAACACAACAGGGTGGAAAGATGGGGTGTATATCGTACGTGTAAAAATCGGCAAAGAAGTAATCAGCGAAAAACTGGTGGTAAAACATTAAATAACTACTGTACGACCGACTGTAAAATATCGTACGGGGTATTCAGGCAAAAGCGGTCGCCAAAACAAAACCATTACAATTATTACCAACGACCCCAAAAACCCAACAACCGTTTTGAGGATTTCGACCAATATTTTGACACAATAACCAACGAAGATTTTATAAGCCAAAAAAGCCGGTTTCCTGATAGGAACCGGCTTTTTTGTTTACTCCGGTCTAATGCCCCTGTTGTAGCCTCATCAAAGTCAATAGCATGCTGCAAATAAATTTATGTTATCAAACACCGATTAGCCTAAGCAACCTTTTTACAGTTTTTGGAATCAATAGTATATGTTACTTAATTTTATATAACCTAAAACCACAACACCATGCGACGACCACCACCTAACTCGGCATTTTTCTTCGGGCAACTGCCCAACAAACCAAACTTTCTATTGAATTTTAAAAACATAAAACATGAAAATCACAATTAAATTATCAATCATGAAAAAACAAAGTGTATTTCTGCTAGTAACGCTATTAAGTTTTATCCTCTTTTCCGCAGGTAGTTGTGAGAAAGACGAAGAACCGCAGCTCCCGCCAATTACCCAAACAGGGGCTGGAACATTTGGATGCCTGGTAAATGGAGAAATTTGGGTAGCAAAAAATCGACCATTTGGATCTCCTATTGGTGCATCAAACAATCAATGGGAGGATAAAAGATGGGTCATTAATGGAGCTGCTGAAAACTCAGGAATTAGTATCCATATCTGTAGAGATTCAGTACTTAAAGGAGAATCAACGTTGAAAGGTTCTTTCGAATTTGATGAAAATTGCTCAAATGGAATGATCTATTTGGAAGATTATACGCCACAAACCGCTTCTTTTCAAACTTCTTATGAAGATGTTGGGAAAATCTACATATCCAGATTTGATACGGTAGATCGAATAATCTCCGGTACATATTATTTTGATGCGGTCAACTCTTCTGGAGAGAAAATAGAAATACGTGATGGGCGGTTTGACGTTAAGTTTATCAACTACGAACCTTAGCATAAGGTTTATATTCATTTTTATAAATAAAAAACCACTAATCATGAAAAAAATAATTTTTACCTTCATTGTATTTTGTATATTTTTTCAAAATGTATTGGCTCAAAGCACCAACTTCAGAAGCCAAATGAATACTATTTTCGGGAATGTTGACTTATCACAAGTACCATCGGGCATTTTGTTCGATTATGGACTGAACCTGGTGGACGATTCTTTGTACAACGGGACATTGGTTGCCGACAACATTTTATCTCCACAAGTGTGGAAGAAGTTATATGGAGACCTGTGGTCGTCGAAAGTAAGTTCAGCAGGAACGATGCCTGATATAGAAGTTGTCAACAATACCATCAACACCTATGCAACGGGTGATGCCACCTTGATACCCGTACTTTTTTACAATTACCACCGAATTTCGGCTACTGCCCTAAGCAATAACCTGATGTATATTGCGAGCAATCAATTGTATGATACTCCCGGAAGGCTTCAGTCGCCTTACATCGGTCAGGTTGCATTTGGCGCAGCCGGAATGCAATCGCGGTTCGAAACACCCGATGGCGTTGTTAAGTTTAGATTCCGTCAGGAATGTTATTTTACAAATTCGGCCTTGGGCGTTTCGTCAATTGCCATTGATGCCGGCGACGGGTTGGGGTATCGAGCGGTACAATGGGAAAATGCTTTTGCATGCAATTATGCCACCGCAGGTGCTAAAGATGTAAAAGTAAAGTTCACGTTTTCCGACAATAGCATTAGATACTCTCATTTTACGATCACAGTAGATATTAATATCCCTTTAAAATCGGCACAGTATCACAACACCGAAACCCTGGCCATCAACCCGACTAATGTACGTGCATACAACGGACAAAAAGCCACGGGAGAAGTTACCATTATTTATAACGGAAGTACAACTGTGCTTGATAAACCCTTAATAGTTTTTGAAGGATATGATACTTGGAAAATATTAACTCCAGATATTCCAGAAAGAAATATTAGTTGGACTGATTTGCTTGACGAACCATTTGAAATGGGATATTTCCCTCCTAGTTTTCAAAGTGCTTTAGCTTCACGTGGCTATGATATTGTGTTTGTTGATTACCACAATGGCACCGATTACATCCAGCGCAATGCCTTCAAATTAATCCACAACCCCATAGCGCAAAGCTTCTCTTGTTACAGATCCCTTTTATCCCAAAATAACGCCATTAAGAATATTTGAAGAACAGCAATTAATAACTCCCCTGTCTTTCTATTTTGCAATGGATGGAATCCATTTTCCGCTATACCTGGTTTCCGCGCTCAACTCACTTCAGTTCTACCCAAAAACTGAGTTTTTAAATCAAATCCTTTTCAATTCTACTTAAAGATTGAGTTTCCGGCCTAAATCGAACTCAGTTCTGTTCAGAAACTCAGTTTCCGGGTATTATTTTTTCAGTTCAAATTAAAAACCCAGTTTCCAGTCTAAACCAAGCCGGTTTTCGTCAGAAACTCAGTTTTCTAACCTTCCATTTTTTCAGAACACCACCCTTAAATGAATTTACAGAACCTATTTCAGAAAGATTTTTTAGAAAATACGTGTTCATGCTATCATTTAACTTTTTTTCATAATAATTATTTGGAAATTATGTTGTAAATTGTGCATATCACTAATCAAAATTATAAACAAACATGAAATTAAAACTTGAAGCTTTGCGCCTGGCTGGTTTAACCAATATGGAAGCCGGGCAATTCATTCGCCGAAACCTTGAGGATTTGGCAACCATCGATCAGACTTTGTTGATAGATGTTCCGTTTAATGCTTATGTGCAGGGCATAACCCAGCAAAAAGCGTTATACGAGAACGCGTTGGCGCAAGTGCGCAAAAATGAGGAAACAGAGAAAATCGACCTTGCCGACAAAGATCGTGACAAGTCAGCCGATGCCTTTGGCCGTGCCCTTAAATTGTACGCGATATCCGACGATCCTGAAGAAGTTGAAGCCAGCCGAGGTCTGGGCATTGTTTTCAACAACTTTAAAGGCCTTGCCAGTATGAACTACGAAGCTGAAACGCTGGGCATCGATAAACTGGTTACCGAATTGGAAAGCCCGGCACATGCAGCTAAAATCGAAAAATTAAAAATGGGGCGCTATATCGCACGTTTAAAAACCACCAACGAGGCATTTAAAACCTTGTTCAGTAACCGCATGGTAAGCACGGCTACGACCGAATCGTACGACATGAAGATCATTCGGGCTGACCTGATGAAAATGTATGCTGACTTTGCGAACTATGTACTGGCGATGGGCAAAGCATTTAAATCTCCATTGTTCCTCCAGTCACTTAGTCTAATGAATACAGCCCGCAAGTACTATTCCGACCTGCTTGCCCGTCGCAACGGCAACAGAAAAGAACCGGAAGAACCTACCGAGTAGCCAAACATAGTTGGATTAAATAATTACTGAGCCCGCTGACCTTTTTAATAAAGGAAGGCGGGCTTGAAGTTTTATAAAATCTGTCGTGCGAAATTTTTCCCTCCAAAATTCCCATTATTTCAAACTCCAATGCCCAAAATTCTTCGGGGTTCGTTACATTCGCATAAAATTTTAGCGAACATGATTGGAGATCACCACCATCAACATATAGAAAACGACCCGGCATACCTGGGTTTAAATGTAAATCAGGGCATTGAACCATTGCCTTCGGTAAGCGAAGACTCGGTCAAGCGTTTCCTGAAGCACAAAAAAAAGCGCAGTTTATCCGTCCAGCAATACGTTGACGGAATCCTGAATGGCGATATTACCATACTTAGCCAGGCGGTAACCCTGGTTGAAAGTTCGAAACCCGAACATCAGGAAATTGCACAGGAAATAATCGTAAAATGTCTGCCTTTCTCCGGAAATTCGGTTCGTATAGGAATTACCGGCGTTCCGGGAGTTGGCAAAAGTACCTTCATTGAAGCAATGGGGAAACACATTACTTCGAATGGGCACAAACTTGCCGTTTTGGCCATTGACCCCAGCAGCGAGCGTACCAAGGGAAGTATTTTGGGCGATAAAACCCGGATGGAAGACCTTTCCATCGATCCGAACGCGTATATCCGCCCTTCCCCGTCAGCAGGTTCGCTGGGCGGTGTGGCCCGCAAAACACGCGAGATAATTGTGCTTTGCGAAGCGGCAGGGTTCAACCATATTTTTATTGAAACTGTGGGCGTGGGGCAAAGCGAAACAGCCGTACATTCGATGGTCGATTTTTTCCTTTTGCTGATGCTGGCCGGCGCTGGCGACGAGTTGCAGGGAATCAAACGCGGTATCATGGAAATGGCCGACGCCATCACCATCAACAAAGCCGACGGAAACAACATCGAAAAAGCAGGACTGGCACGGGTTCAGTATATGAATGCCCTGCACCTGTTCCCAGCTACCGAATCGGGATGGAAACCAAAAGTACTCACATGTTCGGCCTACATGAAAACGGGCATTGGCGAAATCTGGGAAACCATCGACGAGTATCTGGCACATGTAAAAGGCAATGGTTATTTTCAGCACAAGCGGAACGAGCAATCGAAATTCTGGATGTACGAAACAATCAACGAGCACCTTCGAAACAGCTTTTATCAAAACGAACAAATTAATGCGTTGATGAAAGAATCGGAGGAAAAAGTATTGAAAGAAGAAATTTCGTCGTTTGTTGCGGCAAAGAAATTACTCGATTTATACGATCAGATAAAGAGGAACATTTAAACTCACTTTAATATTTAATTCAATGAGAAAACTATTAGCAATTTTGGTATTTGCACTGACAGTATATTCGTGTCAAACGGCAAAAGATGAATTTTCGATCAAAGGCTCTATTGCAGGCGTGGAAACCGGAAAAGTATATCTGCAGAAAATTGTGGACGGACGCCCGCAAGATGTTGACACGGTTGATGTTGTTGACGGAAAATTTACTTTAAAGGGAAAAATGGAAACAGCTGATTTCCGGGTACTGCGACTGAATGAGCAGGATTACTTCGCCCAGCTTTTTCTCGATAATTCGAAAATTACAATTGTTGCCTATAAAGACAGCCTGAGAAGTACCAAAATTACAGGCTCTCCCAGTCAGGATATTTTCCAAATCTACCTCACCGAATTCGAACGCCTTACCAAACAAGGCAACGAACTTCAGCAGAAATACCAGGCAGCTATGATGAGCGGAAATACCGATGAAGCAAAAAAAGCTGAAATAGATTTTAAGGCAATGACTGATAACATGACCGTTTTTACGAAAAACTTTGTAAAAGAGCATAACAATTCTGTAGTCGCAGCTTACATTGCTTTGGTTCAGCTGGCAAACCGCATTGATGGCGCCGAACTCGATTCGATCGCAAGTAAATTTCCGGCCGAAATCAGTACTTCTGAATATGTAATAAAAGTTAAAGAGATGGCCGAAAATATGAAGAAGACCGCTATTGGTGCTGTTGCTCCTGATTTTACCATGAACGATCCGGAAGGAAAGCCGGTTCAGTTATCATCGTTGCGCGGCAAAGTGGTATTGATCGATTTTTGGGCTTCGTGGTGCGCTCCCTGCCGTCAGGAAAACCCCAATGTGGTTAAACTGTATCAGAAATACAATGCAAAAGGATTCGAAATTATTGGCGTTTCGCTCGACCGCGGCAAAGAAGAATGGGTACAGGCAATAAAAGACGATCAGTTAAGCTGGGTGCATGTTTCCGATCTGCAATTCTGGCAGAATGCTGCTGCCCGTCTTTACTCGGTTGAAGCTATACCACAGACTTACCTGCTCGACAAGGAAGGCAAAATTTTAGCAAAAGGTTTGAGAAGCGAACAACTTGAAGAAAAACTGAACGAACTTTTTCCTGAATAATTCCAGATACTATTTGATATATTGGAGCTTAAATGTATCAAAATAGTTACTTTAAACCTTGCATAGAAGTATCATAAATGTTACTTTCGAATCATGAAAACCGACGAAATCATAAAATTCATTGAGGAAGACGGCTGGGAAAAGGTAAGACAGAAAGGTAGCCATATCCAGTTTAAGCACCCAGTGAAGAAAGGAGCGGTTACCATTCCTTACCATGGTAATAAAGATGTTCCGAAATGGCTCGAAAGTTCAATTCTAAAACAGGCGGGGCTTAAATAGCCTTCCCTTTTAATGAAAGGAGAAAGCAATATGTTTAAAGTAGATGTAATGGTTCGTCCAAACAAAGATGGTTGGTGGGCCGAGGTAACAAATTTGCCGGGATGTTTTTCTGGTGGCGAAAGTCTTGAAGAATTGAAAGGCAACATTCGTGAAGCAATTGACCTGCATTTGGAAAGTATGCTCGAAGATGATGAGAAAATAGCCGAAGAATTGATAAGCGGTGAATACGAACTTGAACTGCATATTAATATTCAGGATCTGTTTGAGCATTTTCCACTAACTGTTAAAGGAGTATCGGAGCGTGCAGGTATGAACCGTGCTCTTCTTAACCAATACGTCAGGGGTGAAAAAACAATGTCGGAGAAGCAAGCTCTGCGAATTAAAGCGGCTATTCACAGCATAGGCAATGAACTTGCACAACTTCAGTTTTAAATAAAAAATTTTCCAGCAAAAGTCACCAACCGGTGGCTTTTGCTTTTTTAACAGGTGAAGCAAAACAAGTAATTTTAAACAGATACTTAGTAATGCTGCAAGATATTTGTAGTAATAAAGCAGATAAAAGCAGGGAAAGGTGCATTGCATCATACATACTACAAAATATCAACGGTGCGCTGCTCCTGAAAATACTTGTTTCATTTTACCCACACCAAACATTATAGAGCAAAAATAATTCATTCAAAACTTTTCACGCTGCGGGGTGTTATTATGCTGTTTGTTTTAAACTTAAGAGCTATCATTTATGAGTTACGATTTATTGGTTGTAGGTAGCGGTCCGGGTGGATATGTAGCTGCCATAAGAGCCGCACAACTGGGTTTGAATGTTGGAGTTGTTGAGAAAGAAAACCTTGGGGGCATTTGCCTCAACTGGGGTTGTATCCCAACAAAATCGCTCCTGAAAAGCGCACAGGCAATGGAATATGCCAAACATGCCGCCGATTACGGAGTTTCGATTTCAGGAGAAATAAAACCTGATTTTGAAGCGATGGTAAAACGTAGCAGAGGAGTTGCCGATGGTATGAGCAAAGGGATTCAGTATCTTTTTACAAAAAATAAAATCGAGGAAATTAACGGCTACGGAAGACTGGTCGATAAAAACTCGGTTGAAGTGACCGATGAAACAGGAAAACGCACGCTTCATTCGGCCAAAAACATTATTCTGGCTACAGGAGCCCGCTCGCGCGAGTTGCCAAATCTGGAGCAGGACGGTGAGAAAATTATCGGGTACCGCGAAGCCATGACTTTGCCCAAACAACCAAAATCGATGGTAGTAGTGGGTTCGGGAGCCATTGGCAGCGAATTCGCTTATTTCTATCAAAGCATTGGAACCGACGTAACATTGATTGAATTTCTACCCAATGTGGTTCCGAACGAAGACGAAGAAGTCTCTAAAACACTCGAACGGTCATTCAAGAAAATGAAGATGAAAGTGCTCACCAGTTCATCGGTTGAATCGGTTGACACATCAGGAAAATTGTGCAAGGTGACTGTAAAAACTAAAAAAGGCGAAGAAATTATTGAAGCCGAAATTGTGTTGTCGGCAGTTGGAATTGCCCCGAACATTGAAAACATCGGATTGGAAGATTTGGGAATCGTGCTTGAAAAAGGAAAGGTGAAAGTAAACGAATTCTATCAGACCAATGTTGAGACTGTTTTTGCTATTGGTGATATTATTGCCGGCCCTGCACTTGCACACGTAGCTTCGGCAGAAGGAATTATTTGTGTTGAAAAAATTGCGGGACTCAATCCCCACCCTATCGACTATTCAAATATTCCGGGATGTACTTATACCAGCCCAGAAGTTGCATCGGTTGGAATGACGGAACAAAAAGCGAAAGAGGCAGGTTACGAGCTGAAAGTAGGCAAATTCCCGTTCTCGGCCAGCGGAAAAGCAAGCGCTGCCGGGCAAAAAGACGGCTTTGTGAAACTTATTTTCGATGCCAAATACGGTGAATTACTCGGTGCCCACCTGATTGGTGCAAATGTTACCGAAATGATTGCAGAATTGGTGGTTGCTAAAAAACTGGAAATAACCGGTCACGAACTGATCAAGTCAATCCACCCGCATCCCACAATGAGCGAAGCAATTATGGAAGCTGCCGCAGCTGCCTACGGTGAAGTAATTCATCTCTAAGCAAAACTTAGAATGCACAAAATCTTATAGTTACATATTTCAGCAAAAACCCGGCACAGCAAATTGCCGGGTTTTGTTTTGTTCGAACAATAAAATCTATTGTTTGAATGTTTTTAAACCATTGATTTTCAGATACAATATTTTTCACAAGTGATAAATATTTATATTTTTGTTTCAAATAAACTTTTAAAAATCGACTATGAAGAAAATTGCTGTTTTGATTTCCGGAGCTTTTTTGTTGATGAACACTGCCTTTGCAGGCGGTATATTAACAAATACCAACCAGAGTGCTCAGTTTGTTCGCATGCTCTCAAGAAATGCCTCTACTGATTTGGATGCAGTATATTTTAATCCGGCAGGATTGACCCAATTGAAAGACGGATTCTATTTTGGGCTTCACAACCAAAGTATTTTTCAAAACCGTACTATTAATAGTGAATTTACCCTTCTTAACAATGCTGAATACAAAGGAGAAGTTCTTGCCCCAGTTTTTCCTACAGCTTTCGCAGCTTATAAAAAAGACAAATTAGCTATATCACTCGGCTTCGGGCCAAATGGCGGAGGTGGAAGTGCCAAATATGGTACCGGACTTCCAAGCTTCGAAAAACTTATCGCGTCAATTCCGGCTGGATTAACAGCTACAAAAATTCCAACAACGGCATATTCTGCCAATATCGAATTCGAAGGCTCCAGTGTATTCTGGGGAACTCAGCTGAATGGAACTTATGCAATAAACGATATCATATCTGTGTCGGCAGGCGTTCGGGTTTTAATGGCAAACAACACCTACAACGGACACCTGAAAGACATCATGATTAATCCTACTTATCCTGCATTTGGAGCTGCTTATACAGGTGGAATGGTTCCTGCAACAACATTTTTTGCTGCCGGAAGTACCTTCTTAAAAGGCTTATCAACAAATTCGGTTGCAGCTTCTACAGGTTTGTCTGGAGCAATTAGCGGCGGAGTTCCGGCAACGACTCCATTAAGTTCAATGCCACCTGCAACTGTTTCAGCAGTCACTCAACTTCTTGGCGCTGCCGGAATTAGTGCTGCCGGAATGAATATCGGAACAGCAGCAGCCACTCTAAATGTTGTTGCACAGGCATTTAACAACAATGCTGCTACCATGGAAACAAATTCGATTGCAACTGCTGATAAAAAAGTTGACACCAAACAAACAGGAACTGGTTTTACACCAATTATCGGTATTAATATCACTCTTGATAAATTAAATGTTGCATTGAAATATGAACATCAAACAACATTAAAACTTACCAATGCAACCGTAATTGATGGAACCGGACTTTTCACCGACGGAGAGGAATCGCACAGTGATTTACCTGGTATTATTTCGGGTGGTGCTGATTACAAGGTTACTGACAAATTGAAAGCCTCGGGTTCATTCAATATGTACCTCGACAAAAATGTTAACTGGGGCGGAAATGTTTACAAACAAGAACGCACAATCGACAAAAACTATCTGGAACTGGCTTTCGGATTGGAATACAAAGTTGCTGAAAACCTTGCAATAAGTGCTGGTTATCTTAATTCAAACACCGGAGTTAGCGAGCAATACCAAAGCGATTTTAGCTACAGCAACGATTCATATACAATCGGAACCGGATTGCAGTACAACATTGGCAAAAAACTGGTTCTCGATGCCGGTTTAATGCTTACAACTTACAAAGACGAAACCAAATCATTCACTGATTCAACTTTTGGTACTTACAAAGAAACTTACGGAAAAGATACATTTACATTTGCTTTTGGTCTCGCTTACAAGATATTCTAACAACTGATTTTCAGATCATAAGGGTGTCTATTTCTGATAGGCGCCCTTTTTTTGCAATATCCTGAAGCAATTGTATTAATTTTAGCGTTTCGTTTATATTTGTTTCAGAAATAAACCCGTTACAATGGAATTTAAAAACTTCACTTACCTGATTTTACTTGTAGCCTCGGTTTCGGTGCCGCTGGCTTTGAGTTTCGATAAAAAAGTACAGTACTATAAAAACCTGAAATACATACTTCCGGCCATACTAGTTGCTGCCGCAGTTTTTCTGGTGTGGGATATTAATTTTACCGAAGCAAAAATCTGGGGGTTTCATCCCGAATACAACATCGGATTACATTATTTTGGATTGCCAATCGAAGAATGGCTTTTCTTCCTTGTAATTCCTTATGCCTGTGTATTTATTTACGAAGTATTGAAAGTATATCTAGCCAAATATGAATTTGCCAACTACTTTATTATATTCAGCCTTTTACTTATGGTTGGGTTTGCATTGATCAGCTATTTCTTCAGGCAGCAGATTTACACCTTTTTCACATTTCTGCTTTCTGCCATTTATCTGGGCTACACCGTTTTCCGAAATCAATTCAAACAGCACATCACCAAATTTTACTTCGCTTATTTCGTTTCATTAATCCCATTTATAATTGTCAACGGAATCCTCACTTCATTACCTGTGGTCGAATATAACTCGTTACATATCATGAATATCAGGCTCATAAGTATTCCCGTCGAAGATTTCTCCTATTTTTTCCTGATGCTCCTGATGGTAACAACCATTTATGAATTTTTGAAGGAACGACGATATTATTAGCATCAACATTGATGAAGAAATTCAAGACTGAAATCCAGCTTACTCTTTTAACCATCTGCATTGCAGTTGTCGTAATTGGTTCCGGATATCTGGCCTGGCAGAGTCTTTCAAAAATTGTTGATACCATCCATAAAGAAGCTCGTCCCGACCTCAAATTACTGCTAATTAAAGACATAGCTTCCGATCTGAATGAAGTAGAAAATACAGTCAGATTGTACAGTATCACCGGAGATGCCTCGTTTATTAAACCGTACAAGCAACTTAATTCAGCCATCCAGGGAAAATTATCCGATCTGGAAGTTTATGCCATTCCCGCTTCTGATGAAATGATTCTCATTGACTCCATCCGTTTGCTGGTCAACCAAAAACTTTTGATTTTAGACGAAATTCGGACACTCCACCGTACAAGCCCGAAAACAAAAGAATCTTTCTCAAAACTTTATTCTACGATCGATACGGTAATTATCCAACCCGACACTATCAGGTTCAAAAAAGAAGAGAAAAAAGGATTTTTCAAACGGATATTCAGCAAACGAGACACTACCACCAAACAACCCGTTATTATTGACAAAAGCAAGGAAAAGGAAATCATCAAACAGGAAATTGCAGGAATTGAGAAACAGATTTCGGTTCAGGCAAGGCAATTGCAGGTGAAAGAAAAGATTTTGCTTGAACGGAATATTCAGGTCACCGAAATACTTGGCAAACATATTTACAACCTTGAAACCAGCGAACAAGAACGGCTGGCAACCAAAACCATTGAAGTTGATTCGATGGCCACCCAAACCTACCGGCGAATGGGCGCTTTTACCATTGCGGCTGTTATTCTCCTGATGATTATTTTATTCCTGTTCTTTCAAAATCTGCGCAAGAACCGGGCATACCAAAAAGTTTTAAAGAAAGCGAAAGCCGAAGCAGAAAGTCTGGCGAAAGCCAAAGAAATGTTTGTGGCAACAGTCAGCCACGAAATGCGCACTCCGGTAAACGCCATTTACGGGCTAAGCGAACAGATGCTCCGGAAAACAGATTCGGATGAAATGGTTGCCGATTTAAATGTTGTGCGCAAATCAGCCGAACACCTGATTGCACTTGTAAACGACACCCTCGATTTTTCGAAAATTGAGTCGCAGAAGCTTCAAATTGAGCAGATCGATTTTTTACCCGGCGAAATAATAAATGAAGTTCACACCCTTCATAAAGAATCGGCACAAAAAAAAGGAATTGAATTGATAATCAGGAATGAAACCGACAAAAACACGGTTCTTCGCGGCGATCCGATCCGCTTAAAACAAATCCTCATCAACCTGATTACCAACGCCATTAAATTTACAAGTTACGGACAAATCAAGCTTGCTGTTTCAGGTGAAATAAATTCGGAACAAAACTACCTCCTGCGAATTGAAGTTACAGACACAGGCATCGGCATTTCAAAAGAGGACCAACAGTTGATTTTTGATGAATTTGTGCAACTGAATACCGACCTCACACAAAAGCAGCGCGGCGCAGGACTTGGACTCTCGATCGTAAAAAAGCTGGTTCAAATTCAAAACGGGAAAATAGAAGTTGACAGTACTCCAGGAAGAGGAACCCGTTTCACAGTGCAAATACCTTATACAAAAGGGAATTCTGAAAACATTATAAAAACCGCGGCAGAACAGTTAATTATTCCTGAATGGTTTAAAAAGCTTCATTTTCTGATTGTGGATGATGAAGAATTCAACCTCTACCTGATTAAAAACATTCTGAATAACTGGGGCGTTTCGTTTACCGAAGCGCACAACGGACAGGAAGCTGTTGATTTGGCTTACGCAAACCCGTTTGACCTTATTTTAATGGACATTCGAATGCCGGTGATGGATGGATTTGAGGCTGCAAAACAAATATTACAGCATCGTTCATCATCTAAAATCATTGCACTTACTGCCACTACCAAACCTGCCGATATTGATAAAATTGAGTTGGCCGGAATACACTCATATCTGCAAAAGCCCTTTGCTGAGTCGGCACTTTTAGATGCTATCCTGAAATTGATTCAGGAGAAGGCTGGCGATACTCAACCTAAAACTATTGCAGAAAATTCAGCTATTGATCTGCAGGAACTGAAACAAATACTGGAAGGCGACGATGCATTTTTAAATGAAATGCTGAAAATATTTATTCGTTCAAGCGAAGAAACTCTGGAAATTCTTCACCTGAATTATCTCAGTTCAAACTGGACTGCAATCGGCGAATCGGCGCATAAACTGGCAGCTCCGGCCAAACATCTTCAGGCTATGAATCTTTACAACAAGCTGAAGATACTTGAAAACACCGCTGCAAACAGCCATCCGGAAGCAATAAAAAACCTGATTGAGTCGATTGAAAAGGAAATTAAACACATCAATTCAGTACTAAAACAGAAACTCGACACAGAATAGTTGTAGCGGGAAACTTAATGTTTTCTCAAAATGAGAATTTGATCATTTGAGTCAACAAAAACTTATTAACTTGCAGCTTCAGATTGAAATTCAGAATAACGAATCGCTGTAAAATGACCGAAAAAGCCTTTAAAATATTTGTTGTTGAAGATGACGAATGGTACAACCGCCTGCTTGTACACACTTTGTCGCTCAATCCGGATTACGAAATACAATCGTTCGCAACAGGAAAAGACTGTCTGGCAAATTTGCATCAGGAGCCCGATGTAGTCACTTTGGATTACCGGCTCCCTGATATGAAAGGCCTCGAAGTACTCCAGCAAATCAAGGAAATTAACGACGACATCCAGATTATCCTGATCTCGGAACAAGACGATATTGAAGTGGTGGTTAGTTTGTTACGGCTTGGCGCATACGACTACATTGTGAAATCGAAAGACATTCGCGAACGTTTGCTGAATACCGTAAACAACATCAGGCAAGGCAGTAACCTGAAAAAGGAAATTGTGAATTTGAGGCAGGAAGTCAAAAAAAAATACACCGACCAGAATACCATTATCGGCAACAGCGCTGCCACCCGCAAAGTATATGAACTGATTGAAAAAGCAACCCGAACAAACATTACAGTAACTATTACAGGCGAAACCGGTACCGGCAAAGAGCTGGTTGCCAAAGCCATTCATTACCAATCCAACCGGTCGAAACATCCTTTTGTTCCGGTTAATGTGGCGGCCATTCCAAGAGAGCTGATAGAAAGTGAACTCTTCGGACACGAAAAGGGCTCTTTCACAGGGGCGACTTCCCGGCGGATTGGAAAGTTCGAAGAAGCCAACGGTGGTACTCTTTTTCTTGACGAAATGGCGGAAATGGAGATTTCCCTTCAGGCTAAATTATTGCGCGCCCTTCAGGAAAAGGAAATTATCAGGATTGGCAGCAATACACCGGTAAAATTTGACTGCCGCATTATTATTGCAACCAACAAAGATTTGCTTGAAGAAATCAAAAAAGGAAATTTCAGGCAGGATCTTTATTACCGGCTTTATGGCCTTCCCATTGAATTACCACCGCTTCGCGAACGCGAAAATGATGTAATTGTGCTGGCCAAACATTTTATTGAGGTATTTTGCAAGGAGAACAAGATGGCCTCCAAAACATTGACAGCCGAAGCTTCTGCGCGCCTTCTCTCCTATTCGTTCCCCGGAAATATCCGCGAGTTAAAGTCGGTGATCGAACTGGCTGTCACACTGGCCGATCAGAATGAAATAACAGCCGATCACATCATTCTGGGCCGAGGTCAGGATTTATTGGATGACCTGCTGAATGAAGAACACAGCTTGCGCGAATACGACATCCGGATCGTTCTGCGGTTTCTGGAAAAATACAACAATAACATTAAACTTGTCGCCGAAAAACTGGATTTGGGCGTAGCAACAATTTACCGAATGCTGAAAGAAAACAATCAGGAATAACCAAAATTCCGTTTCTCAAATCTGTCGAATCTCATTCATATTTTATCAATTTGAGAAAAGCAACCTCTTCTCAATTTTACACAAACAACTTAAATACAACATATTAAGCCCAGAACAACGCTGTTGGCACAGGCATTGTCATGCCATATACCGAAATCAGACAGCACGGATGCAGGTGGTACTGGATTGGATTGCATAATGAAAGAAGTGTTAAAGTGTCTGTCTGATTTTTAATCTAATCATTCATTTATTCACTTAATATTAAAAAGCTATGGAAAACACACAAAAAACACTGGTAGCCACAATCATTTTGGCAAGTTTTGTATTGATTGTCGGCCTTATTGGAGGATTGTACGTTTACAATCAAAAGGAAGCAGAGATTAATTCACTGCTGGTTGAGAAAGCCAACTCAGAACAGATGATGCTACTTAAAGATTCAGTCATGGTTGACATGGACAATTCCTTTTTCGAAATTGAAAACAATCTGCGATTAATCAAAGAAAAAAGGAATCAGATCTCGATGATAAAATCTGAAGGAGGCAAAACCAGGAAACAGGCAATTATTGACGACATCAATCTGTTAGACAACCTGATGGATGAAAACAACAAAAAAATTGCCGACTTGGAACAAAAGCTTAGAAAATCGGGGCTGAACCTGAAATCGTATGAAAAGAGACTTCAGAGTTTGACCGAAACTATTGAAAGCCAAAATCTCGAAATCGCTGAATTGAAAAAAATAGTCGAAAGCAAAAACATCACTCTGGCTGAATTGGATTCGAAGATTCAAAACATGAACAGTAACATGGCACAACAGGCTGACACAATTAATTTCAAACAGAAAGTGATTGTTAACAAGACTGACATCCTGAACACTGCTCACGTTAAAGTTGGAACTTTTAAAGAACTGAAAGCTGAAGGAATCCTCGACCGCGAAGGTGGAATTCTTGGAATCGGCAGCAGTAAAGCTATTCAGGAGAATTTCGATCCTTCACATTTTACAACGCTCGATATCCGACAAACAAAAACCATCCCAGTGAACGCTAAAAAAGCATCGGTAATATCAGAGCATCCAAACAACTCATATTCAATGGTTGAAGAAAACGGACAGGTTGCTTACCTTGAAATTAAAGACCCGCAGGAATTCTGGAGAATTTCGAAATATGCAGTTATTCAGGTGAAATAACACTTCTTAATATAAACAATTAAAATTACAACTATGAAAACGAAAATTTTGCTTTTCGCTCTGGTAATACTTATTCCAATGTTTACCATTCAATGTTCAAAGTCTGATGACGATTCTGGTCAAACCAATGGTAACCTGTCTGTAAAAATTACTGATGCCCCGTCGGACGATTCCAATATTCAGGCCATTTTTGTCACTGTTGCCGGGGTAAAAGTCAATGGGGTTTCAGTTGAAGGTTTTCAGAAACAAACGGTCAAAATTTCAGATCTTCATTCGGGCCAGACACAAGTGTTGTTCACAGGTGATGTTGAGGTAGATACTTACAGCAATATATCGCTGGTGCTCGATTACGACAAGGATGTTACGGGAAATGCACCGGGCTGTTATGTGGTTGACAAAACCAACGTGAAACACAATTTGTACGCATCGTCATCTGCTTCGGCAGAAATTAAACTCGACAAGAGTTTTGTGGTTACTTCAAGCGGTACAACAAATCTGGTTATCGACTTCGACCTTCGAAAATCGATTATCTATAACGAAAATTCAACCGCTTCAAACAAATACAAATTTGTAACCGATGCTGAACTGAAAAATTCGCTTCGCGTGGTACTTCAGGAAAAAAGTGGTGAAATAAAGGGGAAAGCCAGCAACAATTTCTCAAACAGTGAATTGTTTGTATATGCTTACCGCAAAAACCAATTCAATGCCACAACCGAAACCCAGGCACAGGGAAGCAGCAATGTTATGTTTGCGAAAGCAGTATCCAGTGCAAAAGTTAATGCCGATGGCACTTATAAGCTGACATTTCTGGAGGAAGGCGATTATGAAATCCAGGTGGCTTCCTACGGGCATTATTCTTCGACCGGTAAACTTACATTCAAAGGAATGGTTACTGCAAACAGTATTATCTCAGGCCTGGTTATGAACAACATTTCCGTATCAGGAAATGCCAGTATCGATTTGAATTTCAATATTACAGTTCTTCCTTAAACCGCTGGTATTTCAGTTGGTAATATTGAAATTTTTATCTTGAACAAGTGTTCCCTAAATAACAGGATTTTAATGCTCTATGGATTTTCTGCACTGTTTCGCTATTAATGCAGACAGTGCAGAATCCAAAAAGCTATCATAAAACTTTATCCCAAGAATTTATGAAACTTTACATCAAATACATGGTTAGCAACCGATGCAAAATTGCAGTTAAAGATGAGTTGAAAAAACTGGGTTTACACTACATCATGGTTGAGCTGGGAGAAGTGGAAATAATGGAAAACCTCTCGGATGATGCACTTGAGCGCTTGAAGAATGCCTTATTCGATGTTGGTTTTGAATTAATTGACGATAAACGTTCGGTGCTTATCGAGAGAGTTAAGAATACGGTTATTGAAATGATTTATCATTCAAACGAAGTGATCAAAATAAAATTCTCTAACTATTTAAGCAGAAAGTTAAACTATAACTACACTTATCTGGCAAATTTATTTTCAGAAGCACAGGGAATTACGATTGAGCAATTCATCATTTCGCACAAAATCGAGAAAATTAAAGAACTGATAATTTACGGAGAACTTAGCCTCAGCGAAATAGCCTGGAAGATGAATTACAGCAGTGTTGCACACCTGTCAAGTCAATTCAAGAAAATAGCAGGTCTTCCTCCTTCACATTTCAGACAATTGAAAGTTAAAAGACGAAGACCGATTGATGAGATTGGAAATACAAATTATGATTTTATAGGCTTGACAGAACCAATAAAATGGAAAGCAAAGAAGCCGGAACAAGTCCGACTTCAGTTATATTGCAGCACTTACAGTTAGCTAAAACTTAAACATCAATTGTTCAGAAACAGAATCAATCAATTCAATTTGGTAGTAAATGAAAGGGCTGTTCCGGTTATTTCCGAGCAGCCCTTTCTAATTTTACAGATGCTTATCAGTGAATTTACCTCATACAACCAACGACAATTGACTGCCATGAATAGCTAAATGAGCAAATTAACGATCAGTCATTTTATATTATTCCCAGAGATTTTCCAACTTTTATAAACGCCTCAACAGCCTGATCGATTTGCACTTTGGTATGTGCAGCCGAAAGCTGAACCCGGATACGAGCTTTCCCCTTTGGAACCACAGGAAATACGAAGCCAATCACATAAATGCCTTCTTTCAGCAATTCATCGGCAAACTTTACAGCCAGCGGCGCGTCGTAAATCATTACCGGAACAATGGCCGTGGTACCTTTCACCAAATCAAACCCGGCAGCCTCCATTTTGCTGCGGAAATAATTTGCATTTTCCATTGTTCTCGCAGGCAATTCGGCCGATTCGGTCAGTAAATCCAGCACTTTCATCGTAGCGCCAACGGTAGCCGGAGCCAGCGTATTCGAGAACAGATACGGGCGTGAACGCTGACGCAGCATCTCGATTATTTCTTTCCGGCCCGAAGTGCAACCGCCGTTTCCGCCGCCCAGCGCCTTCCCGAAAGTTGTAGTGATAATATCAATTTTTCCAAGCAATCCGAAATGCTCGGCAGTTCCCCGTCCGGTTTTGCCAATGTACCCCGATGCATGCGAATCGTCAACCATAATCAGCGCATCATATTTTTCGCATAAAGCAACAATCTCCGGAAGCCTGGCCAGATCGCCATCCATCGAGAACACTCCATCTGTAACCACCATGCGATATTTTGCTGATTGTGATTCTTTCAGGCAATTCTCAAGTTCGGCCATGTCGGAATGCTTGTAGCGTGCGCGCCGCGCTTTGCAAAGACGAACTCCATCGATAATAGAGGCATGGTTCAGTTCATCCGAAATAATAATGCTGTCATCACCCAGCAGAGGTTCAAAAATGCCGCCATTGGCATCAAAAGCTGCGCAATATAAAATGGTATCCTCTGTTCCTAAAAATTCCGACACTTTTTCCTCAAGTTCCTTGTGAATTTGCTGTGTTCCGCAGATAAAGCGAACCGACGACAGTCCAAATCCCCATTTATTCATGGTCTCCTGGGCTGCTTTTACCACTTCAGGATGATTGGCCAGACCGAGATAATTGTTGGCACAGAAGTTCAGTACCGGTTTATCGCCCGACACGGTTATCTGAGAACTTTGCGACGAAGTAATAATCCGCTCGTTTTTATACAAACCTTGTTCTTTCAGCTCGCCAAGTGTTTGCGCTAAATCTTGTTGTATTTTTCCGTACATGATATTCAGGTTAAATTTTGAAACAAAGTAATGGTTTCAGCCGTCAAAAAAAAGTGATAAAACACAGTCTGGCCATGCTTATTAATTGGCTACGCAAAATTAAAATCGGATTTCATCACTTTTCATCTTTTTTTTTCATTATTTGGCCGGGGAATTTCAGTGAACCCAAAATACAATTCTATGAGAACAATGGTTTTAACCGAAATCCGGAAGATTGAAATGGTTGACAGAAACCTGCCCGAACTCATTAATCCTGATGATGTTTTGATTCGAATCAAATCGGTGGGTGTTTGCGGATCAGACGTTCATTATTTTACTGAAGGAAAAATTGGTTCGCAGGTGGTCGAATTTCCATTTGCGGTTGGGCACGAATGTTCGGGCATCGTGGTTGAAACCGGGAGTTCGGTAACCCGCGTAAAACCAGGCGA
>Ga0154413_1197_pt4 | contig 24269 bp, 21 predicted proteins | sample RifGroB2_FD_115917 | JGI IMG/M metagenome (GOLD analysis project Ga0154413, IMG submission 115917) | Bacteroidetes bacterium GWB2_41_8 | reverse complement strand
CTGGAAGCGTGGAATTATCGATGGTAAAAGTAACTTCGTCGCCCGGGTTGTAAACCGCTTTATCAGTTGCTATGGCCACATTGTTATACGATGGACCCGCCTGATTTGCAGGAAAATCAGGAGGTGTCGCACTTGCATCATCTTCCTTGTTTTTACATCCGAAGCAAAAGCTTGCAACCAATACGAATAAACAGATACTTCTCAATTTCATTTTATTGAATTCAGCGAAACCGGGTAAATGAGGGTTGCCCTGTCAGACCAGGGCAACCCTGAATTCTTATTGCTTTTGAATGGCAATTGACAGTGTTTCAACATTAACCGTAATCACATAATTTCCTTCAGCAGTAATGTTCCACTTGTTGTCATCGGAAGCCCCGCCTTTGTGCAGGTACATGTGCGTGTCGTCGGTTTTCATGTACATATCCTGGCCCCAACTCGTATCGCGGTTTACCGGGAATTTGAATTCACCGGCAACCATTGGCCCGGTATAAGTAAAGATCGATCCGTCGGTTGCATTCTCTGTCATTTCAACCGCTTTATCAATGCTCCAGCCAATGGGCGTTGCGCTGCCAACCATATACAGTTTCAGCCGGTTGATCGAGATGGTATTGTCCAACAGGTTGAGGGTAATGTTGTAATAACCTTTTTTGGCAATTGTCCACTTGTTGTCATCCGAAGCTCCGCCTTTGTGCAGGTACATGTGCGTGTCGTCAGTTTTCATGTACATATCCTGGCCCCAGTCGCTGTTGCGGTTTACCGGGAATTTGAAATCACCTGCTTTCATCACGCCTGAATAAGTGAAGATGTACGGATTCTCGGTGTTTTGTACCAACTGGGTAGCGTTCGAAATGTCCCAGCCATTGGGAGTTGCATCGCCCACCACATATATTTTATCATAGGCTGGCAAGTCCATTTTTTTGATCGAAACAGTCAGGTCCAATAAACTCACAGTCACTTTATAAACGGCTGTCTGGCTAATTGCAAACTTGTTATCGGGTTGGCTGTCGGCAGTCCGGTAAACAATGTGCGAATCATCGGCCCCTTTATTGTACGACGGAAGAAATTGACCGGAGGTGGTGATAAATTTCAGTTCGCCGGCGCTCAAAGCTCCCTGGTAAACAAACACAGTCGGATCGCTTTGCGGGGCCATAGCGGTGGCTTTGCTTGCATCCCACCCGTTGGATGATGCGCTTCCGGTCAGGTATAAGGTTTTGGAAACAGGCTGATAAGGAGTGGCCGAAAAGTTAAACCCTGCCACATCTTTTGTTTCCGGATTCGTTGAAACGGTTGCTTCAACCTTTGCTTCCAGTTGTGTTACCGTGTTTGGCGTTGCTTTCCATGTATTCAGGAGGTAATCGTTTAGCGCTGCAACTGTTATACTTTTCGAATAAACACCTTTACCCATGACGAAACTTACCGGATTGGCAAAATTGTTCCCTTTTTTATCAACCTTCAGGACATAAGAGATTGAAGCTCCCGTGCCCTGGTTGGTCCCGGTGGTCCAGGAAAAATTGACAGCGTTGTTTGCATCTTCTTTCTGGGTCAAAACCAGCTCACTTTTGGTTGCTGTCAAAGCCAAAGGTTCTGCTGTTTGAATTTTGAATTCATCGTATTGCTCACATGAAGTGGCCAGCATGAATAGGAAGGCTATCAGGCCAATTCTGGAATATAACCATTGGGCATTTTGCCTGAAAATGCGCTTTATATTTAGGTTTTTCATTTTTTCTGTGATTTAATTGAAGTGAATGAAAGGAATTAATATCCGGTATTTTGAGTCAGGTTCGGGTTGGCGTCCCTTTCTTTCTGCGGAACCGGGAACAATAAGAACTTTGAGCTTACATTCGATTTTCCAATTGATTTCAGGAAATCGATGCCATACTGGCCATTGTTTATCCGGATCAGGTCGAACCAGCGTTGTCCCTCAAATGCCAGTTCCATCCGGCGTTCGTGCAGCACTTTTTCGCGGAAAGCATCTTTCGACAAACCGGCAACGTTTCCCAAACCGGCACGGCTGCGCACTTCATTCAGTGGCGTTACAGCCTCGGCAGTGCGGCCAAGTTCGTTAAGCGCTTCAGCTTTCATGAGCAACACATCGGCATAACGCAGCACCGGAAAATTAAGTGGACTATTGTCGTATGAACTTACAGCCGAAAGGGGAACTAAGAATTTACGAAGATTGTAGCCGGTCATCGACCATGATTTTTTGTAATCCTTGCCATCAAATTTTGGGCAACCGTCATACAAAACGGTAACATCCTTGCGTAAATCGCCAGGTTCGTAAGCATTTAAAAATTCCTGGGTTGGTTGGTTCCATCCCCAGCCTCCGGCAACCAAATCGGAACCGCGCGGGCCCGTAAAAGTGCTAAGCCAGGAGGCCTGGTTCTCATTACTCCAGAACCCCATGCCCGCATTGCCCACGTATTGGATTTCGAACAGCGATTCTTTGGAGTTCTCGGTGGCCGAACTAAAGTTGTCGCCGTATTTGGCGTTTAATGAATATCCGAGAGTCTTCACCTGGTCGCATAAATCCAATACTTTTTGCCAATCGCCCAAAGTCAGGTGCACTTTGGCCAGCATACCAGTGGCCGATCCTTTTGAAGCACGGCCAACATCATTGCCTGTATATTGCTCTTTCGGAGGTAATAACGTAATTGCCTGATTCAGGTCTGAAATAATTTGGGTGTAAACTTCAGTTTTGGGTGTTCTGAAAGGCCGCAGGTCATCTCCCGGTTCAACAGGTTTCAGGGTCAAAGGCACATCGCCAAAAAACCTGACCAGGATAAAATAGTAGTGCGCACGCAAAAAGTAAGCTTCGCCCAACACCCGGTTTTTTACACTTTCGCTGATGTTCATTCCTGGGACCTTTTGCAAAATGATGTTGCAGCGCAGGATGCCCGGCCATGGGCCGCGCCATAAATCCAAAACGCCCTGGTTGTCGGATGCAGTTACAAAGTTTGCCTCATCCTGTGTTTCAATGCCATCGGTGCCGCCACCAGCGCCCACGATGCTGTTTCCGGCCATAATATCGGTCGTCCACATGCGCATGTTGTAAAGTTTGGGCCATTGCAATGGCTGGTAAGCACCGTTAATTGCAGTTACCGCATCGGTTTCAGTCTGAAAGAAGTTGGACGTATTAATCGAGTCTTCAGGCGATTTGGTTAAAAAGTCTTCGCTGCATGCAAAAATGAGTGAGACAAGTATCGCAATTGAAAAATATTTTTTGAGTTTCATTGTTTTTCGTTTTTTAGATGGTTAGAATCCAAGATTAACGCCAACTGTAAATGTGCGGGTCACAGGGTAAACACTATTGTCGATACCATTGCCACTGTTTGCATTTGTTCCACTTGGACCAATCTCAGGATCGAATCCTTTGTATTTGGTGAATGTGAGGAGGTTTTGTGCCGAAACATAGAACCGGGCCGAAGAGAGATGCGCCTTTTCCATCAGGAATTTTGGAATGGTATAACCCAAAGTCACATTTTTGATCCTTAGGTACGATCCGTCTTCGATGTAACGGTCTGAAGGTCTGGTATTTTTATTGGGGTCGTTAAAAACCGCTCTTGGCATGGTGTTGCTTGTTTCGGGACCGGTCCATCGGTTCAATGTTTCAGTCGTCTGGTTTTGTGCAACGGCCATTGCTTCGCTCCAGAAACGGTTGGCATTGCATATTTTATTTCCGGCAATCCCCTGCAGGAAAATACTTAAATCGAATCCTTTGTAAGTGAAATTGTTGGCAAACGAGAACAGGATGGTTGGGTTCGGATTTCCCAGATAGGTGCGGTCTTTATCGTTGATTATCCCATCGTTGTTTAAATCGACGAAACGGATATCGCCCGCCGAAGTACGGTTATACGGATCATTTCCGGGAACCTGGACGGCATGGCTGTCAACTTCAGCCTGCGACTGAAAAATACCGTCGGTTTTAAATCCGTAAAAGAAATTAACAGGTTGCCCTGTCTGGATTAATGCCAGGTTCTGGTTCAACCCGATACTCCCGCTCGGCATCGGGATTGTATCGTTAATGCTCAAAACTTTGTTCTGATTGAATGATACGTTAAACGAGGAGTTCCATGTCAGTTTCCCGGTAAGGTTCCGGGTATTAACGGTAACCTCAATCCCTTTATTCTCCATTTTCCCGGCGTTGACCGATGGGACATATACGTCGGAATATCCGGTGGAAACAGGAACTGACATGGGAACCAGCATTTTATCGGTTTTTTTCAGGTAGGCATCAACTGTCAGGTCAACTCTTTGGTTTAGAATTGTTGCATCGATCCCGATGTTCAACTGTTGCTGTTCTTCCCACTGCACATTGGGGTTTGGCATTACCGTAGGCACTACGGCCGACACCACGCTGTTATTGAAGTTGTATTTTATGGTGTTTAAAGCCGATGCAAAAGAATAGTTTCCAATCTCCTGGTTTCCGGTTACACCGTAACCGGCACGTAGTTTCATGTCGTTGATGAAACTGAATTTTTTCAGGAATTCTTCTTCCGAAATACGCCAGGCCAGTGATGCCGAAGGGAAAATACCATATTTATTTCCTTCGCCAAAACGCGACGAACCATCGCGGCGAACGGTTGTGGTCAACAAATATTTGTCCGCAAAAGTATAATTCACGCGGCCCATGTACGAAAACAGCGCCCAACTGGCAGTATTTCCACCAACGGTGGGTTGCAAAGTCCCGTTGCCCAATTGCTGTGTTTGGTCGCTTGCAAAATTCTGGACCGAACCATTTATAAAGTTATACCGGTTCTCCTGGGCGCTGGTACCGGCCATTGCTCCAATGCGGTGTTTGCCCGAAGTGTATTCGTAAGTGAACGTATTGTCCCAAACCCAGGTCAGGTTTTTGTTGTATTGCTGACCTAAATATGAATTTTCCTTCTTGCTGGTATCCCATTGATATTTAGGGCTCCAGGTGCGCGAATCCCAAAAATTAGCCTGAAGGCCGAAGGTCGATTTAAATTTCAACCCTTTATAAATATCCAGTTCGCCGAAAATGTTTCCAATCAGGTTATATCCTTTGGTTGAATTCTTCACGGTTTTAGCCGAACCAATCGGGTTAACCAGGTCGCCATCATAAATTGGCTGGGCCACCGGACCGGAATAGCTTCCGTTTTCGTGAAACACAGGTTGGGTAGGCAAAGCAAGCATGGCATTGCGGATGCTGTAATCACCGCTTGTTTTGACATCACTATTCAATGTCAGGCTATTTCCGAGTCTTAATTTTGAGTTTACTTTCGTATCGGTATTCAGTTGAAAAGTATAGCGTTTGAACCCGGTATTGATCACAATTCCTTGTTGGTCATAGTAATTACCTGAAATATAGTAGTTGGTCTTTTCCCCGTTTCCTGAATAAGAAATGGAATAGTTCTGCATGGGTGCAGTCCTGAAAAGACTTCCAAGCCAGTCGGTTCCTTTACCAAGGCTTTCAGGATTCGTAAAAGCAGGATTTTTAATCAGGCCTGCATTTCCCAGAATATCGTTGTGTAACGAAGCGAACTGCGAGGCATTGAGCATTTCAACCATGTTGGTTGCTTGCTGAACCCCGTAGGAATAGTTGAAATTCAGTTGCGACTGGCCGCCTGAGCCCCGTTTGGTGGTCACTATTACAACGCCGTTTGCGCCCCGCGATCCGTAAATTGCTGTGGCCGATGCGTCTTTCAAAACCTGGAGCGATTCAATATCGTCCATATTCAGTTGGTTCAATCCTCCTGAAACCGGTAATCCGTCAATAACAATCAGAGGATTGCTGTTGTTGATTGTTCCCACGCCGCGAATACGGAAAGTTGCATCGCTACCCGGAGTTCCTGAAGTAATCACCTGGACGCCGGCAGCACGGCCCTGCAAGGCATCGCTGACACTCGGCACTGGCAACGACCGTAAATCGGTGGTTTTTACAACTGCCACAGAGCCGGTTAAATCTTTCTTGCGCTGGGTTCCGTAGCCAATCGCCACCACCTCTTCTATACCGACAGTTTCTTCAGTTAAAGTGACATTTATAGCGGTATTCCTGCCAACAGCAATTTCCTGCGATTTCATCCCCACAAACGAGAATTGCAAAATGGCATTGGCCGGAACATTCGCAAGTGTATATTTACCATCAGCATCAGTGATGGTACCGGTTGTAGTACCTTTTATCACTACGGAAACCCCGGGAAGGGAGCCACCAGAGTTGTCGGTGACTTTACCTGAGACCGATTTTTGTTGCTGGTTAGTCACTCCTGAATTGCCGTCGAGGTTCGAAAGAATAATTTGCCGGTTAGCTACCGAATAGTGAATATCTGTACCTTTTAGCAATTCATCCAGAATTTCTTTAATTGTTTGGTTTGTAGCATTGATATTTACCGTTTGGTCAACATCGATCAAATCCCTGTTATACAGGAAAAAGAACTCCGATTTGTCCTCGATAGTCTTTAAGACATCTTCCAGCCGTTGGGCGTTTTGGTTTATTGAAATCCGCGTCTGTTGAGAGTAGGAATCCAATGCCATAACCTGTATCAGGCTGAGAAAAAAGCAGAATAGGGTAAATCGCAACATCCTGAAAATTTTTTTAAAGGCAGAACCTTCCCTTGCAGAAAAGGATATCGATACCTTTGGTTCTCGAAATTTTTCCATAAATTTACATTTGTAAGAGTGATTAATTAACTTGACTTCGCTCTGCAACCTTGCAGGAAAGTGCCGCAAACACTTTCCTGTTTTGCATTTTATCGTTTAAGCTTTATTATTATTTGTTTCTTTTTTAAAATCCCGTTTGAGCCCTGTTCCCTGTTTCCAATTTGATAGTTTATTGGCGTTGTCATAGCAATAAAACGCAAAATTTCTTCCAGGGACTCTTCCTGGAAAGTCGCCTTAAGCCTTAAGTTTTTAAGCTTTTCGTCCTGAATAATGATTTCGGCGCCATACCACCTTTCAAGTTTTCGGGCTGCTTGCTCAAGTGGTTCGTTATCAATGACCAGGTAGCCATCTTTCCAGGCCGTATAAAGCTTTGCATCAACACTCGTTGTGTTAAGCGATTTTGTTTCACGGTTATATACAATTTTTTCGCCTGGCCGAAGTATCTGTTTAAATGCTTTTGTCGTGCTATTTATTTCTACTTTACCTTCTTTCAAAACAACTTCGGTAACGGGTTCATTAGCATAGGCAGCTACATTAAATTTGGTCCCCAGCACTTTTATATTCATATCCTTCACCCCAACAGTAAAGTCAGAATGTTCCTTGTGCCTGACATTGAAGAATGCTTCACCTACAAGTTCAACCTTGCGGTGTTGGGTAAATTCTGCCGGATATTTTAGCCTGGCGCCGCTGTTCAACCAGCCTGAAGTGCTATCCGGAAGTACAAATTCAATCCGTGCGCCTTCAGGAACGTTAATTTCGAGCCATGCCTGTGTGGTTGTTTGGCTTGGCCTGGTGAAGAAATACAACGAAGCAGAAAGGGCAAGTACCGGGATTAAAATGGCAGCTATCTGCTTGTAATAGAGCCAAATATTATTTTTCTTTTCGTTCCTTTTCTCTTCAAGTAAGATGTCGTATTGTATTTTTTCGAAAATCGGGTGAAGCGATTTTGTGTCTGCATGGTTTGCGAATCCTTTCCACTGATCGAACAATTGTTCTTCGACCTTCCCTTCGTCTTTAACTTTGGTAAACCAATGCTTGACCTTTAAATACTCGTTATACGAGTATTTTCCATTTGAAAAGTCGAGCAGCGTTTTATAGGTGATTTTATTATCCATGCGTTTATTTTTGAACTTTTAAATCAAATTTCATCCGTTATATCCTGAAACAAGGAATATCCCCAGTGAAAATTTTATCTTTTTTTGCCTGAGCTGAAAAAAATAAAAATGAAGTAGTAATACGCTGCAAAAGAGCGGTTCGCCTTTTTTTGTGGCTGTTGAAGTTTCCAGAAACTATGCCCGGATTTTCAGGTATTTAGTCAATGGGCGGTTTACTGGCGGATAAAAAGGGAAAAGAATATCAACCCCTGAATATGAAGTTTCTCAAATTCGCTTTTCAGGAACCGCATAGCTTCCGTAATGTGATATTCCACCGTTTTTGTGGTAATACTTAATTCTTCGGAAATCTCCTTTAACGTTTTTTCCTCAATTTTCTTTTTGATGAAAACTTCCCTGCGCTTTTCGGGCATCAGACTGATAAATTCATCCAGTTTGTCGAGCATAAACTGATATTCGGAGCGGTCGTCGAAGTCAGCCTTAAAACCGGAAGAGTCAAATAAAATATCGTGTTTTAACTCGTTTAGCCTCGAAAGTTGGTTGAAATATTTACGTACTGAGTTAAGCGTAATTGTAAACAGATAGGATTGGAATGAAGTGTCGGTTTTTATTGCCATTCGGTTGTTCCAAATCTTAATAAATACCTCTTGTACAATGTCTTCTGCGGATACCTCTGATTTTAAATAGCTCAATGCAAACAGGTACAATTGTTTGCTATATCGGTTAAATATTTCTTCAAAAGCGGTATGGTTCCCGTTTTTTAATTCCTTCAATGTTTTGGACTCTATTGAGATCATTAGTTTCTGAGCAAATGCTTATATTATTTCTCCAGACAAAGCTAAAATAAAATCTATGTATTAAATATGAATCGTTTCACAAACAGGGAAATCGCCTTTAACATTTCAGGATTTTTTCCCTGTACATTTCATCGAGAGCGGCTCTTTCTCTTTGCCCCTTTTTTGAAGCCTTAAAGGATTGATCCTTTTCGATTAGTGCCAATTCAATTTCTGTGATCATATTCAGGTTTACAGCTGCGTTATCTTTCTTTTTCAATGATTTGTCCTCGTTGAAAATAACATCCAACACCCAGTGTAGCTTGTTCTCTACTGCCCAATGAGAGCGGATCACTTGGTTCATCGTGGATGGAGCTGCATCAAGGGATGATATGTAATATCTTGCTTCTTCTGATGTTTTCCCGGTTTTCTTGATATAACGCCCAGACTTGACCTGTGCAATGGACCTTAAACCGAGCCATTGCTCCTTATCATCCATAAAGGTCAGATCATTGATTACCCGACAGGTCCTGGTTTCGATCCGTCAGTGAGCGGTATCAAGGGTCTCTGACCGGGGGCAATCCTTTTGCAGCCTGAACATTTTTTCAACCTGCGATTTCAATTCTTTTTTAATTGTCCTTTACCATCAGGACATAGTCTGCTTTGCTGTCGATGACCTTGCCTGCAATCTCTTCCTGGCAGCCCATGGCATCAATGGTTACGATACATCCTTGCAAGCAAAGCAAATCAAGTATTTCAGGAATGGCCACTATTTCATTTTGCTTCTGGTCAACGGTTACCTGTCCAAGGCACAACCTGTTTTGGGTAGCGTATGCTGAAACAACATGGATAGCTGAATGGACTTTCTCGGAATCACCCGAACCACAAATGGTCTTCCCGTCAATAGCCACAACTTCCCCATTGGTCAATTCGGCAATAGAGTTTGCCCAATTCAGGAAACACTCGTTAAACTTCAGGGGGTCCAAACGGCTAAAAAGTTTGCCAATCACATCATGGGAAGGTATCCCGTGGGTATAGGGAAAGAACTTCCGGAACCAGCCAAGCTTCGCATTCCCAAACACAAATATCTGGATGGAGGTCCAATCTGTAAAACCACTGACTACTGCTGAAATAACCAGGAATAGTAGCTCATTAAGGGGATAATAGAAATGACCTTTGTTTGTCCTACGGGGATCTTCCAATGTTGAAAAGTGCTTTTCTAGTAAAACATTTCGTTTAATACAAATTTCCGTGTATTGATTTGCCATTAAAAAAATGGCAAATCAATAACTAATCATAAGATAAGAAAAGATTTAATGCCCCAAAAAATTACTGACTTTTAAAGGCGATTTCCCTGAGCGATTTCCCTGATATCATTTGATTCTTGAAAAAAATAATACCATTGGCTCAAACTTTAGGGGTGCCTTTACGGGCTGAGATCATACCCTCAAAACCTGATGCAGATAATGCCGCCGAAGGAAAAAGAATTTTCTCTTGCCAAAGATCATTCCTGAAGTTCAACGATAAAAATTCAGGAATGGGAATAAAGTTAACAATCAAATCAAGACTCTTCCGGAGAAATCCACTATTCAGCAGTTGCTCGACGAAGTAATCCCCGAAAAACGAAAAGCGGGGGAAAAGTGATCATTAAAAATTTGTTGATAAAATATGAATAAAATTCTTGCAATTGACGATGATTTGAATAACCTAAAAGTGATATTAGCAATTCTGAATTGCTATTTTCCTGATTATCAGGTACTGTTATCACAATCGGGCATCGAGGGGATAGAAATTGCGAAAAGAGAGTTGCCGGACACTATTTTACTCGATATTTTGATGCCCGAAATGGATGGGTTCGAGGTGTGCCATATCCTGAAAAATAATGAATCAACCAAACATATCCCGATTTTGTTGGTTTCTGCCTTGAATGAAATGAGTTTCCGGATTAAGGGTTTAAACGCCGGTGCTGATGCTTTTATATCCAAACCTATCGATAATGCTGAGCTTAAGGCGCAGGTGAATGTAATGCTGCGTATTAAATCTACTGAGGATTTGTTAAGAAAGAGGAACGAAAAACTAAGAACCTTGACTTATGAACTAGCAATTGCTGAAGAAAAGGAGAGAAGAAAAATCGCTGAATACCTGCATGACGGACTGGGGCAAGCAATCTCTATCGCAGCGATCAAACTTTCGTCCATAGCAAGGGAAAAACTGCCTCCCGCTGTGAAAAAAACGCTGGAAGAGTCATCCGAACTCTTGTGCGACGCTATTGGAGAGACGAGGGAATTGGTTTATGATTTAAGCCCTCCAATTTTATATGAGCTTGGCCTGATTGCCGCAATCAAATGGAAACTCGAACAAGTTGAAAAGAAATTTGGTATCATCACCATGTTCCGGTCTGACGAAAATTCGATAGAACTTGTAAATGATATTAAAGTACTTCTTTTTCGTATGGTATGCGAACTGCTTAATAATGCAGTTAAATACTCTGGCGCTGATTTGATAAAAGTAGAAATCCAAAAAAATCTAAAAAATATCACGATCATGGTAATTGATAACGGAAAGGGCTTTGATTTCAGTCAAGGCATGAACCTGTCGGATTTTGGAGGATTTGGATTGTTTAGCGTCAAAGAAAGGCTCGAAACCCTTCAAGGTTCCCTGATGATTGAGTCAGAGCCATCGCTAGGCGCCAAAATAATTGTGACAATTCCAATATAAAACTGAGGACCATGTCAATACGAATATTAATTGCAGACGATCATCAATTATTCCGGGAAGGAATTGTAACCCTGCTTTCAGCTTCACCGCAAATCGAAATTGTTGCCCAGGCCGAAAACGGGCAGCAAGCAATTGAAAAGGCAAAAAAGCTAAAACCCGACATTATTATAATGGATTTAAACATGCCTGTTCTAAACGGGGTAGATACAACCCGGATTTTACAGAAGGAACTACAGGAGATAAGGGTCCTGGCACTTTCAATGCACTGCGACAAACAGTACATCAAAGAAGCATTAGAAGCCGGAGCGTATGGATATCTTTCGAAAAATTGTACTTACGCCCAATTGATCGAAGCCGTAAACACGGTTTATCAGGGCAAAAAATATTTAAGCGACAAAATTACTGAAGTATTGATCCAGGATTACCTGAGCAAGGAAGAAGAAGTTTCCCACAACAGCCAGCGACTATCAGAAAGAGAATCGGAAATTTTAAAACTAATGGCTGAAGGAAAATCGGCCCGAGAAATTTCTGAAGCGCTTTCTATTAGTGTGAAAACGGTTGGCACGCACAGACTACATAGCATGGAAAAACTAAACCTCAAATCGACTGCCGATTTAATCAAGTATGCCATCAGAAAAGGCATCGTGGGTTTAGATTCCTGAATTTTTTATCAGTATTTTGAACCCCTTTGTCAGAAATTGTGATGGTGCCTGCCGGTTTTTGCTCCACTTACATCAGGATTTATTTCTAGCTATTCAGTAATAAACACCTTCAAAATCCGCAATAATGAAGCGGATTTCAGCGCTTAGCCTATTGGTTGGCCTTGACCTGTATGCTACATTTGTTAACTCAATTTTGATTGAGTGCTTTAGTCCCAGCTTTAAAAACGACACCAGATGCTAAACATATTAGTTGTAGAGGATAATCTATTAAATCAACGTATTATAACGTTTAGTTTAAAGAAGTATAATCACGCAGTGGTTATTGCCAATAATGGTGTTGAAGCAATAGAAAAATTTCGTGAGCATAAATTCGACGTGATTTTAATGGATATCATGATGCCGGTTATGGATGGGCTCGAAGCAACTATCAAAATGAGGGAGATGGAAAGTTCGGATAATATTGAAAAAAGAACACCGATTATAGCCCTCACCGCAAATACGATGGACAACGATCGTGATAAATGTTTATCTTATGGTATGGATGAGTTTATGGCCAAACCATTTAATATCGAAAAGCTTAGAACCATATTTAATGAACTCAATATTGCAACTTGATTTAGTCCCTTCTGAATTTCAGAATAAAATAAATTTTATCCAATCACAATTTAATTAAATGTATTAAAGTAAAATTAATATTGCGCTTAATGTACCATCTTTAAAAATTACGCTATCATGAAAAAAGGAAAATTATTAATTATGCTAATCGGGGCATTTTTATTGCTCAACACAAATGTTATGTCCCAGGCAACAGCTTCTGCACCAGCGTCGGCTACCATTGTAACACCCATTGGCATTACAAAAATGGTTGACATGAATTTTGGGAATATCGCGGTTAAGGGTACCGCGGGCACTGTTGTGCTTTCTACTGCAGGCGTGCGCACACCATCAGGCGGGGTCACACTCCCGGCAACTGCCGGTACCGTTGCTGCCGCTTCTTTTACTGTTTCCGGGGAAGGCGCTTATACGTACTCGATCACGCTGCCAACATCGCTTACAATTTCCGATGCGGCCGCTACTCCTAATACCATGACTATTGATGCGTTTACCAGTAACCCTTCGGGAACCGGTGCTTTAACGGCCGGTTCTCAAGTCCTGACTGTTGGCGCTACCTTAAATGTAGGTGCTAATCAGGTTACAGGCGCTTACACCAATGCTACGGGATTCGATGTAACAGTAAACTATAACTAAAATTCCTTTATAATAAAAAATGCTCCCTTTCTGATAAAAAGCGCTGCATGCTGTAGCGTTTTTTATCAGAAATAAGGTATGTAATAAATTAAGATATCCATTTTAGCGGAGTTATTATATAACGAATAATGACAGGTTTCTTATCGTGAATTCTAAATAATATGTTGAAAACAAATTTTATTCGGAAACCGCCTGCATTTTCGCGGGTCATTTATTTTATTTCAGGATTCATCCTGTTCATCGTCTTTTCTCCCGCGACATCGATAGCCCAGGGAGACTTGATGGTTTTTCCGAAAAGGGTGGTTTTTGATGGCACGAAGAGATCTTACGACCTTAATTTAGCCAATAATGGAAAGGATACGGCCAGATATGCTATTTCTATTATAAATTACAAGATGAAGGAAGACGGTTCGTTTGAAGAAATCACCGAACCTGGAGCAGGGGAAAATTTTGCCGCCGATTATTTACGTTTGTTTCCAAGGAGCGTTACCCTTGCCCCCAACGAATCGCAGACAGTAAAGATACAGTTCAACAGGACCAATCTGCTGTCCACGGGGGAATATCGTTCGCACCTTTATTTCAGGGCTGTTGCAAATGAAAAACCACTTGCAGCAGGGGAAAAGCCGGACAGGCAAGACTCAACGCTATCCATACGCCTCGTGCCTGTTTTTGGGATCAGCATCCCGGTAATCATCCGCATGGGCGCATCTACTGCAAAGGTTAACATATCGGACTGTTCGCTCGAAATGGAAGACAATGCCCCCAGGCTCAAGATGACATTAAACCGTTCGGGGAATATGTCAGTTTACGGAGATATTGCCGTTAACTATATAACGAAACAGGGCAAAACAACACGGGTAGGTTTCGTGAGGGGGCTCTCGGTCTATACCCCCAATACCATCCGCCAGATTCAACTTCTTTTGGACAAACCAGATGGGAGTATTGATTATCGGTCAGGGAAATTAAAGATAGTCTATACTTCCGGGTCTGACACGATGGCCGAAATGGAATTGGTATTGTAAAAAATGAATTTATTGGCTTGAAAGTTGGGTACAATTACAGGGAATGGGGCAGGAATAAATTATTCATCAAATCTCTTCTGTGGGAATGAATTCGTTTACTATACCGATGAAAAGGAGAAAGCTTGCCTTGTTGTTAGGAACCGTGCTTTTCCTATTAAGTGTTTTGCCGACAGAAGCGCAAATTTCTGTTACTCCTGACCAAAGCATAAGTTTTGGGGCATTTTACCAGGGCAACAAGGGAGGAACAGTATCCATATCCCCTGACGGGGCGCGTACTGTTACAGGCGATGTTATTGAAATCTTACAGGGTATTCAGTATTTGCCAGCTATTTTTGTAGTGGACGCCCCGGTGGGCACGGTCATTACCATTCAAAACGGCCCCGATGTCGCACTTACCGGAAACAACGGGGGGTCTATGACCCTTAGTATAGGCAGTTCCAGTACCGGATCCCCATTTACAACAACAACACCGCAAACGCGGGTGAGCATTGGCGCAACACTTACAGTTGGTAGTGTGGCCGCGAGCCCTTCCGGAGTTTACAATGGTTCATTGTCAGTAACTTTTATTCAGCAATAAGCAGGATGGAATATTTAAACCTGAAAGAAGCCAAATGGCAGACAAAAATGGATACACCAAGTACGAACACTCCTGGCACATACATCTTATTGGCGCCTGTAAGATTATATTTTCTGTTTTGCTGTTCATGTTATTGTTGCCTGCCATCAGCTTTACCAGTGAAAAACCTGAAATAGAATACGAGGGGCTATCTATTACCCTGAATGTGGCTGGCATTGGCGGCCAAGAAGTGTCAGCGGTTTTTCGGGGAAAGGATGCGTTCCTGTCTGTTGTTGATGTTTTTAATTTTTTAAAGATCAGGAATGTCCCCTCCCCCACGTTAGATACCATATCGGGCTTTTTTATAGATACCAAAGCCATCTTCATAATAGATAAGCCGAATAACCGTATTACATACCGGGAAAAGGTTTTTGCCATGGAACCAAATGACCTAATCAGTACAGAAACAGGCCTGTACCTTAAAACGGATTATTTTGGTAAAATATTCGGTTTGGATTGTACTTTTAACTTTCACAGCCTTTCGGTTTCCCTTAACACCGATCTCGACCTGCCTTTGATCAGGGAAATGAAACGGGAACTAATGAGGCGTAACCTTGCCTCCCTCTATAAGGAGAAAATTGCCGATAGCACAATCCACCGGAGTTTTCCTCTTTTTAAAATCGGAATGGCAGATTGGTCGGTAACTGCACAGCAACAGAAACTTGGGGTTAGCAATACCAGACTTAACCTGAAGATTGGGGCAATGATTGCCGGAGGGGAAACAAACCTTTTGCTCAATTACAATAGCGCTGAGCCTTTCCAGTTGAGAAAACAATATTACCTTTGGCGCTATGCAAATAATGATCTCCGGGCCCTGCGCCAGGTAATGGTTGGGAATATAGCGCCACAGGCTACCTCATCTATTTATTCGCCGGTTGTTGGCGTGCAGTTAACTAATACCCCTACGACTTACCGACGGTCGTTTGGCAGCTATACGCTAAGGGATTTTACTGAACCTGGGTGGATGGTAGAACTCTATGTGAATAACGTGCTGGTAAATTATGTAAAAGCTGATGCATCGGGTTTTTTCACCTTCGAAATTCCTTTGATTTATGGTAAATCAGATATAAAACTTCGTTTTTTCGGTCCATGGGGGGAAGAACAGTCCCGGGAGCAAAGTTTCAGCATACCTCTCAACTTTCTTCCCAAAAATGAATTGGAATATACGGTCAGTGCTGGCACGGTCGAAGACGGACTCAACAGCCGGTTTTCGCGTGCAAGCTTCAATTATGGACTGGATCGGCGTTTGACTCTGGGTGGGGGGATTGAATACCTTTCATCTGTTGCAATAGGCAATTATATGCCTTTTGTGAATGTTTCACTAACACTGTTTTCTAACCTGCTGTTCTCCGGTGAATACACCCATGGCGTGAGGTACAAGGGGTTATTGAGTTGTCGTTTGCCTTCTAATTTACAGCTTGAGCTAAATTATATCAGATATAAAAAAGGCCAGACTGCGATCAGGTATAATTACCAGGAAGAGCGAAAGGCCATACTGACCATGCCTTTCCGCTTGAAAAATTTCAATGCTTTTCCCATGTTTTCCATTACCCAGATTATAATGCCTGAAACCCGGATCACAAATGTCCAATTGTTGCTTTCATGCATGGTTTCAGGTGTAAGCACCAACCTCACAACCTATGAGTTGTCTGCCGGTCAGGCGCACCCATACATTTACAGCATTCTTTCGCAAACGTTCAGGTTTCCGGCAAAATTCGTTTTCAAGCACCAGGTACAATACAATTACAACAGTAGTAAGATTACATCGGTGAGGGGTGAGTTGGAAAAGCAGATATTGGACAGAGGTTTTATGAGTTTATCCTATGAGAAGTATTTGAATGACCGTACCTCATATATAGGTGTGGGGCTACGTTACAATTTTTCTTTTGCCCAAACTGCTTTTTCTGCCAGGAAAGGCCGTAACAGTTCGGTTTCCACGGTCCAGTCGGCTAGGGGGAGTTTGCTATATGACAGTGAAACAAATTATCTGGGATTTAATAACCGGACCAGCGTGGGAAAGGGTATGCTGATAATCCTTCCTTTTCTGGACTTAAATGGCAATGGCCGAAGGGAAAAAGAAGAACCCAAAGTTGACGGGCTCAAAATCCGTATCGAAGGAGGGCGTATTAATTATAATCCCCTTGATACGACAATCCATGTATTCGATCTTGAGCCTTATACAGATTATTACATCGAGATCGATCATTCCAGCTTTGATAACATTGCCTGGCAAATCAAAAATCATACTTTAAAAGTGGGAATTGACCCGAACCATTCCAGATTGATAGATATCCCCGTTGTTGTAATGGGTGAAGCTTCGGGAATGGTTTGCCTTAAAGATGATAAAGGAAAGCATGGATTAGGGCGCATCACCGTGAATTTCTATCGTAATGATTCCATTTTTGTAGGTCATACGTTCACCGAAAGTGATGGTTATTTTAGCTATTTGGGACTGGCGCCCGGTTCCTACACTGTCCGGCCTGATACCATCCAATTACGAAAAATAAAAATGGTTGCATATCCTGGATACTTGCCTGTAAATATTTTGGGTATAAAAGACGGGGACATCGTTGACGGGCTGGAATTTGTTTTCGAAACCATTAAAAAAGATACTTCAAAAGCCACTTCAGTTATCATGCCTGCACGGCCAGAGGAGAAAAAAAATTTCATACCTGAAAGTAGGCGGCACGTAATCCAGGTGGCTGCTTCATATAAGGAACAGATAAACACAGAAGCCTTTTTGCTAATACATCATTTAGATTCCCCTTTGATTGAATTTCACGAGAATGGATGGTTCAAATATGGTGTAGGGGACTTTTCTTCATTCGATGAAGCCGCAACCAGGCTTAATGAATTCAGGAAAAAATACCATGTTGCAGATGCTTTCCCGAAAACCATAAACGCAAAAATCATACAAATGATTCCCCCCATACAGGATTTCACGGGGAAAGTATCATTTAAGATCGAGTTAGGCTCTTTTCGGAAACCAATGGATAACATTCAGCAAAAAAAAATGTTTAGTAACATGACAGTCTGGATTGACTCAATTGGCGGGTCATATCATTATTTAACAGGAAACTATAGTTCGTATTTTGAGGCAGAGGATACTTGCCGGTTGTTAAGGGGAAAAGGAATATCACCCAGTGCTTATGTTGTTGTATATGTAGGCAATGACCGGATAGGCCCAATAGCTACAAAGGGGCAACAATTTAAAATACGTGAAAAACTTAATTTGATACTAAAAGGGCGACTATGAAAAAAAAATAATACCTTTGGTTCAAACTTTAGGGGTGCCTTTACGGGCTGAGATTATACCCTCAAAACCTGATGCAGGTAATGCTGCCGAAGGAAAAAGAATTTGATGTCTTACCAAAGATCATTCCTGAAGTTCAGCAAAAGAAATCAGGAATGGAGATAAAAATCAACAATCAAGTTAAAATTTTCCCCGAGCCATGCACCGTCAGGCAACTGCTCGACGAAGTTATCCCCGAAAAACAAAAAGGTATTGCTGTTGCTGTAAATTCTTCGATAATTCCAAAGACACATTGGGACAGCCATTTCCTTGCCGATTACGATGAAGTACTGATCATTAAAGCTACGCAAGGTGGTTGATAACAAGGCAAAAGTAACAAAGAATCACCCAATGAATATCCGAAATTCAATGAAACAAACAGCGATTACTTGCGGGCCTTTCATGGCTTCGAACAAGATATATGTTTCAGGCCAGCTCCATAATATAAAAGTGGCCATGCGCGAAATTTCCCTTTCGCCAACCAAACTTTCGAATGGAAAAACCGAAAACAATCTCCCGGTAACGGTGTACGATACCAGCGGCCCGTATTCCGACGCCAATGTTACTGTTGATCTGAATGAAGGGTTGCCTCGTTTGCGCGAAGAGTGGATCCTGAAGCGCGGCGATGTGGAGCAACTCAACGACTTCACCTCCGAATATTGCCGTCAGCGGTTGAGCTATCCCTGGCTCGATACCTTGCGGTTTCAGCGCCTTTCAAAACCATTGAAGGCTCAACCCGGAAGAAACGTTTCGCAAATGTATTATGCAAAACAGGGCATCATTACCCCTGAAATGGAATACGTTGCCATCCGTGAAAACCAACGGATTGACCATCAGGAACGACAACTCAGCATGCAATTAACACAACAGCACGAAGGACACAGCTTCGGGGCGAACACACTAAAAGGGTACATTACCCCCGAATTTGTCCGCGATGAAATTGCAGCCGGCCGGGCTATCCTTCCGGCCAACATCAACCATCCTGAAAGCGAACCGATGATTATCGGCCGTAACTTTCTGGTGAAGATCAACACCAACATTGGCAATTCTGCTTTGTCGTCAGGAATTGAGGAGGAAGTTGAAAAAGCCGTTTGGAGCTGCCGCTTGGGTGGCGATACCCTAATGGATTTGTCGACCGGTGAAAATATTCACGAAACACGTGAATGGATCATCCGGAACTGCCCGGTGCCTGTGGGTACGGTGCCGATTTATCAGGCCCTGGAAAAGGTGAACGGCAAGGCTGAGGATTTAACCTGGGAGATTTTTCGCGACACCTTAATTGAACAGGCCGAACAGGGAGTTGACTATTTTACCATCCATGCCGGAGTATTGCTGCGTTATATCCCGCTAACAGCCAAACGAGTAACCGGTATCGTTTCGCGTGGTGGAAGTATTATGGCCAAATGGTGCCTGGCTCATCACCAGGAGAATTTTCTGTACACCCACTTCGAAGACATTTGCGAAATCATGAAAGCCTACGATGTGGCCTTTTCACTGGGCGACGGGCTGCGCCCGGGCTGCATTGCCGATGCCAACGATTCGGCCCAATTCAGCGAATTGGAAACCTTGGGCGAACTCACCAAAATAGCGTGGAAGCACAATGTGCAAACCATTATTGAAGGCCCCGGCCACGTGCCCATGCACCTGATCAGGGAAAATATGGACAAGCAACTCAAGGAATGCCACGAGGCGCCGTTTTATACCCTTGGCCCGTTGACCACAGACATTGCACCCGGTTACGACCACATCACTTCGGCCATCGGCGCTGCCATGATTGGTTGGTATGGCACCGCCATGCTTTGTTATGTCACGCCGAAAGAACATCTCGGATTGCCTAACAAAAAAGATGTGAAGGACGGGATAATTGCTTATAAAATTGCCGCACATGCTGCCGATCTGGCGAAAGGGCACCCCGGGGCACAGTACCGCGACAATGCGTTGAGCAAGGCGCGTTTCGAATTCCGGTGGGAAGACCAGTTCAACCTGTCGCTCGATCCGGAAACAGCCCGCGAATTCCACGACGAAACATTGCCTGTCGAAGGGGCAAAAGTAGCCCATTTCTGTTCAATGTGCGGACCCAATTTCTGTTCCATGAAAATCACACAGGAAGTCCGTGATTTTGCTGAACAGGGCATGAAGGAAAAATCGGAAGAGTTCAAATCGGTTGGAACTGAAATCTACCTGTAAGATGATCATCCTGATTTCCAATCCGGCACCGGTAAAAGATGAGCACGAGATCATCCGTCAAATCTTCGAAGAAGGTCTGGAGGTATTCCATCTCAGGAAAAAAGAATTTCAGGAAAATGAGATGAGAGCGTTTATTGAAAACATTCCGGAGAAATACCGTGGGAAAATTGTTCTTCACTCCCATTATCATCTGGCCGCAGAATATGGGCTGAAAGGAATTCATGTTCCGTCAACATTCAAAGGCAAAACATCAGGAGGGACCTTAAGTGTTTCGTTTCATTCTCCTGAAGAAATACAAAAGTTGGAACTGCCGTTTGACTGCGGTTTTCTGAGCCCCGTGTTCGACAGCATTTCAAAAGAAGGCTACAAAAGCCAGTTCAATTCTGATGAGTTGAAACTGTTTTTGAAAGACAGGAAAGAGAAAATAATTGCTCTTGGCGGAATGGATGAAGACAAAATTGAAACTGTCAAAGACCAGGGGTTTTCAGGAATCGCCTTGCTAGGGGCAATCTGGCTATCCGAACATCCAGTTGAGAAATTTAAACGAATAAAAGAAAGATGGCTGAAATATCCAACTGTGTATTAAGCATTGCCGGGTTTGACCCTTCGGGAGGTGCCGGAATTCTGGCCGACATCAAAACCTTTGAAGCAAACCGCGTTTGCGGAATGGGTGTGCTGAGCGCTCTTACTTTCCAGAACGATATCTTGTTCGAAGACCTGAGGTGGATTGAACCAGACGAAATACTGAAACAAGTTGCCGTTCTGGAAAAAAGATTTGAGTTTTCCGTGGTTAAAATAGGTCTGATCAGGAATTTGGACGTGCTGGAAATTGTCGTCAAAGCTTTAAAAGAGACACAACCCGGGTGCCGGATAATCTGGGACCCGATTGTGCGGGCGAGTGCAGGCTTCCAGTTTCACGGACATTTTGAACGGAAACGATTGTTTTCGGCGCTTGAAAACTGTTTCCTGATCACGCCAAACACCGAAGAGGCGATTTTTCTGGCAGGAATCGACAACCCAATGGAGGCAGCGAGACTATTGGCAAAATACTGCAATGTTCTGCTGAAAGGTGGCCACAGCAAAGAAGAGCCAGGTCTTGATATTCTTTTCAGGCAGAATACGGTTGAAAAAATACTTCCGGCGGGGAAGGATGTATTCCCCAAACATGGCTCGGGATGCGTGTTGTCAGCCGCCATTGCGGCGAACCTGGCGAAAGGGAATGATTTAATCACCGCCTGCCGTAACGCAAAAAACTACGTTGAGCAATTTTTATCAAGTAACCAAACTTTATTAGGAATACATGATGCACAAGCTGCAATACATATCGCAAGGTAAAACGGTTCAGGAACAAACCGAAAATATCAGAAGTGTACTCGAGGCAGGGTGCCAATGGGTTCAGTTACGCTTTAAAAATGCAGAAAACAATGAACTTTTCGATTTGGCCGTTCAGGTAAAAAGAATGTGCTCCGACTATCACGCCACATTCATTATGAACGATCGCGTGGACATCGCAAAAATGGTCGATGCTGACGGCGTACACCTGGGATTGCTGGATACCTCTGTTGCAGAAGCCCGAAAGATATTGGGTGAAAATAAAATTATTGGAGGCACGGCCAACACCATCAGCGACGTGCTGAAGCGCATCAATGAAAAGTGCGATTACATAGGACTGGGCCCGTTCAGGTTTACGCCTACCAAAGAAAAATTAAGCCCGGTGCTTGGTTTGGATGGAATAGCTCAAATCATGAAAGCAATCCTTTCCGGAGAAAAGCAAATTCCGGTTTACGCCGTTGGTGGAATTATAGAGGACGATATTGCCGCAATCAGGGAAACCGGTGTTTTTGGGATTGCGGTTTCGGGCGTCGTCACCACACACGCCGACAAGAAGGAGTTGATACAAAAATTTAATTTATTGCTACATGAAGAATTTGAAAATTGCCGGTAAAGAATTTCAGTCGCGCCTGTTCCTGGGAACTGGCAAATTCGGGTCCCCAAAACTCATGGAAGATGCGGTGCTGGCATCCGGTTCTGAATTGGTTACGGTAGCCTTAAAACGTATTGACATGGAAACCAATACCGATGGGCTGCTTGCTCATTTGCAGCACCCGCACATCAATTTGTTGCCCAACACTTCAGGTGCCCGCAATGCCAAAGAAGCCATTTTTGCGGCACAACTGGCGCGCGAAGCGCTGGAAACAAACTGGCTGAAGCTGGAAATCCATCCAGACCCCCGGTATTTAATGCCCGACCCGGTTGAAACGTTAATTGCCTGTGAAGGACTGGCCCGGCTTGGCTTTGTGGTTTTGCCGTATATCCATGCCGATCCGGTTTTGTGCAAGCGGCTGGAAGATGCGGGGACCGCTGCCGTCATGCCTCTTGGCGCTCCCATTGGCAGTAACAAAGGCCTGAGATCAATCGACTTTCTTGAGATCATCATTGAGCAAAGTAATGTTCCGGTTATTGTTGACGCCGGAATAGGCTCCCCGTCGGACGCAGCCAGGGCAATGGAGATTGGGGCCGATGCCGTACTGGTGAATACGGCCATTGCCGTTGGCGGAAATCCGGTGGAGATGGCCATTGCATTCCGTTTGTCCGTTGAAGCGGGCAGAATTGCCTTTGAAGCCAGACTGGCGACAACGAAACGAACAGCCGAAGCCAGCAGCCCACTTACGGCATTTTTAGGTTAACAGATCAAAAACATGATGTTTAAAGAAATATTCAATCAATACCACTGGGACGAGGTTCAGGAATCAATCTACGCCAAAACATCGCTTGATGTGGAAATGGCCCTTTCGTCCCATCGCAGGACACTGGAGGATTTTAAAGCCTTAATTTCTCCGGCAGCAGCGCCTTATCTGGAAGAAATGGCACAGCTCAGTCACCAGCTCACCCAAAAGCGTTTCGGGAATACCATTCAAATGTATGCCCCGATTTATCTGAGCAATGTTTGCACAAATTTCTGCACCTATTGCGGTTTTAATTTCGACAACAAAATCAAGCGTAAAACACTTGCACCTGATGAGATTTCGCTGGAAATTGCCGAGATAAAGAAACAGGGTTACAACCATATCCTGCTGGTAACCGGCGAGGCAAAACAAGTCGTTCATATCGATTATTTTAAAAACGCCATCGAAATCATAAAACCTCATTTTGCCAACATCTCCATCGAAGTTCAGCCCCTTGATCAGGAAGAATACGAGAAATTGAGGCAAGCCGGAATTTATGCCGTTTTGGTTTACCAGGAAACATACAATCAGGAAAAATACCCGGAATATCACCCCAAAGGCAGGAAAGCCAATTTCGATTATCGCCTCGAAACTCCTGACAGGGCGGGAAAAGCAGGAATACATAAAATCGGGGTCGGAGTTTTGCTGGGACTGGAAGATTGGCGTACCGATTCGTTCTTTTGTGCGCTGCACCTAGATTATCTGCAGAAAAAATACTGGCAGACCAAGTATTCGGTTTCATTCCCACGTATCAGGCCGGCTGAAGGGGTGCTGCCGCCCAATGTGGTGGTTTCCGACAGGGAGATGGTGCAGTTGATCTGTGCTTACCGGTTAAGGTATGAAAATGTTGAGCTGTCGATATCGACCCGTGAATCGGAGCAATTCAGGAACAACATCATCAAGCTGGGCGTAACCAGTATGAGTGCAGGCTCGAAAACCAATCCGGGCGGATATACCTTAGATACCGAATCGTTGGAGCAGTTTGCCATTTCCGACGAGCGAAGTTCGCGCCAGATGGCCGAATATATTTCGAGTATAAATTATGAACCGGTTTGGAAAGACTGGGATAAATCGTTTATCTAATATGACAACGTTTACAAAAGAAGAACTGAACCGGTACCACCGCCAGTTGATGCTTCGCGGGTTTGGCATGGAAGGGCAGCAAAAGCTGAAAACTGCCAAAGTGCTGGTTGTAGGCGCGGGTGGTTTGGGTTGCCCGGTGCTGCAATATTTATGCGGTGCTGGTGTCGGAACAATCGGCATCGTCGATTTCGATAAAGTCGAGCTGCACAATT